>ERZ791612.301-NODE-301-length-29385-cov-21.558814_pt1 | contig 29385 bp, 28 predicted proteins | sample MGYA00509963_ERZ791612 | MGnify/ENA primary metagenome ERZ791612 (study PRJEB30046, sample SAMN00791906) | human gut metagenome | study: EMG produced TPA metagenomics assembly of the A metagenome-wide association study of gut microbiota in type 2... | reverse complement strand
AGCATTCTACGCATACTTCTGGTAAAATATTATTCACGTCAGGAGTAAGAAGTGATCCGAGGGCACGGTGAAGCAGTACATCAACCAGCTGTACGCAAAGCTGGATATGGGCGGCGACCCCCGCACCCGCCGCGCCCGCTTGGCCGAGTGGTACCAGAAAAACGCCCCCCGGAATTAACCAAAAACTAACCCCGGGTTAATAGCAAAAACCAAAGCTCCACGGTATCCTAAAAGTGAACCGTGGAGCTTTTTTCCTGCAACAAAATTGGTAGAAAAAAGGAGGCTTTTGCAATGAAACGAAGATGGAAGAAATTCCTCGCCGGGGTGCTTTCCGCAGCCCTCGCGCTGAACCTCGCGGCCCCGCTGGCACTGGCAGATTCGGTGAAATGTACGGTGGCAGGTGTGGAACTGTCTGGTGATCAGAACTCCGTCCCAAACGGGAGTGCGATCGATGGACAGGTGTCTTATCTCAATAACACCCTGACCTTTATTTCCAACGAGGTGACGTTGAGCACACTTAATAAAACTGGAGTCGCGCTGGTCACAGCAGCCGATGGAAACGACGGGCTGAGGCTGGTGGCAAACGGCAGGGTGATTGGCCATACGAAGGGCAACGGCTTTGAGTTTCCGATTGAAATAGCCGGGGGAGAGTATTATTACCTCACAAACTTCAATTGGCAGTATTCGTCTACTGGAATTTTGGGCGCTACAAACGATAAAACGAAGATTGCTTCTGATACTAGAATCACGCTGGATGGTTTCAAGACGGGCATCGGCGGAGGAGACGTCCAGATCGATGGCAAGGTGACCATCAAAACAACAACATACAGCGGGAGCCCGGTAGAATGCGGCATTGCCAATTCCACGACCATGAACCCGGGCAGCGAGCTGTTGATCTATGCGCAACGGTTCATCGACAAGGAGAATGGTCATCTGACCTACAAAGGCGGCCACCTGCTCCTGAATGTGACGACTGTGGCTGGTGACTTCGGCCTGAGTGAGCTGGGCATCGGAGAGAACGTGGGAAACATCTGGTATCGCACCAGCAAGAATGACGCGTTTACGAAAATCGACACAAATGTGCAGCAAGGGATCGATGATTTTTATGCAGTCAAAGGACAGAACCCCGTCTATCTGGAACTGACGGATGTGGACCCGGACCCGCAGGAAAGCGAAAACTATGACCTTTGGGTAGCAGGCAAGCAGGTCACAAAGACCAACCAGAACGACGTGCTGGGCAACGGCACCGTGGCCTATGACCCGAATACCCACACCCTGACGCTGAAACAGGCCGACCTCACGCTGAGCGGGGATGCAGAGGAGGGCATTTACTGCTGCATCCAGTCCGAATTGGCAGATATGCTGACCATTACCGGCACCGCCACCCTTTCCGATGCCGATGGAATCATGACGGCTGGCCCGCTGACGCTGGATAACGCAACCCTCACCCTTACGGGCGAGAGCGGGGACGGCGTCGAGGACGCGATCCGGGCAGGCCGCTCTGACGAGGACATCACCATCCAAAACAGCACTGTGACCATTGCAGGCACGAACGCGGAGGGCAACTTCTTCCAATATGGCATTCGGTGCGGCAACCTCATTGTGGCAAACAGCACGCTGAACGTGAAAGCCAACAGCTCGGCCATCGTGGCAGACGAGTTGAAGGCTTCCGGCGCAGGCACCGTCATCACGGCAGAAACGGATTCGACGGACGAGGATGATTATGCCCTCGAACTGGAGTATCTGACCAGGTACGACGGCCTTGTTCTGGTGGAAGGCAAAATGAACGAGAGCAAGAAGGCGAAGATCGCCCGGCCGGAGCAGGCCCCCACGTACTTTAAGGTCTACTGGGTCGTCCATCCGGGGGACGAACCGGTGAATGGAGGAATGCAGATCCCCGGTGCGATCACCAGCAGCGAGGAGGAAGCCCGCCTCTTTGAGGGCTGGTTCCTCGAAGACGGCACCCGCTTGGAGGATAGCCCCTACTACATGGGCCCGGGCGCGGATCATGTGGGCAACCTCGACCGGGACGTGACCTTCTATGGCCATTGGCGCACCGCCGAGAGCGGCGAGGGCAGCCCAGACGGCGGAGACGGCTTCGGCACCCTTCTTGCGGTCGGCGCAGTCGTGGGCGTGGCGGGCGTCGTGGCCTATCAGGTGGGCACGGAGCTCATCCTTGACCAGCTCCTGCCTGCAGGAGTGGCCGTGCCCCATACCCGCGCCGAGCTGGCAATGCTCCTCTGGAACACCGCAGGCCGCCCGGCCCCGGCCACTCTGCCCGCCTTTGCGGACGTAGCCGACCCGGAGCTGGCCCAAGCCGCCCAGTGGGCCATCGAGCAGGGCTACCTGAAAGCCCGCGCCGACGGCAGCTTTAAGCCGGACAAGGGCGTCGCCAAGTGGCGCGTCATCCGCGGCTACCGGGCAGTGACCGAACCATGACCGTGTAGGTAAAATAGCCCCACAGCACAAGGCCCCGCAGACTTTGAAAAAGGTCTGCGGGGCCGCTGTTTGTTTATGCACCTTGCCGCCGCTTGCACCAGCGGAAAGCTGCTGCCCAACATGGAGCGAATGGAGCCATTCAACGTAATCTACCAGACCGCAGAGGACGGTCTGGGCGATACGGTCAAGCCCCGCCTGATCGAAGCGGGTGCAGACCTTGACCGGGTGCTGGTCATTGATGACAGCGATGTGCAGCTGACGCTCTCCGATGAACGAATTGAAAAAGCCATTATCGAGAACAACGCCCGATTGGTCATTATCGACCCGATCCAGGCGTATCTCGGTGCCGATGTGGACATGAACCGGGCAAACGAGGTGCGCCCCATCTTCATGCGGCTGGGACAGGTAGCGCAGCGAACAGGCTGCGCTATTTTGCTGATCGGGCACCTGAACAAAGCCGCTGGAATGCAGAGCCTGCAGCGAGGTCTCGGCTCCATCGACATTGCCGCAGACGAGATGCTGTCCGGCATCGAGCCGCAGCGAGAAACCAAGACCCAGCAAGCCAAAGACCTGATCTGCACCCTGCTTGCCGGAGGAAAGCAGGTGCTCAGCGAGGACATCGACAAGGCGGCTCTGGAAAGGGGCATCCCCGGTCGAACCGTCCGGGATGCAAAACGGGAACTGGGCGATGCCCTGAAAAGCAAGATCGTGGAAGGCCGCAAGAAGGTCTTTTGGATGGAATAAGCCATTTGACTGGCAGAAAAATTTGGCTGGCAAGAAAATCATGGTACACCCACAGTTGCCAGTCTGCCAGCCAAATTTGGAAAATGACGATAAAAGGAGAAATTCAATGGAAAATCAGAATTCGAGTTATTCGGTGCAGATTGGCAAAACCACCTTTATTGTGTGCGTGAAGCAGTCCGAAACCGCCAAAAAACCGATTGAAAAGATGTTCAAGGATATGTGCAGACATGAGGTTACACGGGACTTCCTTGCAGACAACCTGATGAATTTAGAAAAATTACCGAAAACCTCTTGACGAAGTCCAGCCCGAGGGCACGGGCTACCGTGCACGCACCCGGTTTGCCAAGTTTTTCAACCTCCCGGAGCTGATGGCCATGTTCAAGGAAGTGGCCGACATCAAGACCAGAGACCAGCTGCATCTGCCGGTGCCGGAAGCAAAGTTTGAAACGGTGGTTGTAAAACCGTCTGACATCCAGAAAGAAATGGTGCAGAATCTGAGTGAGCGTGCAGCCAAGGTGCATTCCGGTACTGTGGATGCGTCCGAGGACAACATGCTCTGCATCACGAATGACGGCCGGAAAATCGGCCTTGACCAGAGGCTGATGAATCCGCTGCTGCCCGATGACCCTGCCAGCAAACTGAACGCCTGTGTGCGGAATGTGCTGCAAATCTGGGAGGACGGCAGGGAGCAGAAACTGACACAGCTGCTGTTCTGTGATCTTTCTACCCCGAAAAACGATGGGCAGTTCAATGTTTATGATGATATCAAAACAAAGCTGCTGGCCGCAGGCGTGCCGGAAAGTGAGGTGGCCTTTATCCATTCGGCGGACACTGAAGCAAAAAAGGCGGCACTGTTCTCCAAAGTGCGCTCCGGCGATGTGCGGATTCTGCTGGGCAGCACTGCAAAAATGGGTGCAGGCACCAATGTGCAGGACCGGCTTGTGGCGGTTCATCATCTGGATGTCGGTTGGAAACCCAGTGATATGACTCAGCGCAACGGCCGTATCATCCGGCAGGGAAACCGCAACAAAGAGGTGAAGGTGTTCAACTATGTCACGGAAGGAACTTTTGACGCGTACCTTTGGCAGACACTGGAAAATAAACAGCGATTTATCTCGCAGATTATGACCAGCAAATCCCCGGTGCGTTCCTGCGATGATGTGGATGAGCAGGCGCTCTCTTACGCCGAAGTCAAGGCGCTGTGTGCCGGAAACCCGCTGATTAAGGAAAAGATGGACCTTGATGTGCAGGTGGCTAAGCTGAAAGTTCTGAAAGCTGACCATCAGAGCCAGAAATATCGTCTGGAAGACAAATTGCTGACGCAGTTCCCGGCAGATATTCAGCAGCAGAGATCGCATATTTCCGCACTGAAAACCGATGCGGAAACGGCTGCGGCCCATCCGCAGGACAAGGAAAACTTCTGCGGGATGACCATCAAGGGCATGATGTTCGATGACAAAAAGACTGCCGGTGAACGGTTGATTCTGGCGGCAAAAGAACTTCCCGACACAGAGCCTGTTGTGCTGGGCGAGTACCGCGGCTTTGAGCTTTCGGTGCGCTATGAGTCGGTCCGGAACGAGCAGCAGGCGGTGCTGAAAGGCAAGGCGATTTATCCGGTGGCACTTGGTGCCGACCCGCACGGCAATATCACCCGACTGGACAACCTGCTGGCCGGTTATGATGAGCGCATTGCCAATGCAGAAAACCGACTGGAGAATCTGCTGCAGCAGCAGACGGCGGCACAGGCAGAAGTGGAAAAGCCCTTTCCGCAGGAAGAAGAACTGGCACAAAAATCTGCACGGCTGGCTGAACTGAATGCACAGCTGGATGTGGACGAAAAACATCACGAGCCGGAGATGGAAGAAACGCCAGATGAGGAATCTGCGCGCCCTTCCGTGCTGGCTGCCCTGAACGAAAAGTCGGATAAGGAGGAACCGGTCAAGCCGTTCCGCAGCTACTCGGACCGGGATGGTGATGCCCGATGAGAGAAAAGAGGGACGAGATTCTGATCCTGCGCATCACAAAAACCGAAAAGAATCGGATTTACGAAAAGATGTATGGCATAGGCATCCGCAGTCTGAGTGCGTATATCCGCAAAATGGCATTGGATGGTTATTGTCTGAACCTTGACCTGCCGCAGCTGCGCCGGATGTCGTACCTGCTTCAGAATTGCAGCAACAATCTGAATCAGGTGGCAAAACGTGTGAATGAAAGCAATCAGCTTTATGCTGCAGACATTGAAGATTTGCGGCATCGGCTGGACGAGCTGATTGGCATCGGAAAACAGATCCTTTCCAAACTGTCTGAACTTTAACTTTTTTCCGCAGAGGGGAGCTGCGGATTACATATCGATTGACATCCTTGCAATGGATGCGGAGATACCTTTATAATAAGGGCGAAAGGCAGGTGCTCGATATGAGGTTCATTTTTAAGATGGTCATTCTTCCGTTTTCGCTGCTTACGGCTTTCCTTGCGCTGATGCTGAAATTGACATTGAATCTGTCGGCATTTGTGCTTGCGCTGCCGATGCTGTATATTTTTGGCTGCGGACTTTATACTCTTTATTGTAGGGAATGGACGCAGTTCCTGATCCTTTTTGTGGCAGAGTTCGGGTGCTTTTTGCTCATCGTGGCAGGAACGGCGCTTGTGGAAGCCGTCGAGCGATTCAGCGAATGGCTTACGGAACTGTAATGGAGGAAACGATGGATAAAGATAAAATGCTGGATTATTTCAATGACCGTGAGGCAACGCTTTTTCGGGATGAATTGGGAAGCAATGCACGGTATCACGAACTCCTGCAGAAAAAACTGGCAGCGGAAGACGCACACCGGAAAATGGTGGGCGAAGCAGCATGAAAGCAGTATCTTCAGCTGGATGAGCTCTGCAATGAGCTGGAAAGCGTACGATATCAGGCAATGTATCTGGCAGGTGCCGCGCTGATTTTGAAAAGTTGTTCCGTCAATCCTGATGGATGATGTGCCGCCTTCGAGCGGCTTTTTCTTTATGGGGGTGGTTTGAGGTGGCAGCAACACGGCTGATTGCGCTGCATAAAAACAAGGGAAAGTCTGTTGCGGCTTGTTTGAAAAGCCGCACCGACTATGCACAAAACCCGGATAAAACGGAGCAGGGGCAGTTTGTAAGCAGTTATAAATGCAGCCCCTTGACTGTAGATGAAGAATTTATGCTGTCCAAGCGGCAGTACGAACTTGTTACAGGGCGCAGACAGAAAAATGACGTGATTGCATATCAGATTCGGCAGTCCTTCAAACCCGGAGAAATCACCGCTGAAGAAGCCAACAAAGTAGGTTATGAGTTGGCGATGCGCTTTACAAAAGGCAAGTATGCTTTTCTGGTTGCTACGCACACCGACCGGGAGCATATTCACAATCACATTATCTATAACTCTACGGCTCTGGACTGCAGCCGTAAATTCCGGGACTTTTTGCTGTCGGGGTTGGCCGTGCAGCGGCTGAGTGACCTGATTTGCCTGGAACATAGCCTGTCTGTGATTGAAATAAAGCCCTACCGGGAGCGGCAAAAGCGTGTACTTTACCCGCCAAAAGAAAGCAACCGCGATCAATTGTGTGGTGTAATTGACAGTATCCTTGCGGACAAGCCGGGCAGTTACGAAGAATTTTTGAAAAAACTGGAACAGCAGGGATATGAGGTCAAGCACGGAAAATTCACATCGGTGAAAGGTGTACGGCAAAAACGATTCATCCGGTTTCGGACTTTGGGGGCGGGATACAGTGAGGAAGGATTAAAAGCGGTCCTCGCCGGAGAAGCAGAGCATTGCCCGCGGAAAAAACATCCGGTGCAGGAACAGAAATTTCAGCTGTTGGTGGATATTCAGGCAAAATTGGCTGAAGGAAAGGGAGGCGGCTATGCGCGTTGGGCGAAGCGGTACAACCTGAAGGAGATGTCCAAGACGCTGATTTTTCTGCAGGAAAACAAAATCGGGAGCATGGATGAAATGGAAGAACAGGTGCGTGCTGCAACGATGCGCTATCACGAACTGGGCGACTCCATCAAAGCTGCGGAAGCGCGGATGGCAGAAATTGCGGTAATGAAAACGCACATTATCAACTATGCCAAAACAAGGTCCATCTATGAGGCCTATCGGAAAGCAGGATACAGCAAGCGATTCTTGGAAGCAAATCGGGAGAGCATTGCGTTGCACAAGGCGGCCAAAGCGGCTTTCGATGAGGCTGGGCTGAAAAAACTTCCGAAGGTAAAAGAACTGAGCATCGAATATGTTGAGCTTCTGAAAAAGAAAAAAGCAGAATATCCGAGCTATCGGAAAGCACGAGAGAGGATGCAGGAGCTGATGAAGGCACAGAAAAACGTAGAAATGTTTTTTGCAGACAACAGGAGCGAACAGGAACAGCAGCAGACCCGATAAAACGAAAGTCACCGAGGATTCGATCCCAATCCGTTTTGGGAAAGAATCCTCGGTGGCTTTTTTAGTTTATATAGCAGCGGTCCTGCGTGACGAGCCAATCTTCACATAACCGCTGCGCTTCGTCCTTTGAGCGGCAGGTGCAGTTGAAAAGTCTGCCGTGCAAAGAACAATATGTGTAGTGTACCTTTGGGATGCCATCGGAATCTCTGAAATTGACACAGCGTTCTTCACCGGGCAGTAGGTAGATTGAATCCACGTTCGGCAGCTCCTTTTATTCTTGTTTGATGTGCATTGCACAACATTGCTATTGTAGCATGCCCGGTTCAAAAAGGCCATTGATGATTTGAACAAAGAAATGCTCTAAAATTTTCTGTCCGAAACAAACGCTAATAGAGTTAAACAAACGCCAACTGATTATGTATAAAGAAATACACGACCTTTATTCTAGTGGTGTGTAACTAACGCCAATAGAATGCGAGGATGTTATGAAAACACTTTTAGGTCAACGAATTAGAGAACAACGCAGGAAAAAAGGCTGGACAATGGATAAACTGGCCGAGAAAGCAGATCTGTCTGTAAACTATGTGGGTGATTTGGAACGTGGGGTGAAGACGCCAAGTCTGGACACTTTCATCCGGATCGTTGAAGCATTGGATGTTCCCGCAGATGTGCTGATCCGGGACTCCGCAGCCCCAGCATCTTATGTGGCAGATGATGAGCTGAACCGGAAGTTGAGCCGTCTTACACCGGGGCAGAAGAAAGCCGCAACCGATATTTTGAACGCATATATCGATAACATACCGTACATCAAAGAGAAGTAAATAGGTTACAGTGGGTGCTGACAAAATCATTGTCGGCACTTTTTCTTTTAAGTGGGTCTGTGTCCAGCGGATATACCAATGAATCATGAACTCCATCAAAAAAGCGTTCGGCAGGAACGCGCAGCCTGCAGCGGTACGATGCAGATCACAAAGGGTTTGGGAATTCCCAACAAGCATTTTGCGAAGCAAAAATGGCGTTTGTATAGACAGACGCCCTGCTTGCAGAAAGTGGATTTAAAGATTACTGAGAGAGAAAATAGACGGGTTGATTTTGTTCGAGGTTGAGATTATACTGTAATAGAGTATAGTTTAGCTTTCACTTCACTTATAGATGGAGAGATAACTTATGGAATATTTATCAATCAGTCAGGTGGCTGAAAAATGGAGGCTTTCCACAAGAAGAATTAATGTCTTGTGCTCAGAAGGACGAATTCTCGGAGCAACGAAAATCGGTTCATACTGGGCGATTCCAGCGGATGCGGAAAAGCCAGCTGACGCAAGAATCAAGAGTGGTCGCTACGTGAAGACAAAAGAAAACTAAGAAAGGGGTCGTACCAATGGCTGCAATCAATGATTTAATTAGCCAGATCCAAGATGAGACTCTTCGAAATAGAATTCAGGAAGAAGTGAGTAAAATGGCCAAGCAGAAGAAATTCGGCTTGGTCTTTGAAGAACATATGCCGGAAAGCACGCCTCTCTATGATATGCCTATCAAAAGCGGCTGTAACGTTATGCGCCGTGACAGCAAGGACGACAAATCCATCTATGTTGTGCTGAAGGTTGAAGGCGATACCGCTGTCTGCGTTAAGCCGGAACAGAAAGATGAAACTGTCACCTTTGAGCTGAAAAATATTGTTCGTGTCGCAGAATTTGGAGAACCCATCTATCCCTATCTGAAACAGTTAGATTCAGTTTGCAATGCACCAGATAGCGACCTTTGGCACACGCTGATTGAAGCAGACAACTATCACGCCTTGCAGCTTCTGGAATATTTGTATGCGGGTAAGGTGGATTGCATTTATATCGACCCGCCCTACAATACCGGCGCAAAGGACTGGAAATATAACAACGACTATGTGGACGGCAATGATGCTTATCGCCACAGCAAGTGGCTCTCCTTCATGCAGCGCCGTTTGCAGTTAGCAAAGAAGTTGCTGAATCCAGCGGATTCCGTGTTGATCGTGACCATTGATGAAAAGGAATATCTGCATTTGGGATGTTTATTAGAAGAGCTCTTTCCGTCTGCGCAGATTCAGATGGTTACCGATGTGATTAACCCGGGTGGAACCAATAGAGAAAATGAGTTTTCTAGAGTTGAAGAATATATTTTTATTTGTCGTTTTGGCGATTGCTCAATCACGAAAATGAGCGAAAATATGCTTGGGAATACAGATGAGACAAATAAAGCTAGGGTTTGGTATTCATTTAATAGAGGAAATAATTTGAGGGAAAGTGCCAACAATCAATTTTACCCCATTTATTTTGATGAAAAGACAAAAAAGATCATGAAAATAGGAAAGCCAATGAAACCAGGTACTCCAATTGAAGATTTTCCACAATATGAAGGATTGGTAGCGGCATTTCCAATCAATGACAAAGGCAAAGAGTGTATTTGGAGAGGCGTTTCAGAGACAATTGAAGAATGGGTTGATAAGGGATATGTAAAAGTAAGTAAATATGACAAGAAAGTGGGTAGATGGACTTTTTTATATATACCATCAGGACTGCAAGAAAGAATAGAATCAGGGGAAATAAAAGTAAGTAAAAAGAAAAAGGATGGCTCGCTGGATATTGATAAAATAGCGGTGCAAGATGAACTGGTTGCGCCAAGATCTGTGTGGAATAAAAAAGCCATAATGCGACAGATTATGGTGCTGCAATTATTAAAGCAATAATTCCCAATCACACCTTTTCATATCCCAAATCGCTTTATACGGTCAAGGATACAATAGCTTTTTTTGTTGCAGAAAAAAAAGAAGCTCTAATTCTTGATTTTTTTGCGGGGTCTGGAACAACGTTGCATGCGGTAAATCTACTAAACGCCGAGGATGGTGGGCAGAGACGATGCATCATGGTGACCAATAACGAGGTCTCCGCCGACGAGGCAAAGAAGCTCTCGGCTCAAGGCTATCAGCCCGGCGATGCGGAATGGGAAAAGCTTGGCATCGCCCACTATGTTACTTGGCCGCGCACGGTCTGCTCCATTGAGGGGCACGATGTGAATGGCAATCCTCTCAAGGGAGATTATCTTGGCAGCGAGCCTCCGATGCATATGGCAGATGGTTTCAAAGCAAATGCAGCATTCTTCAAACTTGGCTTCTTGGATCCGACGGCGGTTTCTCTTGGTATGCGCATTTCGGAAATGCTGCCTACATTGTGGTTGAAAACTGGTGCAAAAGGAAAATGCCCGGAATTGACCGGAGAACAAGTCCCGGACATGCTGATCTTGCCGGAGAATCAATTTGCAGTCTTGATCAACGAGAATACATTTGCCGATTTTGCGGAGAAGCTTGCAGAACATCCTGAAATCCAAACCGTATTCTTGGCAACCGATTATGAAGTGAATTATCAATCTATGGTAAAAAATCTGAATGTTGAAAATGCGTGTCAGCTTTACCGGGATTACTTAGATCACTTCCGTGTAAACAGAGGGAGAAACTAAGAATGATTTGTGAATTATTCCCATTTCAAAAACAGGCGGTCAATGAAATGCGCCTCCGCGTGGCGATGGCGCTGAATAACTATCGCATGCTGAAGATCCCTCAGGTGGTTTCGCTTCAGGCACCAACAGGTTCTGGCAAAACGATTATCATGTCTGCCCTGATTGAAGATATCTTTTACGGCTCTGAGCAGTTTATTGAACAGCCGGAGGCCATTTTCGTATGGCTTTCGGATTCTCCGCAGCTGAATGAACAGTCCAAGCAGAAGATCGAGCTGAAGGCAGATAAGGTCCGCATGGATCAGTGCGTAGTGATTTCAGATGAATCTTTCGACCGAGAGATTCTGGAGGACGGTCATATCTATTTTCTGAATACGCAGAAGCTTGGCAAGGCCGGTAATCTGAGCCGTCATTCGGATACGCGACAGTATACGATTTGGGAGACCATTGAAAATACAGCAAGAGAAAAAGCTGACCGTCTGTATTTCATTATTGATGAGGCACACCGCGGTATGCAAGGACGTCAAGCGGGAACAGCTACCACCATCATGCAGCGTTTTATCAAGGGCAGCAGCGAGCAGAATCTGTCGCCCATTCCGGTCGTTATCGGAATGAGTGCAACTGCCGAGCGTTTTAATTCCCTTGTCGGGCAGACAACAAACTCTACATTGCATAAGGTTGTTATTTCTCCAGCGCAGGTTCGTCAATCTGGATTGCTCAAAGATCGTATTGTAATCACTTATCCGGAAGATCCAATCAAACACGGTGACATGGCCGTACTCCAGGCGGCAACAGACGAATGGCAGGATAAGTGCAAGCACTGGTATCAGTATACTTATGAGCAACATTATCCCAATGTAAACCCTGTGTTCGTCATTCAGGTTTGCGCAGGTTCCGACAAGAAAATATCGGATACGGATTTGGATGATGTGATTGCGAAAATCGAAGAACGTATGGGCGACACCTTCAAGGAAAATGAAGTCGTGCATACCTTCGGTTCTACGGGCACATTGTCGATTCATGGATTGACCGTGCCGCATGTTGAACCTTCGGAAATTGCAGAAGATCGCCGGATTCGTGTGGTTCTCTTCAAAGAGAATCTGTCCACTGGCTGGGACTGCCCTCGTGCAGAAACTATGATGTCCTTCCGGCGTGCGGAAGACGCAACCTATATTGCGCAGCTGCTCGGACGTATGGTTCGCACACCGCTTCAGTGTCATGTTCTCGTGGATGATTCCTTAAATGATGTGCGTCTGTTCCTTCCATATTTCAACCAAGATACCGTTCAAAAGGTCATTGATGAATTGCAGGCAACCGAAGGCGGAGAAATCCCGACAGTTGTCGATGGGGAGTCTCTGGAAGATCAGACCTATGATACATGGTCGGTTCACACCCAGCGAAAGAAAACGCAAAAACAGACGGTTGGTCAGCTGAGTATCTTTGATTACCCGAATGGCTTCCAAGAAGAGCCTGCTGCGGCACCTTCCACAGCAGTTGGAGATATGTCAAATTCTGGAGCTGTGGCAGCGAATCAAGGTGAAATTCCCGCAGAAGGACAACACCAGACGATTCCGCTGGAAACAGTGTCTGGAAACGATGTACATGCAGGTCAAGAAACTGAGAGAACTGGTGGAGGCAATCAATCTGCGAATAAAGAGCAGCCAGTGCTGACACCGGCTGTATCGCAGATGTCGATGCTTCCAACAATAGATCGTGAAGGAATCACAAAGTTCATCAATGAACAGGGATATCTGACTTATATCGTCCGTGCGGTAAAAATCAACAGCTATTTGAAGTCTTTGATGAGCTTGGCAGGGCTGTTATCGCAGTTCAATATCTGTATTACGGCAACCGAAGACGTGAAAAACGATGTTGCAGAATTTATCCATAACTATGTGAATGGCTTGCACGATTCTGGAAAATATGACGAGCTTACAAAGCAAGTCATGGAGATGAAACTGTCTGTTCAGATATTCGATGTTTTCGGTGAGAAAATACAAAGCGATAACCGGATAGATATGTTTACTGCATCCGAGTCTGACATTGATCGTCAGCTAAGAGTAGCAGACGCAAAAATGGGTGGATGCGGTTTCCATTTGGCATATGGGCGTAAATATATCGACTTCGACAATCCGAACGCCTTTAAGGTGGATTGCATTCTGTTCGCATTCGACAGCGAGTGTATTGCGGAATTAAATAAATACGCTGAGAAGAAGTTTCATGAATTGAACGACCAGTATCGTAAATATATTGTGGCCAAACCGGAGAAGTGTCAAAAGCAGTATAGCGATATTGTTGCTAACGGCGATGAAATCAGTAAGCACAACTTTACTCTTCCGGAGACAATCAGTGCCAAGGTCGAAGCAGATGGAATAAAGTACACGGATCATCTTTTTGCCAATGCAGATGGAATAGCAAAAATTAAGTTGAATGGCTGGGAACAGGCTGTTTTGGCAGAAGAGCAAAAACGAGAGGATTATGTTTGCTGGCTGCGGAATCCGTCTCGACAGTCTTGGTCACTGCGAATGCCTTATGAAATGGACGGGAAATGCAAGGAGCTTTATCCGGACTTCATCATTGTTCGCCGAGACCCAATTCTCAAGTATATTGTTGATATTTTGGAGCCGCACAATCCGGATTTCAAGGATAACTTGGGCAAAGCTAAGGGACTTGCAAACTATGCTGCAAATGAACCGAGAATTGGCAGAGTGCAGCTGATACGTATTGGAAGAGACGCAGCAGGAGAAAATCGCTTTAAGCGGCTGGATCTTGCAAAAGGCAGTATCCGCAACAAGGTACTTGCCGCAATCAATACGGATGAGTTAGACCATATTTTTGACACAGACGGTGTGTTTGAAGACTAAATTTATTACACAGATAGGGGTTCATCATGGAATGTATCAACGCCACAACAGGCTCTTACAATTTTATAGATTTATTTGCAGGAGCTGGTGGATTGTCCGAAGGCTTCATCCAAGCGGGCTTTTCACCTGTAGCGCATGTGGAGATGAACCCATATGCCGCTCAAACATTGGAAACACGAACGGGATACTATTATCTCAAAGCACAAGGGAAGCTTGATATCTACAAGGATTATATTAGCGGAAAAATCACCCGCGACGAATTTCTGCAACATATTCCCGAGGAGCAGCTACAATCCGTATTTTGCGAAACGATGTCAAATGAAACTCTTCCAAGGTTATTTGAAAATATAGATAGGATCCTTACGCAAAGAGGCATCAAGCAAGTAGATGTCATTATTGGTGGACCGCCTTGCCAGGCATATTCTTTGGTGGGAAGGGCGCAAAGCAAGCATATGGAAACGCCGATGTCAGCGGATCCTAGAAATGATCTCTATAAGCTGTATGCGAGATTCCTTCAGAAATATCAGCCAAAGATGTTCGTTTTTGAGAATGTTATGGGAATCAAGTCAGCAAACGGTGGTGCAACCTGGCTGAAAGTCCAGGAAGCGCTGCGTTCCGTTGGCTATGAGATTGAATGCCATGAGCAAAATTCAAAGAATTTTGGTGTGCTGCAAAACCGAAGAAGAATGATCATTGTCGGGTGGCTGAAGAATAGTGGGCTTTCTTATCCGCAGTTTGAGCAGACAATAGCGGATGCTACGGTTAACGATATTCTCAGAGATCTGCCAGCGTTGCAGCCAGGAGGAAGATCGGGTGAATACAGATCAGATGATTTCAGCGATTATTTAAGAAGCACTGGAATCCGCAAGGATTCTGACATTCTGACGCATCATTGCGCAAGACCAAATAAAGACAGGGATATTGAGATTTATCGGCGTACAATTGAACTCTGGAATGATGGGCACAAACGGCTGAACTATAATGATCTGCCAGATGAACTGAAGACACACAAAAACCGAAAATCGTTTCTGGATCGATTTAAAGTTGTAGAGGGAGACGAGGCGTACTGCCACACCATGTTGGCTCATATCTCAAAAGATGGACATTACTTTATTCATCCGGATATTGAGCAACACCGTTCCATTACTGTCCGGGAGGCCGCTCGCATCCAATCGTTTCCGGATGATTATTTCTTTGAAGGCCCGAGAACGGCTCAATTTGTACAGATAGGCAATGCCGTTCCTACCTTAATGGCTAAAGGCATCGCAGAAGGAATCGCCAATGAATTAAGTAAGGAGGGTATCGATGAAAAGCAATCTCCTACTTGAACAATATAGCTGGTATAAGAAGCAACAATTGGCCAAGGCTCCATTTGAATGTCTACTGAATGCGGATATTGAGCCAAATCCCCATCAGGTCAATGCCTTTTGTGCGGCCATTCAAGCATTAAAGACAGGCGGCATCATTCTGGCAGATGAGGTTGGTCTGGGAAAAACAATCGAAGCTGGGTTGGTGCTTAATTATGTTCTGGACAACGGAGCAAAAAAAGTGCTGATTTCGCTTCCTGCTACTTTGAGAAAACAATGGGAAGTAGAGCTTTTGGAGAAGTTTGGACGCCAAGCTGTTATTCTGGATCGGTACACGGTTGAGCATGACCTTGCCAATGTGCAAACTCACCTTGGAAACGCAGATGAGGTTAGTATTGTCATTGCTTCTTATGATTATTCATCGAAACTAATTAAGCGTTTTCCCCATGTCAAATGGGACTTCCTGATTATTGATGAGGCTCATAATCTGCGGAATGTTTTTCATGGCACAAAGCGGGCAAAAAATCTTTATGATTTGACACATGGGATTCCTAAAATTCTTTTAACTGCTACGCCGCTACAGAATTCCCTTACTGATCTTCATGGACTGGTTTCTTTTATCGATCCTCGCATTTTCGGATCAGAAAAGGTTTTCAACCGTCGATTTGTAGATGGCTGTGATTATGAGGAATTAAAACAGGAACTTCTTCCGGTGTTATATCGCACCCTTCGACGCGATGTCGGAAAATACATGGCCTTCAGCAAGAGAACCTGTATTACGGTCGATTTCCATTTGAGCGCAGAAGAAAAAGAACTCTATGATGTGACCAATGATTTTCTGCGTCGTGATCCGCTGTATTCTATTCCGAATGCGAATCGTGGGCTGATTATTCTTGTTATTCGAAAGTTGCTTGCATCTTCTAGCTTTGCTTTGATAGAGACCTTTGAAGTATTAGAAAAACGTCTTGAAAAACTCTATGAAGGTACAAAATCTGCGTATGCTCAAGAAGGCTTCGATTTATTCTGGGGGTATGTAGAAGATGAAATCGACGAGGAAGGGTTCAACGAATACGATGATGAAGAAACAGCAGAGAAGAAACAGGCTATTCAGGCTGAGCTCAAGATTGTAAGACATATTCTTGAAATGGCAAGGGCTATAAAGACGAATGCAAAGATCGCCGCGTTGAGGAAAGCACTGAAATCTGCATTTGACCACCAGATTTCCGAGGGATTGAATCAGAAGGCTGTCGTCTTTACAGAGTCTAAGCGAACACAGAAATATATAGCCGCAGAACTAAGAAGATCTGGCTATAGCGAGGAAGATATCCTTCTCTTTAATGGTGACTTTGATGATGCCATGACGAAGGAAATCTTTCGAACATGGCAGGTCAAGAATTTTGGTAAAACAAACTATGGCAGAAGTGTGGAATATAAGCACGCGATTGTCGATTATTTCAAGAGTCATGCCAAGATTTTGATTGTTACAGATGCTGGTTCAGAAGGTCTAAATCTACAATTTTGCAGCACAATCATTAACTATGACTTGCCTTGGAATCCGCAGAAAATTGAGCAGAGAATTGGACGTTGTCATCGCTATGGACAAACTCACGATGTGGTAGCAATCAATCTGTTGAATACGGACAATGAAGCAGATCGCAGAGTATATGATATCCTTTCTAAGAAGTTTGAACTGTTCGAGGGCGTGTTTGGTGCATCGGATGTTGCGCTAGGAGCACTTGAATCTGGTGTGAGTTTTGAAAAGCGTATTCTGGATATTTACCAGAATTGTAAGAATATCACGGCGGTAAGGAAAGCATTTGCAGCTTTGAACAGGCAGCTAGATGCAAGGAAGAATGCTCATGCAGCAGAACTTCGCTCAATTCTGCTTACAGAAAGTAGAGAGGCGAAGGGGCAAGCGTTGGAAAAGACCAAGGCTGATATCGATAAATATCTACGTGATGTTGAATATTGGAACCAGTTTGAAGAACCAGAAGTGGATCACAAGCTACATTACTGGAAAATCGATAACTGGGGTGAAAAGATATTTGGTTCACATGGCGTTTTGTTTCTTGGAGCATTCATGGACAATACAAAACTCCTCTTCCCAGTTTTACTACTTTGTGATGAAAATGGTGAGTATATCAATTTTACTGAAGATGAGATTGTCTCCGCATTGGAGGAGGCTAATGATTCGGATGTTCGCTATTTTAAACCGACAGAAGAAGAACAATCTTATTTTCACCGGATTTATGCTCGCTTGATTTCAGAAGTTCAGGATCGGCATGATAAAACTGTAGCCCCTACTATCGCATATAACAAGAAGAAGATTGAAAACTGGGCCAATGTCCAACAAGAACAGCTTCATGTTCAGCTTACTGATGCTCAAAAAGAAGTTGAGGAGTACATACTTGCTGAAATGGCGGCTACCGACACGCTGGAAAAAAAGGATATCCGAAAAAAAGCGGCTGAAGCAAAGAAAAAAATGGATAAGCTGCAAAACGACCTGCCTAAGCGCAGAAAAGAGATTCAAGACGAGGCGCAGGCTGAAATTGATCGATTTAATCAGTCTCAGGAAATCAATCCATTGCTTCTGATTAACATTGTCCTTAAATTTTAACAGGAGGCACCACATGGCAGATAGATTTAAGTTTGCTGAGGTTCGCCAAGAAGTCATAGAAATGTTAAAGAAAGACTTGTTGGGACCGAGTAGTGAAAATGAAATACTGAATCAAAACCCGCGCTTTGAATATATCGTGGGTATGCTTGCGCCACAAACCAGTGAAAATGATTCGAATGAGCAGGAAGTCGATGGAGATGCTTCTTTCGAAGGGGATGCAGATTATACTGCGGGCGAAGACGATGATAATGAGCCGGTCTTTACAAATCGATTTAAAACACCGTCTTCCATTGGCATCAGCTTTTACCTAGAAAGTAGTACAAAATCTTTCAATGTGGATGTGACTTGGGGCGATTACACCAAAGCTTCTGATAAAACCACTAACAAAGAGGGAAAAAAAGTTGATGTAAGCACGTATACACGTCATCCACAGAAAGAGACAGTTGTTATTGATCTGCAAGAGTTTAGTAAGAACAAAGAATACCCTTTGGTCTGTGATTCAAATGTTATTTTATATATTTCTAAAATCGGCCTCAAGCAGGGGTATACCTTGGTAACAGCTTATGTTATCAACAAGCGCAAAAATCCTGAGAGTGATATTGCTGGAATGATGTTCCAAGTCAACTTGCGTGCCTATTCCCAGGACAAAATGGATATCTTCGTGGCAGAACACATATGCAGAAAAATCCTTGCCGTCGATGAATTTTACTTTGCCCAGCGACCTATTTTAGGAAGGGGACGTGGTTGCGCAGCAACTTGGAAAGCCAATAAAAATGGGCGTGCTTCTGAAATTGTATCGACATTTATTCCAGAGTACGAATTTCCAGGTGTTAGTGCTGCTTTGGAAGGATTTGACCCGTTCTTCTTCTCTATGAGAACTCTTTCTGTTGCAAAGAAAAAAGATGACATCATTAACCGGCTGAATGTCTTGGCGGACTCCTATGAGAATTGGATTCAGAAAAAATTGGTTCATGATTCAAAAATGGATGATGCTAAGTTCAAGAAAGAAATTGGCGACACAATAATAAATAAATGTATAGAAGCTCTTGGAAGAATCCGCGCGGGCATTCAGCTACTTGTAGAGGATGATATCTCGTTTGATGCCTTTTGCTTTATGAATCGTTCCATGATTCTTCAGAGAAATATTATGAATTTCTCTAAGAAGCATGGAGCCGGTATCGAATGTGCCTTTAGGGATTTTGTGGATCCTCGTAATCCTTCCAATAATTTTGGATGGAGACCTTTCCAGATTGCTTTTATTCTCATGAATCTGAAAGGTATTGTAGATCCGGAACATGATAACCGTGAAGTCGTGGATCTTCTCTACTTTCCGACTGGTGGAGGTAAAACTGAGGCATATCTGGGTCTTATGGCATTTGTTATTGCAAATAGAAGGCTGCGTGCTGACGAGAACGATGAATACAATCGTGACGGCGGTGTAACTGCAATTTTGCGATATACTTTGCGCCTGCTCACTACACAGCAGAGAGACCGTATCACCAAGATGATTCTGGCCGCGGAACTCATCCGGCAAAAAGAATATCCGAAATACGGAAAAGAACCCATCAGTATTGGTTTCTGGGTTGGTGGTACTGTGACTCCGAACACCTTTAAAGAATTGGAAGAAGATCCGGAGGATCCAGCTAAAACAAGAACAGCAAGAAGCAAGAAAAACTCTATCTACAAACAGCTGCTTACATGTCCATTCTGTGGGAAGCCACTTACAGAGGAAAATTTTTATATAGATATTCCTACAAAATCGGTTAGCATCTATTGTTCGGATGATAAATGCATGTTCTATAGGTATAAACCCAGCAATAAGATGAAAATCCCGGTTTATCTGGTAGATGAAGAAATTTATGCTAAGTGCCCGACTATTATTCTGTCAACAGTTGATAAGTTTGCCGGCCTTCCGTGGGATGTGAATACAAATGCTCTGTTTGGTCGCGTTGATAGAATTTGCAGTCGCGATGGCTATGTTGCTATTGGAGCGGACCATGCTCGGCATACTCGTACAGAAGAGTTACCCACAGCTACGCTTAGATCGATTAAACCGTTCCTTCCGCCGGAGCTGATTATCCAAGATGAGCTGCATCTTATCACAGGACCTCTGGGAACCGTATACGGTGCATATGAAACAGTTATTGAAGATCTGTGTTCCTATACGATTGGAGGTAAGAAAATCAAGCCAAAGTATGTTGTTTCTACGGCAACTATCAAAAATGCTGCTGAGCAGACAAAATGCTTATATGGCAGAAAAGTAACTGCGCAATTTCCACCAAATGGGTTTGAAATCGGTGACAGTTTCTATATTCGTGAGGTACCGGTCGAACAAGATCCGTTTAGAAGATACGTTGGTGTCTGCGCACCAGGCCAGTCTGTAAAGACAGCTTTGCTGCGTGTATATTCGATTATCCTTCAAAGTGCTTATAATCTTTCGCTGGATGATGAGTACAAGGATGTTATTGACCCTTACTATACCCTTGTTGGGTATTATAACAGTATTCGAGAACTCGGCGGTGCCGTTCGATTGCTACAGGATGATATTCCTGACAGAATTCAACGTATTAAGAAAAAATATGGAATGAGTAGGCAGCGTTTCCTTAATCATAAGGTTGAAATTACTTCTCGCATGCCTTCTTATGACATTCCGAAGAAACTAAGTCAGTTGGAAACTCCATATACAGATAGCAATTGCCTAGATACGGCAATTGCAACTAATATGATTGCTGTTGGTATGGATGTGAATCGGCTTGGTCTCATGGTGGTAACTGGTCAACCGAAGCAGAACTCCGAATATATTCAGGCAACTAGCCGTATTGGACGTTCTTATCCAGGCTTAGTAGTTACTTTATATAACCCTTATCGACCTCGTGACTTGTCTCATTATGAGAATTTTACTGGTTATCATGCACAGCTGTATCGCTTTGTTGAAGGCACAACTGCGACACCGTTTTCTGCACGAGCAAGAGATCGCGTGCTGCATGCGCTGGTTATTTCTGCAATTCGTTTGCATTATCCGGAATTTGCAAGCAATGATGGAGCAGCAGCTATTGATAAGCTAACCGATGAGCAGCTTAATGAAGTGAAGGCTCTTATCATGAATCGATTGAACATCATCAAGCCTTCTGCTAAGGCAGATGCCGAACATGAGATTGATGATTTTATAAGCAATTGGAAATTACTGGCAAAGCAATCCAAGGGACTTAGATACTATGTTTATACAACTAAAACGTATAATCGTCTAATGAACACTTATGGCGAAGTTTGTACTGATCTTGAAAAGCCGACTCTTCGTTCTATGCGTGATGTTGAGAGTGCAGCAAATATGTTCTATTACACGGAGGACTAAAAGCCTATGTTTGATAATAATAAATTAGGTGAGATTCGTCCTAATCAGTTGATAACTACATTTGGTCCAGGTTCTATTGTGGATGCCGTGAAAGATTCCGTCACGGTTCTGGACTTGAACTATTGGAAGGAAAAAGGAAAGAAAATTATAGATGGCAGATTGGCCTCATATCTGGGCGTTGACTGCTTTTATATGCCACGGACTTCTTATAGCGGAGATATTCCTGTGGTCTCATTCCCTTATATGCATGTTTGTTCCAATGTGAAATGTGGGAGAATATTTGATTTAAGAGAGAATTTTGACCTAGATCGATATCTGAAGTTTGGTGTAACTTGTCCGGAATGTCATAGACAGGCTTATCCTTCTCGTTTTATTACTATTTGTGAGAACGGCCATATGGACGATTTCCCTTGGAGCTGGTGGGTTCACGGTGGCAATACAATCTGCAAAGGTACGATGAGGATGTATTCAACTGGTAATACATCAACGCTTGCAGATATGTGGGTTAAATGTTCCTGTGGGGCACGACGGAGTATGAGCGGCGCAACGCAGCATGAGAATTTTGAAGGTATGAAATGTTCCGGACATCACCCGTTTCGGCCAAATCATAAAAATGAAAAATGCGATAAGGAAATGATTCCTTCTCAGCGTGGCGCGTCGAATGTGTATTTTCCAGTAATGAGAAGTGCCATATCCATTCCACCTTGGATCAATCCGCTTTATAACTTGATTGATGAGCATTTGCGAGATATTGAACTGGCTAAGACTCTAATGGGTGACGATGGCGTGGCTAAAATTTACGAGCTCTATTTCGGTGCTTATGCCAAAGATGAATTCGATGCAGCGTTAGAACGCAGGCAACAGAACATCAAGGAATTTACTGAGATTAAGCAGATGGAATACAACGCCATTACGCATCACGCAGATCCTGTGTACGCCTCCAACAAAAAACATTTTAAGGCTGAGGAGGATCCGCTTCCGGATTATCTGCTCCCGTATTTTAAGAGAGTCATTCGCATTACACGATTAAGAGAAGTGAGAGTGCTGCTTGGCTTCACCCGTGTAGATGCTCCGGATCCAGATGCTGATGAGCAGACAAATATCGTTTATCTAAATAAGGGTAAGACTGAAAAATGGCTTCCTGCTGCAGAAGTGCACGGTGAAGGTGTCTTTATTGAGTTTAATAGGGATAGTATTGATGCGTGGTTGAGAGATCCAGAACTGGGAGCACTTTCTCAGAAATATGCGCAGTGTTATAAGGAATTCTGTGAATCTAAAGAATGGACTGTTACCACATTACGAGATGCAAGGTATGTCCTGATGCATACATTCGCACATTTGTTGATTAAGCAGATGTCAATGTCCTCGGGGTACTCTTCATCCGCTATTCGTGAGCGTATTTATTTTGGGGATGATATGTCTGGTGTGTTGCTCTATACCGGAAGTGCCGATAAAGAAGGCTCACTTGGTGGACTTGTAGAATTGGGAAATATTGATCAGCTTATTGTTTTAATGAAAGACGCTTTCCAGGAAGCACTGGTTTGCACAAATGATCCGGAATGCCTTAACAATGTGCCTGCTGGTAATAATTCAAATGGCGCGGCGTGCCATTCCTGCTGTATGATCTCAGAAACAGCTTGCGAGAATGGAAATCGCATGTTGGATCGCGGACTAATTGTGCCTATTGACGGAAGAGAAAATCAGTCTTATTTTAAAACTTTGGTGGAAGAACTATGTCAACTGGAAGTATAAGCTTAGATATTTTGTTAAACAAAATTCTCACAGATGCTATATCTGGTGGAAATGAGTCTATTAGAGCCATTCAGAAGAGATACCCATCTCTTTCTGAAAAAGAAGCTCATGAAATTCTTGCTATGGTTTCAGCGACTGCCCAAAGTAACGATGATAGCGCTGAATTAGTTGTTACAGCGCCACCTTCTTTTGCGTTGAAAACAAAACCGACAAAGGTTACCGTAAGAGAAATGCTTATGGGAGCTAGGAAGAGCATTCTGATTACCGGGTACTCCCTCTCGGATTATTTTGCCGAGTTAGTCGATTGTGTAATTCAAAAGAGCCAAGAAGGCGTTCTCGTGAAATTTTTTGTGAATGACATTGAGAGTCAGAAGGCCTTTGACCGTTTATGCTGCTATAAGGGAAAATTTCTGCGAATTTATAACTATCCAAAACAGGAAGATAAAATGTCTGCTCTTCATGCAAAGGTAATTTCTGTTGATCAAACAGATACGCTGATTACATCCGCAAACCTTTCATATCATGGACAGGAAGGAAATATCGAGCTGGGGGCACGAATCCATTCGAAAGAATTGGCTAAACAAGTAGAGGATATATTTACTTCACTGGTATTCAAAAGGATATTTGTTGAACTGTAAGCTTTATGGAGGTGCGTCAATGAATTTAAGCTTGAAACATAAGCTAATGCTGCAATCATTGAGTCCATTGGCTTTTTTGACTATTGTACGCAATTTCAAATTTACCCCCGTCAGCGAACTTGCTGAAAATCAGTCATATTGGGGAGAGTTTGTTCGCCTTAATAATGTGCTGATTGTTGTGTTTTTGTTATGTGCTACATGGATTTTAGCAGCAGTCATATCTTTTATTTCTTTTACGGCATTTAGATGGACTGATAAGAAACAAGGGTATCAACTTTCTTCCTTCGTAGAAAAAGAGGACGCAAGTTTGAATTTCTTTATGACAATGATTATCCCGCTTTTGATTGATGATGTAGGAACGATTCAGGGAGCGGTAACATTCCTTATTATTGTGGTTATGATGTGTGCGCTGCTAAGCAAAACACATTTGTACTATGCGAATCCTGTGTTGGCAATTTTAGGATACCGAGTCTATGAGGTTACCTTTAAAAGTAACCCTGACTTTAATAATGAAGTTTGCTTGGCTGTAGTAAAAGGTGGATTTCTAAAAAATCCGAGCACAGTAGAATATAAAGTGATTAATGATACAGTCCTCTACATGAAGGAGATGAACAAATGACCAAGGAAGAAATTCAGGCATCGATTAAGTCGATAATGTTTTCTGGTTCAGTCTGCGGGATTGAAATATATGCCTGCCTGCGCGATGAAAGTGTCTATCAAACTAAAAAAATCAGGGCAACAGATAAGTTGCTTTCTAGTACGAAAGATAAGGTGGCGGGCTTTATCAATTGTACCTATCTTGCAGATGATGCAGAATTTGACACATCAGAAAATATTGCAGACAATAAGAAAGAATTTTATGAGATTAGTCTGACAGAGAGTTATAGCCCCTTTGCTTTCCTTGATGATGCTGAAAAGCGTACAGAGTACTACTCGGAAAGTGATAGAAATAAACTGTCTGGATTTCTTTTTAAAATCAATTTGAATGACCAGTACTTTTGGGTTTATCAACATATATACTCTGTATCAAGAATTGATCGAAGTAAAAATGTGATAGCCCTATTTATTGGAGATACATACGATGAAGTTGATAGCGATATTGTGCAGATAGATTCACGAGCAGATATAATAATCTTTTCTTCAAGTGCTGTTACAGCGAAAATGGATCTTATGCAGAGATTTTTTGGGTTTGAGCAATACATACGAGCGGGGGCACAGAAGACGATTGAGATTATTCGCGATCTGGATATTGTAGATAGCCTTGAAAAGTTTGTTGCGTTTGAAAATAAAAGTAAGCTGACAAATGCAAAGAAGTTATTAAAGGCAAAGAATTCGCCTGTTTTACAGATGAAAAAGAACGATTTGTTAGAGAATCTGAAAAAGCATTCTCGCTATAAAACGATGTTCAAGTTTGAAGAAGATCATATTGTGATTTCTTCACAAAAAGAAGCAGCGGCATTTATTAAAATGTTGAATGATGATATTGTTCGGTCTGAACTTACAGGAAAAGAATATGACAGTTCCAGCAAAATGCTTTTGGGTCCAGTGGGAGCAAGTCAATGACTGACCAATGACAGGAAAATATAGATGAGCGATATAAGAAAGAAGGTTTCTATGTTACAGGTAATGGCAGATATAAAGCCCTATATTATCAACATGATCGCGATGATGACGAAGCGATTTGTAGAGAATGTTCTCAAAAAAGGACAGAAAAATTGGACGGCCGTTTATTGATTTAGGTATGATTAAGCTTAAAATGTAAAAAGGAGGGCCATCATGGAGCTATCAAAAGCAACCAGTGTCAACAGCCGTGCGGAAGAACTGTTTGTTCAGCTGTTCTGTGAGGCGTTCGGCCCAGAAAAGACTGAAAATCTGCAGGTTCAATACCCTTGTGTGGATATTTATGGTCGGCATCGTTATATTGATTTTGCTCTGGAATTCACTGAATCCAAAATTGCAATCGAGATTGACGGTGAGACCTACCACAACCCCAGCAAGGTGTCCGAAAACAAGTATGCGGATGACCTCCTGAAGCAGAACAGCCTGATCTATGACAACTGGAAAGTCTACCGCTGGATCTACAGCCAGCTGGAAAAGCAACCGGAAAAGGTCAAGGATGAGCTAATTACGTTTCTGGGCACCAGCCCCATGTTCAAGGCATTTGAAGCAGACCTGCCGGTGCAGATGGGACAGACCATCGAACTTCGGGATTACCAGCAGGAAGCCACCGAGAACCTGCAGAAGATGCGAGAGGACGGCAAGACCATTGCGCTGCTGTACCATGCAACCGGCGTAGGCAAAACTATCACGGCTGCAACGGACGCCACCGCCGACGGCCTGACGGCAAACGCTATCCCCAAGGGGCAGAAAGTGCTCATCGTGATCGGGGAGAGGCTGGAGAAAGAACGGATTGAGGTGAGATTAAAGGGAAAAGGCGGATCCCCCGTATATCGTTGTATCTTTCCATAAATAGTTTGTCTCCCGCCCAAAGTAGGCGTATAATAGGGGAAAAGAAACGCTAAAGGAGAATCCCCTATGAACGGCACCGCATTGCGCAAACCGACTGCCCGGCGGGTGGCGGGCATGGTGGCGGGCATCGTCATCATCGCCCTTGGCATTGCGCTTTTCAAGCAGTCCCACCTCGGCAACGACTCCATCAGCGCCCTGAACATGCGGCTGGCGGAGCTGCTCGGCATCTCGCTGGGCACCCAGAACCTGTGCACGAACATCCTGTTTTTCCTGTTGGAATTCTGGTTCGGGCGCAAGTACATCGGCCTTGGCACCTTCGTCAACGGCATCTGCATCGGGTACATCGTCACGGCGTTCTATGACCCCATTCACGCCCACTTCGGCGACGCGCCGTCGCTGGCGGTGCAGTTGGCGTGGGTCATCGCGGCGGTGCTGGTCACGGCGCTGGGCGCTTCGCTCTACCAGACCGCCGACCTCGGCATCGCGCCCTACGATTACCTTTCCCTCGGTCTGCGGGACTACACACCCTGCCCGTACTTCGGGTGCCGCATTTTCACCGATGCGCTCAGCGCCCTGCTGTGCTGGCTGCTGGGTGGCCTTGTGGGCCTTGGCACCTTGATCTGTGCGTTCTGCCTTGGGCCCTTCATCCAGTTCTTCGATCGGACGTTCTCCCAGAAGGTGCTGCAATACAAACCGAACAATTGAGAAACCCCGCGGCGTCAAATCATACGCTGCGGGGGTCTTTTTTATTGCTGCCGTTAAGCAGAAAATGAAAATGAAGGAGATTTATCTTTCAAAACCGCCTGTGGACTGCTGCGGCGATGGGGAGCCATAACAAACCCATCAGACAGGCTTTGGAAGAAGTAAATTTTTCGAATCTGCTTGTAGAAAACGGCGGTCTATGGTAGCATGAAATCAAAGAAAAACAGGAGGGCTTACACATGGTTTTACTGGTTGTGGATACACAGAAAGGTATCGTGGATGAACGCCTGCATGCGTTTGAAAAGTTTGTCAGCAACATCAGGAAACTGATCCGGACTGCCCGCGAACAGGGAATCGAGGTCGTCTATGTCCAGCATGACGATGGGCCCGGCACCGGTTTCTCCATCGGGGACGATGAATTCGAGGTCTATTCCGGGTTTGCGCCACTGCTGACTGAAAAACGGTTCGTCAAGACTGTATGCAGTGCGTTCAAAAAAGAAAGCGGTCTGCTGGAATATCTGACGGAAAATGGCGAAAAAGATGTGATGGTCTGCGGCATCATGACCGACTTCTGCATCAATGCAACGGTGGAGGCGGGCTTTGAGCATGGCCTGCACATGATCGTTCCTGCCTATGCAAATTCCACGCAGGACAACGAGTACATGACAGGGGAGCAGAGCTACCACTATTACAATGAATTCCTCTGGCCGGACCGCTATGCCGATTGTGTGCCCATGGACAAGGCGCTGGAACTGCTCAAAAAGTGAGGTGTTTACAATGATTTCTGAAAAAGTAAAAAATCAGATTCAAGTGGTGCAGGGTGACATTACTAAGCTGGACTGTGACTGCATCGTGAATGCGGCCAATCGCAGTCTGCTGGGTGGCGGCGGTGTGGATGGTGCCATCCACCGGGCAGCAGGGCCGGAACTGTTGACGGAGTGCCGCACGCTGCACGGCTGCCGCACCGGAGAAGCAAAAATCACTAAGGGCTACCGGTTGAGAGCAAAGTATATCATTCATACGGTAGGCCCGATTTATTCCGGCACAGCAGAGGATGCCGCGCAGCTGGCGGACTGCTACCGCAATTCGCTGAACCTTGCCAAAGAGCATGATGTCCATAGCATTGCGTTCCCGGCAATTTCGACCGGCGTGTATGGCTACCCGCTGGAAGATGCCATGGAGATTGCAGTCAAAACAGTGGCACAGTGGCTGGAAGATCACGCGGATTACGTCATGCAGGTGATTTTCTGCTGCTTCGATGCCCGGACGGAGCAGGCGTATCAGACAAAAATGAAAATGGAGTAAAGATTGAAATACAGAGAAATCGCAGACGGCATTTTTGTTGACCGTCCCAACCGCTTTATTGCCCATGTGGAAATGAATGGAGCGGTGGAAACCGTCCATGTCAAGAACACCGGGCGGTGCAAGGAACTGCTACTGCCCGGTACGGCGGTTCGGCTGGAAGTGTCGGATAACCCGAAACGCAAAACAAAATACGACCTTGTGGCGGTACATAAGCAGGGGCTTGGTTGGGTCAACATGGACAGTCAGGCACCCAACAAGGTAGTAGGAGAGTGGCTTGCAAAACAGGGCTACGACTATATCAAGCCGGAATTCACCTATGGGAAGTCCCGCATCGACTTTTATATGGAAAAGGGCGAGCAAAAGTACCTGCTGGAAGTCAAAGGCTGCACACTGGAAGTGGACGGTATCGGCTATTTCCCGGATGCACCCACCGAGCGCGGTGTGAAGCACCTGCACGAACTGGCGCAGGCACAACAGAAGGGATATCAATGCGCAGTGGCTTTCGTGATTCAGGTGGAAGGCATCACCGAGGTGCGGCCAAATGTCAGCACACAGCCGGAGTTTGGTACGGCACTGGCCGAAGCAAAGGCCGCAGGTGTGCGGGTGCTGTTTCTGCTCTGCCGTGTGGGGCGGGATAGTCTGGAAATCGTGGAGCAGAGGGAAGGGTGAAGACGGCAGAAAAACGCTTTGCGTGATTCAGTTACAGAAATCATAAATAGGAAATGCTATCATATAGATACAAGAAACACACCGATAACATTCCAATGGAGGATTTCGATATGAAGGCAAAGTTTTACATCTGCAATCACTGTGGCAACCTCGTCACTACCATCCATAACGCAGGCGTTCCGCTGGTCTGCTGCGGGGAGAAAATGAAAGAGCTGGTTCCCAATACGGTGGAAGCCAGCGGCGAGAAGCATCTGCCGGTGGCAGAGCTTTCCGGCAGTCGTCTCACGGTCACAGTGGGCGCGGTAGAGCACCCTATGGCGGATGTTCACTATATCCAGTGGATCTTCGTGGAGACTGAGAACGGCGGGCAGATCCGCTATCTGAATCCGGGGCAGGCTCCCAACGTGGGGTTTGAACTGGGAAGTGAAAAGCCGGTGGCTGTTTACGCATACTGCAACCTGCATGGCCTTTGGATGACGAAACTCTGATACAATCAATGCAAACAGGGAGTGATTTGATGTCACTCCCTGTTTTTTGATGAGAATTTTATGCGGTTCTTTTGGCTCGGAACTGTGTATAAATGGGATGGATATCTGCTGAACGGAGATGCACCGCATAACAACCATCTGAGGGAAAGACTGACGT
>ERZ791612.293-NODE-293-length-29973-cov-7.850224_pt1 | contig 29973 bp, 27 predicted proteins | sample MGYA00509963_ERZ791612 | MGnify/ENA primary metagenome ERZ791612 (study PRJEB30046, sample SAMN00791906) | human gut metagenome | study: EMG produced TPA metagenomics assembly of the A metagenome-wide association study of gut microbiota in type 2... | reverse complement strand
CCATCATCTGCGAGGGGCACGTCCACACCCCCGCCGAGGCCCGCTCGGCGATCGACGCCGGCGCCTGGGCCGTGGTGGTGGGCACCGCCATCACCCATCCCACCAGCCTCACCAGCTGGTTCAAGGCTGCGCTGGAAGAGTAGGGGCCGCAGCGTCCGTCGGCCGTCCACCCGTGAGTGCTTGAATGCGACCTTAAGACGATCGGCCGCGTAGGTTGCAACTTTTACGAGGCGGCGCGCACGGGTGAATGGCGTGAGCAACTTCGGGCTATACTTTGATAGAAACCGTGCGGGGGCGCTTCGTCGTCCCCGTTCCTATGTAAGGGGGCTTCAATGTCCGAGTGCTCAGAAATCACCGCCGCCGAGCTTGCCGACCGCGTTCCCGACGTGGTCATCATCACCGGCATGTCCGGCTCCGGACGCACGCAGGCCATGCATGTGTTTGAAGACATGGGCTACTTCTGCATCGACAACCTACCGCCTCGCCTCATTATGCAGATCGCCGAGGTGGTGGGCATTAACGCGGGCATTGGCAGGCACCTTGCCGTAACGTGCGACCTTCGAAGCCAGGGGCTCTTCGACGAGCTTCTCGATGTTATCCGCAGTCTGGGCGAGCATGAGATCAGCTGTAAGGTTGTGTTTTTGGAGGCCTCGGACGAGGTGCTCATCCGCCGTTATAGCGAGAACCGCCGCCCGCACCCCCTGGCGCTTCCGGGCGAGACCACGGCGGACGCAATCATTCGCGAGCGCGTTCAGCTTCGCTTCATTCGCGACCACGCTGACATGATTATCGATACAAGCCGCTTGAGGACGTCCGCCCTGCGCACCAAGCTTCGGTCCGCGTTTTCCGAACTGTCCGACCAGCAGCTTATGGAGGTACACGTTTTCTCCTTTGGCTTTAAGCACGGCCTGCCCGCAGAGGCGGACCTTATGATCGACGTCCGCTTTTTGCCAAACCCCTTCTATGACCCGGAGATGCGCACGCTTACGGGGCTTGATAAAAAGGTGTCTGATTTTGTATTGGATCATCCTAAGACCCAGCAGTTCCTCACGGCGTGGTTCCAGCTGCTCGATGCCGTTATGCCCGGCTACGTCGCGGAGGGCAAGCCGCAGCTCTCCATCGCGATTGGGTGCACCGGCGGGCAGCATCGCAGCGTCGCCATCGCAGAGGCCACTTCTCGCTACCTCGAGAAGCAGCAGTACCATGTAAACACATCCCATCGCGACCTCGCAAAAGCGAATATCAGGAGCTAGCGCCTTATGGAACACAGGATTCGCGCGGTGTCCATAGGCGGGGGGACCGGTCAGCCCAGGGCTATCGCGGCGCTGCGCCATATGGGGGCGTCGATTGATTCGGTGGTCGCTATGGCAGATGACGGCGGTTCGACGGGCGTTCTTCGCGAACGTGCCGGCATCCTGCCTCCCGGCGATGTGAGGAAATGCCTCTCCGCGCTGGCGGGCGATCCCGAGTGCGCTTTTGCGCGCGCTTTCGCGCACCGCTTTCCCTACATAGATGATCACGCTCTGGGCAACTTGGTGCTTACGGCGCTGGCCGAGGAGACGGATTCGTTTTCCCAAGCCATTCGCGTATGCGAGGAGTTGTTGCGATGCGTGGGCCATGTGCATCCCTCGACGCTCGACCCGGTAACCATGTCCGGGGTTACGGTTGCCGGCCAGCAGATACATGGGCAGGCGCGCATCTCATATGGCGGCAACGCCATGCGTCGCGTATGGCTTGACCAGCAGGATCCCGCGGCGAACCCGCGGGCGGTCGAGGCCATCCTCGCAGCCGACCTGGTGGTCTTGGGCCCGGGCTCGCTGTTCACCTCGATCGTGCCCAATCTGCAGGTGCCGGGTATCGCCCGCGCGCTTGCGGGCACTCATGCCGTTCGCGTGTTCGTGTGCCCTAAAATCGATTCATTGGGCGAGACCCAGGGGATGAGCGTGGCGGACCACGTGGACCAGCTGCTATCGCTGGCGTCCCCGCCCCTGCTCGATGCGGTTTTGGTCCACCATGCGGATGCCCCGGAGTTTGTTTTCCCGTATGCCCCCGGCCCTGCGTACCGTACGAGCGCGTTGGCGGGCGATGTGGTGACCTCACGCGATATCGATTCGGCCAAGCGCGCGCCTTTTGGCCCCATTCAGGCCGGTGAGCGGGAGATCTCCCGTATCGAGCAAAGCGTTCCGGTGGTTCTCGTCCGAGATTTCACGGGTAGCGAATCCCCTGCGGTTCATGATGTGCAGGCTCTGGCGAGCGCGCTTGAGGAGGTGCTTGATCAATGTCGTTCAGCGCGGAGGTGAGAGACGAGCTTGCCCGCTGCGAGCCCAAGTGCGAATACTGCGACCTGGCAACGCTCGCCGCACTGGTGCGTGTTTGCGGCACCCTGAGCTTTGCCGGCCCGGGGCGATATCGGCTGCAGATAGCCACGGAGACGGGTGCCGTCGCTCGCACCATGATCGGCCTTACCCATAAGATCTTGAAGCTCAAGACCGAGTTCACCGTGCGCAAGTCCGTGCTTCACAAGGTGAGAAACTACCTTATCGCGTTACCCGACCAGCCGGATCTTGGCAAGGCGCTGGTGCTTTTGGGAATCCTCGACCGACATGGTGCGCTGGTGCGCGGCGTTCCTCATCACGTGGTGGCACGCGATTGCTGCCGACTGGCCTATATTCGCGGCGCGCTTATCGCCGGCGGCTTTGTGGCGGACCCCAAGGGCGATTTTCACCTAGAGATCGCCGTGCAGGGCGAGGAGTTTGCGCGCGGTCTTGCCGGGCTGATAGGGGAGCTGGGCATAAACGCGCGCGTGAATCCACGGCGCGCCTCGTTCGCGGTGTACATAAAGAGCGCGGACGATATCAAGAAGCTGCTCACGCTCGCGGGGGCGAGCCGCTGCGTGGCGGAGATTGAGGAGGCGCGAGCGGTAAAGTCCGTTAAGAACGAGGTGAACCGCCGCGTTAACGCGGAGCTGGCCAATCAGACCAGGAGCGCCGGTGCAGCCCAGCGCCAGATGGAGCTTATTGGAGAATTGGAGCATTTAGGATTACGAGAAGGTCTCCCGCAGGCGCTCGAGGACTTCTGTCTTCTGCGCGAGACGAATCCGGATTTGTCTTTGAGGGACCTGGGCCAGCTGGCCGATCCGCCCCTGTCAAAATCGGCCCTGTACCACCGTGTTTTGCGATTGGAGAAGATGGTCGAGGGCGCCCGTGGACGTTGAGACCTTTAGCAAGAATACTAATATGAAACGCTTCAAAATACTTCTACCAGCACTTTTTGAAGCGATTTTAATCGTTGCGTGGTATCAAATCTTTCTATTCCCGCGATATTCAGGGAAGAAAAAAGGTATATTTGGTGAGTGGTTAGTTTGTGGGCCCAAGCGGCAGGCAAAGGGATCCTGCCGGGCCTAACGAAAGGAGACACAATGGCAGTAAAGGTTGCTATTAACGGCTTTGGTCGCATCGGCCGTCTGGCTTTCCGTCAGATGTTCGGTCACGAGGGCTCCGAGATCGTTGCCATCAACGACCTCACCTCTCCCGACATGCTCGCGTACCTGCTGAAGTATGACTCCACGCAGGGCAACTACTCTCGCGATCACAAGGTCGAGGCTACCGAGGACTCCATCATCGTCGACGGCAAGGAGATCAAGATCTACGCCGAGGCCGACGCTAACAACCTGCCCTGGGGCGACCTCGACGTCGACGTCGTTCTCGAGTGCACCGGTTTCTACACCTCCAAGGCTAAGGCTCAGGCTCACATCAACGCCGGCGCCAAGAAGGTCGTCATCTCCGCTCCCGCTGGCAACGACCTGCCCACCATCGTTTACAACGTCAACCATGAGTCGCTGACCGCTGAGGACAACATCATCTCCGCGGCTTCCTGCACCACCAACTGCCTCGCTCCGATGGCTAAGGGTCTGAATGACTTCGCCCCCATCGTTGCCGGCATCATGACCACCATTCACGCCTGGACCGGCGACCAGATGCCGCTCGACGGCCCGCAGCGCAAGGGCAACAAGCGTCGCGGCCGCGCCTGCGCCGTCAACATCGTCCCCAACTCCACCGGTGCCGCTAAGGCCATCGGCCTGGTTCTCCCCGAGCTCAACGGCAAGCTGATCGGCGCCGCCCAGCGCGTTCCTACGCCCACCGGCTCCCTCACCAACCTCTACGCCGTCGTTGACAAGGTCGTCACCGTCGACGAGGTCAACGCTGCTATGAAGGCTTACGCTGAGACCATCTCCGAGACCTTCGCTTACAACGAGGACGACATCGTCTCCACCGACATCATCGGCGAGACCCACGGCTCCATCTTCGACGCCACCCAGACCATGTGCAACGATCTGGGCAACGGCCAGACCCTGGTTCAGGTTGTTTCTTGGTACGACAACGAGAACTCCTACACCTCCCAGATGGTCCGCACCATCAAGTACTTCGAGAAGTTCGTCGCCTAAGTTGCCGATGGCTTCCATTTTCGCTTGATAAGCGTCTAAGAGGGGCGCGGCCTCAAGGCTTCCAGCCCGGGGTCGCGCCCTTTTTATATCGTGGCCGCACGTATGTGCGACCGCATTCGATTTGAAAGGTAGATGCACATGGCTTTCACCAAGAAGACCGTTCGCGACATCGATGTCGACGGCAAGCGCGTCCTCGTCCGCGTTGACTTCAACGTGCCCATCAAGGACGGCGTCGTTGGCGATACCACCCGTATCAAGGCTGCTCTTCCCACTATCAACTACCTGGTCGAGCACAACGCCCGCGTTATCCTCATGAGCCACCTCGGCCGTCCCGACGGCACCGGCTTCCAGGCCGAGTTCTCCCTCGAGCCCGTCGCCGCCAAGCTTGCCGAGCTCTCCGGCCTGGACGTCTCCTTCGTCGCCGACACCTATGGCGAGAAGGCCGCTGAGGCCGTTGCCGCGGTCGAGCCCGGCAAGGTCCTGGTTCTCGAGAACGTCCGCTTCGACAAGCGCGAGAAGAAGAACGACCCCGAGATCGCCAAGACCCTCGCCTCCTATGGCGACGTCTTCGTCCTCGATGCCTTCGGCACCGCTCATCGCGCCCAGGGTTCCGTCGTGGGCCCCGCCGCTTACCTGCCCGCCGTCGCCGGCTTCCTGCTTGAGAAGGAGGTCGACACCCTCACCGGTATCTTCGCCGAGCCCGAGCGTCCCTTCGTCGCTATCGTCGGTGGCTCCAAGGTCTCCTCTAAGATCGGTGTTCTGGATCACCTCATCGACTCTGCCGACACCCTGATCATCGGTGGCGGTATGGCTTACACCTTCTTCCTGGCCCAGGGCCTTTCCGTGGGCAACTCCCTGAAGGAAGAGGATTGGGTCGAGCGCGCCGGCGAGATGCTCAAGAAGGCAGAGGAGAAGGGCGTCAAGATCCTGCTCCCCGTCGACAATCGCGTTGCCGATCACTTTGGCGAGGACGCTGTTCCCGAGGTTGTCTCTTCCGATTCTATTCCGGACGACCGCGAGGGCATGGACATCGGCCCCAAGACCGAGGAGCTCTACGCAGAGGCCATCAAGGGCGCCAAGACCGTCTTCTGGAACGGCCCCATGGGCGTCTTCGAGTTCGATAACTTCGCTCACGGCACCGAGGCCGTTTGCCGTGCCGTCGCCGACGCCGATTGCACCTCCATCATCGGCGGTGGCGATTCCGTCGCAGCAGTTAACAAGTTCAACCTGGCCGACAAGATGAGCTGGATCTCCACCGGCGGTGGCGCTTCCATGGAGCTCGTCGAGGGTAAGGCCCTTCCCGGAGTGGAGGCACTCAATGACGCAGAATAAACGCACCCTGCTCATCGCAGGCAACTGGAAGATGAACAACGACGTTCAGGCTGCAGCCACCCTGGCTGACGAGCTGGTCGCCGCTCTTGACGGCGTCGACAACGGCGTCGAGGTCCTTGTCTGCCCGCCCACCATCGACCTCACCACGGTCGCTGCCAAGCTCGATGGCTCCGCTATCAAGCTGGGCGCCCAGAACGTCTACTGGGAGGCCGCCGGCGCCTACACCGGAGAGTCCTCCTGCGACATGCTGAAGTCCGCTGGCTGCACCTACTGCATCATCGGCCACTCCGAGCGTCGCGACTACTTCCATGAGACCGATGAGGACCAGAACAAGAAGGCCAAGGCCCTGGTCGCCGCCGGCCTGGTTCCGGTCTTCTGCTGCGGCGAGCCCCTCGAGGTCCGCGAGGCGGGCACCTACGTCGAGCACGTTGTCGCCCAGGTCAAGGCTGGTCTGGAGGGTCTCGAGATCGCTGACCCGGCTCAGCTCGTGGTCGCTTACGAGCCCATCTGGGCTATCGGCACCGGCATGACCGCCACTGCCGATGATGCCCAGGAGGTCTGCGCTGCCGTCCGCGAGGCACTGGCCGATCTGTTCGGCGCCGAGCTCGCTTCCGGCATCCGCGTCCTTTACGGCGGCTCCGCCAAGCCCGGCAACATCGCCGAGCTCACCGCCAAGCCCGATGTGGACGGCGCTCTTGTCGGCGGCGCTTCCCTCAAGGCCGCTGATTTCTCCCAGATGGTTGTGAAGTCTGCGGAGTAGTACCTGTTTGGTATTCGGGCCGTGGCGTTCACGCGCTGCGGCCCACTCTTTTGAAAAGAGGAAAATTAGATATGGCTAACCATCATCTTCCTGCGCTGCTCGTCATTATGGACGGCTTCGGTCTGGCGCCCCAGGGCGCGGATAACGCCGTCGCCGCTGCGAGCACCCCGTTCATCGACTCGCTGTACGAGAAGTATCCCCACACCACGCTGGGTGCTTCCGGCGAGGACGTCGGCCTTCCCGACGGCCAGATGGGCAACTCCGAGGTGGGCCACCTCAACATCGGTGCTGGCCGCATCGTGTTCCAGGAGCTCTCCCGCATCAACAATGCTATCAAGGACGGCTCCATCAAGACTAACGAGGTCTTCACCAAGACCATGGACGATGTCGCCGCTTCCGGTAAGACCCTGCACCTCATGGGTCTCATGAGCCCCGGCGGCGTCCACTCCATGGAGTCTCACTGCGAGGCCCTGGTCTCTATGGCTGCCGAGCGCGGCGTCAAGACCGTTCGCGTCCACTGCTTCATGGACGGCCGCGACGTCGATCCCCAGTCCGGTGCCGGCTACGTCGCAGACCTCGTTGACTTCCTAGCCAAGGTTTCCGCCGAGACCGGCTGCGACGCCCGCGTCGCCACGGTCGAGGGCCGCTATTGGGCCATGGACCGCGATAACCGCTGGGAGCGCGTCCAGCTCGCCTACGATGCCATCACCAAGGCGTCCGATGCCGAGTCCGATCCGGTTGAGGGCATCAAGGCCTTCTACGAGAAGGACCCGCGCGGTGACGAGTTCGTCGATCCGTTCGTTTGCCACAACGAGGGCGTCGCTGATGGCGATGCCGTCATCTTCTTCAACTTCCGTCCGGACCGCGCCCGCCAGATGACCCGCGCGTTCACGGAGGAGGGCTTCGACGGCTTCGACCGCGAGGTCGTTCCCGCACTGTCCCACTTTGTCACCATGACCGAGTATGACCCCTCCTTCAACGTCGAGGTCGCTTTCCCCAAGACGTTCCCCGAGAACGTTCTTGCCGACGTCATCGCTGCCAATGGCCTGAAGCAGCTGCACACCGCTGAGACCGAGAAGTACGCGCACGTCACCTTCTTCCTCAACGGCGGCATCGAGGAGCCCAAGGAGGGTGAGGAGCGCGTGCTCGTCGCTTCCCCCAAGGTCGCTACCTATGACCTCAAGCCCGAGATGAGCGCACCGGAGGTTACCGAGAAGCTGGTCGCTGCCATCAACGAGGACCGTGCTGACTTCTACATCGTCAACTTCGCCAACTGCGACATGGTGGGCCACACCGGCGTCTTCGATGCCGCAAAGGCTGCCGTCGAGGCCGTTGACAACGCGCTTTCCCAGGTCATCCCCGCCATCCAGGCCAAGGGAGGCTTCGCGCTCATCACTGCCGACCACGGCAACGCGGACCACATGTTCGACGAGGTTGATGGCGAGAAGAAGCCGTTTACCGCGCACACCACCAATCGCGTCCCCTTCATCATCGTAAGCGATTCCGCCAAGCTCACCGGCATCGAAGATGGTCGCCTGTCCGATATCGCTCCGACCATGCTCTCTATGGCCGGCCTTGAGCCCAGCGCCGAGATGACCGGTCGCGTCCTGGCTGTCGAGGAGTAGACGCGCCCCTCAGCCTTCATTAAGCTTTTGGACGAGGATTCTTTGACATGAATCATATAGAGCTCGTTCCTCTCTACGCAAATAGGGGAGGACGAGCTCTTTTGCCTTTGCCGAAAACGTGCAATTTCCCTTGGTTTCACCGAATGGTCGCATGCTGTGATACCATGATGGGCTGTCAGTAATCCACTCAAAGGAGTCAACGTGGGTCCGTTCCAGATTCTTCTCTTCGCCGTTTGGGCGCTTTCCGCGATCGCGCTGATCGCTCTCGTTTTGATGCATTCCGGTAAGGGCACCGGCGTTTCCGACATGATCGCCAGCTCCCTATACAACTCCAGTGCTGCTACCGGCGTTATGGAGCAGAATCTCGATAAGCTTACGGTTATCGTTGCCGTTGTATTCTCCGTCTGCGTTGTTCTCGCCATGTTTTTCTTCCCCCAGGGCATCGTCGGCCTGTAAGGCGCTTGCCACAATAGGGGAGAGCCCTCTTATTTATTTCTAAACCCGTCTCAGTTTCGAGGCGGGTTTTCTTATATGTGTGGTCGTACGGCATGTCGTGGTTTTCGCGATGATCATCTTACGCGCTAGGACAAATTGTTGTTATAAAATGCTTGCGCATTCTGCCTTGACAATCAGGGATATACTGTCAAGTACAAATCTGTTAACGGATAATTGTGCATGAATATCTGATTCAATATATACAATATGCTCTAAAAATAATAAGGGAATATGCTTCAACATATTCAATAAATAGAAAAGTATATGCAATGTATACAGTTGATTAACGGTTGTTCATCAACTTTTCTACAAAACTCGTCCACTAAACGGCTACAATAATGTGCCGTGGAGTGCGCAAAGGTATGACCAGCCGCTGCACGCTCCAATATCCGCAAGAAGGGATTAGAGTCGGATAAAAGGAGGTTGGAGAGTTGGTAGGAATTGTTATCGCTAGCCATGGCGAGCTCGCACCCGGTATCAAGCAGGCGGGCAGCATGGTGTTCGGTGACCAGCCCAACGTCGGCGCCGTGTCGCTGATGCCAAGCATGGGTCCCGACGATATCCGTGCCAAGATCGAAGAGTGCATCTCTTCGTTCGACGACCAGGATCAGGTTTTGATTTTGGCCGATCTCTGGGGTGGTACCCCGTTCAACCAGGCGAGTGCCGTGCTTGATGGCCATGAGGATTCTTGGGCTATTGTAACCGGTCTCAATCTGCCTATGTTGATCGAGGCATATGCATCCCGCATGTCATGTGAGTCCGCGCATGAAGTTGCCGTCGCGGTTCTCAAGACTGCCCGAGAGGGCGTTCGCATCAAACCCGAGGAGCTCGAGCCCGCAGAGGAGAAGCCCGCTGCAGCCGCCGTCGCCCCCCAGGGTGCAATTCCCGAGGGCACCGTTCTTGGTGATGGTCACATCAAGTACGTGCTCTGCCGCATCGACACGCGTTTGCTCCATGGTCAGGTTGCAACCACGTGGACCAAGATGACCGGTCCGGACCGCATCATCGTGGTCTCCGATGCCGTCGCGCATGATGATTTGCGCAAATCCATGATCGAGCAGGCTGCTCCTCCGGGAGTCAAGGCTCACGTCGTGCCCATCGACAAGATGATCGCCGTTTCAAAGGATCCGCGCTTTGGCGCTACCAAGGCGATGCTTCTGTTCGAGAACCCGCAGGATCTCCTGCGTGCCATCGAGGGCGGAGTTGACATCAAGAAGGTCAACCTGGGCTCCATGGCCCACTCCGTCGGCAAGGTCGTTGTCTCCAACGCCGTCGCTATGGGCAAGGAAGACGTCGAGACCATCGAGGCTCTTATCGCTAAGGGCGTCGAGTTCGACGTCCGCAAGGTTCCGGCAGATTCGCCGGAGTCTATCGACGCCATGCTTAAGAAGGCTAAGGCCGAACTTGCCTAAAAGGAGGTAGAAATGTCGATTATCACGATTTTACTCATCGTCCTCGTCGCCTTCCTTGCAGGCATGGAGGGCGTTCTGGACGAGTTCCAGTTCCATCAGCCCCTGGTGGCGTGCACGCTCATCGGCCTGGTGAGCGGTCATTTGGCCGAGGGCATCATGCTCGGCGGCTCCCTGCAGATGATTGCCCTTGGTTGGGCGAACGTCGGCGCCGCCGTTGCGCCGGATGCGGCACTTGCTTCCGTCGCTTCCGCGATCATCATGGTGCTCGCGCTGGACGGCGGTAGCGCGAACTCGACCGATGCGATCAACGCCTCGATCGCCCTGGCCGTGCCGCTGTCCGTCGCAGGCCTGTTCCTTACCATGATCTGCCGCACCATCGCAATCCCCATCGTCCATGCTATGGACGCCGCGGCGGAGAAGGGTAACTTTGCCGCTATCGACGGCCTGCAGATCGCCGCTATCGCCCTGCAGGGCGTCCGTATCGCCATCCCGGCGCTCGCGCTGTGCTTCGTTCCCGCTCAGGCCGTTACCGACGCCCTGAACATGATGCCCGCATGGCTCTCCGGCGGCATGGCCGTCGGCGGTGGCATGATCGCCGCCGTTGGTTACGCCATGGTCATCAACATGATGGCGACCAAGGAGGTCTGGCCGTTCTTCGCGCTGGGCTTCTGCCTCGCCGCCATCAGCCAGCTCACGCTGATCGCCCTCGGCGTCATCGGTATCTCCCTCGCCCTTATCTACCTTGGCCTCAAGGACCTTGCCAAGAACGGTAACGGCGGCGGCTCCGGTGACCCGCTCGGCGACATCTTGAACGATTACGAGTAGGAAAGGGGGACAACGATAATGGCAGAGAAGGTTACTCTCTCTAAGAAAGACCGTATGGCCGTTGCCTGGCGTCACCAATTCCTGCAGGGCTCTTGGAACTACGAGCGTATGCAGAACGGCGGCTGGTGCTATTCCATGGTCCCGGCTATCAAGAAGCTGTACTCCAATAAGGAGGACCAGGTTGCCGCGCTTAAGCGCCACATGGAGTTCTACAACACCCATCCGTACGTCTCCGCTCCGGTTATCGGCGTTACCCTGGCCCTCGAAGAGGACCGCGCCAACGGCGCCAAGGTGGAGGACGCAGCGATCCAGGGCGTTAAGGTCGGTATGATGGGCCCGCTGGCCGGCGTCGGCGATCCCGTCTTCTGGTTCACCCTTCGCCCCATTCTCGGTGCTCTGGGCGCTTCGCTGGCGCTCGGCGGCTCCATCCTGGGTCCGCTGCTGTTCTTCTTCGGCTGGAACATCATCCGCATGCTGTTCCTCTGGTACACCCAGGAGTTCGGCTACAAGGTCGGTACTTCCATCACCAAGGACCTCTCCGGCGGCCTGATGGGCAAGATCACCGAGGGCGCTTCCATCCTCGGCATGTTCATCATCGGCTCTCTGGTCCAGCGCTGGGTTTCCATTTCCTTCACCCCGGTCGTCTCCCAGGTGACTCAGTCCGAAGGTGCCTATATCGACTGGGCTAGCCTGTCCTCTGGCACCGACGGCATCCGTGAGGCTCTTACCCAGTATGCCGCCCTTGGCCCCAACGGCCTTGATGTCATCAAGACCACCACGCTTCAGGCCAACCTCGACTCCCTTATTCCGGGTCTCGCAGCTGTCTGCCTGACGCTTCTGTGCTGCAAGCTTCTCAAGAAGAAGGTTTCCCCCATCGTCATCATCCTGTGCCTGTTCGCCGTCGGTATCGGCGGACGCCTGCTCGGCATCATGTAAGTCCTTGTTCGACGTGCATGTACGGCTTTTCTGGACGATGAATCCGATAGCAGCCTGATTCTCGCATTCGCGCCCCGTGTATTCGACTTTGCGTCGCGTGCACGGGGCGTGCTGTATTCTCTGGTACCTATGTGGTACGGTAAAGTGGTTTCTGCATATTCTAATGAGGGGAGTGGGGATGGCTCAGTCGCAAAACAGCGTCGTGGACCTTACGATTCCCGCAACGTCCTACCATGGTCTTGCCACCTACGGCAACGTCATGATCGGCAACAAGGCCTTTGAGTTCTATAACGAGAAGAACCCCGAGGATTTCATTCAGATACCGTGGGAGCAGATCGACCACGTAGCGGGCTCCGTCATGTTTGGTGGCAAGTGGATCGCGCGCTTTGCGATCATGACCAAGAACGATGGAGACTTCTCGTTCTCTACCAAGGACAACAAGAAGACACTGCGCGCTATGCGCGCTTATATTCCAGAGGACCATCTGGTGCGGTCGCTGAGCTTCTTCGATGTGGTCAAGCGCGGCTTCTTAAGCTTGTTCAAACGGTAGGTAAAGCGCTTGTAAACGCATATTGTTTCTAAATGGTTTCATTCATCTGGGCATGACACCGTTCGCCGAACTTGAACTTGACTTATTTGAGTTTGGTGAGCGGTGTCATGAGTTTGCAGGTAGAAATAGTGCGATTCGCTAAAAAGTATCAATATGCACAATCGCACTTTTGCCAAATAAAGAAAATCCTTGCGGTTACACAAAAAGAGACGTTAATTATGCATTAAATGCGCTAAGGTAGTACAACATCACAGCCTGTTACCCAAGTGTGGGCAATGGGTTGGACGATGATACGGTGCGCGGTTTTGCTGCGGTCGAGTGCGCTCGAAATCACCGTGCATCGGAAGGTTTCATCTTAAAGGAGGATGGCATGACTGAAATGAAGAACCAGCCCGTAGTCGGTCGTCGCGCGTTCGTCGGCGGCACCCTCGCTGCGAGCTCTCTGGCGTTCCTCGCCGCATGCGGCAAGAAGGAGGCTCAGACTCCCGCTGCTGGTAGCGGAGACGGCACCGCTGCTGCTGAGGGTGGCACCCTGAACTACTACATCAACAACCCGGTCTGCATCGATCCCTACAACGTCCAGGAGGACCAGGGCACCCAGGTCGAGTTCCAGCTCTTCGATTCCCTCATGAAGTTCGACTTCGAGGCCAACGAGCTCAAGCCGCTCGCCTGCGAGAGCTATGAGGCTTCCGATGACGCCAAGACCTTTACCTTCCACCTGATCGAGGGCGCCACCTTCCACAACGGCGACCCCGTTACCGCTGCTGACTTCAAGCGCGGTTGGACCCGTCTGGTCAGCCCCAAGAGCGCGGTTCAGGTAGAGTACGGTCCCTCCCAGATCGCTTACCACCTGTCCATGGTCAAGGGCTACTCCGAGCTCGCCGCTGGCGACGCCGACGACTTCGCCGGCGTTACCTGCCCCGACGACAACACGCTGGTTGTCGAGCTCACCGCCGCCTACGCTGACTTCCCCTACGTCTGCTCTCACCCCGCTCTGGCTCCCGTTCCCGAGGCCGCTGAGTCCGACGCCAAGAACTTCTACCTCGCTCCTATCGGCAACGGCGCCTTCATGATGAAGCCGGACACCAAGTGGGAGGACGGTCAGTACATCGACCTCGTCCGCTTTGATGATTATCACGGCGACAAGGCCAAGATCGACGGCATCCACTTCGGCGTCCAGAAGGACATCGAGACCGCGTACAAGGAGTTCCAGGCTGGCAACTTCGACGTCGCCGACGTTCCCACCGCTCAGATCGATGCCGCCAAGAAGGAGTACGGCACGTCTGAGGACGGCTACACCATGAACGACAAGGGTCGTATGCTTCTTGGCGCCGAGCCCTCCACGTATTACCTGGTCTGCAACACCACCATCGAGCCCTTCAACAACGCCGACTTCCGTAAGGGCGTTTCTCTGGCCATCAACCGCGAGGCTATCTGCGAGTCCATCTTCAAGGGCACCCGTACCCCCGCCGACGGCATCGTTCCTCCGGGAATCGACGGTTACAAGGAGGGCGCATGGGAGTTCTCTGCCTATGACGTCGACAAGGCCAACGAGTACCTCGACAAGGTCGCTCCCATGAACGGTGATTCTCGCGGCATCTCCATGGTTCTGTCCTACAACCAGGATGGCGGCCACAAGGAGATCATGGAGTCCGTCATCGGCGACCTCGCCAAGGTTGGCATCGAGGTCACCTCTGATACCCCCGAGTGGTCTGCTCTTCTGTCCAAGTATGACAACATGGACTTCCAGATCGGTCGTCTGGGCTGGGTTGCCGACTACCCGATCATGGACAACTTCCTGTACCCGCTGTTCCACTCTGATTCCCTGGGTGGCGACAACAAGTCCGGTTACAGCAACGCCGAGGTTGACAAGATGATCATGGACGCCCGTGGCATCACCGACGACGCTACTCGTATCGCCAAGATGCAGGAGGCCGACGCTCTCATCGGCGCCGACCTGCCCGTCATCCCGCTGATGTTCTACACCCACACTCTTGTCGGCTCCAGCCGCATCAAGAACCTCTACATCGATCCTCAGAAGAAGGCCTACCTTGGCCGCGCTGAGCTGTCCGCGTAGATAATGTCAATTAACGTACAGTAATTGCCTTTTAGGTTATACTAACTGTTCGCGAAAACGGGGTGCCGATGCTCGCGTCGGCATCCCGTTTCCTGATGGAGAGGAACCCCGACCGTCTCCATCTTCACATTTAGTCCCGACGACAGGGGAGAGATCGTATCTATGGGAAAGTACATCCTCAAGCGAGTGCTGCAATTCATCCCGGTGTTCTTTGGCGTAACGCTTATTCTGTTTGCGCTGCAGAACATTGTCCCGGGCGATCCGATCAAGCTTATAGGCGGCGGCGGTAAGGCCATGACTCCGGAAGCGGAGCTTAACCTGCGCATTCGCTATAATCTTGTTCAGGTCGATGAGAATGGCCACGCTATTCTCGACGAGAACGGCGATCCCGTTCCGGTCCCCATGCTGGACCGCTACGTCACCTACATCACCGACCTGTTCCATGGTGATCTGGGTGAGTCCTACCAGCGCAAGATGGAGGTCACGGATATCTTAAGTTCCAAGTATCCGTATACCATCAAGCTTGCTATCTGCGCCATCGTTTTGGAAGCCATCATGGGCGTCGGCGCAGGAATCATCTCGGCAGTGAAGCGATACTCGTTCTGGGATATCCTCGTAACCCTCTCTACGTCGGTTTTGGTCGCAGTGCCGGCATTCTGGTTGGGCATGCTGCTCCAGCTGATTTTCGGCGTCTGGATCAAGGACTTGACCGGCGGCGCGTTCTCGCTGCCTATCTCCGGTGCCGGCGGTGCCGCATCCCAGTACCAGGATTGGGTCCACTATATCCTGCCTTCCATCACCCTGGCTTCCGTATCCACCGCCTATGCCGCGCGCATCATGCGCTCGCAGCTGTTGGATGTTATGAACCAGGACTACATCCGCACCGCTAAGGCCAAGGGCCTTTCAAATCGCGCCATCATCTGGAAGCACGCTCTTAAGAACGCCCTTATCCCGGTTGTCACCTATATTGGCGTCGACTTTGGCGCTATGCTCGCCGGCGCAATCCTCACGGAGACGGTCTTCAACTGGCCCGGTGTTGGCTATGAGATCTATCGCGCTATTACGCAGCGTGACTGGCCCATTGTTATGGGTGGCGTGACCGTGGTTGTCGTCGTGGTCATGGTTATCAATCTTCTGGTCGATATCAGCTACGCATTCCTTGATCCTCGCATTCGTTACGGTGCGCCCAAGGACAAGGCGTAGGGGAGGGTTAGCATGCAAGAACCGAGTCCTACTCAGCGCGCCGGCATGGCCGCAAAGGCGGAAACCAAGGGTCAGGTTAAGCCCGCCGCCAAGTCCCGCACGCTTTGGGGCGATGCCTTCAAGCGTCTTCGTAAAAACAAGCTCGCCGTCCTCGCGGTGATCTGGATCATTTTCGTCGCCCTGGTCGCTCTCACCGCGGACCTATGGGCGCAGGATTGGTTGGGTTCGCCCACCGCGTCCGACTCTACGCTCATGGCGACGACCTCGCTGCTGCCTCCTTCGGCTGAGCACCCGTTCGGCACCGATCCGCTGGGCCGCGACATCCTTGTCCGCGTTATCTACGGCGCGCGCGTCTCGCTGTCGGTCGGTATCATGGCCACCGCCATCTCTACGGCAATCGGTCTGATTCTTGGTGCGATCGCAGCGTTCTACGGCGGTATCTGGGACACCATCATCATGCGTCTCGCCGACGTGTTCCTGGCGTTCCCCTATATCCTGTTCGTCGTTGCCATGATCGCGGTTATCGGGCAGAGCCTTACCAACGTCTTTATCGCTATCGGTATCCTTGGCTGGCCGTCGATCGCCCGTGTGTTCCGCTCCGCGATCCTTACCGTCAAGGAGAACGACTACGTCGACGCCGCTCGCGCTATGGGCGCATCTGACGCTCGTATCATCGCGCGTCATATCTTCCCCAACTCCGTGGCTTCCATCGTCGTCTACGCGACCATGAACATCGGCGGCGCCATCCTTACCGAGTCCTCCCTGTCCTTCCTGGGCATGGGCGTTGTTCCGCCCACCCCGTCTTGGGGCTCCATGATTCAGGCCGGCCAGGCGTACCTTGAGACCGCTCCGTGGATGATGATCATGCCGGGTCTGGCGATTCTTTCCACCGTTCTCGCCTTCACCCTGCTTGGTGACGGCCTGCGCGATGCTCTCGACGTCAAGATGAAGGATGCGTAAGTTCATGAAGAAGAAGTCCAATAAGAACTACGTCGACCTTAAGACGCAGCCCATCCCCGAGGGTCAGCACCTGCTCGAGGTCGATAACCTCAAGATGTATTTCCATACCGAGGACGGCATCGTCCACGCGGTCGATGGCGTTTCCTACACGCTCGATCGCGGCGAGACCCTCGGCGTCGTCGGCGAGTCCGGTTCCGGCAAGTCCGTGACCGCCATGACCATCATGGGTCTTATCTCCATGCCTCCCGGCCATATCGAGGGCGGTCGCGTCATGTATCGCGGTCGCTCGCTGCTCGATATGTCCGAGGAAGAGATGCAGCACATTCGCGGTAACGACATCGCAATGATTTTCCAGGACCCCATGACCTCCCTGAACCCGGTTTACAAGATCGGCAAGCAGGTGGGCGAGGGCCTTCGTCTGCATCGCGGCTACACCAAGGAGCAGGCTCTCAAGCGCGCTACCGAGCTTCTTGACCTGGTCGGTATTCCCGAGCCGGAGAAGCGCGTCAACGAGTATCCGCACCAGTTCTCCGGCGGCATGCGCCAGCGCGTCATGATCGCCATGGCCCTTGCATGCGATCCGGACATCCTCATCGCCGACGAGCCCACCACCGCCCTGGACGTTACCATCCAGGCGCAGATCATCGAGCTCATGCAGGAGATGCAGGAGAAGAACGGCAACGCTATCGTCATGATTACCCATGACCTGGGCGTTGTTGCGGATATCGCCGACAAGATCATGGTCATGTATGCCGGCCGCCCCGTCGAGTTCGGTTCCGCCGACGAGATCTTCTACGATAGTCGTCACCCTTACACTTGGGGCCTCATCCGCTCGATTCCGGAGCAGGCCGTGGACGAGAAGAAGCCGCTGACTCCCATCGACGGTAATCCTCCCTCGCTTATGAACCTTCCTAAGGGATGCCCGTTCGCACCGCGCTGCCCCTATGCCAAGGAGATCTGCCACGAGAAGCTGCCCGAGCATTACACCACTTCTACCGGACACTACTCCGCTTGCCACTTCGCCGGCGATGACGAGTTCGTTAAGAAGAACGCTCCGGACACGTCGCGTTCCCGCGGCAAGATCGCAACCGGCACCCCCGACGTTCTCGACCCTTCCGTGATTGGAGGTAGGGCATAAATGACCGAGAGGCAACCCCTGCTCAAAGTCGAGCATCTAAGCAAGGAATTCCCCGCTGGCTCCGGCGCCTTCGGCGGCCGTTTCTCCAAGCGCGTTGTTTCCGCCGTTAACGATGTTTCGTTTGAGATCTATCCCGGCGAAACTTTTGGTTTGGTAGGCGAGTCCGGCTGCGGCAAGTCCACCACCGGTCGAACCATCATGCGCCTGAGCGCCCCCACCGCGGGCAAGGTCTTCTTCGAGGGCCGCGACGTCTCCGCGATGAACAAGCATGAACTCAAGGACATGCGCCGCGAGATGCAGTTCATCTTCCAGGACCCTTACGCGTCGCTCAACCCGCGTATGACTATCGGCGAAATCGTCTCCGAGCCCATGACCATCCACGGCGTGGGCACCAAGGAAGAGCGCATCGAGCGCGTTCGCGAGCTGCTCGACGTCGTAGGCCTCAACCCGGAGCACATCAACCGCTATCCGCACGAGTTCTCCGGCGGCCAGCGTCAGCGCGTCGGTATCGCCCGCGCGTTCATTCTTCGTCCCAAGCTGATCATCTGCGATGAGCCCGTTTCCGCTCTGGACGTCTCCATTCAGGCTCAGGTTTTGAACCTGCTGAAAGAGCTCCAGGACAAATTTGGCACCGCGTATCTGTTCATCGCTCACGACCTGTCCGTTGTGCAGCACATCTCCGATCGCGTTGCAGTTATGTACCTGGGTAAGATGGTCGAGCTTTCTGACTGGAAGACGCTCTACACCGAGCCCCATCATCCGTATACGCAGTCTCTGCTGTCCGCTGTTCCCGTGCCGGATCCGGACATTCAGAAGACTCGCAAGCGCATTATCCTTGCCGGCGATCCTCCGTCGCCCATCGATCCTCCTTCGGGCTGCCGTTTCCACACGCGTTGCCCCATTGCTCAGGAGATCTGCAGCAAGGAGGCTCCGGAGTTCAAGCAGGTCGCTAACGGCCACTTCTGCTCCTGCCACTTTGCCAAGCCGTTCCCCATCAAGGAGTCGCACATCAACATCTAAGATATGCGGTCCGCTCAAGGGATTATGCACATCTAAGGGATGCCGGTTTATAACCGGTGTCCCTTTTTTCTTAGGACGACGATCCGGATCAGGTGGGGGAGCGCGCTATTTTCTTCTTTTCTGTCGATACAGATTGCTTCCTACCTGCACAAACGTTGCTGCAAAAGATTAGGCAAACTTCGTCCAAACTTTTTTGAAAAAAGTGCTTGCACTCAATGCGGGGTTCGGGTTAATATACTCTTCGTTGCGAGGAGCAACACAAGGAAGTCGGAGTGGCGGAATTGGCAGACGCGCTAGCTTGAGGTGCTAGTGACCATTTCTCGGTCATGCGGGTTCAAGTCCCGCCTCCGACACCATCAAATCTTAAGAGGTCTCTTCGGAGGCCTTTTTTGTTATCTACCGACTCTTGTCAAGAGGGACGTGGTTCACGTGGAGGCCATCGCTCACGAGGAGTTCCCCAATCTCGCCCGCTTGGTGGAGATCACCAGCGACGCCGTTGTTGTTTGCCAACCTGATGGATGCGTTCTGCACGTTAACAAGCAGTTCTTATCGCTTGTGTCGGGCATGCGCGAAAACGTTATAGGCATCGACATCAAGGACATGCTGTTTAGCGACACCTTTGAGCGCTCGGAGGACCATCGCCTGCCGTTTGGCGTCGACGGGTCTGAGAACACCTTGATGCTCAAGCTGTCTGATGGTTCGTTCATTCCGGTGAGCGTTCGCTCGCTGATGATGACTCCGCCCAAGTTCACCGGCCTTAGCCATCGTCCTCCTCGCGTGTTGGTCGTACTGCGTAACTTGGAGGAGCAATACGCCAAGGACCGCCGCGCCAAGCGCCTGCTCTCGGAGCTTCAGGCGGCAAATAAGCGCCTTTCTGGTACCTTGTCGGTCATCATGTCCACCGTGGGATCAGAAGACCTCTCAGCGCTGCTCGACACCGTCCTGAACAAGCTGGCGGACACCTTGAACGCCGACGGCACCACTATCTACTTCTCAGAGAGCGGCGGTTTTAAGCTCCGCGGCGCCTCAAAAAGCCTTGCGGGTGAGTATCTTCCGGATTTTATTCCCTATGGGGCGGGCATCGGCACCTATGTGACGCGCGAGGCGCATGCTTGCAGGTTCTCTATCGCCCCCGCCACGGAGCCCCGCGGACCCTTTAGCGCCGTGTTCTACGATATCGATGCGCGCGTGAGCACGCCTATCCGAGTGCAGGACACCCCTCCGTTTAAGACCGTTATCGCCGCTCCCGTGTTTTATGGCACGCAGGTGCTGGGCATCATTGAGCTTGGCTGGAAGCGCCACACAACGCCACGTGTGAGCGAGGTGCGCGTGCTGGAGGTCATTTGCGACTATCTGTCCATAGAGCTGGTTGGTCTGGTTGGATCCATGCGTTCTCAGCGCGCAGCCGAGCTCACCCGATCGCTTAACCAGATGCGCGACGCCATGTTCTCGCTCGAGGACCAGCCTCGCGAAAGCCGCGGGCAGATCGTATCCGAACTCAAGCGCATGCTTTCATGCCGCATATGCCCCGTGGTGTTCGACGCGACGCTGAAGAGCTACGTTATCGATTTCGAGGGCGGCAGCCGCGTGGCGCTGCCCTGTTCTGTGGACGATGCCTTCTTCTCGTCCAAAGTGCCCGCCTCGCGCCTTAGCGCGCCGGCGGATGCGCTTTCGCCCGGCGCCGGCGCAACGCAGCCGGATCTTAAGAATGCGCGCCTTGTGCGTGTTGACAGGACCACTAAGATGGGCGACTGGCTTTATGCGCACGGCTTGCCCAGTCAGGGCGTGTTCATCGATATGGGGCGCGGAGTCGTGCTGGACGCGATGAGCCCCGAGCATGACATCGCAGATGGCGAGGACTCGGCGCAGACCGGTGGCGCAACTACCGGCGACCCCTCGTCCGCCGCATCCTCGTCCACCTCGTTGGCATCTGTCGAGCAGCCAGATGCTTCCGTCCGCATGTTCTTGCTGCTTCGCGACGGCACACAGGAGCCCATCGATGACATGGAATACGACTACCTGCTGCGTTTGGTCCACGACCTTGAGTTGATTGAGGCCGGCGTGCGCAACAAAAAGGAAGAGCAGCGCATCGCGCAGACGCTGCAGGGCGGCATGCGCAGCCAACTCGGCCGCGTACCGGGCATAACGTCAGACTCGCTGTACTCGTCCGCAACCAAGCAGGCGCTGGTGGGCGGCGACTTCTACACCTTGATCCGCCTTCCGGACGATCGCGCGGTCATGATCTTGGGCGATGTGTCCGGCAAGGGCGTGGAGGCCGCATCTATGTCCGCATTGGTCAAGACGGCGCTCACCGCCTACGCATGGGAGGGCCGCAGCCCCGTTGGCCTGGCGCGCTCGCTCAACAGCATGCTCATGGGCTTCTCACGAGTGGAGACCTTCGCGACCATGTTCATCGCCAAGATCGACCTGCGTGCGGGCACGGCGGTGTACTGCTCTGCGGGGCACCCGCCAACAATGATCGCGCGCGTGCCCCATGAGGGGCGCAATATCGCGGCCGAGGTTGAGATGCTGAGCGTTCAGTCCGGTGTGGTGGGCGCGTTTGAGAACATGGTGTATGAGACCGGGTCGTTCACGTTTGAGAAGGGCGACATCATGTTTATGTACACGGATGGCGCCATTGAGGCTAGAAACGCCCAAGGTGATTTCTTTGGCGAGCAGCGCCTTCGCGACCTGTTGCTAACCCAGAGCCTGCAGGGTATCGAGGGCTTGTGCGACAACGTTCTTTTGTCTTTGGACGAGTTTACGGGATCAGTTTTGGACGATGACATCGCCATGGTGGCTCTGCGCTTCGACACGGGCCGTTCGGACGCGCTGTAGGGGAGCTTTGCCGTACACGGGTGTCGCGGCGTTGGGCCGGGGACGAGCGAGAGCTTTCTTAAGTAATGATTAAGACGCGATTAAAGCGGGAACCATACCAGCATGAATGAGTGGAATGACATAGCGGTACTGGTTCCCGTGCGCGATATCGATATCGCGTCGGTCCCCCTGCTGCGCGAGCAGGTCGATGGTCTTATCGACATGGGCATGCGGCGCATCATCATCAATTGTCAAAACGTTGCCTTTATCGACTCGACCGGGTTGGCGTTCTTGCTTGCATGCGCGCGCCGGCTGGCGCGCGGAGAGGGCCTGTTATCGTTGGTCAACGCGTCGCCTAATGTGATTCGCTTTATCCAAATCGCCCGGCTGATCGATGTGCTGCATGTTCGCCCCGCGCAAAAGACGGCATTGCCCGTTCTTTCTGCGGGGGTGCTGCCCAAATGGAACAAGACGATATCCGTCACCGGGGGAATCGAGTGCCTGGGCGCGTATCGCCATCGTGTATCAGAGCTGCTAGCCACCTTGCCCATGACAGCGGACGCTCGCTTTGACACGGCGCTGGCTGCCGGCGAGGCGCTTTCCAACGCTTTTGACCATGCCGGCGGCGTGGGGTGTTCCATGACGGTGCAGGCTTATCCCGATCGAGTTGTGATTGAGGTGCGCGACGGCGGTGCCGGCTTCGAGTTGTCCGCTGATCAAGAAATTGAGGCCAGCGAGGAGCGTGGACGCGGTATCAAGCTCATGCGCATGCTAGTCGATAGCGTAGACGTGTCTAGGCGTCGCGACGTTCCCGGTACCTGCGTGAGGCTTGTCAAGCTGATTGGTGCTGCCGCAGCTTAATACCTGCGGGTGCGGTTGCCGATTGGCAGCTGTCACGAGATCGTGTATACGCGGAGCTGCGGGCGCGAGGGGCGCGTGTTTGCCCAACGTCTTATTATTGCGTCTATAGGGGAGAGCCTGCAGAGATAAGAAAAAAGCCGATCTTGCGACCGGCTTTCTTAATGCAATGGAGCGGACAACGGGGCTCGAACCCGCGACCCCAACCTTGGCAAGGTTGTGCTCTACCAACTGAGCCATGTCCGCTTTGCGAGGAATTACTATACGTGATTGCCAGGGTGGATGCAAGCATAAATATCGAATGTGTTCGCAGTGTGGAATGCGCAGGTATTTATGGGTGACTTGACGGGTGGCTGCTGTTGTGCGGGCAAGCGCGTGGTGGTGGCGGCTTGGTGTTGGCGTAGCGCCGCGCGTAATGGAGCGATATTGTTGCTTGGATGTGCGGCGACGGTTTGGTTCCAATCGATACATGTATTAGATTGGACCATATTGAACCTCTTCATATGGTCCGCTGTACTACCACTGTTGAAATCGGTATTACAGCGGACCAGAAAAATCAGAAAAAGTGGTTATCTATAATACCGATCTCATTTTGCGTATTACCAGGAACCACTTTGGCTCCAAATAATGGTCCAAAGTAATACATGTATCGGATCATGCCACTTCGCAGCGGCCCTCCCGCTCGGCTCGCCATCCCGGCGGACAGCTCCAACGCTGGTACCAGGGGGGGAGGGCGTTTTTACAGCACGGGGATAGCGGGGGAGCGGCAAGTTCAGGGCAGGTCAACGTCCCACCAGCTGCCCGCGTACATACCAAAAAGGGCGCCCACATGGACGCCCTACAAAGTTCTGGAGGCGAAGCCCGGATTCGAACCGGGGGTAAAGGCTTTGCAGGCCTCTGCCTTACCACTTGGCCACTTCGCCGATATGCAAAGGGCCGAAAAAGGAATCGGCCCTCAAGCAAGCAATGGAGCGGACAACGGGGCTCGAACCCGCGACCCCAACCTTGGCAAGGTTGTGCTCTACCAACTGAGCCATGTCCGCTTGCGAGAAAGTAATATACGCGATTCTTGGGGTAGTTGCAAGCGGAATCTTAAAAAATTATGCGCCGCAGCTAAAATGATGACTGTTTGTAGATAGATGGCCGCTATCATGCCTGCATGCGGTCGCGCTGTTCGAATGAGAGGGGAGGACCGTACGTGTTCACAATCACCGTGCTCATCCTTGCAGTGTTCTTGCTGTTCAGGCTGGGAATCCTTCTTGTTCAGAAGTACCATGACGCCCGCGGCGCCGGCCGTTCGTTTAAGCGCATGCTCAAAAGCGGCGCGCTCGACGCGCAGGTGTATGAGGAAGCCGTTTGGTCTGAGGTCGAGCATTTTGGCAAAAAGCGACTGCGGGCCAAGATCTCGCGCGAGCAGCAACGCATCATCCGCGCCGCCAAAACGCAGATGCGCGATGACTTTTTGGACGATATCCAACCAGGGTTCTACCAATACATCATCATCTTTCTGATCGCGTCCATCTTGGGCTTGGTGCTCGAGATGGTCTGGATGTTCGTCATGTTCGGCATCGTCGAGAGTCGCGTCGGCCTGGTTTGGGGTCCGTTTTCTCCGCTCTACGGGTTCGGCGCCGTTCTGCTCACCATGCTTTTATGGAAGCTGCGTAAAAAACCGTGGTGGGTGATCTTCGTCGTGTCGGCGGTCACCGGCGGCCTTCTCGAGCAGGGAACGGGCTGGTGCATGGAGTACTTCATGCACGCGGAGTCTTGGAGTTATCTACACTTGCCCGATCATATCTCGCAATGGGTGGCTTGGCGCTTCCTTGCAATATGGGGCTGTATCGGTATCGCGTGGTGCAAGGTGATCATGCCGGAGCTGATCTATCGCATAGGCGAACCTACCACTACAAGGCAGATGACCGTGGTAACTTTGCTGACCGTGTTTGTCGCCGCGGACATAGCCATGACGCTCATGTGCTTTTACCGCGCCGGTAAGCGACAAGAGGGCGTGCCACCCGGAAACCCCTTCGAGGTCTACGTTGACACCCACTATAACGACGAGTTCATGGCCGACACCTTTGAGAACATGACCTTCACCGGGCCGCAGCGGTAGGCGTGGACGAGGCGAGGCCGCGTGGCTGTACATGCTTGAGTATGCGCCAAGGCCCGTCTCGTAAACTTTTTTGAAAATGTCGCTTTACACGTTCATCGCTCTCGGTTATATTATTCTTCGCGCTGAAGCGCAGCCAATTGGGGCGGTTAGCTCAGGGGTAGAGCACTACCTTGACACGGTAGGGGTCACAAGTTCAAATCTTGTATCGCCCACCAAGAATGACAAGACCGAGGAGGATTTCCTTCTCGGTCTTTTTTTATTGTTGAATCGCTTTGCCGGCAATGTCGCGGCGGGCATGGACCCCGTGCCTCACCCCGACTCGATCGGGTCACGGCCAAAACACAACATCTGGGTTTGATGGAGGGTTGTGCCGTTCATCTTCACGCCTATGGCTTAGTTATGGAACATTTTATTTTCACGTTCTCGTTTGCCGCGCGCAAAGCTGCAGGTGGGGCCTGCGCTTGTCCTCGCGCAGTTTATAAACATAAACGGGCTTGACAAAATGAGCCGCTCATGAGTATCGTCCCTGACCTGCTAAAACACTATATGTTGTGTCACCGTTTAAGAATCAATCAGGATATAGCGCGTTGAGGTGGTGTATCATAGACAGGCACGAAAAGAGGAAACGCCACGCGCGCGCACGGAAAACCGTGTCCGGGCGGCGCGATATGGTAGTTAGGAATCGATAGACACGCAGCCACGTTTGGTACGGTCCCGGCCGTGCCTGGGGAGTTGCGCTGTCTTGGCAAGGTAGGGATTTCCCCGCGAGATGCTTGGCCTCGCGGGGTTTACGGAAGAGGGAGCGGCGTTCATGAAGATCATCAAGCGCAGCGGCACCGAGGTAACGTTCGATATCGAGAAAATCATCAGTGCCATCAAGGCTGCGAACGCGGAGGTTGGCGACAGCGAGCGCCTGACCGATCGCCAGGTGGTCTATGCCGCGCAGAACGTCGCTGAGGCCTGCGAAAAGTGCGGCCACACTGTCTCGGTCGAAGAGGTCCAGGACATGGTGGAGGACGAGATCATGGCGCTCGATCGCTATGAGGTCGCCCGCCGCTATATCATCTATCGCTACGTTCAGGGGCTCAAGCGCACCAAGAACACTACGGACGATAAAATCCTGTCGCTGATCGAGTGCAATAACGAAGAGGTCAAGCAGGAGAACTCCAACAAGAACCCCACGGTGAACTCGGTGCAGCGCGACTACATGGCCGGCGAGGTCTCCAAAGACCTCACCCAGCGCGTGCTGCTGCCCGAGGACGTGGTCGCCGCTCATAACGAGGGCCTCATCCACTTCCATGACTCGGATTACTTTGCCCAGCACATGCACAATTGCGATCTTGTGAACCTTGAGGACATGCTGCAGAACGGCACGGTCATCTCCGGCACGCTCATCGAGCGCCCCCATAGCTTCTCGACCGCCTGCAACATCGCGACCCAGATCATCGCCCAGGTGGCATCTTGCCAGTACGGCGGCCAGTCCATCTCTTTGACGCACCTCGCGCCCTTCGTCGAGGTGAGTCGCCAGAAGATTCGCCGTCAGGTGCAGGCGGAGCTTGACCAGTTTGGCTTTGAGGCGGACGAGGAAAAAATATCCGAGGTCGTCGAGGGCCGTCTTCGCGATGAGATCCGCCGCGGCGTCCAGACCATCCAGTACCAGGTCGTCACGCTTATGACCACCAACGGCCAGGCGCCGTTTGTCACCGTGTTCATGTACCTCAACGAGGCCCGCTCCGAGGCTGAGAAGCGCGACCTCGCCATGATTATCGAGGAGACGCTGCGCCAGCGCTACGAGGGCGTGAAGAACGAGGCGGGCGTGTGGATCACCCCTGCGTTCCCCAAGCTCATCTACGTGCTTGAAGAGGACAACGTCGCCGAGGGCACGCCGTACTTCTACCTCACCGAGCTGGCGGCCAAGTGCACCGCCAAGCGCATGGTGCCGGACTACATCTCTGAGAAGAAGATGCGCGAGCTCAAGCTCTCCAAGGGGGAGACCGAGGGCAACGGCGATTGCTACACCTGCATGGGCTGTCGCAGCTTCCTCACCCCGGACCGTTCCGGCAACGGCTATGACAACGTGGCCCGCGCGCTCAACTACGAGCCCGGCAAGCCCAAGTACTACGGGCGCTTCAACCAGGGCGTGGTCACCATCAACCTGCCGGATGTCGCGTTGTCCTCCCATCAGGACAAGGAGAAGTTCTGGAAGATCTTCGACGAGCGCCTGGAGCTGTGCCACAAAGCCCTGCGCTGCCGTCACGAGCGCCTGTTGGGCACCCTGTCCGATGCCGCGCCCATCCTGTGGCAGTATGGTGCGCTGGCCCGCCTTGACAAGGGCGAGACCATCGACAAGCTGCTCTATGGCGGCTACTCGACCATCAGCCTGGGCTATGCGGGCCTCTATGAGTGCGTGAAGTACATGACCGGCTACAGCCATACGGACGAGAACGGCACCCCGTTCGCCATGGAAGTCATGCAGCACATGAATGACAAGTGCAACGAGTGGAAGGCCGCGGAGAACATCGACTACTCCATCTACGGCACGCCGCTGGAGTCGACCACCTACAAGTTCGCTAAGTGCCTGCAGCGCCGTTTCGGCATCATCCCCGGCGTCACGGACAAGGGCTATATCACCAACAGCTACCACGTCCACGTGTCCGAGGAGATCGATGCGTTCGACAAGCTCAAGTTTGAGAGCCAGTTCCAGCGCCTGTCCCCGGGTGGCGCCATCTCCTACGTCGAGGTGCCCAACATGCAGGACAACCTCAAGGCCGTTATCCGCGTGATGCAGTACATCTACGAGAACATCATGTACGCGGAGCTCAACACCAAGAGCGACTATTGCCAGGAGTGCGGCTACGACGGCGAGATCCGCATCGTGGAAGACGACGGCAAGCTTGTCTGGGAATGCCCCAACTGCGGCAACCGCAACCAGGAGAAGCTGAACGTGGCTCGTCGTACCTGCGGCTACATTGGCACCCAGTTCTGGAACCAGGGTCGCACGGAAGAGATCCGCGACCGCGTGCTGCATCTGTAAGCGGTTAAGAGCGGTTTTCCATATATCCAATCGATCCTTTCTTGGAAGCCCGCGAATGCGGGCTTCTTTGGGATTGCGGGCAGGGTGCCCAAAAGCGTGATTCGCTCGTTAGCAAGAGGGCGCCGGAGGTGTATGGTTTTGTTGACGGGCGCGTATTTGCTTGGGCCCACGCACGTATTTGGGAGATGACTTGCATGAACTACGCGGAGATTAAGAACTTCGACATCGCTAACGGCGAGGGCGTGCGCACCACGCTGTTTGTGAGCGGCTGCCGTCGCGGGTGCAAGAATTGCTTTAACGAGGTTGCTTGGAACTTCGCTGCGGGCAAGCCTTTCACGCGCGAGGTCGAGGATAAGATCATCGAGGGCCTGCGTCCCGTCTATATCGATGGCTTGACGCTGTTGGGCGGTGAGCCCATGGAACCGGAGAACCAGGCCGGGCTGGTGGATTTTTTGGAGCGCGTGCGCAAGGAGTTTCCCTGTGATGCCCCCGCGTCGAAAACCATTTGGTGCTTCACGGGCGACACGCTGGAAGCCGAACTTTTGGAGGGCGGTAGGCACCATACGGACGTGACCGATCGTCTGCTTGAGTGCATCGACGTTCTGGTCGACGGCCCCTTTGTGCAAGATCTCTATGACATCACGCTGCGCTTTAGGGGGTCGTCCAACCAGCGCCTGATCGATATGAACCGCACGCGCGAGCGCTTGGCGGCGGGATTTGCGCCGGCGGAGGCTGTCTGCCTGTGGGACGACGGTCCGGTGTATGCGACCCACAGAATGTAGCGTTGCACCCGGCGGCGGGGGAGGCGGCGGTATAGCAGCTGCGTGAAACCTCGTGTATCCTCGTCCACACACGCCCATGCGCCCGCGCGCTGATGGTACGATACCTGCATGGTTTGAGATGCAGGAGGTTCCATGGTCGACCAGCAAAAAATAGAAGAGGCGGTTCGCCTGTTGCTTGAGGGCATTGGCGAGGATTCGTCGCGCGAGGGGTTGGTCGAGACGCCGGCGCGCGTCGCCCGTATGTACGCCGAGCTTGCCGCGGGCATGGACCAGGACGGCAGCGAGCATCTCTCTAAGACGTTTAGCGTTGGCAGCGATGATTTGGTTATCGAGCGCGATATCACGTTCTATTCTCTGTGCGAGCACCATATGCTGCCGTTTTACGGTAAGGCGGCGATTGGATACATTCCCAACGGCCGCGTGGCGGGGCTTTCGAAGCTGGCGCGCACGGTTGAGACCTTCGCCCGTCGACTTCAGCTGCAAGAGCAGTTGTGCGTGCAGGTGGCGGACGCCATGATGGAGTTCTTGGCTCCGCAGGGGGTGATCGTGTTGATGGAGGCCGAGCACATGTGCATGACCATGCGCGGCGTGCAAAAGCCCGGGACCAAGACGGTGACGCTGGCGCGTCGCGGCGTCTTTGAGGACGATCCGGCTCTGGAGCAGCGCTTTTTCAACATGTTGGACCGCGGGTAATGGCGACCGGCCGTTCCCGGGCCATGCCGCGGGTCGATGCCGTTTGGAACCATCCGGTATATCAAGAGCGATATCGAGCTTTGCAACGCGCTGAGCGCGACAGGGCGTTTTGCGGCCATGACCTGCAGCACTTCTTGGATGTTGCGCGCATCGCCTGGACTGTCTTGCTGGAGCGCGGCGTTGCGGCGTCGTATGCCGACGCGTTGTCGGGTGGCGATGCGGCGGATGGCGGCGCGTCGGTAGTCGATGCGGCGGCCGTTGCGCATTGGCCAAAGGTTGCGCGCGACGTGGTGTATGCCGCGGCATTGCTGCACGATATTGGGCGGGCCGATGAATATGAGAGCGGAGAGCCGCATGATATTGCGGGCCCGCGGATTGCGGCCGAGATTTTGGGTACGGTAGAGCAGGACAAGAGATTCTCGTCTGGCGAATGCGAGCAGATTCTCGCGGCGATCGCGCATCACAGAACGAGCGCCGGCTGCGCTGGGGGCGCGTCTGCCGAGGGCGTGTGCAGCGCTGGTGCGCTGGCAGATGCTTTGCGCCGCGCACAGCTGCTATGCGTGCCCTGCCCGCGAGCTGTGCAATTGGCCGGACGGGAAGAAGAATCTCGCGATTACGTGGTAGGGAAGCGATTGCTATGAGTGAGAAGAAACTGACCGAGAGCATCGAGGACGACCGCGGCGTGCTCGCGCGCCGGGACGGTGCCGGCCTGCCTGCGCGACGCGGCGCTCTGGCGCACGTGAGCGCGGAGCAGATCGCGCTGGCGGATAAGATCTTCATCGACGGGCTGGAGGTGTTTGCCAACCACGGCGTGTACGAGGAAGAGAATAAGCTGGGCCAGAAGTTCGTGGTTTCCGCGACGCTGTATTGCGACACGCGCCGCGCGGGGCGGACCGACGATT
>ERZ791612.257-NODE-257-length-33425-cov-9.355589_pt1 | contig 33425 bp, 30 predicted proteins | sample MGYA00509963_ERZ791612 | MGnify/ENA primary metagenome ERZ791612 (study PRJEB30046, sample SAMN00791906) | human gut metagenome | study: EMG produced TPA metagenomics assembly of the A metagenome-wide association study of gut microbiota in type 2... | reverse complement strand
TCCAACTGGAGGCCAAAAATAGCAAAAGAGCGTACATGAAGCTCGATTTTAGTAGAGCGAAATCCAACTGGAGGTCGTTTTTAGCAAGGCAACTCCAACTGAAGGTCAAAAATAGCAGCGGGGCGCGGGGGCGGCCCCGCGCCCATACGCGCCCGTTACATGAACTGCGACCGATACAGCTCCGCATATGAACCGCCCGCGGCGAGCAGATCCTGGTGCGTGCCCTGCTCGATGATGGTACCGGCCTGCATTACCAAAATCAGGTCCGCATCCACAATGGTGGAGAGGCGATGCGCGATGACAAAGCTGGTCCTGCCCTGCATAAGCGTTTCCATCGCATGGACAATAGCCTGCTCCGTGCGGGTGTCAACGCTGGAGGTCGCCTCGTCCAAAATAAGGATCTTGGGATCGCAGAGGATTACGCGAGCGATGGTAAGCAGCTGCCGCTGGCCCTGGCTGATGTTCTCCGCGTCATTGGCCACGTGGGTGTCATAGCCCTGCGGCATGGTGCGTACAAAGAAGTCCACGTGCGCCATGCGCGCCGCCTCGATGACCTGCTCGCGCGTGGCCCCCGGGCATCCGTAGGCAATGTTATCCGCGATGGTGCCGTCGAAGAGCCAGGCGTCTTGCAGCACCATGCCGAAGTTCTGGCGCAGCTCGCCGCGATCCATCGCGCGGGTGTCCACGCCGTCCAGCGTGATACGGCCGCCGTCAATCTCGTAGAAGCGCATCAGCAGGTTGATCAGCGTGGTCTTGCCCGCGCCGGTCGCGCCCACAATGGCGATTTTTTGGCCGGGGCGCGCCTCAAAGCTGACGTCGCGCATCAGCGGCTTATCCGGGCTGTAGCCAAAACGAACGTGCTCGAAGGCCACGTGGCCCTGCGTGGGCTGGTCCACGTGGGCGGTAGCGGCGGGGGCGGGATCCGGCTCCACCTCGGCCTCGTCCAAAATATCGAAGACGCGTTCAACGGAGGCAAGCGCGCTTTGCAGCGTGTTGATGGTGAAGCTCATCTGGGTCAGCGGCTCGGATGCGTGGTAGATGTACTGGAAGAACGCCTGGAACACGCCCACGGTAAGCTGTCCGGCCACCAGCATGCCGCCGGCGACCACCGCGATGATAACCTGCGCGATGCGAATGATCATGCGGATGGCGGGCGAGATGGCGTTGGTCATGAAGTCGGCGCGGCGGGAGGCCTCTGCCAACTTATCCGAGATGCGATGGATGTCAGCGGAGCTTGCCTGCTCGCGGTTGAAGGAACGAATGATCACGCGCCCACTGTACGCCTCCTCCACTGCTCCGGTGAGATGACCCACCCACTTTTGGCGCTCCGCCGCCAGGGCGAGGTTGCGCTTAGCGACAAGCTTGGTCACCACGGTGGAGAGCACGGCGAAGCAGATGAAGATGCTCGCCAGCAGCGGGCTGTAGCGAAACATCATGATGACCGATCCGGCGATGGCGCCCACCGCGGTGAGCAGGCGGAGCAAGCCAGTCTGCAGCACCTCCGACATCTTGTCCAGGTCGTTAGTGGCACGGCTTACCACCTCGCCGGGTTTATGGCTATCGAAGAACGCTAGCGGCAGGCGGTTGAGTTTATGGGCGATGCGGTTGCGCAGCTCCAGGTTGAGCTTTTCCGCAAAGCCCGCCATGGTGAAGCTCTGCAGGCTATAAAAACCGCAGGCAGCCGTCCAAATAACCAGGTAGATAATGATATCGCGCCCGGCGTTATCCCACGTGACGGTAAAGTCGCGGCCCTGGGCAAACGCCTCGCTGATGCCGTTCCACAGCACGTCGATCACGCGCGCGCTGTATGCCGGTGCGGCGAGGCTAAACCCCGTGTAGAAGATGATTGACACCATGACCAGGTAGAAACGCCAGTGCTGGCTGCGCGCGGCGTCCCATAGGCGGCGGATGGTCGCCCATGTATCGCGCGGGACCTCGAGCTCTTCCGTAGCGATATCTGTGGCGCTATCCGCGGTGTTGTCCTTGGCATTGTCCTTATCGGCCATTGCCGTCACCTCCCTTCATCTGCGACTCCGCGATGGCGCGGTACACCTCGCAGGTTTCCATGAGCTCCTCGTGCGTGCCTATGCCGGCCATCTCGCCGTCTTTAAGAACGATGATTTGGTCCGCATGCAAAATGGTGCTGATTCTCTGGGCGATGATCAGCGTCGCGGCGTCTCGCGTCTCCGGTACCAGGGCGCGACGCAGAGCGGCGTCAGTCTTGAAGTCCAAGGCGGAGAAGCTGTCATCGAAGATGTAGAGGTCGGCGCGCTTCATGAGAGCGCGGGCGATGGAGAGACGCTGGCGCTGGCCGCCGGAAAAGTTGGTTCCACCCTGGGCCACGCGCGAATCGAGGCCATCCGGCAGGTCGTAGACAAACTGGCTTTGGGCGACGTCGAGCGCATGGCGCATCTGCTCTTCCGTGGCGGCCTCATTACCAAAACGCAGGTTGTCCGCAATGGTGCCGCTGAACAACCACGCCTTTTGCGGCACGTAGGCGATCGCATCTCGGAGCGACTCCTGCGTCATGCCTCGCACGTCCGCGCCGTTGAACTGGATGGCGCCGCCCGTAACGTCATGGAAGCGCAGCAGCAGCTTGGCCACGGTGGACTTGCCCGAGCCCGTGGAGCCGATGATAGCCGTGGTCTGGCCGCGGCGGCAATGGAAATTGAGGTTGTGCAACGTGTCCTCGTCCGCATCTGAAAAACGGAAGGTCACGTGGCGGAAGGCGGCCACCACGTCGGCATCATCGCCCGGCTCCGCCGCATCGGCGGTCACGGCGGCATCGAATGCTGAGTCGTCTTTGGCATCAAGCGGGTCGTGAGCGGGTCGCACGCAATCGCGAATCTCAGGCACCAGGTCGATGACCTCGCCCGCGCGATCCAGGCACGCCTTGGCGCGCGGCAGGGTCAACGCCACGATCTGCGCCATCATGATGAAAAACAGGATGAGCATGGCGTATTCCAGCACCGCCGAGATACTGCCGATCTCCATGGCGTGCGCGCCCACGCGGTTGCCGCCAAACCACAGCACGGCGACCTCTGCGATGTTCATAAGGAAGAACGCCGAGCAGTCCAGGCCGGCGAACAGCCAGTTCACCTTGATGGCGGCCTTGGCGTAGCGAGAGAAGACGTCGTCCAGGCGCTCGTTTTCATGCTCTTCCTTGTTGAAGGCGCGGATCACGCGGACGCCGGTGATGTTTTCACGCAACACCACGTTCATGCGGTCGATGAAGCGCTGCAGTCGCGTGAAGATGGGCGCGGCGTTTGCCACCGTGATCGCGGCGATGACCAGCACCACGGCGACCACGATCGCAAGCAGGATGCCCATTTGATAGTCGATGGAAGTTGCCAGCGCGATTCCCATGACGCACATGATGGGCACGGGCAGCACCATCTGGATGGTCATGATGATGGACTGCTGAATGACATTGATGTCGTTGAGGGTGCGGGTGATCATGGAGCCGGTGCCGAAGCGCTCGAAGTCGCTGCCGGAAAACGCCAGCGAGCTATCGTACACGGCGTTGCGAATGTCACGGCCCACGCTGGCAGCCAACTTGGCGGACAGATAGCTGCCCAGCAGCGCGCCGCCGCTCGCCAGCGCCGTAGCGCCCAGCATGGCCAATCCGTTTTGCAAGATGTAGTTGAAGTTCTTGGTGGCCACGCCGATGTTAACCATGTTAGCCAGCAGCGTTGGCACCAACAGCGTGCCGGCGATGTCGACCATCAGCACCAGCACGGTGACGATGGCAAGCCCCCGATAGGGCTTCATGTACTTTAGCAGCAGCTTCATGCAGCCCCCTGCCCTTCTGCGGCGTCCGTGGCATTCGCCGCGCCCTTGGCACCGTTTTCGCGCCGCCCGTCTTCCGAGCGCGAACCGTTCATGTTTTCGAATTCCCTTGTGAGCGCCTCTGCGTAGCGTCGCGCCAAGGCCATAAGCGTCTCACGCTCTTCCTGATCAAGGCTGAAGAACGCCCGTTCCTCTGCGCGCATGGCGGGGACGATGTTCTTATCCACGAATGCGCGGCCCATGCCCGTCAACGAAGCGCGTTTGCTTTTGCGGCTCCCCTCTTCAAACGAGAGCTCGATAAGCCCGCGCGACTCCATGGTCTTGAGTGCCGAGCTCATAGTCTGCTTGCTATAGCCCCAATCCACGTTGAGGGCGCGTAACGACGCCTCGCCCCCGGCGCGCTCCAGCTCGTAAAGCATCCAGTAAGCGCAGTTCGAGATGCCGCAGCTGCGTGCGAAGTCCACGTACAGCCGATCCGCTGCTTTATAGAGGTACTCGAGCTCTATCGGCAGATTGCAGGTACCCGACATCGAAACCCCCTCTTCATGTCCAGTCCAATCACTCGCGTACGCGCGAAATATACCTTCCGCGGCGTTATTCTGTCCGATTTCGGACAAACTTAGAGGTTAACAATCCTTTGGTGACGAAGTCAATCCCTCCTGCGGTAGCTTCGCCGCGCAGTTCTCAAGGATAATTACATCGATTTTGAAAAAGGCCGAGTAGCCCCATCCGCAGCCCTTCCGTACGCTGGGAAAATGATTTGCTACTCATTTTGTATACAAAGCACTTTCCCGATATTGACGCAATTATCCTCAAGAACTGCGCAGCGACATGTAAAGCCGACGCCACCCGACTGGCAATGTGGTTGCAAAATGGATCGCAAGAATGCAAAGAGCCGCCTAGCATCGCTGCAAATGCTGTACATTTGCAGGAGGTCACACTCGAATAGACATATGCGAGGGGGATGCTCATGACAACGATTACGCTCTTTCACGGTTCCCCCCATGAGGAGGTAACGCCCGCGTTCGGTTTAGGAAATGACAAGCATGACTACGGCCGTGGTTTCTACTTAACCGAGAGCGTAGGGCTTGCCAAGGAGTGGGCCGTATGCAGGCCGGATGAATCGAACGGTTGGGTCCACCGTTACGAATTGGACCTCGAGGATCTGCGCATCCTAGACTTCCAACAGCACAACGTCCTAGCCTGGCTAGCCGAACTGATGAAGCATCGCAGCGCCGCCGATTCCAAGCGCTATCGAATGCTCGCAGCTAAATTCATCGAAGCCTACGGCATCGACACCAGCGGATATGACGTTATCAAAGGCTGGCGCGCAAACGCGTCATACTTCTACATCGCCAAGGAATTCGTCCGAGACAACGTGGACGTTGACATCTTGGAGGAGCTTCTGTCGTTGGGTGGCCTGGGAATCCAATACTGCATCAAATCTGAGGTAGCATACTCGCGCCTTCAAGAGGTTGAAAGCGACCTTACGGCCGTAAGCTACGATGAGTTCAACGAGAAATACAATCGGAGAGATATCGAAGCACGCGCAAACATGCGACGCCTCATCGATTCCGATGCTAATAAGGTAACCAATGTATTCAGCACGCTGCTGTAAGGAGCCACGGCAATGACGTCATATCCAGAAGACTACCTAGACGATGTGGTGGAAAACCAAGGCAAGCTCTTCGATTTTGTAGCGCAGGCCTTTCCCCATAAGAGCACAGAGGACTTCATCACTGCATATATGACCAGCAAGACTCGCAAATACATCGATGAATGCCAGGCCTACGTAAACACGATGAGCGCAGAGGAGCTATGGGAGTATTTCACGAAGACCGAGCGCTACGAGCTGAAGGACGGAAAGGCGCTCGAGGGATTTATGCCCGACTGGATTGGCGAGTTCTACGCCTACTACCAGTGGTTCTACAACATTCCCAGCGCCGAAGTCATCGATAAGGTGCCGCTCAACTTCCTCAAGAAGGCATATTTTGGCCTCCATGATCTGGACTTGGATCTTGCCGTACAGAAGGTGGGCAGGCAATGAATGAGATTATCTGCTTCCATAACCCAAATGAGGAAAACGGCTACCTAAGCAACTGGCATCCATCGCGCTTCATGGTACGCGGGATAGTGTTCTCTTCAATGGAGCAATACATGATGTACCGCAAGGCAATGTGCTTTAACGACGAAGAGGTCGCCACGCGCATACTCGAGATTGACGATGTTGGAGAAATCAAGCGACTGGGACGACTCGTCGCAAATTATAACGAGCACATATGGAGCGGCATGAGGCAGATTGAGGTGTACGAGGGGCTGGTTGCCAAGTTCGAGCAGAACCCGGACCTTTGCGCGCAGCTTGACGAAACCGGCAACGCCATGCTGGCTGAGTGCGCGGTCAAAGACCGCATCTGGGGCATAGGGCTGTCCATGAAAGATCCCGCCCGACTCGACCCCGCGCTATGGCGTGGACAAAACCTGCTGGGCTACGCATTGATGCTCGCAAGGAAAAAGATCTGCCGCGCATAGTAAATGACGAAGGGACGCCCCATACGGAGCGCCCCAACCATGAAGCGTTCATTTGATTGCGTGCGAATGCCTACGGGCGCCGCGTGCCCCGTTGGTTAGCCTACTCGGGGCGGACCCAACCCTCCTGCACCGACTCGTAGAACGTGGCGTTTTCAAACAGATCGTGCAGGCTCTTACCATCCAGCCACGGAAGCTCGACGAGCTCGGACATGGTGGTAACAAGCTCGGAGCAGTCGGAGAAACGACCCTTGGGGTTGAGCTTCTCGCAATCCTGCACGCGCCAGTAGCCGTCGGTGTGGGTGATGTAGTACTCGTGGTCGTCCACATCCATGAACACACGGGTCTTGGAGCGCAGGTAAGCCAGCAGCTCCTCAAACGAAAACGTGAGAGTGTCGTCTGCCTTCAGTCCCATGGCTGCCTCCTCGGCGTCGCGCGCCCCGCCGGGCGCTCGGATGTAATAGCTATCCTCAGTTAAACCCCCAAATACCGTTCGCCAAACGATTAAATAGGTAGACGGGCAACCTATTCGAGCAGCGGTTAAGATTGGGCTAGAAGCGTGACGATTGCGTGTTGATACGGAGCACATAAACACGTTGCCGCTATTTATTCTTGTCTCGCTCTCATTTATGCAGATGCCAAACTTTTTTGATACAGCTTGCCATGCGACCAAGCAGCCCCCAATCCATGGGGCCTTGCTGCCGCGCGCCGCCTCGAGCATCCGCCACCGGCGCCACCGCCCAAGCGTCACGTAAAAGAGCAAAAGAAATAAAAAAGGGCAAAAGTTGTAAAAGCATCTTTGACGAAACCAACAAAAAGGCCGCTTTTCCCGCTGTACGTAACGGGAAAAGCGGCCATTCTTTTGGTTTCATCGATTGGAAAGGGGCCCGGAGGCGCAAACGCGAGCGATCGGCAGCCTGCCGCCGGCCCATACGCAGGGCGCTCGAGCGTCATTGCTCGGTTTACTCGGCGCGGTCCTTCTTCATGGCGGGGATAATGCGCTTGACAACCCACCAGGCGATGACAGCGACGGCGACCACGATGATGACGATCTTCACGATATCGGAGAAGCCCTCGACCTGCTGAGACACGGTCTCCCACGCATTGCCGGCATAGAAGCCCAACGTGCACAGCACGGCATTCCACACCAGTGAGCCCACAAGGGTGTACAGCGTAAAGCGAATAATGCCCATCTTGGCGGTGCCCGCCGGAATAGAGATCAGGCTGCGGACCACGGGGATGCAACGGCAGATGAGCACGGTGATCTGGCCGCGCTTATCAAACCAACCGATCGCCTTAGCCACGTCGCCGGAATGGAATCCCAGCATGCGCATGGGCTTGGTGTCGAAAAAGCCCTCCAGGCGCTCCTGCGACAACAGGCGACCAATGCCGTACAGGAAGAAGGCGCCGACGACGGAACCGACGGTCGCGAACGCGATGACACCGGGCAACTGCATGTCGGTCTGGGTAACCAGGGCGCCGGAAAGCGGCAGGATGACCTCGCTGGGAATGGGCGGGAACACGTTCTCAAGCAAGATGAGCGCCGCGACGGCAAAGTAGCCAAACTGGCTGATGAACGAGAAGAATGCCTCTTGCATAACCGAACCTTTCATATTTGCTGCGCGCTACATCATATATGCAGGGGCGCCCGCCCACGAAATTTGTACGGAATGCTAACGAAACGTGAACATAGAAAAAGGCGCCGGCACCCATCATCGAGCGCCGGCGCCAATAAGGTCAGCCTACCAAATGCCAAGCATATGCTGCATGCCCAGGCTCACCAGAGCGATGCCGATCCAGCAGCACAGACCCATAAAGATGGGCTTGCCGCCCGTCTTGACCAGCTTGACTATATTGGTGTTGAAACCAATCGCCGCCATAGCCATCACAATGAAGAACTTGGACAGCTCCTTGATGGGCGCGGTCACGCCCGCAGGCAGCGCGAAGACCGTGGTGATCACGCTGGCAAGCACAAAGAAGAGGATGAAAAAGGGGAAGATCTTCTTGATATCGAACGTGCCCGCGGCCTCGCCGCCCTCGCCGTTCGCGGCGGCGCGCTTGGCCTTGTGCACCTGCCAAAATGCCAGCGCCAGCGTGATGGGAATGATGGCGAGCGTGCGGGTGAGCTTCACAATGGTCGCCTCGTCCAACGTATTGGCGCCAGAGTGCATGCCGTCCCACGCGGCAGCAGCGGCGGTTACGGACGAGGTGTCGTTGACGGCGGTGCCGGCAAACAGGCCAAAGCCCTCGTTTGAAAGGCCCAGCATGCCTCCAAGAGCCGGGAAAATAAGCGCGGCGATGATGTTGAACAAGAAGATGACGCTGATGGCCTGCGCTATCTCCTCATCGTCCGCATCGATAACCGGAGCGGTCGCCGCGATTGCCGAGCCGCCGCAAATTGACGACCCCACGCCCACCAGAGTGGAAATCTTGGTGGGGATCTGGAGGGCGCGATGCAGGGCGAAAGAAATCACCAGTGACGTGGTGATGGTTGCCACAATAATGGGCAGCGAACGGGCGCCCACGCGCGCGATCTGGGAAAGGTTGAGGCCAAAGCCCAGCAGGATAACCGCGTACTGCAAGATCTTCTTAGAAGTGAACTTGATACCGGGCGCAAACGGCAGCGCCGCATCGTCCTTAATAAACAGCGCCAGCACCATACCGATGAGAATGGCGAAAACCGGCCCGCCGATCACGTCAAAGCGCTTGCCCAAAAACCATGCCGGCAAAGCGATAAGCAGGCATAGCGCCACGCCCCTCCAGCTATCTTGAACCTTGTCCCACGTTCTTCCCGCCATGTCATCGTCCTTTCCCTAGGCGCTGCCCCGCGTGCCGGGCCGCCGGCCATCGTATGCGGCGCAGCTGTTCCCAGTCCGCCGCCGGGTGAATGTGCAAAGAGATGGTACTACCTTGGTTTATAATTCTTTTCACCCATTTGGTTATCACTCCATAAATATTTGTTATATATGGATGATGTCAATGGACGATGCGATGTACAGGGCTGCGGATGATGCCGTGGACGATGCTTGAGCATAGGAGACGCCATGCTGGACTACCGAACCCACACGTTCTTGGCCGTGTGCAAGCTGGGCAGCTTTACGCGGGCGGCGGCGGAGCTGCACATTACCCAGCCCGCCGTATCGCAGCACATCCGCCAGCTTGAAGCGCATTACGGATGCGACCTGTTCTACAGGGGAGGCCGTCGCGGCGAACTTACGCCGGCGGGAGCCATGCTGTTTCGCGCGCTGGAAACCATGGAAAACGACGAAGGACGCCTCAAAACGCAAGCAGAAGCCCTGTCACAAGAGCAACCTGCCAAAGCGCCGCTGCGTTTTGGATGCACGCGCACCATTTGCGACTATTGGATGCCGCGCGTGCTGGCCCGCCACATGGCGAAGCACCCCGACGAGCTGGTGCGGATGAGCGTGGGCAACACGCATGACCTTGTGATGCGCCTAGAGGCTGGCGACATAGATTTTGCCCTGGTAGAGGGGTCCTTTGACCGGGAACGCTTTGACTTCGTCACCGTGTCTCGAGAGCGCTATGTTGCCGTTGGATGCGTGGACGAGTTTGACGCGCCGGGCGGCCCCGCATCCCTGACGGACCTGCTTGATCGCAGGCTCATTCTGCGCGAAGAGGGATCCGGCACGCGCGAGATTCTCGAAAAGCACCTGGCAGCGCGCGACCTCGCCGTAGGCGACTTTGCCGGCACGCTCGAGGTCGCCAGCATCCCCGCCATCAAACGCTGCGTTCAAGCGGGGGCTGGCATTACGTTTATGTATCGCGCGGCCGTGCAGTGCGAGCTTAACCAGGGCGAGCTGCGCGACATCACCCCTGCGGACTTCTTTGTAGAACATGACTTTCGCCTAATCTGGCAGCGCGGCAGCCTGGCTGCGCGCCGCTACCAGGAGCTCGCCCGCTCCTGGGCGCAATAGCTGCGCGAGCGATTCAGCCGACCGCCTAAGAGAACCTCAGCCTATCAACCACCGTGACTTTATTGGGAAGTACGGCTCCGTTCATGAATGCCAAAATGTTGTCGACTGCCATGTCGCCCATACGAAGATTCGCTTCCATCGTCGATGATCCAATATGTGGAGTAGTAAGCACGTTTGGAAGGCTCATGTAGGGAGTAGGATTTGGCGGCTCCTTGGCGTAGACATCGACCGCGTATCCGCCAAGATGACCAGACATCAGAGCCTTCTCAAGAGCCGCTTCGCGAACGACCCCCGCACGGGCAGTGTTGATCAGAAGCGCACCCGGCTTCATTCTTTTCAGCTCCCGAGCTCCGATCAAATTCTTGGTCGCCGAAGTCAGGGGCACATGAATTGTCACAATATCCGAAGCGGAGAGAAGCTCATTAAGGCTCGTGTATAGAAGCCCATAGCGTGCGGCCTCATCACGTTGGATGATGTCGTTGCCCAAGATATCCATCCCGAATCCCATGGCACGGCTGGCAACCGCCATGCCTATAGCGCCTACACCAATAATGCCAATTGTCTTACCATAAAGAGTTCTGCCTGGGATTTTATTCCATACGCCACCCTTGAGCTGATTAATGCTCTGAGTCACCATGCGAGCTAAATCAAGAATGAGGGCAAAGGTGAGGTCAGCAGTTTCCTCTTTGTTGGCACCAGGGGTGTTTGCCACAGTAATATCCCGCTTGCCAAGCTCAGAGAAGTCGATATTATCTAAACCTGCTCCATGGCGAACGACAAGCTTGAGATTGGGAAGCTTGCCAATAGTGGCAGAGTCGAGGCGGTCGTTACCCAAAATAATAACGTCGGCATCCTTAGCATGCTCAACGATCTCGGCGGGAGTCAAAGGGCGTCCATAAGGATTCAAACGGACTTCACACCCTGCGTCCTCAAGACGCTCCACAGGAACCTTGTTAAAAATACCAAACGTAACGGCGCAAGACGCAACGACCAAACCGCAGGACAACCCCGAATCCTCCCTACGTTAAACAACCCAAACGACCTATTAGATATCGCGACACACCGGACTCCGAACAGCTCGCACAGAGATGATCGGCAGCGAGCTTGCAGACATGGACGGCATTCTCCATCGCCACGCCATCTCCAGCAGCGCGTAGCATGGTTGTATCATTTTCATTGTCACCGAATGCCACCACATCAGTCGTGGAAACGTCTAAGAATCCACAAAGCCATTCGAGGGCGGCTCCTTTATGTGCACATACGTTAGTTATCTCAACGTTGCAGGGGAGAGAGGTACTCCTCCTGAGTTCAGAACGCCTATCAACAGCATCCCATACCAGGTCACGATCTTCTTTAGTGTGATAAAAAACGTTGAGACGACATACAGCACCTGTCTGCATCATCAGCTCTTCCATTGAACAATCGAGCAGCGTCCTGCCCGCTTTAATGAAGTCCCTCGTAGGTCCCGACAAATCTACTGTATCAATGTATCCGAAACGGCTTCTTTCGGTATAAACACGCCTGTCTGCAAAAACATCGAAAGTGATTTTGAGGCTCGACAGCTCGTTGTACAGCCCTAACACGACACGCTTTTCAATGGGTGTCTCTCGCAATACACGACCAGTTTTTGCGTCTACCACGAGAGAGCCGTTGCAACAGACTGCGTACGAAACACTTGGATGAGCCAGTAGTTCCGATGGAATATCGCTTAGATTGCGGCCCGTACAAGGAACAAACTGGATGCCACGGGTATACGCGACATCCAGCATGTTCCTGTTTTCGGCCGTAATGATCTTATCGGGCGTTAAAAACGTTCCATCCAAATCGGAAAAGATCATCTTGACCATATTTGTTCCTAAATGTAATTAACGAACGACGGCGCCAGTTTTTGCAGAACCTACAGACTTTGCGTAGCGCTCAAGCAGCCCGCCGTTGTTCTCATGAATGATCGGCATCCATTTTTCCTTGCGCTTGGCAAGCTCTTCGTCACTCACCTCAACCTCAATTAAGTCACGGGTAAGATCAATGTTAATCACGTCGCCATTCTCAATCAAAGCAATGGGCGACCCCTCGTATGCCTCGGGACAGAGGTATCCAACTGAAAGGCCTCCAGATGCTCCCGAGAAGCGGCCATCGGTTATGACGGCGGAATTGGGGATGCCCTTCATAATCTCGGTAACGCGATGAAGCTCCTTCATTCCCGGACCGCCCTTGGGCCCCTCATAGCGAATTACCACGCCAGTTCCGGGCTTAATATCCCCAGCATTATATGCGACGAAAGCTTCCTCTTCTGAATTGAAGACCTGTGCGACGCCAGACCACACATGCTGATCAGCGGGCACGGCACTCGTTTTAACTAGTGCGCCCTCCGGTGCAAGGTTGCCGTAAAGCACCTGAATACCCTTTGCAATGGAATTGGGATCGTCTTGGGTTCGGATAACAGAGCGGTCGATCAGGATGTCGCTCTCAAGATTTTCTCCCAGAGTCTTACCCGTCACCGTCATCACTGAGGTGTCCAGGTCGCCCTCGATGGTCTTAAGAACGGCGGGGATTCCTCCTGCTTTGTATAGATTAATGCAGGAGATATCGCCGTTCGGCACCACGTTGCATATCACCGGGGTCCTGGAGGTAATCTCAGCAACCTGCGACCACGTGCAGCTCAAACCAAGTTCTTCGGCCAAAGCGGGCAGGTGAATCAAAGCGTTGAGAGAACCGCCGATGGAAGCAAGCAGCTTGACCGTATTGTCAAGGGCGGCCTGGGTCATAATATCGGAGGGCCTGATGTTACGGCGAACCATATCCACCACGGCGGCACCGGTACGGCGCGCGCTGAATCGCCTCTGACTCGTAGATGAGGGCCAGAGAGCCCCCATGGGAAGCATCATGCCGAGGCCCTCGGTCAGGCAGCCCATGGTATTCGCGGTTCCGAGGAACGGGCACACGCCCGGACCAGTGTAGTATTTTAGCGTGCCTTCGATAACCTCACGCTCAGTTGCCTCGCCAGCGAGGAATCGAGCACGGAGCGCTTTGGATTCGGAGGGCTTGATTTCGTCATAGCAAGGTCCACAGGTCACCAGAGCAGACGGAAGGTTGATGCGTGCCGCAGCCATGAGCATTGCTGGAATAATCTTGTCGCAGCTTCCTAGGTAAACAACACCATCGAAACACCCCTCTCCCACAATCATCGCTTCGCACGAATCAGCAATGATTTCGCGATGAGGAAGGCAGTAGCGCATTCCAGCATGCCCCTGAGCGATTCCATCGCACATTGCAATGGTGTTGAACTCGATCGGTTCTCCGCCCGCCTCGAGAACGCCTTTCTTTACCTCGGCCGCGAGCTGACGCAACGGCTCGTGTCCGGGACAAACCTCATTCCAGCTGTTGGCAATTGCAATCAAAGGCTTGTTGGTGTCCTGAAGAGAATCGATGGATATACCCGCCGATGCAAGATGCGCTTTGGAAATCGCTCGCTGAAACGGCTCGAGCTTATCAATTGCGCGCTCCATATAGGACACCTCCTTTCTTTGTAATGGGACGAAGAGCAAACCGCCCTTCGTCCCTTATAGGTATGTACTCTTCTTACATCTCGTCGTATTCGGCAGCGTAAGCTTCGATCTTCTCCATGGTGATCTTCTTCTCAACCACATACCAGATGGCGATGAAGGCAATAACCAAAGCCGGAACGACGATAATCGCGTTCTCAGAGATGCAGCTCCAGAAGATAATGGCGGTCTGGGTAAGCGAGGGGCCCGCCATGGAAGCAATCTGACCATCAAATGCCAGACCAGCGGACTGCGCCATCTCGGTCATGAACGGAGCGGCGAACGTGCCGGCATAAAGAATCGCAGCCATAACGGGAATGGAAATGAGAATGGAACGGAACACGTTACCACGGCACAGGGCCACAACAAGAGCGACACGGAAGGTCACAACGGCGAGGTCCGCCAAGGGCATCATGCGGTTGCCGGGAAGGATGAAGGCAAGCAAGATGGTCACCGGAATCATGATGAGCGCGGTGGTGATGACCTCGGGGTTGCCGACAACAACGGCAGCATCCAGGCCAATGGAAAGGGCGCGGCCGCCAAACTTCTCGCTCGTGAACTTCTGAGCGGCAGAAGAGATGGGCATGAGACCCTCAACAAACATAGCAGTCATCTTGGGCATGAGAACCATAACGGCAGCTACGTTGATACCAGTAAGGAAAATCTGGTCAAACGGGAACAGTGCAAGAGCGCCCATCGCGCAACCGAGGATGAAGCCCAGCATCATGGGGTCGCCAAAAACACCAAGATACTTTTGAACCCCCTTGATGGAGAAGTTGACCTTGTTGAGACCCGGAATACGGTCGATAAGCCAGTTCAGCGGAGCAGCGATAATAATTGAAGAAGTATAGGAAATGGTGGGAAGCGTCACATCGGGAATACCGAAGAAATGCTCGATAAGGGGCTGGGTCCAGTCGGCGAACTTGAACGTCATGACCGCAGTGATGGCGGTAGCAACCATTGCCCAAACAATATTCTGGGTCACAAAGAAAACCAGGATGCCCACGATCATCATATGATGGTAGTTCCAGATATCGACGTCCATAGTATTCGTCTTCTTGAGAACCAGAAGCAAAATGTTGATGCCGAGGATCTCGAAAACCAGGAAAGCAACGATTGGGGACGCCCACGTCACCGAAGAAATTGCACCCCAGCCGACGTCGGTAACATCGAGGTTGAGACCAAAGTTGGCGACCATGGCTGCTGCCGCAGGGCTAACAGCGGACTTAAGCAGGTTCACCAGCAAGTTAATGCCAACAAAGCCGCAAGTAATAGTAATGCCGCTCTTGAAAGCCTTCGCAATGGGGAGGCGGAAAATCAAACCGATCACCATGATGATGAAGGGAAGCATTACATACGCACCTGCACCAATAAATGCCTGGAATACTGCATATGCGCCATTAAGGAATGCGTCCATAGCGCTCCTTCCAAATTGAAATTACTCTTTTGGGGACCAATAGTGGGGGGTGTCTAGATTTAGACTTCTCTACTCTTTAAGAGCCTCAACGATCTTCTGGAGAGTCGCCTCCTCGTTAATGCCAGTGAGCAACGCAATGGCCATGATGCACGGAGTGGTGACATCGGGATCCTTGAACTTGCCGGAGGTAACAACCAGGTCGTAGTCGTTCGCCTTGCTGTGAAGCTCAAGCATCTTGCACTGAGTGACCTGAATATCAACGCCATGGTCAGCGCAGTAGTCCTTAACCTTGGATGCAACCACGGTAGAAGTCGCAACGCCGTTGCCGCATGCAATCAGAACACGTTTCGTAGCCATGAGAGTTTCCTTTCCATCTTTCTCTCAACGCCCCCTTTGGGCGCATGATTCCAAACTCGAATTAGATAAGCTGATCGCGAACCAAATCGAAAATCTCTTCTTCGCTCTCAGCCTTTACAACCTTTTCGATGAGCTCCTGGTTTTGCACAAGCGCAATGACCTTCTGAAGCATTTCCAAGTGAGCGTGCGCCTCGGTAAGGGCAAGCATGGTCACAAGCGATACCTCACACGTCGTCTCAGGATCATCCATGCGATACCACGCCACCGGATGCTCGAGAACACCAATGCAGATCGCCGCCTTATTCACATTCGCAACATCGCAGTGAGGCATAGCGACGTTGATGCCGCCCATGTCCAGAGCGGTCGGGAATACCTTCTCGCGCTCCAAAATCGCGTTAGTAAACGTGTCCTTGGCATACCCCTGACGCTCGAGCTCCGCCGCCATGGCGCGCTCCACGTCCTCAGTCGTCAGGTCGTCTCCCTTGATACGCAACACCAAAGAGCTATCGAGACTCAGATCCGCCATTCTTTTCCCTTCTTCAGGCCGCACGCGGCTTACCAACAAACGTTTTCTTCAAGTCGCTTAATAGCGGCTGCAAGATTCTTGCTATTGCATGTCTTGATATCTTCCGGATCAAAAATGCCCGAACCGATACCAGCGTATGTGGCGCCCTTGTCGAAGAAGCTCTGGACGTTGCCCGTTCCGACGCCCCCCACGACCATAAGCGGAAGCTTCCCAAGGGGCGCCTGCACCGCTTTGACATAATCGGGACCCAGCTGCCCCGCCGGGAACACCTTAACAATGTCGGCACCCATATCGAACATCATCTTGATCTCGCTGGGACTGAACGCGGCGGGCACCGTAATAACCTCATTCTTCTTAGCAAAGTCAAGCATCTCTTGAGTAAACATGATGGGAGACAGCATGAATTCGGCTCCAGCATCAACCGCCTGCTTTGCCAAATCAAGATTGGTAACAGTACCTGCTCCTACGTGAACCTCTGCTCCAAACTCTTTGCGAACCGCAGCAATAGATTGCATGGCATGCGGAGAATTGCTTGCCACCTCAATGGAGTTCACCTTTGTCCCAACCAGCTGCTCCACAACGCACAGAACCTGCTTTGTCTCGTATCCCCTCAAAATGACGGTAACTTTTGGAAGTAGCATCCCGCTCATTGATATCTTCCTTTCGACGCCTATCGTCTGTACGCCGCAGATATTAATACGTATTTTTTCGTTTTCCAACTTAGGACTTTTTGCACTATTTCTACATATTACAAATCGCCTATTTCGTCTCGATCATATAGGCAGAGACTTTGCTATTAAACCTGCTATTTCTACAAGTTATTTCTTATTTCCACAGGTAGTATAGATATTTATATCTGTATCTTCTTTTATTACATATTTTGAAACAGCTTATTTCACTTAGTTAATCCCTTATTGTTAGGGTAATTTCATCTTGTATATTTTTCGCTTTCTTTTGTATATTTCTTACACTAATCCACTTATATCTCCACTATTTCTTCACATGTATGGCTCAAAATGTAAGAATCAAATCGTTAGCTTACGGAGGCATCATGGAATACGGTCGGAAACTAGCTGAGTTCAGATTGGACCGAGGTATGACGCAGGAAGAGCTCGCCAGCACGATTGGCGTCTCCCCCGAGGACATATTGAGCTGGGAATCCTGCTCGGACTACCCGAGCCAATTTCATCTCACAGCAGTCGCCACCGCGCTGCGGGTTAAAATCTCCTCCATTATCGACAAAGATATCGATGCAATGATGGCGGCGATCCATGTCGCAGAGACACGGGAGACCCTCTGCATGGCAGCACTTACCGCTCTCGCACTTATTTGCACTGCGGGCCTCGTCGCAACCTCGCGGCTCTCTCCCAATAGCGTTCCCGCCGCGGCAAACGCGGTCAAAGCTCTACTACTCGCCATTTTCTTGGTGCTCGTGGCTTCTAGAAGGAGCAAGACCTCTCTTAGAGCAAAAGCATATCGAGAGGCACTTGAAGCGGCGGACGGTTCTCATTCGTCCTTTGTGCTAAAACGTAAGGCAGGGAAAAGCCCCAAGCTGGTTGCTTTGCAATTCGTCCTTGGCGCCGTCCTTGCCTTCTTGCTTATCACGCTTCTCGCTATTATCGAGCCCGGGTCTCGTTTACCCTGGGTCATGCTGTAAAAAATGGGGAGGTGGCAGATGCAGCCCCTCCCCTTTACGTTTCTCATTATGACAAATCCAAAACCAAGACTTGTCGCGCGCGCTGCAGCAACGGCGCGACCGCAGAATCGCTCCCCCTACTCCACCGTCACGCTCTTGGCAAGGTTGCGCGGCTGGTCCACGTCGCACCCGCGCAGTAAGGCGACCTCGCGCGCCAGCAGCTGCAACGGAACCGTCGCGGTAATGGGGCTAAATGCATCGCGTACGGCGGGCACATAGATCACGTGGTCGGCGATCGCGCAAATGTCCTTGTCCCCTTCCGTGGCGACCACGATAAGGGACGCGCCGCGAGCCTCGCACTCCTTAAGGTTGGAAACGGTCTTGTCATACGTGGGGCTCTTGGTCGCCACGGCGATCACGGGGAACCCGGGCTCAATCAAAGCGATGGGACCGTGCTTCATCTCGCCGGCAGCGTATGCCTCTGCATGCAGGTAGCTCACCTCTTTGAGCTTGAGCGCGCCCTCATAGCTAATTGCGGCGCCCATTCCTCGTCCAACAAATAAAGCGGACGAGGCATCCTTGCAAGCCAACGCGGCATCGTGGATCGCCGGCCGCTGCTGGTCCAAAATACGCTGGATCTGCTGTGCGGTATCGCCCAGCTCGCGGAACAGCAGGCGTACCTGCGCCTGGCTCAAACGACCCTTCACCTGGCCCAGCAGCATGGCCAGCAGCGTCAAAGACACCACCTGGCCAATAAAGCTCTTGGTAGACGCAACGGCCACCTCTTTGTTTGCCTTGGTATAGATGACGCCGTCGCTTTCGCGCGCCACGGGGCTGCCCACCACGTTGGTGATACCAAAGACCTTGGCGCCCTTGATGCGCGCGTCGCGAATGGCGGCCAGGGTGTCGGCGGTCTCACCGGACTGGCTTACCGCAACCACCAGCGTAGACGTGGTGATAATGGGGTTGCGGTAGCGGAACTCGCTGGCTGCCTCCACCTCGCAGGGAATGCGCGCCCAGCCCTCGATAAGGTTCTTCGCAATAAGGCCCGCGTGGTAGCTGGTGCCGCATGCGATCACGTACACACGGTCGATAAGGTTGAGCTCCTCAAGCGTCAGACCCAGCTCGTCAATGGCCAGCTCACCGCCGGCAAGACGGCCTGCCAGCGTATCGCGCACCACGCGCGGCTGCTCGTAAATCTCCTTGAGCATAAAGTCCGGATAGCCGCCCTTCTCTGCGGCATCCGCACTCCAGTCGATGTGCGTCACCGGCGGCTCGACGGCCTCGCCCGCAGCGTTGGTGAAGGTTGCGCCCTGCGGGGTGAGTCGCGCGAACACGCCGTCCTCCAGCACCACCACGTCGCGCGTGGCGTCCATGATCGCGATGGCGTCCGATGCCACGTAGCTGCCCTGCTCGCAGCAACCGATCACAATGGGCGAGTCCTTGCGCGCCACGGCGATCACGCCCGGCTCGTCCTCGCACACAGCCGCCACGCCATAGGCGCCCACCAGGCACTCGCACGCCTGGCGCAGCGCGGAAACCAAATCATGCGAGCCCGGCTTGCCGTCACAACCGTAGTATGCCTCCTCAAGCAGGTGGGCCAAAACCTCGGTATCCGTCTCGCTCTTAAAGACGTGGCCGCGGGCGACAAGCTCCTCGCGCAGCTCTGCAAAGTTCTCGATAATGCCGTTGTGCACAATGGCGATGCGCCCGTCGCAGCTGGTGTGCGGATGCGCGTTCTCCTCTGTAGGACGGCCGTGCGTAGCCCAGCGAGTGTGGCCGATGCCGCAGGTAGCGCAGCCGGGAACAGCAGCGCCCGTCTGGTCGATCTCGCCCGCCGCCGCCAGCGCCTGCCCCAGCATGGCGACCTTTCCAACGCGGCGCACCACCTCAAGGCCAGATCCGTCCGGCCGCTCGAGCGCAACGCCCGCCGAGTCATACCCGCGGTACTCCAACTTAGACAACCCGCTGGTCAAAATGGCAGCCGCGCCGGCAGTTCCGGTATAGCCCACAATTCCACACATAGCGTTCTCTCCAACAATAGAAGGCGCGCCAGCCATCGCCGCCAAGGCCGCCCCGGCACCACCGCACCCCTTTGGAGGGCGGCGACCGCGTGCTTCTGGAAGGCTGACCGGGCGAGGGCTCGCGCGCTTTTTCAATGCCGGCGTATTATTGTAAAAAGAAAGCCGCGCGCTTTTATTAACGTCTGGTTACACATATTAAATACCAGTTGTGCGCGATGGCGGTTTCGCCTCCTTCCGTGCCATCCACCCCTCTTGCCCCCGTGCACCCTCCCAATACGAAGCCACGTTCAGGTTCTTGCAGGGCAACTGCTAAAATCGCCCTCCAGTTGGAGTTGGCGCTCTGCTAAAAAAGAGGTCCAGTTCACGCCGGGCGCTGAAAACGCGGTTCAGTTGGACTTGGCGCGGTAGACCCTCCAGGCGAACGAGGCCCCTACCTCGCGTTTCCCCGCGCAGTCCCTTAAGGCCCCCACGCCCAAGTCCAACTGAACCGCGTTTTCAGCATTGCCAAGTCCAACTGAACCCAAAAAGTAGAAGTCGAGCGCAACCGGAGGCCAAAAACAGCACCCGCGCCCAACCCGCGCCCAACCCCGCGCCAGGCCCCACGCCAAGCGCGCAGCGCCGACCCCATCCATGTAACATGCGCTTCCGCGCACCAGCTCCCCAGGCAAACGTGATAGACTTGCAAGCAAGATTGAAGCGCATCAACTACGCATCAACAACAACTGTCACGCACATTCGCCTCAACCCGCGCGCGAAGGCACATCCAAACCGGCGCGCGCCTCTGCACAAGGACCGCCATGGCTAAAGTCACTATCCAAGATGTCGCCAACGAGGCAGGCGTCTCGCTGGGAACCGTCTCCAACGCGCTCAACCACCCCGACAAGCTCAAGCCCAGCACGCTCGACGCGGTGCGCCAGGCCATGAGCCGCCTGGGATTCATGCCCAACCAAAGCGCGCGCATGCTCGCCGGTGGCCGCAACGCCTCGTTTGGCCTGGTGCTGCCGCGTCTGGACCACGGCTTTAGCCTGCAAATCGCCAACGGCGCCCACAGCGAGGCCCGCCGTCACGGATACGGCCTGCTGATTGCCAACGCGGATAACGACGAGATCTTGGAAAACAACTACCTTCGCTATTTCATGGGCACGCAGATGTCCGGCGTGCTGGTGCAGCCCATGGCAATTGGCGACTGGCGCCCCTACAGCGAGGCCTTCCCCGTGCCAACGGTCTACCTGGACATCCACAGCGACCAGCCCGGATACTTTGTGGCGGCGGATAATCTGGCGCAAGGGCAGCTCATCGCCGAGCACGCCATCTCGTGCGGATCGCAGCGCATCGCGGTCATAGGCACAAGCGAATACATGCAGCTAGCACTTCGCGTTAAGGGCATAGAGCGCGTGGCGGCGGCAAACCCCCAGGCTTCCTTTGAGTTTTTGGACGAGGGCGAGTGGAACCTTGCGCGCGACGGCTTCATGATCGCCCAGCGCCTGGCCAATCAGCCCGCAGACCGTCGCCCAGACTTTATCCTCGCCCTTACCGACGTGCTGGCAACCGGCGTTATCGCAGGCGTGCAGGACGCGGGCCTTAGCGTTCCCAACGACATTGCGGTAGCGGGCTGCGACGGCAACCCGCTGGCCTGGAGCGGCAGCGTGCCGCTTACCACCTGCGCTCCTCCGGGCTATGAGATCGGCCGCCGCGGCGTGCAATTCCTTATTGACCAAATTGAACGCAGGCGCGCCTTGGCATCCGGCGAGGCGAAGCCAGAAGATTTTGCGGACGAGGACCCGTGCCATCAAACCATGATCCGTCCGTTTTTGCTTGCCCGCCAAAGCACCGTGGCAAAGACCACGCACCAGCAGTCGGCAGAGGCGGCGCTCAACCTGGGCACGTACCTGTAGCAAGCGTGACCGGATGCTGCCGGCGCTTTTGCCCAAGCTCGATGCTGGGGCCGCGGCCATTGCAGACGCTGTCCCGCGCCCGTCCGCGCCGCGGCTAGATCGCCAGAGCGGCGGGCAGCTCCGCCAGGCTGCCCAAAACCCGGCAGCACATGCCAAGAATCTCCTGGCTGGGCTCGATCAGGTCGGGCACCAAATACACGCTCGCGCCCGACGCAAAGCCCGCGCGGACGCCGTTGGGCGAGTCCTCCACCACCGCGCACTCCGCGGGATCGACCCCTTCGAGCTCCATGGCGCGCAAGAAGATGTCTGGCGCCGGCTTGCCGTTTTTAACATCTCCGCCGCAGGTCACGTGGTTAAAGTAGCCAAGAAGCCCCATGCGCTCCAACGTGGGCTCGGCCAAATCCCTAAAGGTCGACGTCGCTACCCCGCAGGGCACGCCCGCCGCGCGCAGGGCCTCAAGGCACTCGATGGCGCCGGGCTTAAGCTCAAGCTGGTCGCCCAGCTCGCCATGGCGAATGTCGCGCGACAAGAAGAACACGCGCTGCGCGTCTTGGGCGTTTCCCAGCACATCCGTCAACGTAGCCAGAACATCCAGCCTGGTCCTGCCAATAAAAGAGTAGATGACCTGCTCTGTCACGCCCTCAAACCCAAGACGCTCCGCGGCCATCGCCCACGCCTTGCGGCCCAGGCGCTCGCTATCGACAAGCGTTCCGTCCATATCAAAAATGACTGCTTTCACCACGCGACAGCACCCCTCTTTACCCCGTTTCGCATTATCCACACGTTATCGCTCATTGTGCCATAATGCGCGCGAGCAATTGGGTAGCATCCAATCCGTTACAGCATTCGCACCGTCGCGCCGCCCGGCCCGCACGCTGCCGCGCTGCCAGGTCCGCGCGCCGTACACCGCGATCATCGTCCACCTCATGAATGGGGGCCCACCTTGCAAGATAAACTTGATGCACTCAAAGACTTGCTGCAAAGCATGGGAACCGTCGCCGTCGGGTTCTCCGGCGGAGTCGATAGCACGTTTCTCGCCGCCGCTTGCGCCCGATACATCCCTGCCAGCACACTGCTCATCCACCTTGATACGCCCTTTTTGGGCACGCCGGAGCGCGAGTCTTTCAACGCCGCCGTCGCCCGGCTGGGGCTGCCCGTAACCGTTGTCAAGCTGGACCCCCTCGCAAATCCCCAGGTTGCCGCCAACCCGCAAGACCGCTGCTACCACTGCAAGCTCGCCGGGTTCACAAGCATTGTCCAGACCGCCCGCCAACTAGGCGCCACCACCGTGGTCGAAGGCAGCAACGCCGACGACGCGCAGGATTTTCGTCCCGGCATGCGCGCCATCACCCAGCTGGGCGTGCGCTCGCCCCTGCTAGAAACCGGCTGGCACAAAGACCAGGAGCGTCAGATGCTGCGCGAATGGGGCTACCCCGTATGGAACCTCCCCGCCGGAGCGTGCCTTGCCACGCGCGTCGCCTGCGGGCAGGCACTTACGCCAGAGCTGCTGCGCACCATCCGCCGCTGCGAGGACCTGCTGTCCAGCCTTGGGCTCATTCAGGTTCGCGCCCGCGTCAACGGGGCCTCGCTGCGCATCGACGCCTGCGAGCATGACCTTGACCTGCTCGCTAGCCTTGGCGGCGCACGTAAGGACAATGGCGTCTCGCTTCCCACCCAAGTGCTCGCCCGTCTTGAAGCGGTTGCGTCTTTGGACGATGCCTCGCCCGTAGCCTCGATCGATCCCACGGCGCGCCTCTACCGCAGCGGAGCCATGAACGCGTAGCTAAGCAACGGCCCGCAAGCGCGATGAGCTGCGCCCGCGGGCAGTTTCATATAAAGAGTCGCGACGGAATCGCCACGAATCAATTGTCGTACCCAGCGCCATGCAAAACCCTACGGCGGCGCGGGCGCGCGACTAGATCATCTGCTCCCCCGCGCCTTCGGCGAGCATCTGAAACGCTTGGTAGGCAGCGCCCAGAGCGCCGGCATCGTTGCCGAGCGTAGCGCGACGCAGCACGTACTTGCCGCGTGTGCCGGGGAACACGTACTCGTCCAACTTCTCTGCCAAGGGCCCCATAAGCAAATCGCCCGCATGCGACAGGCCACCGCCCACAATGACCTCCTGCGGGTCGACGGTGCTCATGATCGCGGCCAAGCCGCGCGCGAGATAATCAACCGTGATATCGCGCGCTTGGATGGCGATCTCATCGCCCGCAGCCACCTGGTCAAAAACGTCCTTGCCCTCGGTGTAGGCGCGCGTGTCGCCGGCCGCCTCATAGAGATCATTGGCAGTCTTCACAAAACCGGTGGCAGAGCAGTAGCACTCAAGGCAGTTGGTTTTTCCGCAACCGCACTGACGGGTATCCGCCGCCATAACGGGCATGTGGCCAACCTCGCCCGCGCAGCCGTGCTGGCCGTTGAGAACCTTGCCGTCCACGATAACGCCGCCGCCCACGCCGGTGCCCAGCGTCACAAAGACAACCGTGCTGGCACGGAACGCGGAGTCGCCGCCCATCCAGGCTTCGCCCAAAGCCGCTGCGTTAGCGTCGTTGAGCAGGGTGACGGGCAGGCCCGTACCCTCCTGCAGCAGGTGGCCCAGGGGCATGTTATTCCAACCAAGGTTGACGGCGACTTCCACGACGTCGCCATTCACGGGGCCGGGGACACCCACGCCAATGGCTTCGATGGTCTCGCCGCGCTCGAACAGGGTCGCCATCTTGCTCTTAAGGGACTCGATGATGTCGCCCGGAATGTTCGCGCCGCCATTCTCCGTATTGGTAGGGATGGCCCAACGGTCGATGAAATTGCCAGCCTGGTCAATGATGGAGAACTTGATGGTTGTGCCGCCCAGGTCGACACCAAAAACGCGCTTCATGTTGATTCCTTCCCGTTCCAATCAGAGTTGGCAACATCGCCCGCTCTACACCCTTGCATAACACTATAAGCCCAAACAGGACGCTCGCGGCCGAGCCAAAGGTGAGCGCCCTTTTGCGTCGTTCAGGTTCTGGCTTTAGACGCTATGCCCTCTGGTCATAACGCGTCATGAAGGCTGCGACCATGCAGCGCTCTGCCCCACTACGAGCCATCAATTCCCCGTTAGATGTGCCGCAGACGACACCTTCCTTCACTGCCCACGAGAGGCTACCGCGTGCCCAATCGCTTACATTGGACCCGTCGTTGAACTCGAGCAGATTGCTCTGGTCGATGGGCGCGTCCTCCTTGGAAATGCGATGAAGCGCGACCGCGATCGCCTCCCTTGACATTGGGTCACCAACACCGAATCTATGCACACCCTCATATCCAACCAAAACGCCATTCTTCACGCACCAATTAATCGCGGGAGTGAACCACTCTCCGTCCGCGACATCAGCCAAGCCAGATTCGTTCTCAACCTTTTCGCACTCCTCCACCGTGCCGTATTTAGCAGCCTCTTCGGGCGCGAGGAACCTAAATACCATATTGGCAAACTGCTCGCGCGTCATGACGTCGTGCGTGCCGAAGAGCTTGGTGTCACCATAGCCCGTCATAATGTCCTTCTTCACAACATACTCAACGGCTGGAGTGTACCAATCCTCTTCGACATCGCTGTACTCTGGCATCTGCCACTCAGGTTCCTCAGGCACTTCGGGCTGCTGCGGAGTATCCGGAATCTGTGGCGTATCAGTTGTCCCGCCGTCGCCAGGATTGGGATTGGGATCGGGATTGGGATCTGGCATTGCACCACTTCCGTTCACCGTCACGCACGCCACGACCCTACCGCTGGCGCCCCTTATCTGCCCCATCACGCTATATGATCCCGGGTTATCGAAAGACCCTTCTGAATACACCCATTGAACCGGCATCGTAGCCCTCGAACCATCAGACAGGTAAACGTCGATATTTTTGTAGGCCTCTAACGCCGCCTCTGCATCATCGCCATTTTCGACATTGATATATATGGGCTCACCATATGCAACCTCAAGCTCGTCTTTACCCGTCACGGAAACCTCCGCGATTGCATCGCCCTCCTTTGTTCCGGAACTTTCATCCAGCAGAGCCATTCCACGGGAGTCTATCTGACTGGAATCGAAATAGCCTTTAACCTGGAAGGTGGTATTTGCCTCACTGTACTTTGCCGGTTCAATGTCTTCCCAGGTTATGTTGCGCATGGAGATGGAACCGTCCGCAAGAACGACGGGCACTTTTTCGGGCAAGCTTGGAGCAACTCCGGCATTTGTCACAACATCAAATTTGCTCCAATCAGCCTGAACCGAACGAAAAGCCCGAGCTACCACCTTCATATCGACAGTTTTCCAAGTCCCATCAGGGAGTAGTATGCTGCCCGTTTTGACCGTAGACTCACCCTCAGCCAAATTCCAGCTATTGTCGTTATTCACGCCGCTCCAAACGCAAGGCACGTTAACCCGTGCTCCAGAAGCGAGAACTACCTGCGCGACATTCGGAAGCGTACAATTGCTATGCGGCGCAACGGCAAACTCTTTTGGTAAGGCAATTCTCACGAAGTCATCAACCAACACTTCTGCCTTCACTCGCTGACTAGTGCCTCTTACCGTTCCACCGACCTCAACGATGTCTCCCGCTGCGGCGTTCTTTAAAGTGTCGGGTTGATCCCAGTCGACCAGCGCGGAACCACCTATCGGCATATCGCCCTGCCGATAAAACACATTAACCGTCTCTGGAAGATTCGCATCTCGACCAGGGATAGCCCACGCCCTAATGGATGGGACATCTTCGAATAATTCATCGTAAACAGTAAGCGTGGTAGTGGGCTTCATGGAGAGATATCCGCCCGGCAAAGAAACCCTAGCTTCACCCTGAATACTATAAACACCCAGAACATTGCATTGACCCTCAGCAATCTTCCAAGCGACATCTCCAACACCGCCACAGGTCTTGATATCTAATTCGTCTGATGACGCCTGATAGCGAATAACAAAGTCCTCACCATCAACACGCAGGCCGACGGGAGAAACGCCGGCCAGAGTCCTCAAACCCCGTGGGCTATGAATATCGATTATCTTGCGAGAAATGACAGCGTCTTGGAACGGAAACCCCGCCGCAGTTCCCCTGACTACGTAAGTACCAGGAGTTGTATAGATCTCCTCGGGAAAGGGCTCCCATTCAACAGGAACGCCAAGCCGCCTTCCGTCAGTGGCGATGCCTGCAATCATACCGTAAAGCGATACGGGAGGCTCGTTGTAGCCTATATCATAGTAATAAGCAGATCGGGGGTCGAACTCCGGTTCCTCGATCCTATCCAACTCAACTATTTCCACATCGCAAGTAAATGCAATATCAGAATCTCTACCATAGCCCGTAACGGTTTTGATTCCGGGCTGCCGGTAATCCTCTTTATCACCAAGCTGCCACTTCACATACCAATAGGGATAATCTATGGTATGGCCGTTTTTCAACTTGATGGGAAAATAAATACCAGCTTTAGGACCTATGGTTGGAACGACTCCCGCCGCAGAAAGCACCGGATCAACCACAAAGCCTGAAACCGCCTCGCTTACCGTAACGGTAGCGACAACGCTCACGCCAGCAGCTGTACCTTTAACTTCAAACTCGCCCTCTTTGGCAAAGCTCTCTTTAGGTATGACGTCCCAATTCACAAACTCCCTAACAGTTGACTCTTCGAGAATCAAGGTGATTCTTTCGGGCATGACGGGCGCTAGGCCCACCGCAGTATCGACATACACGGGGCCCTGCTGCACGGCGCGGCTCGCAGCGAATGCACCGTGAGCAACGCTCTCGATATCCTTCGACGCTGCGATAGCAACAGCCTCTCCCCCCCTCTGAAGAAAGCGTATCAGCCGCAACCCTCACGGGGCTTCCCAAAGCAAACGCTGCAGCCAATCCGGCATAGATATACAAGCCTACATGTTTACTCATTGCTTTCTCCTTTTCGATCCGCCCGAATAAAGACAAAATGCCTGCCTCTTTTCATCCATTATGGACAAGAAGAGCTGTTAGAAACAAGAGGTCAAAAGCCCTTTCCAGCAAGTATAGGCATAGAGATGCAGAATTGACCCTTGCCTTAAAGTGATTTGCCAACCCGGTCTCCGTCTTGTTCTTCACCCCCTGCTCTCCAGGAACCAGATGATCAGCATGGACCCGATCACGATGGCACCTATTATCAGCACCATCGCCATGAGAACGCTGCCGCAACCAAGATCGCTGTTGCTGCCGCCCGCTGCATGCGTATCGCGCTCTTGCTCCTCGTAAAAAAAGTTGTCGAACGTGCGCTTGGAAATATCGTCCCCCAAACCCATAAGACGCCCCCTTGAAGCTTCTTGAACGCGCTTGCCCGCACCAATGTGGCGCGTGCGGATATAACTTATTTATATGGTAGCTATTCGTGCGGACAAACTTTTGTGCAAGCCTTGACCCTTTCGCTGCGTCATAGCGCATACTGCCATAGCAAGGAGGCAACGCCATGATTGGGAACTTTGAGGATTACGACGCCGCTCGCCATAACGGTAGCAACGTTGGCGGGGGCGGCGAGCTTCACGGCAGCGGCTACACGCCCGCGCAGCTGGCGCGCATCAGCGGAGTGAGCGTGCGGACGCTCCACCATTACGACCAGATTGGCCTGCTAGTGCCGGCGCGGCGTGAAAACGGCTACCGCGTATATCGCCCAGCGGACGTCGAGCGCCTGCAGCAGATCCTGATCTTCCGAGGCCTTGGCATTGAGCTGGCGAACATCGCGACGCTGCTGGATGCGGATGACCGCGATCAGGCGTCCGCTATGCGCGCGCACCTCTCCGCCCTGCACCGCAGGCGCCATGAGTTAGACCAGCTTATCCTCACCGTGGAAAAAACCATTGACCGCTTGGAAGGGCACCGCGACATGAAGAACCAGAACAAGTTGGGCAGGCAGCAGAATGACAGGCAGAAGTTTGAGGCCTTGAAGCGGCAAGCCGTGGACGAGAACGAGCGCGTGTACGGCCAGGAGATTCGTGCTAAGTACGGCGACAAAACCGTGAATGCCGCCAATGAGAAGCTGCTACAGATGGATCAGCAGGAATGGGACAACGTCAATGATCTGGGCGAGGAGATTCTAAAACAGCTCTCGTGCGCGATGGAGCAGGGCGACCCCGCCGGCGGCGCGGCGCAGTGCCTGGTACAGATGCACGCGACCTGGTTGCGCGCGTTTTGGCCGGACGGCATCTATTGCGCCCAGGCGCACCGAAACATGGCAGACATGTACATAGCGGACGAGCGTTTTACCGCCTACTATGACGGACCTTGCGGAGAGGGTGCCACGCGGTTTCTGCACGATGCGATCTACGCAGCGACCGAGGAGTGCTTGTAGGTGTTTCGATGGGTAGCTTTGCGGGTCGCAGGCCGCTTTACGGGGCCCAGCGCCTTGCGCTAGCCTCGCACCAATGGGACATTTTCATTCCACGCTTACGCGGAAAACAATATGCAGACAGCTTGCCCGGCAACTGCGAAAACGAGTAGCCTTATCCATCCGATTTGAGCCATGAGAAACCGTGGTCGATCAGCGTGGTCAATGAGGGCCGCGAGGCGGGTAAGGTACGGCTCCCGCTGGGCGCTCAAGGGGTCCGAATGCGGCGTGCGGATCCCCAATAATCCTCCCACGCCGCTCCGCATTCCGTTCCATGCGCTCTCCGTGCGCCCCTCTGGCCAACTATACTCTACAGCCGTCTCCCAACTTAGAGCAAAACATACGCAAATCAGCGCCCTACGCGAATGTATAAAACTGAGATACCCACCTCGTGGCACTCATTGACCATCCTGATTCGATGCGGCCTGCAGGAGTCAGCGCGAACTGGCGTTTTCCAGCCCCAGCGCGCCGAGAATGGTCCCGCGCAGACCGCCGGCCTTCCCCTGAGCATCGCTTGCGGTGTCTGCATCTACCGTTGGGGCCTTTGAGCCGAAAGCCCTCCAGCGCCATAAGGTATGATTTCCTTGGCTGGGGACCTTGTATGTGGTATGGTCCGTGCGCCTAACCCACGATTTGCCACGTATAGATGGCCGTTATTTGCATAAGGCCCCAGCCACTTCTTCCACCTATTCGAAATGTTTAAGATGCGGGGGCTTTAAACAAGCTATGGCAGGCCACGAATACCGCACGGAAAAATGTCTAGAAGGGATATCAAAAACGATACCGCCATACCCTGGGGAAGGCACAAGGTGCACTTTGTCCTTCTCATCGGCATCGCTAAGGACGAGATGGCCTACTTCCGCGATGCCCCGGACATCATCATCGGCCTCTACTCCTCCATCGACAAGACAAGCCGCCTTATGCAGACGGATACCTTTGAGGAGTTTGTCGACGTCTTTACGCAGAGCATCTCTTAACCTCACCGTATGGAACAACGCGGACGAGTTTTCCGACACGCTATCCCCTCGAAAACGCCCGCCTCATCCTGCCGCGAATCGAGACATAATCGGGACATGTCCCGTTTAATCAGGACATGTCCCGATAGTGTCCTGATTATGTCCTGAAAACGTCCCGCAAACAGCCATGGGCGCAGCCAGGGATTTCCCCTAGCACATGGCAACGCGGGCACAACCAATCCGATACCGCGCACCGAATGATTGCGCCCGCTTAAACAAGGCCATATGCAGGCCTTACGCCGCCCTACAGCAGCACACCCTCAAGATCCTCGAGCATGATGTTCAGAGCCTCGATTCCGCCCTCGACCGTATACCAAACAGCCGGGTTGCTCAGGTAGACAATATGGCCGTTGCGATACGCCTGAGTTTGACGGGTAAGGTCGTTCTCCACCACCTTCTGGGCCTGGTCCGCGCCGTCGGAACCAATCGCGGCGTCACGGTTGAGCACAAAGATGTACTCAGGATCCTTCTCGACAATCGTCTCAAAAGAGACCTCGTTGCCATGCGTCGCCGTGACCTCATCAGCCGCAATGTTGGTGAACCCAATTTCGTTAGAAATAAGGGAGCAGCGACCGTCCGTTCCAAGCACGTTGACGCTTCCGCTGGTAAACAGCGTCACCAAAGCGGTAGAGCCGTTTGCGGCCTTCGCCAGCGCCTCGATGCGCGCATCAAAATCGTCCATAAGCCCATCGACCTTGTCCTCAAGGACAAACAGCGACGCGATAGCCGTAGCGTTATCGCGCACGCTCTTCACCACGCCCTTCTCGGTATCCGTGGACAAAAAGACCACGGGGGCAATCTGGGACAGGTCATCGTACACAGATGCCAGGCGGCCACCAATAAAGATCACGTCCGGGTCGCACGCCATGCTGGCCAAAGACGGACAAAATCTTTGGCCAGCCCAGATCATCACCATACACACCCAGGCGCGGAGGACGACGGAACATGCGGCTTGTGCCGTCGTCCTCCTTTTTGCTATACAGCGCTGACAAGGTAATAGTGACCCACATGCGATATTAATGCAAAAAAGCTCGGAGACCATTAGACCTCCGAGCTGCAAATTCTTGGTCGCGGGGGCAGGATTTGAACCTACGACCTCCGGGTTATGAGCCCGGCGAGATGCCATCGCGATCCTCAATGCGACAGCGTCGCATTTCTGTCGCGACATTGCCGCGCTATTTCATAATATAACTCCGAGCGTGAACCGGGTCCTCGCTAATCAACCCATCATCCAGCAGGCGGCGGATGTGACGCTGCGCTGTCCTCGTCGTAACACCCAGATATTCCGAAAGCGTCGACGAGCTTATGAAGCCGTCCCGCTCGCACAGCACCCTTGCGGCTTCGAAGGCACCCTCTCCACCTCGAGCGGCCGCAATGGGCGTGAGGGGCACAGAGGCTTTGAAAACGTCTCCATCCTCAAGAATCGCCGATCTGCCGCTGTACGCCAATGAACACCGCTGTATGTTACGGAACCCACTTCCGAGCTCCTCAGCGTATCCAATTTCCTTAAAGACCCCCGCTATGCTCGGGTTTTTTGAAACGGGGTTGAAATCTGACAACGTTAGCCTGCCCTCGAACATGGCTCTGCTTGCATTTTCCGTAACAAGCTGCGAGCGGGTGATCACGAGCTTAGCTGGAAAGGGACTGATGTACTCACGATGAATCAGTAAGTTCGCAACGATCTCTCGAACCATGATGTCACGAGCACTGATTCGCTGCCCATCTATAAGAACAAACCGATCTTGCATGTATTTTTTCGCAAAGCGAATAAGCCCATCGTACGAGTCGATGAGATTGCCCGTAAACGTCATCCTATCGTCATACCGATCTTCGTTCTCGATCCTTGCGACTGCATCAGTCTTGTATGCCGGGCACACATCCGAAATGCACTCTTCTTTGCCAAACAGCAAAACGGACGCAAGGGTGTAGCCCTCATCTCCCGTCCTGCGGTCTTTTCGATATAGCTTGGCGCTCCTCAACAGCTCCTCATCGTCCATGTAACCCCACGGATGGCCGAGCGTTCTTGCTACGGCAAGCGAACGGGCACGATGAATGGTCGCTGGGTCAAAATCATCGATTCCGACATATTTGAACACACGTCGCTCGGAATACTCGTTCTGTTTGCGAAGGTACAGCATCGTAATCTGTTCAATGCCCGTAACCCTGACGTCCGCGTCGGCGATTCTGTCATATATCACGCCCTTGAAACTATAGACGGCCGGCCCGACGGGCACCCAGACCCTAATCACCCATGCCCCATCGATCTCAATAGATTCAGTTTCAATAACCGGAGGAATGGGAAACAGCTTTGGGTTGCTCACCGCATTTACAACCATCCGCTGCATATTGCGAACAGCGCCGGATGGAATGCCGACAACGGCACCGTCGTCGTCAACGCCCATAAAGATGTTGCCGCCTTGGCGATTCGCAAACGAACAGACGGTCTCGTACAAGTCGTTTTGTGGCCCCGAACCGCAACGCTTGAATTCGACCATCAATCCTTCACCAGCAGAAAGATGACCTCTTAGCTCCTCTGCATTCATGCGCAACCTCCAATGCGACAGCGTCGTTTTCCTGTCGCGACATTGTCGCTTTACAGCATGATACATCACCCAAGTGACCCAAGTGACCCAAGTCACGCCACGCACTGGAGAAAGCGCCGTCCTGAGCCGGCTTTCGTAAAACGAAATCGGGTAATTCGAGCGCCCATGGCCTTAACACCCAAAAAGCACCCAATCAATACGCATGAAAAAAGCTCGCCGGCTAAGCCGACGAGCTGCAATTTCTTGGTCGCGGGGGCAGGATTTGAACCTACGACCTCCGGGTTATGAGGGGCATTTTCTACGTAGGCCATGCAAACGCATGAGAGTTGATTAGGGGTATCTACCTCGTAAACGGCAACGGGAAGTAATTCTAGGGAGCCTGTGGTAGTCCGTGGAAGCGGACCTGCTGCCACAAATCCTGCCACAGGCCTATCTCACAGCCATTTCTTCCACTTGAAGAACGCCAGCTCGGCCGCGATGATGACGAGGCTCAGCGCGATGACCGTGGCGTACCCGTACTCCCAGCTCAGCTCGGGCATGTTCGAGAAGTTCATGCCGTACCACCCCGTGATGGTGGTGATGGGCACGAAGATGGACGCCACGACGGTGAGGTAGAGATTCGTGGCGTCGCGGCGGGCGTCAGCCCGCGCGTCCTTGAGCTCGATGAGCTGCACGCAGTATTCGCGCAGGTACTGGGCTTTCGCGGACAGGCGCCGCGCCCGCTGGGACAGCGTGTTGAACAGCCGCCGATCGGTGCGGGGGAGCAGCCCGTCGTCGTCCTGTGCGATGGTGCTGGCAAGCTCGTCGAGCTGCTGGTAGGCGCCGTTCATGCGCATGAGCTCCCTGCGGCGGCGCAGGATGCGGC
>ERZ791612.255-NODE-255-length-33429-cov-3.896776_pt1 | contig 33429 bp, 28 predicted proteins | sample MGYA00509963_ERZ791612 | MGnify/ENA primary metagenome ERZ791612 (study PRJEB30046, sample SAMN00791906) | human gut metagenome | study: EMG produced TPA metagenomics assembly of the A metagenome-wide association study of gut microbiota in type 2... | reverse complement strand
CTTCTGGCTTGGATTGAGAACGGTCGAAGAAAGACTTCTGAGCAAACATACGAGGAGATGCTTGCCAATATGCAAAGCGGTGTCCGTCATAAGCCTAAATCGTCAATGAAATTTTAATGGATATATATGGATACATCTTCTATTAATCCGGCGTCCATCATTGACGAAGCGGTTGATTTAAGTATGCGATTGGCTGGTACTGATTTTCCAGTCAGCGTATTCCCGACAAAAATCCAACACATCATCAGCGAGGTTCACGAATGCCATAACTACCCTACCGACTACATTGCCGCAGCTATCCTTACGGCAATAGCAGTCGGCATTGGTAACACGCATCTTGCTCAAATCAAGCAAGGCTGGATAGAGAGTCCTATCCTGTATATGGCATTGATTGGAAGACCGGGAGCGAATAAAAGCCATCCGCTCAGTTTTGCAATGAAACCGTTTCTTGATTACGACTATCAGCAGAATCAAGTCTTTAAAAAAGCACTTGCAAAGTATGATGAACTGATGAGCATGAGCCGCAAAGAACGAACGGAAAGCGGTGAAGAGCAATTTCCACAGGAGCCAGTTCGTAAACGCTTCTTGATTTCGGATGTAACGCCTGAAGGATTGAGCCTTATTCATGCACAAAATAAACGTGGTTTATGCTTGTGGGCTGATGAATTGTCCGCTTGGTTCAAGAACTTCAACCGCTACAACAATGGTTCGGAAGAACAGTTTTGGCTGTCGGTGTTCAGTGCCAAGACCACTATATCCGACCGCAAGAATGCCAAGAGTTCCATCTTCATCAAGCGACCGTATATTTCGGTTATCGGTACTATCCAAAAGAAGATTCTCAGCGAACTGGCTAAGGGCGAACGTTCTAGCAACGGTTTCATTGACCGCATTTTGTTTGTGATGCCCAATCTGCAACAGAAGGCACGTTGGTATGACAAAGAATTGCCGGAGAATATCGAACAAGAATGGAATGCCATTATTGATAAGCTGATACAACAGGAGTATGCTCTCAATGAATTTGGAGAGATAGAACCGCATATTCTTCTTTTCACGGAGGATGCCAAGAGACGGCTTTATGAATGGCAGCACCACTTCTCAGAATTGTGTGACCGAGAGACAAACGACACTATCGTGAGTATCTATTGCAAGCTAGAAATATACATCATCCGCTTCTGCCTGATTATCCAATTAGCCCGATGGACTTGCGGAGAGTGTGATAAAACTTGTATAGACCTGTTGACAGTAGAACGAGCCATCAAACTGACGGAGTATTTCAAGGAATCCGCATTGAGTGTTCAAAACATCCTCAATGAAAATGCGCTCAACAGCCAACAACAGGCGATAGTCAATCTGCTTCCTCCATCCTTCACAACTGCCCAAGCTATACAGATAGCCGAGCAGAACGGAATGAAGGAACGCACATTTCAACGCTTTCTCAATGACAACATCGGGACATTGTTCCGCAAAGAGAAACATGGAGAATATTCAAAGATTAACCCGTGATATTTTTGTCGGTTTTGACACTTTCCAAACGAAAACGACAATAACGACAAAAGTGACACACCTAAAAAGAAACATACAATGAGTACACATAGATTCATATTAGAACCCTACAAAGGTATCAGCACTCGGCATACTTGCCCGAACTGCCACCGTCCAAGATGCTTTTCAAAGTACATCGATACTGAGAAGCAAATCCAGTTCCCAAAGTACGTAGGACGTTGTGACCATGAGCAGAAATGCGGTTATCACTTCACGCCTCGTGATTACTTTGAGCAGAATCCGTCAGAAAAAGAAAAGTTTGCGGAGAATAGTTTCAGAAGCTATGCCCCTATTAAGGAAACACGACCTATAGCCACATCCCACATTGATTTGGATTTAGTCAACCAATCATTGCGTGGTTATCCTGCGAACAAATTGTTTCAGTTTCTATCGGTTCAGTTCGGAGAAACAGAAACATTGCAACTCATGAAGAAATACAAAGTCGGCACATCCAAATATTGGAACGGTGCAACTGTATTCTGGCAAACAGACAATCAGAATAGAATCCGCACAGGTAAGATAATGCTTTACAATCCCGAAACTGGTAAGCGGATAAAAGAGCCATACAACCATGTCACTTGGGTACACTCCGTGCTGCACAAAGGCGATTACAATTTGAGACAATGCTTCTTCGGAGAGCATCTGCTTTCTGAAGACAAAAGCCGTCCTGTTGCACTGGTCGAAAGCGAGAAAACGGCACTCGTTGCCTCCTACTATCTACCGCAATTCCTATGGATAGCATCGGGTGGAAAGAATGGTTGCTTCAATGCCAACAGCCTATCCGTTCTGGCTGGAAGAAGCGTTGTATTATTTCCCGATTTGGGAGCAACAGACTATTGGCAGAGCAAAATCGGTTTGATGAAAAGCTATGGAATTGAAGTGCAGATGTTCGATTATCTGGAAGCCCATGCCAACGAAAAAGAGCGAAAAGAGGGATACGACATAGCCGATTATCTGCTCAAAGTGAAGCCCGACGAAGCTATCCTCCAACAGTTGATAAGAAAGAATCCAGTCCTGAAAACACTGATAGAAACATTCGATTTGAAACTCATCAGTGTACAACAAGACACTCCTCAACCGAAGGTGTCACAGCTCAAGAAACGAGGATTCAGACTTTGAAAACATAGAGAGAAAAATAGAGACTTTTTTACTGTAGCAAGTTAATGTCGGTGTATTACATTTCCCGACCACTTGCTCCTCAAAAAGTCTGAGGAGGCAGCTCCCGTTGGTCACAAATTATTCACTAAAAACAACTCAAATGGAAAAGAAATATACAATAACACTCCGCCTGTCATATCAGCAACACGCATGGCTTGGTGCGCTTTGCAGACGGAGCAAACAGACTCAAAGCGAAGTCATCCGTTCGCTCATCGAGAACGGTTCGGTACGTGAACGAATTACGCAAGAGCATATCCACATCATCCGGCAACTGATTGGTGAAAGTACCAATCTTAACCAGTTGGCAAGACAGGCAAATACCTACGGTTTCTTTGCCGTTGCGAACAGATGTGAGGGAATGGCTCAGCGCATTAATCAACTTATAAAACAACTGAAAGATGATAGGTAAGCAGACTAAAGGAACTTCGTTCGGTGGTTGTGTCCGCTATGTCCTCAAAGAGGAAAAATCCAAGCTATTGGAAGCGGTAGGAGTAGAAGGTACACCCGAACAGATGTCAGAGCAATTTGAGTTACAATCGCTACTCAATGACAAGGTAAAGAATATTGTCGGACACACTTCACTCAACTTCTCACCGGAAGACAGTGCAAGATTAAAGTCCGATGATGCTCTGATGCTGAACATAGCGCACGACTATATGAAACTGATGGGTATTGAGAATACGCAATACATCATTGCCCGACATATCGACCGTGAGCATCCGCATTGCCATATCGTTTTCAACCGAGTGAACAATGACGGCAAGACGATTAGCGACAAGAATGATTTCCGCAGGAATGAAAAAGTCTGCAAAATGCTGACCGCCAAATATCGCTTGCACTTTGCCAACGGTAAAGACCATATCAAAGAGGAACGCTTGCGCCCCTACGACAAGGCAAAGCACGAGATATACAAAGCATTGAAAGAAGAACTGCCCAAAGCTCATAGTTGGGAAGACTTGAAAGATGCGCTTGCCGACCGTGACATTGATATAAAATTCAAGGTCAGTCGGACTACACGAGAAATACAAGGTGTCAAGTTTGAGTACAACGGCTTTTCTTTCTCCGGCTCAAAAGTCAGCCGTGAGTTCAGCTACTTGAATATCGACAACCGACTGGAAGAGAATGCTTGTGCATCCTTGTTGGAGTCAGCCAAACAGGAACCCAAACAGCAGAAAGAAGAGGTGCAGCAAAACGTCTCTCATTCCGATGATAGCTTTGGCTTCAATCTTGGTTTGCTAAACATCAATTCATCCTACGATGCCACTGCCGCAGAAGAAGCAGAGTTCAATCGCTTGATGAAAAAGAAAAAGGCTAAGCGTAAGCGAGGCTTTCATTTATAATCAATTTTTATTAACATTTTAAATTCTATTATTTATGGTTCAAAAAGATTTAATTCTTGATTTCAATCTCTACTTGTGTGAGAAGTTTGGCTACAGAGAAAGCTGTAGCGTGATGCCACATGCCAACGGCTTTTGTGTGGACATCCGTGAACGTGATTTAGACTGCTATATCCGCTTCTGGGAATATAGCTGTGGAAGAGGCAACTTCCCCGACTGGTCTATCATCATTGTGCGCAGTAACTTCAAAAAGAACCAAGAAGAAAGCCTGAAAGACTTGGCTCGGTTCTTCAAGGAGTACATGCCACGCTACGGTTACAAATACCTATGTACCGAAGATGATGACCACAAGTACTATCAGACACTTGGTTTAAAGTGTATAATGGACGGTTTTTGTCCCAATTATGCACTAGCACTGAAAGATTTGAATGTCTGATACATGGCTTTAGAGTTAAGGAGAGGGATTTTCCTCTCCTTTTCTATATAGCATAAGATTTTATAACTATGATGTAAAAGTTAGCAAATCTATGATTATGGTGCGTTAATTACGTAATGATTTTAATACCTTTCACAAAATGCTAACAGATGGCGTATATCGTATATCCTGAAACTATTCCGTATGATAGCAAGAAATGCGATTATCTTTTTCGCCGTTCTCCAGATAGCAGTTTCCTGAAAAGTTGATGAATTTTCCCGAAAACATCATAGGTATATCGAAATAAATCACTAATTTTGCAAAATACACAATACTAATAGCAGTTTTTACAAATGGGAAAAGATCTCAATCGACTAAAAGTGGTGCTTGCTGAAAAGAAGCGCACTAATAAATGGTTGGCACAAAAGCTTGGTAAAGACCCTGCTACGGTGTCCAAATGGTGTACTAATACAGCACAGCCTTCACTTGAGACACTTTCTGATATTGCCATGAGTCTTGAAGTTGACGTTAAGGATTTACTTCAATCGTCAATTAAGAAGCAGGATTATTAAGATGGATCAAGATGGACATGGCAATGACTTTAAACTTATGTAATTTTGTATATTATGGCTAACTTTGACATCGATAAAAAGCAGTTGCAGGATGAGGTTGTCCTTGATGACAACCAACTTGTCTGCGTCTTGACCAATTCTATAAAAACTGCCACAGAGAAAGAACTTCTTCTTCAATCTATAATCAACCAGATGGACGAGGAATATGAATTTAATCTTTCCGATATGAAACGCGACTATTCTTTCTCTTACGAAGATGATGAAGGTAAGAAAAAGCGCATGACTATAGACTTGGCAATATTTCGTCATGAAGCAGAGAAAGAACCGGAAAATATAGAGCGTATTTGTATTGTCTTTGACTCTAAGGCAAAAGAAAGCGATAAGAAGAAAGGAGTCGAGGCTACTCTTCATAAGGCACTGCAAGCTACGGGGTGTGACTTCGGAATGTGGACTAATGGAGATAAACAATTCTTTGCCTACAGAAAAGAAGATGAGATAGGCAATGAACGAATTGAAGATATTAGCGATTTCCCAGGTTGCGATGAAACCATAGAAGATCTTGAAAACATGGGTGATCGTGCCCAACCTCGTAAAGCTGCCAATGATACACTTATTCGAACGTTTAAGCGTTGTCATGACTATCTTTATGGCAACGAGGGTCGAAAAAAAGATGCGTTTTGGGAACTTCTTAATCTGATATTCTGTAAGATTTTCGATGAAAAACGTCGTTTTACAGATGCCGAGAAGGGGTTCAGTTATCGCCGCCAGTTCTGGGTTGGTGTCACAGAACAGAATACGCCTGAAGGTCAGGCTACAGTTGCCAAACGAATTAAGGATATCTTTGAAAGACTGAAAAAGGATGATCTCTTTAAAACAGTCTTTGACGGAAACGAGCAGATTAGTTTGTCTGACCGTGGCGTTGCGTATGTCGCATCGCAGATAGCCAAATACAGCTTCCTTGATGCTACTGTTGACGTGAAAGGCACCGCTTACGAGACTATCGTAAGTAATACTCTCAAACAGGAGGCTGGTCAGTTCTTCACACCACGCAATATAATAAAGTGTATGGTTGAGATTATGAACCCAAACCAGCATTGTCGTGTGCTCGACCCGGCTTGTGGTAGTGGAGGTTTTCTTGTAATGGTTCTGGATCATGTTCGTCGCCAAATTACACGCAATATCTATGCAGATCGTTCTGAAGCTGAGATTGATGCTCTCTCAAACACTGATGAGACAGTCAATAAAATCGTTCGTCAATATGCTGAGTCTATGATATTCGGGTTCGATTTTGACCCTGATTTGAAGAAAGCAGCAAAGATGAATATGGTTATGGCAGGTGACGGACATAGCAATATATTCAATATCAACTCACTTGAATACCCCTTTGGTTCATTGCCTGACCTCGAACGTATAAATGAAGCTGTCAGTACAAGCGTTGGACATAGGGGCGACTACGCAACATGTGACGAACATGCAGCCAAAGACAGTGCTTTCGGCAAGTTCGATATGATATTTACAAATCCTCCCTTTGGCTCAAAGGTCGAGGTTGCACAGGGCATTGTCGAGCACTATGACCTATCAGCATGGATAAAATCGCCAGAAGGATTGTTCATAGAGCAATGTTATAATTTCCTAAAACCAGGTGGTAAAATGGCGATAGTCTTACCTGATGGCATACTCAGTAACCCCAATACTGAGAAGGTTCGTGAATGGATACTTTCAAAATTCAAACTCATAGCCTCTATAGACCTGCCTGTAGAAGCATTCTTGCCTCAGGTTGGCGTTCAGGCTTCACTACTCTTCTTACAGAAAAAGATAGGCATTGAACTGGGTCAAAAGGAAGACTACGAAGTATTCATGGCAATAGCCGAAAAGGTTGGCAAAGACCGCCGAGGCAATCCTATATATAAGAGAGATGATGATGGCGCTGAAATTCTTTACCCAACAAAGAAGGAATGGGCAGCCCGTAATCGTCATGGAGAACTCATAACGCGAAGTCGTGTAGAACGAGTGCGCCGGCTTGATGATGACCTTCCGGAAATTTCAGAGGAATATAAAAAAATCATGGGGATATGAAAGCGTCAAAAATTCATCTAACAAGCATTGAGGATGCAAGTAGGCGATTTGACCCATCTTATCACCTGAGTGATGCAATAGTTGTTAAAAAGACTATTGCAAAATCCCCGTATCCGCTTTTGAAATTAAAAGAGGTGTCTTCAGGTATATTCAATGGAGGACGTTACAAACGAGTATACGTATCAAACCCAAAGCATGGATATAAGTTTTTGAGCAGTTCTGATATACTCGCTGCGGATTTGGAGTCCGTAAAGATGGTGTCAAAGCGTTATATGGGTGGAGTAAAGGAATTAGCCCTTGAAAAAGGATGGATTCTCATTACACGAAGTGGCACTATCGGGAAAACTGCGTTCGCTAACGCGAAACATGCTCAGAAGCTTGCTTCTGAGGATGTTATTCGGCTTAAGCCGAATAACATCCTCAGAGCTGGCGCGATATATGCGTATTTAGCATCCAAGTATGGATACATACTTCTCACGCAAGGTACTTTCGGTGCTGTAATCCAACATATAGAGTGTCCTTTTGTAGGTGAAATTCCAATACCAAATTTCTCAAAGACATTGCAGGAGAGTATTGATTTGTTGATTCAAGAATCAGCTCGTCTGCGAGAATCAGCCGCTGATGAGTTAGAGGCAGCAGACAAACTCTTAAAAAAGAAAGCCGGATTGCGGTCATTAACACCGGAAGACTATGATTACTTTGGTCAGCACAGCGCAACTCGGAAGCCAAGTTGCTTTACTCGAAAAGTATCTGAATTCGGTTCAATTACGTTCAATGCTTTTAATAATTCTGAACGCATCAAGGCTATTATCTCCTCTATTCCAGAGAGTCATTTAACAATAAAGGATGTAATTGAAAACGGTGAAACATTTTCATCCACAGGAGCTCCAAGTATTGAAGTAAAGCCCCATTGTGGCATTATGCTGATTAACCAAAAGGATATATTTGATACAATTGTTACGGGCAAATATATTTCGAGGAGAGGTGTAAAAACTGACAACCTTGTCAAATATGGAGAGGTCTTAATTGCAAGCGATGGAACTCTCGGTGAGAATGAGACATTTTGTCGAGCCATATATGCCAACGAAGATTTAGAAGGTGCTTTCATATCAAGTCACTTTATTAGAATGAAGTCAAATGATAAGGTACCCGCTGGATATTTATATTGTTGGCTAAATTCAGACTATGGATTCCGCCTTATTAGACGGACACAAGCTGGGACCAAGATATGTCATCCAATAAATCGAATGTTTCTCGACATCCCTGTTCCAATTCTTGCAAAGGAAGACATGAACAAGATTGATCGTATGGTCAGAAACGCACATACAAAACGTCATCTGGCTAACGAGAAAGAATTGAAAGCCATAGCAATGGTAGAGGCTGAGATTGAGAAATGGAATTAGAACAATAGATAACACCAATCATACCAATGGCAAAACTTTGTACTCCAATACATAGCCCTGGACCTGTGAACGCCGGAGAGAAGCATTTATTTGACTTCCTTCAAGTTAACTTGCCTGACAGCTATTACATCATACCCAATGGCGAATATCCCTATATCAATCCGAATGGGGGTACTCAATTCATGGAGTGCGACTGCATCGTGGTTGCTCCCCATGCAATCTATCTTATCGAAAACAAGGACTACAAAGGCCGTCTTGAAGCATACGATAGCGCATGGTTTCATAACGACCGAGAAATTAAGAACCCCATTAAGGGTGTTACATTCAAAGGCAAAGTCCTCAGCGACTATCTCAAACGCAAGAACGGACGTTGGAAAGCTGCATGGATTGAATCTATTGTGACCCTAAGTAACCTTAATCAGAACAAATCAGGATTTGAGGTCGGCTCTGCCAGCGACAACAAAACATTCCTACTCAATGATGAACTTATCAATTTCATTAAGGAGCCTGACAGGTTGCCTCACTATGTCCCAGCAAGTGCGATTGCGTCTTACCAATTCGATATTACCGATTATCTTATGGGTAGCAGTGTTAGTCGGGCTCACGTCCGCACTAATGTCTGTGGTATGATTATCGACGAGATACTTGATACTACTGATGATTATATAGAATACCTTTGCCATAAGAAATTCCCAACTGACAAAAAGTATAAGGTTCGCGATTACGCCTTAAATCAGGCCGGTATGTCACCTGTTCAGATTGAGAAGCATGAAAAGCTGGTTCATAATGGTGAGATTACCGAGGACTTTCTTCCTGACAATACCGGGGTAATCATTAAGAGTCGGTTTGAGTCGGAGGAGAATCATTATTATGTTATAACTCCCTATCAAGATGACCGTTCTCTGCGAAGTGAGATGGCTCGCAACACATTCACGGAATTGGATAAGATTCAGATTTTATTGAATGTTGCTGAGGCTCTATCCTTAGCTCACGAACAGAATGTGATACATAGAGACGTGCGTCCGGAAAATATTTTTATCCAATCTGACCGCAGGGCTGCGCTTGCTAATTTTGGGTTGGCATATAACGAAGCTCACGATGACGCAAGCTTTAATGTCACTGTAGATTTAGAGGATTTCGACTTGAATGCCTATACTTCTGAAGATGTATTTATCGGGGACTATTCTGCAGCATCGGATGTTTATTCTTTCGGAGTTCTTGCCTACGAGCTGATGACTGGACAGAAGTTTCCGTTCGACAATTTCAAAGAGTTATTAATGAAGGGTGGTAAACTTCCAAAAGATTCGCTACCCTCTGCGGTGAATTCTAACGTTGAGAAATGGGTAGATGAACTTTGCGAAAGAACAATAGTTGTTGATCCGATTGAAAGATGGGCCAACATAGATGAAGTACGCCAATTCATCTTTGAGAACGGTATAATTGCCCACACACAGCAATACTCTGTTCCTGAAGCCAATGAAAATCTTAATGACTTAAAACCGACAGACCGCATTACCAACGACATAGTCCTTGGTGAAATGCTTGGCGAAGGTGGATTCTCAAAGGTTTTCAAAGCAAAACACCAATATCAGCCTGGAGCTTTATATGCCGCCAAAATATTCAAGGAGGGCGTAAGCCCACAAGTGACTGTTGATGAATTCAAGGCATTGAATGACCTGAATCATCCGAACATAGTGAGATTCCGTGGAAACGGGACAACCAATGGTGGGTTGTTCTATACTCTTATGGACTATGTTGATGGGACAGACATTCGCCGCTATGCGAGTGGCGATACATTCCTTTCTCTCACACTGATGAAATCATTTCTCAAACAAATGATTTCAGCTCTTGTGTATATACAGGAAAAACAGCCACCAGTAATACATAGAGACATCAAGCCTGAAAATATAATGTATCGTAAAGATGGGTCGTTCGTGCTCATCGATTTCAACATAGCTACAAACAAGGAAGGAGATCGACATAAGGTAGGAACTTATCGTTATGTGGCACCTGACCTGACAGTCGGCAGCAAGATGAATTGGGACTTAGGTGCAGATACATTTGCTCTCGGAGTTACGGCATATGAATTATTGAGCCATATCTATCCTTGGGGAAATAGTCAGACACCTATTCTTGACCAGACTCCGGTCAACATTCTTGACAGGAATCACCTCATATCCGATAAGTTCGCAAAATTCATAATGAAGGCTTGCGAAACACGAAAGGAGAATCGATTCCAAAACGCAAAAGAGATGCAAGAGGCATTTGATGCTCTTGAACGTATAGATTCTTCTATTGAATTTTATAGCAAGGATGGAACAGAATACAATATTGTCGATTATATTAATTCTCTCTATAGTCAGAGTGAACGAGGTAATGCCGGAACTCGTGCAGGATTCAAGAATGACAACATTCTTGACAAACTGACATATACTGAGACGCGCCTCGACACCAAACTTTTAGAAGACATCAAGCATGGTGACTATAAGCTTATAATCATAACCGGTAATGCTGGCGATGGCAAGACCGCGTTTATACGTCAGGTTGAGAACGCTGGAACAGACCTCAATTATGTCGAGTCCCGCAATGGTGCAAAATTCCGTCTGGGTAGCGTCATGTTTGAAAGTAACTACGATGGTTCTCAAGATGAGCATAACCTAAAGAATAACGATGTTCTGGCAAAGTTTTTTGCGCCATTCATTGGTATTGAGGACTATCGATGTGCTGTGGAGGGCCGCATAATAGCTATTAATGAAGGTCGATTGATGGAATATCTGGAGTCAACTCCGGAACTTACGGGATTACATAATGCCATTGATGAATACTTTTACAAAGAGGGTGTGGCTACCCTCCCTGACGGAGTCATGGTTATTAATCTTAATCTTCGTTCGGTCACTGCCCTTGACGACAATGGGGATTCCTTGTTGCGTAAACAGGTAAAGGCTTTGACCGATAAAAAACTTTGGAACAAATGTCTGGGATGTCCGATAGCCGACCGTTGCTTCATAAAATATAACGTCGATTCACTCAACGACTCGGCTGTTGGCAACGAGATAATAAAGCGCCTGGAGTGGATAGTCCGCACAATAGTATATAAACGTGAGCTCCATATAACCATGCGTGATTTGCGCTCAATTATAGCGTGGATGCTTACCCGTGATTATACGTGCGCAGACATGCCCCACCTTATTGAATTATTAGATAAGGCAAAAAGAGAATACGACGAGACACCGGAAGATGCGACTGACGAGGAAAAGAATAATCGCAGAATCAGATATGAACTTGAACGGCAAAGGTGGTGGACGCGCTATTATTTCAACATAACAGCGCCTGAACATTCATGGTTTCCCAATCAGCACTCCGAAGACAGAGTTGTAAAACTTCTACGTGAAACAGATATTGCCAATGTCGCAATACCAGAGCTTGACCGGAATCTCTATTTTAGCGAAAAAAATGAAAGAGATTATCTTTCATTCGCAGAAAGAACAGCGTCCTTGATACCATCTTTCAATGACACTATGGAGCTAAAGCCATCATATATGATGAGTGAGAGTGATGTCCGACTGTTGAAATTACGTCACCAGACATTTATTCGTCACCAGTATTTTGAGGGTGCATTCCTCAACGATAAAGACGGATTCATGAAACGTCTTCCTTTCCAGTCAATCGGTAGATTTGTCAATAACCTCAATCAGAAAGGCGATGACTTGGAGACTGTGAAGAATGATTTGGCTTACGCTATCTCATGTAGTGAAGGATGCTGGAACAGGGAGCTATCAAAAGAATACTTACTTCTTTCATCATCCCGTGTTGCTGATCCAAGCGCAAAGAGTTATCGTCGATTCCCACTCAAAGACTTCGAAATGGAAGTTGATACGAATGATAAACTGACGACGTATCTTGAACATGAGAATTGTGCATTTGTCTTTCGTAGCAAGACAAAGAAGCATATTCAGCTTAATGTATCGCTCGAACTATACGAAATGCTCTCATATATTGAGAATGGTTTTAGCCCTTCGGTAAGCGATCTAAAAGGCAGGTTTATCGAGTTACAGGTATTCAAGAACCTGCTTGAAAGCGAAACTTATACAGAAATCATCGTGACTAACAACGAAAAGGATTATTATCGCATACGCCTTAATAAGAGAACGATGCGTATTGTTGTAACACGACTTGAAGCAGAGGAGGATAAAATATGAAAATGCCGATACTCTCACGCGAGGAGCGTGTATTCCGTGAGCCGTCGATATTCGCTGTTGACATGAAGGCCGTTACATTGGATAATGTTCTGGTCAATCTCTTCATGCTAATGCGAAACAATGGTGCTCGAATAAAACTAAAACTTGCAAGGAATGCTACATTCCATGACGTAAATACCCTTAAAGAAAAGTATTTCAAGACCTTAGAGACGCGTCAAGAACTTGTTGGCTTTTCGGACTATCCAGAAGCGATAGAAAGTTGGTTGCGTAGTAGCTTGGTTAATATGGTTTTTCGTGGAAAAGCTAAGGAAAACATATCCTCCATGCGTCCTCTCCACCTGGAAAGCTATCGAATCCGTAATCAGAAATACACTCGTGATTACAATACTGCGGACCAGATTTTCATCATGATCAATCAACGTCCAGAAGTAAGGGATGCTTTAAAAACTTATATGTCAATCGGCTGGGACAACTTCAGTAGAAAACTTGTTGATAATCCTACGCTTGATATTGATACGGCCGGGATGCTTCATCTGATTAAAATGGTTGATATTGATCCAAAGGTGGTCAATGTCATAGCCGATATTAGTCCACTTTTGAAGAAACAAGCTGACCTATATTGTGACGATGTAGTTCGGCTACTTGCATACCAAAATAGTATGCCTCGAAGTGTATTTATTGATTATCTTAGGATTCTTACAGGTTTTCATCTCGCATTATACTTTCATCAACTTGTTTATCAGCTTCCCAAAATGGTCGATGCTGGTTCTGCTGAAGAATCTGAGGGCTGGAGTATGGTTGTTGATATGACGGATAGACTTGAAAGCGATATTTCAGATATTGCATGTGCAGATATGCAACATCTCCTCGATGGCATGTTGAATTATATCAAAGCCTCATACACAATCAAGGCTGTAAGACGAATGCCGGGAGCAAGTTTGGAATCTATGAACCAAATATTTCATCGGATTAAAAATTATGATGCAAGCATAGATGCATATTTTCAAGTACGACTTTCGGATGTCCTTAGCAACTATGATAAAGAAGCTAAAACAGAAGAAGAACGAGAGGATGCAAGAACGTACAAATCTGAATTAGAAAATTATCTACAATTTGAAGATACAGCACTCCAAAAATATGTACTGTGTCTCATGAATGTAGGTGCTTCTTACCAATTGAAATATGGTCGTCAATTTCTTGATAATGTTTCAATGAAAAATACAGAGTCAGCCCTGATGATTGATGGACGAAGTCGAAAACACCAGCGCCGAGGCGCAATTGGCTCTAAACTTTTGGAGGTTCTTGTGCAGCTTCTTGTACTTACACCAAAAGATGGTGGAGGGTTCAGTAGTAATCCGCTAAGCATCCGACAGCTCATAAAGAGTATCAGAGACCGATATGGGCTTATTATCGATGGTAGTGACGAACCCCGCTTTTCCGATGCAGATGTAAAGACCCACATGGCATTCAAAGCCAATGTTGATGCGCTAAAGAGTAAGCTCCGCCAGATAGGGTTCTATACAGACCTTAGCGATGCTTCATCACTACAGAAGATACGTCCCAGATATAAATTCAACGATTAATAGCGAACTCAATGGATTTACGAAGAGAATATTATAATCGGATGCTGGACATTTTCATGTCCTGCTATGGCAATATCATAGAAAATGCCTCTGACGGACATTGCATGAAAGTCACGGGATTTCCTTTGGAAGTCTTACCCGAATTGAGAAATAAAATCAATTCGCGTGAGACGCAAGCAGAGTGTTATATTCTTTCTGAAACTCTTTCAGGAAGCGAATATATTACACCCACAAAACTCATTGAGCTTCGCAACGACTTGACCAAGCCAATTTTGATACTCATTCCGGTCAACAGCAGTACGTCTGCCGAAGACTCATACGGTAATGCAACATTCCAAGATCTAAGTGTGAAAACACTGGATTTCATGTTGTTCAAATCGTTATTGAATGAAACCGATGGCAACAAGACAATCAAGACAGTGTTGCAGTATGCCGAAAAGAATTTAAATGTTTCGGTCAATGACAAGATTAATTATCTGCTTTATGTTGTCTTATCCGGACTTACCGACAAGGAAATAGGCAACGGAATATTTTATCTGGGTCTTATTCCGGATGAGAAACTCGCTCAAAGGAAAGAGTATACGCCATCGTTCTTAATGAAAAACGATGACTGCATCAGCGTCATGTCTGATTTCTCATCGACCATTGCAGACCGGGTTGTTGAGCTGCCCATCAAAGCGAACTCACTTCAGAAGGATGTCGCAGCTTTCCTTAAACAGAATAGTAGACTAAACACTCGCATAGGGTTATGCCAACAAATTCTAGAAAGCCCATCATTAAATTTTTCCAAGTGGGAAGGGGTTCTTGCAAATGTCCTTGAACTTGGCAAACTACATATTGTAAAAGTTGACTTAGGAGGTAAATCTTATTCTCTTGTCGATGGAGACCCAGAAGTGTTGGTTGACCCAAAGAAAGGGGCAAAAGTAAAACTCCGTATTTTCTTTTCGCCAAAGCCCAGCCAGTATGAAGAACTAAAGAAAGTTCGTATTGCACTGATGAATGGGGACGGTTTTTACAAGGAGCGAGACCTCTTGACAAAGAAAGTTTCGGATAATCAACGAGACTATCGAGACTTATCATTTACCATCAATCCGGAAACATTTGATAATGGGTCATACTTTTTCCATGTGTTTGCAGAAGATGAAAACGGAACAGTCCTGAATACCAAGGACGAATTTATCGAAGAGGCTGTTCAGCAAGAATGGATTGAAGAGGAGACAAAAGATGAAGGTATGTCCAAAGAGGATTTCCAGCAACAACGTCGTAAGATGCTTACTTCTGATTCTACTACATTCTTCTTAAGAAATAAAGATGTAGATGATGAGTCAGACGGTGAAGAAATCGGTACACGTATGAAAATACGCAATGTACTGATGGCTTATTTCCGCTACAGAATTGAGCTGAATCGCAAAGGTCTCGAACTTACTGTGCCGAAGCGTGTTGCTATTGTTGAGAAGAATGGTAAGGTGTCAAAAAACACATCTGATGATGAACTGCATAGTTGGCAGGAAAGTACCCATCTTGAAACCTTCCAGTTGAGGTATGATGCTGACAACAACTACCAGATTCCTCTGTCCAAGAAACTTCTTGTACTACAACGCGCCCTTCTGAAAAAGGGAGATCAGTTGTCTTATGTCGAGGCAGAAATCAGCGACAATTATACCGATGTCCAACTTAAATCCGCGTTTGTAGTTCCAGTCAACGTTAATGTACCTCAATCGTTGATTGATGCTCGAAAAAATCTATTTAATGCAATCAGACAATCGGCTCCTAACAATACCGGTGTAGTCGAAACATTTGAGGTATTTAAACACATTGATGAAATCAAGACTTATGTGAGCGAATATAGAGCATGGCTTTCAAGTGTTTTATCTGAGAATGTAGAATCAAATAAAGCTGTCAAATTACAATCAATAGACACAGTTTCTCTTGAAGTTGAAATGCCTGACGGTAGAACTGCGCACACAAATATTATTACTCCGCTTCATCCTCTGCGACTCGCTTGGCTCGTAAATATTTACGAACAATACGAAGAATGGGAATCGCAGACACATAATGATTCTCGTTATCGCAAACCGGATGTCTGGTATAAAAAATTGGACAAACTTTTCTATGGTGAGCTAAATCCGGAAATTGCTCCTCTTGTACTTCTGGATGAGAAACGTACAGGATACATGCAGTACGTCGGAGAACTATGTTTCGGCTGGGGTTTATACGCCAATCCACTTCAGGACAAAGACGATACTTTCTCAACTGGGTTCCGTCAACTAAAAGCTTATCTGTCTCAGTTATTCAATATTGGTATACAGTATCGTATCGACAGCGATGTAAACCAAAATATGGTTTACCGATTATTGCACAAATACATTACTCAGCATCCTTATATCAACAAACTCATTATAAATCTGTTTAATGCTGGCGATGCGTCGGTGTTTGCAGATAACCTTGTGAGAATAGAGAGAGAAACAACCGGCAATGTCTTTGATATACATTATGAAATTCGTTTATTCTGCAACGATAAGCGTTTCCCCCAAGGTGAAGCCCTGAAGGAACTAATGAATCCCGAAACATCTGTGTCAGAGGAAGCTGAAAACTTCTCGCAGGCGGATGACAATCGTCTGTTTCCTAAATTACGTTTTTCGATCAATAGCATTGACGAATTTGTGAAAGACCCTATGCGTTTCCCTGCGCATATGTCTTTTCTTATAAACCCGTTTCCGACCCAAGCATCATTGAAAAGGAGTAAGACAATTCAGTCGTCATTCTATCTTAATGGTGTTGTGATGCGTCCTATTGTTCAGGTTGATAATGTAAGCGAAGGTTCAGAGATACAGTGGCAAAGGTTTATCTCGGATATACCAATGCAGAACGCCACCATGTTTGCCGCTGAATTTCAGAATTTATTCGGCAATGTGCAGAGTCTTATTGGCACAAGCATGACGTCTGACCATGAGTTGTCTGTGCCCTCTCTGACACTTAATATAAAGGATTCCAATTCTGAAATGCTATCACTCATTCATGATGTGAGCGACTGGGTTGTAACATTCGACAAGAATATGGGACCGGAGTTTTATGATATGCCTTGCAAGGCTGGAGAACAGCCATATCTGCTAGACTACATACCAAGTGCTGAACTGAATGGCATTTCATCATTCTTGACATGCCGCCCGACGTCAGAAATAGAGGGAATAATGGCTCCGCATTTCAAGAACTTTGGAATAGATGTTAGCGATAAAACATCATTCCTGGAATTGCTCTCTGACATACGCTCTGTCAGCAGCAGTATGATAATGCAACTGGAAAGCAGTCGTAATAAAGTGTTTGAAGTGCTCGGCACTACTCTTATGAAACGAATGTTGAAAGGAAAAGGTCTTCTGGAGGATTCTTTCATCGTTCCTATAGATCTACATCAAAATCTATTTGCTGACTTAGATTCCGATTCCGGAGAGCGTGCTGATGATTTGTTGGTAGACTTCCATCCTTCAAAGCGAGAGATTGTATTTACGGTAATTGAGATAAAGTGCCGTCAGAATCTCTCTGATGACGAATTGTTTTCTCTCCAAGAGAAAATGCAAAGTCAGATAAAGAATACAATTCTGGCACTTCGCACAAACTTTGATCCTGAATTTAAATCTCCGGACCGACTTGACCGAGAGCTGCGCACTATAGAACTGCAATCGTTATTGCTGTTTTATTCTCGTCGAGCTGCACGTTATAAGTATCTTAACGAAGAAACGGCTAAAGAATACGAAGAATTCATTTTGTCGCTCCAAAACGGAGACTACATAATTCGTTTTAAGAAGATGGGATTCATTTATGAGTTTCAGAGTGATACCTATCAACGCAAAGATGTTCTTAACGATACCATTTTCTATATCCTTGGTAAGCCAATGATTGAGATGATAATTGAAGATGTGGATAGTCTGAGAACCGTTGATGTCGTTCGCGCTGCTGCTGATGAGGACATGAAGACAGAATTTGAGACATCAGATCGAATCCTGCGTGAAAACTCATTCCATATCAACAACGATGTAGAGGATATAGCAGATATTCAAGTTAAGCAACGGGTTAAGATGCTATCATCATCGGAAATTGAGCATGTAGAGTCGGAAGCGGAGAAAGATAATAATAATACTGAAATCAATTCTATTCCGAACGGCGAGTCCAATTCTTCAGATTCATGGCATACTACGGGTGTCATTGAAACAGTTGAAATAAAGCCAGACCAGCCGCTGCCTCCAGTTGAAACCAAGCCGAAAGATAATATGCCTCCTGATACGGCAATTCTGAATAAGCCCAAAAACTATGTTGATCCAGTTGTCTTCGACCCCAATTATATCCAACCGACTTATGATATTCTTATCGGCAAAACAAGCGGGAGCGAACAATATGGTATTCTTGGCGAAAGCATTAACGGTCATCGTAAGATTGCCATAGATTTAAGCGAAACTAACACTATAAGTCTATTCGGAGTACAAGGCGGCGGAAAGAGTTACACAATTGGGACCATTTCAGAGATGACATTGAAGCAGTTCTCTAATGTAAACCTACTTCCTGGACCAATGGCGAGTGTTATTTTCCATTACTCGGAGAGTCCGGACTATGCACCAGAGTTTACTTCTATGGTGTACCCGAATGACGAAACCGGTCAACTAAAAAAACTCAAAGACGTGTATGGCGCTGATGCTGCTCGTATTGAGGACGTGATCATGCTTTGCCCTGCGGATAAGGTTGAAGAGAGAATGGAAGAGTATCCTTCATTGATGATTCATCCTATTAAGTTCCACTCAACGGACCTTAATGTACAGGACTGGCAATTCTTGTTGAAGGCTGTAGGCAATGATTCAACATATATCGCCCAGCTCAAGCAGATTATGAAAGCTCTCAGAAAGAATCTGAATATTGACGCACTTAAAGAGAGTGTGGATAATTCAGGCCTCCTTTCTGCGACGCAAAAATCTCTTGCAAAGCAACGCCTTTCTTTCGCAGAAGAATACATAGATGACACAATAAAGCTCGGTTCTCTTTTGCGTCCTGGTCGTCTCATTATCGTTGACCTCCGTGATGAATGGATTGATGAAGATGACGCTCTCGGACTATTTGTCATTATGCTTAATATCTTCTCCGGAGTAAAAGAATTCAAAGGTAGGAAGTTTAATAAATTCATCGTGTTTGATGAAGCTCACAAATATATGGGCAATAAAGATTTGACAAGTACTATCGTGACTGCTATCCGAGAGATGCGTCATAAAGGTGTGTCAATGATGATTGCCAGTCAGGATCCGATGAGTCTTCCAACTCAAATCATTGAACTTTCTTCTGTTGTGCTCTTGCATAAGTTTAATAGTCCTCAGTGGGTTAAGCACATTCAAAAGTCAATTACCCAATTACAATCTCTTTCATCGTCAGACATGGCATCTCTTGTTCCGGGAGAAGCTTATCTTTGGGCAACAAAGGCTACTGATAAAGGTGTCACCCTACGTCCTATGAAGATAAGCACTCGACCAAGAGTGACTAAACATGGTGGCGATACGATTAAAGCCATATGATAATAATAGAATATACCAACATAGGTCGTAGAGCACAGAATCAAGACTTTGTTCTCTCCAAAAAAATTGGAGGGAGCAAAGCCTTATATATTGTTGCAGATGGCATGGGTGGTTACTCTGATGGATCTATTGCTGCAAAAATTGCAGCAGAAGAGATAGCAAATTTTATCATACAGGGCAAATCCATACCAGAGTCCGTGCTGAATGCAAACGCCGAATTAAGCAGGGCTATTCGTGAACGAGGCGTTTCCAAGATGGGATGCTGTTTTGCTGGGATTGAAGTTGACGGCTATATAGGTAACATTTTTTGGATTGGAGACTGCCGTGTATATCAATTTCGCAATGGGCAACAAATTTACGTTACCCAAGATCATACAATGATTGCGGAAATGGAGAAACATGGTAAGGTTACTTATTCTCAACGAGAGAGATACGGACATATAGTGTCACGCGGATTTATGGGTTCAACAGAAGACACTGCAGAAGAGCACAAGATTCTATTACTTCCCGGTGATGAAATTATGTTGTGCTCTGACGGTTTACATAAGACTATGCCTATTGATGTATTGTTAGAAATGATTCATCTTGGTACTCTTGATTTAAAAGATCGCAATGAGAATTTTGATGACAATCATTCGTTTATCTATATAAAAGTAGATTAATTCTGAATATATTACATTAAATGCTAAACTTCGACGAATATCTCCAGCAGAGCGAGCCACAAAAGCGTGAAAAAGGTTATGCGTGGCAAACGGCAATAGGACTTCAAGCAGTAGATGGCTTGAAGCCCTCCGAATATCTTATTGAAACTGCTCGTAAGCATATTGAGGGGGATATAACCATTGATGAAGTACAGCAACTTATCAAGAGTTACTATGACTCAAAAGATATTCGTACTGAAAAGGACAACGAAACAGAAGAAGCCGATAAAGTTTCTGCCAATATAACCAAACTATTGAATGAGCGTTCATTTGCTTTTACCGTTGCAGGATTGAGTGCCATTCATCGAAGGATATTTGATGGAGTATTCAAGTTTGCCGGACAAATCAGAGATTACAATATAACAAAAAAAGAATGGGTACTTCGTGGTGACACCGTATTCTATGTATCTGCTCCCGACATCCGCAGAGCCATAGAATATGACCTTGAACAAGAAAAGGTGTTTGATTATACAGGATTAGATATAAGCCAAATAGTAAGTCATATTACCCAATTCGTATCCGGGTTGTGGCAGATTCATCCGTTTGGAGAAGGCAATACCCGAACAACAGCAGTGTTTACCATCCAGTATTTACGCTCAATGGGATTCAATGTCGAGAACGATCTTTTTGCCAATCATTCTTGGTATTTCCGTAATGCTTTGGTTAGAGCCAATTATCAAAATATACAAAAAGGCATCAAAAGAGAGTCTGTGTATTTAGAACGATTCTTCCGCAACCTATTGATAAGAGAAAACAATGAATTGAGGAATCGTTTCATGGTGGTTAATGCACCCGAAGATATGGCTATCTCCACCCCGACAAGTACCCCGACAAGTACCCCGACAAGCTCAAATAATCCATTGCAGATAGATAATGAGAATATCAGCCGCTTAATAAAGGCTATTGCAAACAATACATTATCTGTCAAAGAGATAATGGCTTCCATAGGATTAAAGAACCGTGAGAATTTTATGGAATATTCACTGAATCCCGCCATGAAAGAGGGATTTGTTTCTATGCTCTACCCAGACAAGCCCCGTCATCCTCGTCAGAAATATCTGTTGACGATTAAAGGATTGGCGGTGTATAATTCCAACAATCTGAAATAATGATGAACGAGAATAATATACCCCCTATTCAATCCGACTTTGAACAGATTAAAAAGCAAGACGAAAACGGTTCGGAGTATTGGACTTCTCGTGAGTTGTGCACCGCATTAGGCTATAGCACATACCCAAAATTCAATCGTACTCTAAACAAAGCTATCGCTATAGCCAATAAGAAAGGTTGTAACACTACCGAGCATTTTAATCCTATGTTTGAAATGGTCAAACTAAGTTCTGGCTCCTTTCGTAAGGTAGAGAATATACATCTATCACGAATTGCTTGTTTGATGATTGCGGAAAATGCCGATAGCAAGAAGCCACAAGTGCAGATGGCAAGAGAATATTTCAAACAAGAAATATCAACTCCTGAATTAATCGGCAATAGCTTATCATCCAATATATTGCTATATAAGACGAAACAAGGAGAAAGTCGTATAGAGGTCATCTTCAATAATGAAACATTTTGGATGCCGCAAAAGCGAATGGCCGATTTGTTTGGTGTTGAAACGAATACGATCAATAACCATCTGAAAGAGATTTTCAAAAGCGGAGAATTGGAGGAGAGTTCAGTTATTCAAAAAATTCGAACAACTGAATTTGATGGCAAGAACGATGATACATTGCTCTACAATTTGGATGCGGTTATTGCCGTTGGGTTTCGTGTGGGCAGTTATCAAGCGAGCCAATTCCGGATGTGGGCGACATCGGTGCTAAAAGAAATGATCATAAAAGGATTTGTATTGGATGATGAGCGCTTGAAACAGGGCAAACATTTTGGCAAAGATTATTTTGACGACCTATTAGAACGTATCCGAGAAATACGAGCTTCAGAACGTCGGTATTATCAGAAAATCACCGATGTCTATGCCGAATGTAGTGCCGATTATGACCCTAAGGCTGAGACCACCCTACAATTCTTCAAGAGGGTGCAAGATATGATGTATTGGGCAACTTCCCATCAAACGGCAACCGAAATCATCTATTCAAGAGCAGATGCCCAAAAGCCCCACATGGGACTTACCACGTGGAAAAACGCCCCTGACGGCAGAGTCCAAAAGTCGGATACTTTTATTGCCCAGAATTACTTGTCCGACACAGAGGTCTCTGCCTTCAATCGTCTATCAACCACTTTCCTTGATTTGGCCGAACTTCGTGCCGAACGGCAAATCATCTCCACAATGGCAGATTGGAAAAAGCAATTGGATGATTTCCTGACTCTATATGAGTATGATAAATATAATGAGGCTGGCACCATTTCTGCCGAACAAGCGAAAGAAAAGGCATACGCTGAATATGATAAATTTTGCTTGATTCAAAACGAAGAGTATCTTTCGGATTTTGATAAAGAAGTCAAGGTATGAAAAGAAAGAGGGTTGTTTGGTCATTAGCAGAAATGTAAATACACAATCAACTGAAAATCAATTTATGTCAAAAGCAAAGCTAAAAAAACACCTGTTGTCACTTACTAAAGAACAGATAACCGATATTGTTCTTGAACTATACGATGCACGTAAAGAGGCAAAAGATTATCTGGAGTTTTATCTTGCCCCAGATTGTAATGCTGAATTGGAAAAGAGCAAGAAAACTATCCGAAATGAGTTCTTCCCAACTCGTGGATTTTCCGAAAAGCCGTCATTTGCCAAATGTAGAAAAGTCATTTCCGATTTTCAAAAGCTAAAACCGGAGCCAACTTTTATTGCCGATTTAATGTTGTTCTATATCGAACAAGGATGCGAATACACACTTGAATTTGGCGATATGTGGGAACAGTTCTATACAACACTGGAGGGAAATTTCGACAAGGCTATGCGCTTTATCTTTCTCAACGGATTGTTAGCCAATTATTACGAACGGATTGAAAAGCTTATTGATAGCGTATCGGATTGTGGCTGGGGATTTTATGATACATTGCAAGATATTTATTCTGAATATCGGTAGTGGTTCTTAATCCAACACAAAAAGTAAGGAACTGAACCTGTGTACCTAATGCACAGATTTAGTTCCTATCCCTTTAAATTACTCCATTGATTCCCGAATAATACGCAAAGTTTCTTTCTTATACTCCTTGCGGTTATATTCCAGACCTCTACACATCCAACAGCTACACGGAGTACCTGCCGTTTTATAAACTTGCGCCCATCTGTCTTTTGCCAACTCAAACCAATGAGGATGTTCATAATAGCTTCCATCCTCACGAATGATGCAATGACCATAAGCGGCATACAGAATCATACGAGCCTTAAACACGCGAGCCATTTGTTGGCGTCTCCACAATTTGTTTCTTTTGTCCATCGTCTCTTTCTATTAAAGTTAGGATGAACAATGATGTTATTTTGGTGAGACTTAATATATCCATAGCATTGTGTATTTTTACCGTTTTATAGCTTTTGTGAAAGTCTCGCAAGTCGTTCCTTCAACAATTCGCCATACTTTTCCTTTAATTCAGCACTTAGGAAAGAGCTTTGAATGACAGTCTCAAACTTGGGCAATAGTTTGATATACTTATTTATCAGTCGTTCTACAATCACATTCTCTATACCCAACGTAGCTGCTGACCTGATAAAATCCTCTCTTTGAAGTTTTTTCTTCCGACCATTCAAGGTCAATGCCAACTCCTCGTCATCTTTGGGATTGATGATAGCCGCATTTAGCAAATCATAGGCAGGGGTTAAACGTATCTTATCCGCCACCTCATACAAAGAGAAGTTTTTCAGGTGCATGTCGTTATTTCCTGTCAACCAAGAGAAAAGCACCAACTCAAAGAAATTGGTAACATCCATTTTAGGTAAAGACGAGTATTTCAAAACAGCCTTGCCGATACGTTCATAACTACTTTTGTATTTATGCTCTGTTAGCCTTTCCGTCAGTTGGCACATATCCTCCATCGCAATCTTCTCTCCGTCAGAAGTCCTGTCAATCCGGCGGGTAAGATAGCATAACGTATCGCCTGCCATCCGCATCAGCGTATGAGGAACTACCTCAATATGTGCCACCTCTGCAAGGTGCATGGTTAAATCCTCAACCTCAGGCATCATTTCATATTGCGAGGTCTGTGGCTTACAAATATAACCGTCCCATAGTCCGACAATAGTCAATCGTTTGCTACCCTCATGCTCTTTCAAATGCAAGGACAACTTCGGCTGAACTCCGGTCAAAGAGGTTTGGTCTTGAATGATTTGCAAAGCAAGTTGATCAAGTTGTTCTGTCGTATAATCAAGAACTGGCAATGTTGTTGTTCCGAAGAACTTCTTTATGCAAGCCGTGTGCATGTCCTTTTCCCCTTTTAAGAGCGGACGATAACAATATAAGCAATTACACATAGTTTTCCTCCTTTTCTTCCAAAGGAATAACGCTTACTGCTCCGATACAATCCTTGCAACATGTCAGCAACAACGACATCCGATCAAGAATACTGATGTCTGTATTCCGCAATGCAACATCCAACAACCATCCTTCAGGAATCAAACCGTCGAAATATGGAAACAGCACAGGACTTGTATATGCTTCCTCCTGTAAAGGCAATGTCATGCTAACTGCCTTTGCCTTTTCAAGAGAGAGATATTCCGGCAAATAGCGGAACTCATACCCGGCATCGTTTTCTGTCAGAATACCAGCCAATTGGTCTTTATAAAATATCTGGGCTTGTCTCATTAATTACTGTTTTTTTGAGTGGCAACCATTTCATAATTGAAAAAGTCAAGGAGCTGATTCACTTTATCGAGGCGTAGCGTTTCCTTGCCCTGTTCAAGGTCTCGCACAAAGCGCAACCCCACACCCGACTTCAACGAGAGTTCTTCTTGCGTCAGATTATATTGCTTTCGCAACATCTTGACCGTAGTAGAAAGATTATTCATAACATCGTACTTTATACCTTTTCGGGTACAAAGTTAGTACAAATATTCGATATTATATCAGTATGGGTATAATTTATTGTTTCGCTACTGCAATTATATCAGACAGGGTATAATACAAGGAGGATTGAGGCATTATTATTAAGGCTAAAAACAATTACAACGCATATAGTTTTACACTTTTCCAAGCGAATAAATCTGATTCGTTACACTTTTTCCAACGAATATCACCCATTGCTCTACACTTTTTCAAGCGAATCGAGGTGTCTTCTATAGAAATTTTCTGCTTCTATAACCCATTTTTTACTATCCAACACTTTTCAAGGAATAAAAATCACACCGCAAACCACAGAAATCCCAAGAAAACCACTACCTTTGTATTCAACAAGTGTTCTGTAACATACCTGCGGAAATACCCTATCACTCAATACCTTGTATCTGATAGCGGACATTCCATAAAAGGACTGAAAAGAGGCGGTACAACACGTATATGCAAAGCGATGAAATACAACGGTTTGCATTTGTCCCTACATTCTGTGTATTTGTCAAAACAGAGGTTGTACCGATTAAAATGAATGGTCACTGATAATCAGTGATGTAAATATGCTGCATCGGAAAGTAAGACGGCAAAATTGGTGCTTTCAGCATAACAAACAAGCAACAAAAACGAGTAATAATAGTAGCATAATAGTACTGTATTACAGTATTTTACAAAATCAAATAAAACAATTCTTATTTGCTATGGCTATGTTGGTAATTTGCCGTATCTTTGGTGCTAAACCGTTGCTTATAAAAAAGCAAGCACCAAAAGCACCAAAAACGAGCGAATTATGGATAAGAACAAGAAAGAGCGGGTAAACCTGCGAAAACGCAAAATGCCATCAGGCAACACAAGCCTGTACCTTGATGTCTTCATAAAAGGCGAACGTAAATACGAGTACCTGAAGCTGTACCTTGTGCCGGAACACACACGTGCCGACAAGGAGAAAAACAGGCAGACAATGCAGCTTGCGGAAGCCATAAGGGCTAAACGCACAGTTGAGATACAGAACAACGAATACGGCTTCAAATCAGCCTATGCGGAAGAAACGCTTTTCTTTGACTACTATAAAGCAATGTGCGAAAAGCGTTTAGGCTCTAAAGGTAATTGGGGAAACTGGAGTTCCTACTTGAAACACTTGGAGAAATACGAACGTAACCACAGGATAACATTCGCCCAAATCACACCGAAATGGGTAGAGGGATTCAAGAACTATCTTGAAAACAAAGCCTGTGCATGGGAAAATGACAGTAGGGAACGTGTCAAAGACAGACCGTTATCCCGGAACTCCAAGCTAAGTTATTTCAACAAGCTGAGAGCCTGTCTCAATCAGGCTTTTGATGACAGAATCATTGCACACAACCCGATAAGGGGCATAGAGGGCTTCAAAGTAGAAGAAGGTACAAGAATGTATCTGACACTTGACGAGGTAAAGAAACTCTCGCAGACCGAATGCGAATACCCGAAAATCAAACGTGCGTTCCTGTTCTCATGCCTGACAGGGTTAAGACGAAGCGATATACTCAAACTTACATGGGGAGAGGTACACCAGCAAGGCGACTTTACCCGGATAATCTTCCGGCAAAAGAAAACAGGAGGTCAGGAATACCTTGACATAACGCAACAGGCGGCAGAACTCATGGGGGACCGTGGAAACCCTAACGACTACATATTCACGGATATATACTCTCCTACCTGTACGAATGAAGCCATAAAAAGATGGGTACTGAGAGCCGGAATACACAAGGAAATCACGTTTCATGTGGCTAGACATTGTGCATTTTCTTTCTCGCTAAAATTCAACAGCTTACAAAACATCTCAACTTAATGGGTAACGATTTAGAAACCAGCGAAATTCTGTATCTCACCTCATTTTGCACTAATTCAAAAGAACGCTTTCTGTTTATAAAGGTACTAATTATTATCCAGTTTTTCAATATCGCTATACCCATAAATTTTAAACATTGCATAAAAAGTATTTTTACGAGTAAGATGCTGTATATTTACAAATTATCAAGTTGACAATGACTGTTTTTAGCTTTTTCAAGTTCGTTGCTCCATTTCATAATTAGAGCTTGTTTGGTAAAAGGCGGCAATTTGTTAAAATCGACTAATTTATCACCTATATAGTTTAATGCCAATTTTATAAATATGGGTTTACTTACTGGTAATTTACCCTCTCTTCCAGCATAAAAAATATCTACTTGGTCAATTAATTGCAATTTATCTTCTGTTAGATTAATAAAATTTCCATCTGTCATTACTTGCAAAAAACGGTTGAAAATTGGATCAAAAACAGCATTCCCTAATTTTTCCATCATTTCTTCTTTAGCGAAATCTTTATTGCAAAAATTGATGGAATTGTTTAGGTACGGTGTAATCATTCCTTCAAAATGTTCTGAGTAATATGGTTTTGGCTTGGGATAGCTGTGTCGTTGAATAAAAATACATAAGTCTAAGCTTTCATTTAATGATGTAATTATATCCGAATATGATTGTGAATTTGTAAACCGATTTAGTGGAATGTTTTTGTTTCGAATATAACATATGACTAGATAAGAACCTCTTTTTTCAAACAAATCATCATTTTCACAAATATAAGCTACTTCTTTTGACTTTAAGATTGGAGTTTCAGATGATTTATTGTAGATTTCCATTCGACGGATAGCAATATTGAATATTGGTTGAAAATCATCTATATTATCTGTTGAAGTCCATCGTTCTCCTTTTCCATAGGGATTCGAATATTCTACATTTCCTCCGTCTTTTATTTTATGTAAAAAACTTCCATCTTTATGATACGACATTTCTATTTGGTTGACAAATCTTGATTTGTCTATCTCACTTTCAGTCAGATATCCTTTTTCATTATCTTGGTCGTTATTGGTTATAATTGCCAAACCGTTGTAATAATCAGTTATTTTCAAATCTACGATCCCATTTGTACCCATTTGGATGATATTGAATAATCCATAATATCGACTATTCATTTTGAAGTATACTTTGATTTTCTCTCCTCTATTCATAGTGTCAAATCTTTTAATTTTCAATACAAAATTAGCTATAAAACAATGAAATACGGACAATAACACAGTATTTTTGATTGAAATAACCTTTTGCAGATAGTCAAATTCAATAAATTATTGACTATAATTGCTTGAATTTATATTTCAATCCATATTCTTCCAGTTTACTGTACAGCGTTGTACGTCCTATCCCGAGCAGCTTGGCGGCAACCTTGCGGTTTCCGTTCGCCTGCTTCAACGCACGCAGAATCCGCTCCTTGTCTTCAGCGTCGTTGCGCAGGGCGAAGCTGACGGGAGAGGTCGGCTTCGTCACGGCAAGCTCCAGATGCCCTTTCGTGACAAGCCCCGTCTGCGCCTGCAACACCGCGCCCATGACCTTCTGCTGCAACTCCCGGACATTGCCCGGCCATGCGTGGGTCAGCAATGTCTTGTGGGCCTCGCCGTCAAATCCGGCAACGTCGCATTCCAGCTCTTTGTTCGCCATCTCACGGAAGAACTCCGCAAGCGGCATGATGTCCTCCTGACAGTCACGCAACGGCGGGATTGTTATCTCGAAGTCGTGCAGGCGGTACAGCAAATCCAGACGGAAACGCTTTTCACTGACCGCCTTTTCCAGATCCTCGTTGGTGGCGGCGATGATGCGGACATTGAAATTCTTGTCTGTTTTATCACCAATCGGACGGTATCTACGTTCCTGTATGGCACGCAGAAGCATCTGCTGGGTTTCCGGTGCAAGGTTACCAACTTCGTCTAAGAACAGCGTACCGCCTTCTCCCTCATGGAAATAGCCTTTCTTGGCACTGTCCGCACCTGTAAATGCCCCTTTGACGTGTCCGAAAAATGCCGACGGAGCAAGTTCTTTGGTGAGTGAACCGCAGTCCACCGCAACGAACGATTTTCCCGCCCGTTTGCTCTTATCGTGCAGAAGGTGGGCAATATGTTCCTTGCCTGTACCGTTCTCCCCGAATATCAGTACACTCATGTCAGTAGGAGCCACCAGCCTTATTCGTTTCATGATGGCTTGGAAAGCCGAGCCGTCACGTGAGAACACAGGCATACGGCTTCGTCCGATACTCCTTTCTTTTAATAGGGTACGGAGCAGAGGGACGAGTTTGTCCTCCACAAGCTGCTTGGGTATGTAGTCCAGCGAACCGAGTTTCATACTTTCGACTGCCGTATGTACTTCGGCATAATCGGTCATGATGATGAAAGGTTGCATCATCCCTTCCTTGCGCATCCAGCGTAACAGGTCGATACCGTCGCCTTCGGGCAGACGCAGGTCTGAAACTATGATGTCGTCTTCTTTTGCTTGTAGCAGAAGTTTCTTTGCTGTCGAGAGGTGGAAAGCCTGCACAGTACGGAATCCCTCCCGTGCCAGCAGGTTGCAGACAAACTCGCAATATACGATATTGTCCTCCACCACGATGACTTTTGTTTTATCGTTCATTATTATATTTTCTCCTTTCCTCTTTTGCCAATCGGATAATATCCGTACCCATATCCAGTACGGCAGTCACGGCGTTGTTTAGTGCTTCGTTATCAGGAGTGCTATTTCCATGAAGCAGTTTATAAAGTTCTCTCAGCGGTTGGTCAGCACGGAGTATCTCCCATGAACTTCGCAGATGGTGTATAAGGGCTTCCAGTTTTTGAAAATCTGTCTTTTGTTCCGCTTCCCTAATTATCAGCATTTCCTTTTCGGTTTCCGCTATCAGTTTCTCCAGCATGACGGCTTCATTGCCATAGGACAGCAGGGAGGTGAAATCCGGCTTTTCATTCCGGTTGCCTTTCATGGCGCACTTGTCTGAAACCTCCATCAGCTCCGATATGGAGAACGGTTTGAGCAGGCAACCGGAGAAACCACGTTCCATAAGTTCCTCCTTGCTGCAACTGCCCGAAGCGGTTGTCACGACTACCGGGATTGTCTTTGAATTGCCCACATTGGAGGTGCGTAGCAGTTCCAACAACTCGAAGCCATTAATCTCCGGCATATTCAAATCCGTAAGCAACAGACTGTATTCTTTCCGGCGTATCATTTCCATCAGCTCCGCAGCACTATTGCAGGTGTCGCAGTGTATCACTTCCTGCGCATACATCTCTTTAAGTATCAGTAGCAACACTTCGTCATTGTCGATAGCAATTACCTCATGATACGCCTCATTATGGCGGACATATCCTTGACGGGATTGTACTGTCTGTTCATCAACTATCGGCATAGGTATTTCCACCGTGAAGCGGCTGCCTTTGCCTTTTTCGCTCTCCAGCCGGATTGTGCCGCCAAGCATCGCCACGATGCGCTGCACGATGGATAATCCTAATCCGAAGCCGTCCTTTGCGGCGGCATTAGACAGACGTTCAAAAGCACCGAATACCCGTTGTTGTTCCTCATCGGTCATACCTGTTCCCGTATCTTCAACAATGAGTTTCAGTGTACCGTTATCATAATTCGTTATCAGGGATATACTGCCGTTATCAGTGAATTTCATGGCATTAGGCAACAGGTTGTTCCCGATTTGAATTATTCGCTCTTTGTCAGTTAGCACAACGGAATCACATACGTTCTTCACTGTCAGCGATAGTCCTTTGTTCATGGCTATTGGTATGAACTCCGTTTCAAGTGTGTGCGTGATTGCTGAAATTCGGCAAGGTGAAAGACGTGGTTGTTCTTTGCCATTGTCTAAACGGAAGAAGCCCAACAGGGTATTGAGCATATCCCGCATACGGTCTGAGGATTGCTGTATGCTTTGAAGAAAATGCACATTGTTTCCATTGCTGCATTCCTTCCATAACAATTCGGTATAGCCGATTATTGTCGTCAATGGTGTACGCAACTCATGGGTAATAGTATGTACCGCTTTCTTTCGGGAGGCTATGAGTGCCTCATTTTGCTCGATTGATAGCTTCAGTTGCTCGATTAGATCTGACGTTTTTCGTTTGTACCGCTTGATACGTTTGGCATCTCTGTGTATGATTATATAGGAGATAATCAAAAGTAATAGAACGAAGCCAGTCTGACCTCCAATCTGTATAAACGACTGCTCACGCATGGTAGCGATCTCTGTGTTTCGCTTTTGCAAGTCAGCTTGTACTTTTTATCCATTTGGCGAATTAGTTCTTGCAGTTGTCGGTTAAGTTCCACATTCCTTGCAGCAAGACTGTCGGCGTGTTCCGATAGATAGTGGCTTTGCGTCTGTTGCTCGGCTATCATATCCCGGTTGAGGGAATGGAGCATCGTGGTGGTTACGGTTGGTTTTGGTCTTTCCTTTTTGCCGAATATGCCAAGAAATCCTTTTCGCTTTGGCTTTTGTGGCTGCTCCTGTACGCTTTTCTGCACGATTATAGGAACCTGACGGGCTATCTTCTCGTTGAGAGCCTGCTGTTCGTCAAGTACTTGAACAATCCTGCGCATTTGCAGTTCTTTATCTGCAAGAAGATGGCGCACGCTGTCGATGCGCTCTACCGGATAAATCGTTTTGAAACGGCACAGCATACTGTCCATTGCCATACGCTGAATATGGTAACATTCTAAATCTTCATCATCCCATTCCAATACGCTTTCGCCTAAAAGAGACAACTTTATCAGCTGGATATGGATAATGTTTATTTCCTTACGGAAACTCTCTATCTGCCGGTTCATAGTTTCTAGTCTCTCCATGTCCCGCCACTCGCTGAACCAAGTGTAAACGATACCGCTCACCAACAAAGCTATCAGCAGATAACCCATGGCCATCAGTGTACGGATATTTTTTATTTCAATAACCTGTTTCATGAGACATCATAAGACCGCTATATTTTTAGTTGAACTCATATCATCAATAGATAAAATTGGCGATGTGGCAAAGGACAAGGATAGGCATTATTATAAATTTCTCCTGACCCGTTTTAACAATATCTTGCAGATTAACCTATGAAATGGTTTTATTATTGTAAAATAGAATTTTCCCATACGGTTATTGTATCTGACTTTTGTACAAACCGATAGATATAGTCTGTCATTCATACGCTTTTCGGTCATAAATGCAATAACAAAATCAAGGTGTTTGTCGTTTTTGCTTATTGTCGCAAGGCGATCGGATTCGACAATGACAAAATCCGATAAATTCTTCTCTCCTTTTAGGCCAAAAGGTTTTACTATGGCATTACGAAACTTCATCAAGGCAGTAATCCACTGCGGTGCGCAGAAGAATCTATCAGTCAATTCTTCTGCACTTATCAGTCGTGTGGTATGGACTATCTCACTGTAATTATCAGTATAATCAAAATGCTTGTTTAGTTCCATGATGCGTAAAAGACTTTATTGTCACAAATTCTTCACCATATAGCGAATCACAACAGCTTTGACATTAGCTTCCGGGTATTTGTTTTGGTAATATGCCGTAAGGTCTTTATATAGCCATATCTCAACATTCTGCGGTGCAGGTGTTCGATTCTGAGCATATATAAACACATCATATTGCATTACAGAGTCTTCTATATCATCGCCTTTAACAAAATAAAACTCTCCATATCCGGAAACTTTACTTTCCGGATATGGAGCTTATATGATTCAGGGAACTCTGTTGGTTCCTTGCCCCTGCTAATCAAAAAGCCTTGATTAACAATGTGCATATCGACATCCAATAAGAACCATTTACGTGTTCCTGTAAAAGCAATATAACAACGCAAGCCTCCGAATTTATAGGTTGCCTCGGTTTTAAGGTCATTTTCAATCTCATCTTTTTGGTCGGCTTCAATGGCATAAGCAAATTCAGGATTGATATACGGACAACGTTGCTCAAAATACCAGTCCGGGATGAAATGAGGAGGTAAATTTTCAGAGTAGCTTAGTAACCTGGATTCTGCTCTAGATTGGTATTCTGGTCAAGAGCGGTCTG
>ERZ791612.246-NODE-246-length-34228-cov-4.629649_pt1 | contig 34228 bp, 29 predicted proteins | sample MGYA00509963_ERZ791612 | MGnify/ENA primary metagenome ERZ791612 (study PRJEB30046, sample SAMN00791906) | human gut metagenome | study: EMG produced TPA metagenomics assembly of the A metagenome-wide association study of gut microbiota in type 2... | reverse complement strand
TTCGCTTCTTGCGCAAGATGTTCTGAAAGTGCACGGAATCGTTACTGATTCACCATGCGATCTCGAGCTCCACGGGGCAGTGGTCGCTGCCGTAAATGTCGGAAAGGATGCTGGCCGTCTCGATCTTTTCCGCCGCGCGGTCCGAGCACAGGAAATAGTCGATGCGCCAGCCGGCGTTGTTCTCCCGCGCGTGGAAACGGTAGCTCCACCACGAGTAGGCGTCCGTCTCGTCCGGGTGCAGGGCGCGGAACGTGTCCGTAAAGCCGGCGTGCAGCAGCTCCTGGAACTTCGCGCGCTCCTCGGGGCTGAAGCCGGGGTTGCCGACGTTGCGCTTCGGGTTTTTCAGATCGATCTCCGTCGCGGCAACGTTCATGTCCCCGCAGATGACGACCGGCTTGTGCCGGTCGAGCGAGCAGACGAATTCGCGGAACGCATCGTCCCAGCTCATCCGGTATTCCAGCCGGCGCAGGCCGTCCTGGGCGTTTGGCGTGTAGACGCACACAAGATAGAATTCCGGGTATTCGGCCGTGATCACGCGGCCCTCCAGATCGTGCTGCGGCAGGCCGAGATTATACTGCACGTCGAGCGGCTCGGCCTTCGTGAACACGGCGGTGCCGGAGTAGCCCTTTTTCTCGGCGCTGCACCAGTACTGATGGTAGCCCGGCAGGTCGAGCGCGATCTGCCCGGGCTGGAGCTTTGTCTCCTGCAGGCAGAAAATATCCGCATCCAGCGCGCGGAACGTGTCCGCAAAGCCCTTGGTCACACAGGCGCGCAGCCCGTTGACGTTCCAGGATACAAGTCGCATTTCGTGTCCTCCGTTTTCACCGCTACGCAGCGGTTGATCGTGATGCCCTGATCGTAGAATTTCGCCTCATAGTCGGTCATGACGCCGACAGGGCCGTCGGCGTGCAGGTCGTGCGTGACCTCGCGCAGCTCCCAGCCCTCCTGCGCGAACTGCTCGAGTGAGAAGGCGAACAGCGGGTCGTTGTCGGTCTTGAACCAGATCTCGCCGCCGAGCGGCAGCACGTTTGCATACAGCGCCAGAAAGCCCGCATAGGTTAAGCGTCGCTTGTGCTGGCGGGATTTTTTCCATGGGTCGGGGAAGTTGATGTAGATGCGTGAGACCTCGCCGGGGGCGAACATGTCGAGCAGGTTGGCTGCGTCCCGGTCGAGAAAGCGCACGTTTTCGAGCCCGCGCTCGGTCACGCGCTCCATGCCGACGACCATGGCGTCCGGAACTTTTTCAATCGCGGCGAGGAAGATATCCGGATTTTGCGCCGCAGTGTCCGCTGTGAAGCGGCCCTTGCCGCAGCCAAGCTCCAGATGCAGCGCCTGATGGCCGGGGAACTGTTCCAGCCAGCGGCCGCGCAGCGCCTCGGGGTTAGTGATCAGCGTGGCCGCGCAGCGCTCCATGCGTGGGACGAGGTTGGGCTTTTTTCGCATTCTCATAGGTTGATGCTCCTGTCATAACAAGTCCTGATTTGATGTTTAGAGCATACCACACGCGCCCGAAAACTGCAACGCAGAAAACCATTGCGCATTTCTAAAGAATATGTTAAACTTTATTTTATGCAAATTGCGAAATTCCATATCCGGGTGTAGCGCAGCTGGTAGCGCGGGTGGTTTGGGAGTGCCGTGGCGGTATCCGGGATAGGGTGAGGCGAAACGCCGCAAAGTCTTGTGACGCCTGCGTTTGCGGGATTTTCCCCGATTGCAGAAAGCGGCACAAAATCGCCTTTGACCACATAAATGACCACAGACAGAAAAATCTTTGATTTTCTCCCTCGCCGTGGTATAATGGCAGAAATTGAATATCCGGGTATAGCGAAGTTGGTATCGCGCCTGGTTTGGGAGAATACGCCCAGCCGGATCGCCTAACTTCATAACGGGGTGTTGCGCAGTTGGTAGCGCGCCTGCTTTGGGAGCAGGAGGCCCAGGGTTCGAGTCCCTGCACTCCGACCACCTTTCTTTGAAAAGCCGCCTTTTTAGGCGGTTTTTCTGCGTTAAAAGTTCGACTTTCAGACTGCATTTGACCACATTTCAACTGTGGTCAGAGAGGTGAAATGGCAGTAATAACCGCGGTGCAGAAAAACTGCGAGAACCGTAAAATCCCTAACCAATCCCTAACTGGTATAAAACCAGATTTATGTCACAAATGCGAACTCGAATACACCTTTGCAAATGTTCGGATTGAAAAAAAAGTCGAAATGAGGTACAATTTCTCTGCAGGCGCAATGCCTGCAAAGAGCGTGTGGCAAGATTTTGTACTTGTGTTTCGCAAGTGTTGACTAAACTGGGTGGCGCTTTAGCGCATTGCCCTTTCTTTCCATGATGTTACTTGTGTTAGCTCATGTTGACTTATCCTTTCGCGCAATGAGTTGCCACACGCTCTCCCTTTTGGGAGGTACCTATGAAGAAGTTCTGTGATATCCAATCGCGCAATGAGTTGGCAGACTGTTTGAGTGTCCCTCGCAGTAAGCTGACGCATATTCTTTATGTAAAAAAACCGGATAGTTATTACACTACTTTTGAGATTCCGAAGCGCAACGGTGAGACTCGTACTATCTGCGCTCCTTCCGGTGATTTGAAAATTCTTCAGGCAAAACTCTCAAATATACTATGGCTCTATCAAAAAAGCATTTGGGAAGAGAAAGGCATCAAGCCCAATGTTTCTCACGCATTTGAGAAAGAAAAAAGTATTATTACTAACGCAAGAATTCATCGCAATAAACGATTTGTCTTGAATTTGGACTTGGAAAACTTTTTTGACTGCTTCCATTTTGGACGTGTCCAAGGCTATTTTGAAAAGAATAACTACTTTAAATTGCCACACGATGTAGCTGTTATTCTTGCGCAATTGACCTGCTATCAAGGGCGTTTACCACAGGGTGCACCAAGCTCTCCAATCATTACAAATTTAATCTGTCAGTCCCTTGACACCTACCTTTTGAGAGTGGCTAAAAAATACAAGCTGGACTATACCAGATATGCTGACGATTTGACCTTCTCTACCAACGACAGACACTTTGTTGAAAATCAGGAGGAATTCTTAGCAGAAGCCAATGCTGCAATTAAAAGGGCTGGCTTCTCTATCAACGAAAAGAAAACCAGACTTCAGTTTAAGGATTCGCGCCAAGAAGTCACGGGCTTGATTGTAAACAAAAAGCTTAATGTTAATCACAGCTATGTGCATAAAACAAGGGCGATGGCACATCAGCTCTACACTACTGGTGAATATCTCATTGACGGTGTGCCAGGAACTCTTAAGCAACTCGAAGGGCGTTTTTCTTTTATTGACCAACTGGATCACTACAACAATATTCTTGATCCACAGGAAATTAAGCATGACGCATTCAATCTCAATGGTCGTGAGCGGCAGTATCAGGCATTTATTTTTTATAAATACCTTTTTGCTAATGATGTCCCCCTCATTGTAACAGAAGGCAAAACTGATATTCGGTATATAAAGGCTGCTCTGAAGAGCCTCTATGTCCGATATCCGCGGCTTATAGAAAAAGATGCTGAAGGCAATTTCGTCTATAAGTTCTCGTTCTTCAGACGAACAAAAAGGTGGAAGTATTTCTTCGGAATCAGCTTGGATGGTGCCGATGCTATGAAGATTTTATATCGTTACCATGTTGGTAGCAACAGGAGAATCCCACCTTATCTCAATTACTTTCGGCAGTTAAGTGGTCACGAACAGCATAATCCCGCCATCCTCCTGTATGACAATGAATCCAAGAGTGAGAGACCATTAAAAAAGTTCTTGGGTGAGGATGTGCATGCCACCGCAGATCAAAAAGCAGAGCTCAAAGCGAACCTGCATATACGGTTGATCACGGACAGCAAGTTATTTGTGGTTACGTCCCCTCTTGTAGGAAATAAAGAAGAGTGTGAAATTGAAGATTTGTTTTCTGACAAGCTGCTGAGCCTCAATTTAGAGGGGAAAACCTTCTGCCGCAAAGATAAATTCGACAACAGCAAATACTTTGGCAAAGAAATCTTCTCCCAATATGTTTATGAAAACTACCAGACGATTGACTTCTCAAAATTCATTCCGCTACTCGATGTAATTGATGCGATAATTGCACAAACAGAATCCCCCGAAAAATAAAATATGCCGGCAGAGCGTAAACTCTGCCGGCATATTCTTATCCCACCTTCTCAAACGGAATAACCTTGCACCGGCTCTGCTCCGGCGGGTCGGGAGGCTCCGGGGTAGGCGTTGCCGTTGCCGACTCCATGAAGCCGCCGATCTTCTCAGCCGCGCCTCTCTGCATATCGTTGGTGATATGCGTGTAGGTGTCCAGAGTGAAGCCCGCGCTGTAGTGCCCCAGCATGCTGGACAGGGTCTTCACATCCACGCCGCTGGAGATGGCCATCGTGGCGAATGTGTGTCTGAGGTCGTGGAAACGTACATGCTCCTCGATGCCTGCGTTTTTCAGCAGCTTCCGGTTGATCCGCGACACGGCATCCGGACTCCAGTAGCCGCCTGTCCGGGGCGACGGGAACAGGATGGGGTTATCAGGGTGCTGTTCATGCTCCTGTACCAGCAGGTCCACCGCCTGCTGCGACAGCGCCACCTTGCGGACGGAGTTTTTCGTTTTCGGCTCCGTTACATCCAGCTCGCCCTCCATGCGGGTGACCTGCTTGTTCACCGTCAGAATGCGCTCTTTTACATTCAAGTCCTCCCACTGGAGTGCCAGCAGTTCGCCCCGGCGCAGGCCGCTGGACAACTCCAGATAGAACATAGGCAGAACGCCGTATTTCTCCGCTTCCTGGAGGTATCTGCCGATCCTCTCCGGCGGGAGGATAGTCATCTCTTTCTTGTCCTTGGGCGGGATGCGGCAGTTCTCGCAGGGGTTGTACGGGATGAGCCGCTCCTTCATCGCCTGCTTCAGCGCCGCCTGCAGCACCGCATGGACACGCCGCACGAAGGTGTTGGACAGGGGCTTGTCGTTCTGTTTCGCCCCACGGGGCATCCTGCCGTTTTCTTTCAGGTCGTTATACATTCGCTGGATGTGGATGGACGAGAGCTGCTTGAGCTTGATCGCGCCGATGGCCGGGATGATGTGGTGTTCAATGATCCCCTCATAGCCCTTGGCGGTGTTGTAGCGGATGTTGGGCTTGCTGTAGGTTTCAAACCACAGGCGGCACCACTCCGCTACGGTGTAGTCGCCCGTGTGATTGAGCGGCACGCCGCGGTTTTCCCGAATGGCTTTCGCCAGCTTTTCCTTGCACTCCGCCTGGGTCTTGGCGGACACGCTTTTCTGGATGGCTCGGCCGGTGACCGGGTCGATGCCCTGGGTATATCTGCCCTCCCAGCGGCCGCTGGGCTTTTTACGGATGCTGCCCTCGCCGTTGGCTCGTTTCTTTGCCATTTATGATCCCTCCTTTTTAACACAAACACATACCACAGAGTTTTTGGAATAGCTACTAAAATATTTCAGATTTTTTCGCGGCCTGCTCGTCGATCCATTCCATGAATTTGTCACGGGGAACGATGATGCGGCTGCCCAGGGTAATGGTGGGAAAATCCCTGCGGTGGGCCACCTCATAGGCGTGGGCCAGACCGATGCCCAGCACATGGGACACATCCTCCACGGTCAGCATCAGAGGGAGTTCGTCAAAAGAATTGTATTTGGATTTTCTCATTCAGTTCCTTTCTACCTTCCGGGCGGAAGGGTTTTATTCTTTGTTTTGCGGCGCAGTTTCTGCGCCGCTCACATGATCATGTCTGGCCACTGCTGTTCGTGGTCATCCGGCTTGTGACCCAGGGCGATACGCTTTTCTTGGAGCTTCTTCAGCCGCTTCCGGTCGATCTGGATTCCGCCGGGACGGGACTTAGGTACGGAGTTGTCCCAGAACACCCGGCTCATGTGATGGAGCAGCCGGGTCACCGCCAGCATTGCAGAGGGAGGGCGGTTTTCTTCCAGATGGTTCAGGAGATACTGTGCATACTGGTTGTCCTGCTCCGCAGACTTGGTCAGCCAATAGACGCCCCGATCCTCGTCATGGAGAACCTCCCTACCAGCAAGGTACAGCTTGCCCAGCATGTACTGGGCGTAGGGATTTCCTCCCTCCGCCGACCTGGTGAACCACTCCAACGCGCTGGCGGTATTCTTTTTGATATGCTCGCCTTTGAGACACTCTTTGGCCAGCCGATACATGGCGTAGCTGCTTCCGTTGACCGCGGCGGTATACAGCCAATTCATTCCCTGCCGGATATCCCGTACCTCCACATCATCGGAGAGGTACAGCTTGGCCAGAGAGTACTGTGCCGCCAGATGGCCCTGCTCCGCCGCCTGCTCGAACCAGTACCGGGCATTCGCCGCGTTGGGTATCAGCAGAGGCCCGTCCCGCCAGAGTTTTCCCATCAGGTACTGGGCGTGCATATCACCGCTCTCTGCCAGTTTGTCCATTTCAGAGACGGCGTCGCTCCGCTCCTCCATGGTCAGGCTCTCGTCCCTGATGACATCCCGCAGCGTCCAGTAGTCATAGGAGGCGTTGCAGTATTCCTCCGGCTCATCATACTGGCCCATGTCTTTCTCCTCGAAGGTGATCTCACCCAAGTGCAGGCGCTCCGCCTCCTGAATGACCGCGTTCTTGATCTGCCGGAACTCCTTTTGCTGTGAGAGCGGGATGCGTTCACGGGGCTTGTCGTGATAGTAGCTGTCCACCTCCCCTTGGAGCATCATCCATTTTTCATAGCACTTGCTCACGGCTGGGAGTCGCTCCATCTCGTCCACGATCTCATCCACCAGATTCTTCAGCCGCTTTGGAAGATAGCCGTAGGATTTTTTGCCCTTGACTGTACCGAGCTGCGCCGCCAGCTCCAGCATGAGCCGCTCGGCGTCCGGGTGGTCACACATACTGTCCCGCATGGTCTGCACCAGTTCCAGCATCGCCCGGCGGGATTCCCGCACCAGTTCATCTCTGGACTCAGACTTCTGTTCGTAGAGATGGAGCATTTCGTTGCGGAAAATATCATTGGTCAGCTTGGACTTGATCTGACGGATGCCCTCCTTGGACAGATAGGCCTGTCCCGCTTTTGCGGACCATGCCATCATGTGGATGTGCGGATGCTCGCCCTCGTCGTGGAAGGCAGCGTACCATCGGAAGTCGCCGGGTGGGATCTTCATTGCCGCCGCGATGTCGTTGCGGTGGGCGCGGATGAGGTTTCGCCACGCTGCGGCGTTGTCGAAGCCGAGCCGGGCAGCATCCTCACGCTTGAGGGAGATGATGTGCGTCCACACATTTCCGGTGTAGCTCTCCAGTTCCTCCATGGCCTTCTCCAGTGAAACGGCGTCGTCATCACCGAACAGGCCGTGAGTACCGATGCGCTCGGCACGAGGCCGGGTGGCGATGTACTTCATGTACTGGTCTGACTCGTGGATGGCATCCCAGTTGGACTCGAGAGCCAGCGTGATGAACGCAGAGGCGCTGACCTTGGTGGGCTTCGTCAGGTAGTCCTCGTACTCGTAGAGCGCCTTGCTGTCCGGGAAGTCCTTGACCAGCTTGGCGATGAGCTGCTCCTGCTTCCGTGTAGGCGGATGGTCATCCGGGATTAGCTCCACCCGCTCCCGGGTCGCGATGTAGCGAAGGTATCCGGAGGCCCCGCCGGTGCTTTTGATATAAGGACTCTTGAGGATCAGTCTTGCCATTCGTCATCATCCCAGTCCGGCTCCTGACGGGAGCGCGCATACTTCTCCAGAGAGATGGTACCGTTTGTGGCTTTCACATTCCGGACGCTCTGCGCGCGCCTGCGCTTCAAGTCATCCCGGTCCATCTCGAACGCTTCCGCGATGATGCCGTTGGTCATGTCCTGCTCCACGCATCTGGTAAAATCTCTGCGGGCAATATAGTCCTCCAATCTGCTCAGCCTGCCGTCGATGGCAGACATGATTGCCATGGGCAGCAGCGTTGTGTTGTCCTGTATTCCCAGATAGTCCACATAGAAGTTCACCGCTTTCTCGATGAACTCATTTTTGCTCTGGCAGTTGTCGGCGGCGTACCACTGCTCGATCCTTCTTCTGGTTTCCGGCTGCATCCGGAATGCAATACGATCTCTGGTTTCTTTACTCATTCAATTCCTCCTTTTTGCTGTAAGACATCCTTGAAAAGCCCTGCAACACAGGGCTTTTCGGGAAAGCTGACGCCATTGCCGCTTTTTTCGCCTCTCAAAGACGCCAGCTTCAAGCGTCCGAAACTGCCCGCACTGCGGGCAGAAGTGGCGGCTGCGGCGGCGCTTGCGACGCCATGCCTTTATCCTGCTTTTTCTTTCGTCCCCTCAAATCCCTCCGGAAAGGGGTCACATCCGGCTTCAATCCTCTGGCTGGGACTGGGACTCGCTTCCTCCCGGAAAGGCGCACACAAGGCGTTCTGGCGGCCCTGGGCGTTGGACTTTTCGAGGAGCTGCGCCGCACGATAGCGGGCGGCAGCCTCCTCTGCCTGCCGGAACTGCCGCTCATAGAACGCTTCGAGTACACCCGGGATAGGACGTATGGTGTAGAGCAGATTCCCGTTCAGCGGTTTTCCGTCTTTGCTCTGCATGATGGTCGGCTCCGTGTAGATGAGGTCTTTCTCCTCCAGCTGCCGCACGTACTTTGCCACCGTATTTTCACTCATGCCGATCGCATGGCCGATGGTTTTGTAACTGGGGTAGCACTGGTAGGTCTTACGATTCTCGCACCGGAGCAGATAGGTGTAGAGGGATATCTCCCGGTAATCCAGACCAATGCTGAATATCTCGTTGGGCACCATAAAATAGTTTTTCTCTGCGCTGCGCTTGGGCCATTTGTTGTAACTCAATTCATACCTCCTGTGTTGTTGTAGACTTCTGCGGCACTCACACAGGGAGCGTGCGGAAAATTTTCATTGCTTTTCCGCTGCCCGTTTGCTATACTTTGATTAGTTGATTTGTGCGTGCCTGCGTGTGCGCCGAGCCGCCGGACTGTTGCCGCAGTCACGGCGGTTTTTGTTTTGCGGTCGGACTGGTGTGCACCCCTCCGCCGCTTTGCAGCTGAGTCTTTTGCTCTCATCTGCGAGCTATCTTTTTCACCTCCTCCGTGGTAAAATAAAAAGAGACCGTGCTCCCGGGAGCACGGCCAGAGATGGAATGACCTTCCGAGCGAATCGCCGTATGGCAGAGAGCGCACATGCTCTCATGGGGTGCTCTGTCAAAGGCCATGTGGGTTCGTCAGCGCGGAGACCGTGCCGTACCGAACCAGGGGCAACCTCACCCGGGTGAAATTGTCCTTCTACTATTACTTAGAGAAAAATCGCAAAATCGGAAGGTCCCAAATTGTAAACTTTTTGTGAACGCAGAAAGGGCGGTGAGCTCATGTCCTTCAAGGATACCCAGTCTTATAAAGAGCTTCAGTCTGACTGGCACTGGATACGCTCCATGGACCCGGAAGCTGCCGCTGCCGCAGACCAGTGGGTGAAGGAGCATCCGGAGGAGTGGAAAGAGCTGGAGCATATGCTCTACTACAGCGAGGCCAACTTCCACAAGCGCGTTGCGCCGGATACTCTGGAAGATGTGGATATCAAACAGCCCCGATCTTACAATCCGGAAGCGTTCTTGCCGGAGGAAGTGCGCAACGCGATCTACGATGATATGCGCTGGTTTGACCGGGCGAAGTATCTGCCAGAGGGATCTGATGAAGACCCGCTCATATATGTGCGCAAAGAAATTGACGAGGGACTACATGAGCTGACCGAGTTGCAGCGGGAGATCCTGTTTCGCACCGTCATCAACGGAGAGTCCACCGAATCCGTCGCACAGGACAAACAGTGCTCGTCCAGAAACATCCGGGAGATCCGCGCCCGTGCGCTTCGACAGATACGGGCCAAAATCAAAAGACATGAAGGCTACGGCAGGCCCGACGTTGCCATCATTATTTTGCTGTTTATGCTGCTTGTTGGTGTTCCGCTTGTTTGCTGGGGAGAACAGCTTTGGACCGCATATCCCTGGCTGGAGCCTGTGGCTGCAGTGCTTAGCGCATTGGTTGTGGCTGTCATGTTCCAAGATTCCTTTCGCAGAGAAGCAGAAAGTCTGCTGCGCCAGCACTGGGCCAGTTTGAATGGGGCGCAGAAAAATCAATGACTACGAAAGAGGGAGTGAAGCCCTTGCGGTGCCTCACTCCCTCTTTTGTCATATGGGGATAATTTACATTATGAGAAGTTCGCTGACGGCAGCGTGAAATGTATCGAGGATGAGATCCCATTTGAGTTGCCGGATGGATGGGCGTGGAGTAAGGTTGGCCCTCTTTGCGAATATATCACAAGTGGTTCGCGTGGTTGGGCGCAATACTATTCCGACACTGGAAGCCTGTTTCTTCGCATGGGTAATCTCTCAAGAGACTCCTTCGAACTACGAATGGATAATCTCCAGAGAGTAGATCTGCCCGATAATGCCGAAGGTGTACGAACTCGTGTAACGGAAAATGATCTGCTGTTTTCAATCACAGCGGAGATTGGTATGTTGGGGCTGATTCCTGCTGACTTTGAAGAAGCGTATATTAACCAGCATGTGGGCTTGATTCGTTTTCTTAAAGAGGCACAGGCCAAATACTTTCCATATATTCTTATGTCTGATTTTTGCCGAAATCAGTACTATACCACCCAAAGTGGCATGAAGAACAGTTTCAGACTGGATAATATTCAGAACATCTTGACCCCTGTTCCTCCGCTGGCAGAGCAAATTAGAATTGCAGAAAAACTTAGTTGCATATGGGCCCAGATTCAGCAGATAGATTCTGAAAGTGCGACGGCACGTGATATTATTATACTGGCCAAAGCCAAAATCCTTGACCTCGCCATTCGAGGCCAGCTTGTGCCGCAGGACCCATCTGACGAGCCTGCGTCTGTCCTACTGGAACACATCAGAGCAGAGAAAGAAGAACTCATCCGGCAGGGCAAAATCAAGCGCGACAAGAAGGAATCTGTCATCTTTCGTGGTGAGGATAACTCTTATTATGTCTGTCAAGATACGCATACGGAATCTATTAATGAACAGTTTATTTTTGAGCTTCCAGGCAATTGGGAATGGTGCTCTTTGCTCAACATTGCAAAGATAGAGTTGGGTAAGACCCTCGACAGCGCGAAAAATATAGGCACCAACTATCCTTATCTTCGCAGTATGAATGTGCGATGGAATGAAGTGGATTTGTCTGACTTGAAAGAAATGCGGTTCGAACCGGAAGAACTCGACCGATACACCGTAAGGCGAAATGATCTCCTGATATGTGAAGGTGGGGATGTTGGACGTAGCTGTGTGTGGACTGATGAAAAAGAAATTCTATACCAAAATGCACTGCACAGAGTTAGATTCTACGGTGGATGCAATCCGTTCTATTTCATGTACTACATGATGTATTATGAGAGCCGTGGAATAATCAAGACACTTTGCAAAGGTGTAACAATCAAGCACCTCACCGGAAATGTTTTATCTCTCATTCCATTTGCATTGCCTCCGATTGAAGAACAGGGCCGAATTGTAGAAAGATTAAATCGGATATTTGTTCTGCTTGATAGTATCATATGTGACTAAGGGAAACAGCCGCCCTCGAAAGAAGGCGGCTGTTCCTTTACCATGTGACAATTTTATCCACCAGCGCCTGCTGTTCGCTGGCAGTTCTGCGGAGGTAAATGCGAGTAGTCTCAATGCTCTCGTGACCCATTAGGTCTGCTAACAGAGCAATGTCGTTATACTTCTCCAAGAAGTTCTTAGCGTATCGATGACGGAATGAATGCGGGTACACTACTTTTTTATCCAATCCATACTTGTCGGCATAGTTTTTAAGCTGCTGGGAAATACCGCGTGTAGTGATACGCTCTCCATAACGGTTTAGAAACAAAAAGCCGGAGGAACGCTGCGTTTCCTCCAGCCATTCAAGAGTTTCCGTCCTCAACCTTTTGGGTATGTATAGCCTGCGTAGCTTTCCGCCCTTAGTATATAGGTCAAAATAGCCGAGTTCCACGTGCTCGATTTTGATTTGAATAAGTTCGCTGACGCGCGCCCCAGTCGCAGCCAGATACCAGACCACGAAGTACCATTCCATGTTGCCGTCCTTCTTGAGCTGCTTTTTCAGAAAGTTGTAGTCGGCGTTGCTGATTACATTCTCCAGAAAATTCTTCTGCTGCACTTTCACAGCTCTCAGCCGCAAGCGGTCTCTGTGCAGAAAATCCAGATACTTATTCATCGCCTGGATACGCAAGTTGACGGTTTTGGACTTGAAAAATTCCATCAGATACCCTTTGTAAGCCAGCAGGTTTTCCTTGTTGACCTCATCGTAGTGGGCATGGTAAAAGTCGACTGTCCAGAGATAGGAATGGATGGTGTTCTCCGAAAGATTGCTCTTTCTCAGGTGCTGCTCAAATGTTTCGGTTGTCCTCATAAAAAAGGTACCTCCCAATAATTTTTTTGCGAAATTATCGCGCCAATATTATAGGGGAAATATGTGACTATCTCTTATTATGAGAAGATAGGTGACAAAGTCGAAAATATCAGCGATGAAATACCTTTTGAATTGCCTGATGGATGGGCGTTTGTTCGCCTGAAAGAGCTGTGCGAACTTGTCTCCGGACGAGATCTTTCACCTTCTGAATATAATGCCGATGGAGATGGTATTCCGTATATCACAGGAGCCAGTAATTTTGCAAACGGCAAAGTGAGCTTGGCGAGATGGACAACAACACCGCAAGTGATAACCAAAACTGGAGATTTGCTACTCACTTGCAAGGGAACTATCGGCGAAATGGCGCTCAACAATTTTGGTGACGCTCATATAGCAAGACAAGTCATGGCGATTCGTAATACATTTACGCTTAACCCTGAGTATCTTGCCCTTTGTATAACAGCTCATATCAGTGCCATAAAAAACGTAGCGAAAGGACTTATTCCAGGCATATCAAGAGAAGATATCCTGAATTTAATTCTGCCAGTGCCCTCGCCGAATTACCAAGCAAAGATTGTTGAGCGAGTAGCAGAAGTGACTAATATTCTCAGTGCAATAGAAAAGAGCCTCAGTTGAGGCTCTTTTCCATTGCAGATATAGTTGAAAATGCAGCAGTTATTGCAGCAGCAATCCGTTCTTGCTCAGAGTATGGCGGCATCGGGATAAGCATTTCTTTCAGTGTGAGCGGCTTGAGCTCTTTCTGATTGGTAGAGCCTTCGCCTTCCTTTTCGAGCTTACTTTGGTTGGCTTTCATGAAAGCATACACATAAATCGATTGAATGCTATGGGCAGCACGGATAACAGTCACATGAGAATCGGGTACTATAGGTAGACCGCGGTGATTGTCGGTCGTATGATAGATGCCGACGCGACCTAATGTGCCTGTACCAGTAGAGTTTATGACCACATCGCCATCCTGCATATATTCATCATTCGGATATCTCCCCAATATACTTTCATCCAGAAACAATGCTAACCCCACATCAATACCGCTGTATCTTGTATTACACTTCTGGGCAAAGACAAGGGTTCCGCTTTCGTCGATATATGTGGGAGATTTTCCCCGACGAATTTCTTTGATGCAACAACTCTCCAATCGCATCCATTCCCAAGTATCAGGAATCTCAAACGGTATTTCTGCGTCAATGCAAATGACATCAGAACCGACCTTCTCATAATAAGAGTTATCCTCACCACGAAAGATGACAGATTCCTTCTTGTCGCGCTTGATTTTGCCCTGCCGGATGAGTTCTTCTTTCTCTGCTCTGATGTGTTCCAGTAGGACAGACGCAGGCTCGTCAGATGGGTCCTGCGGCACAAGCTGGCCTCGAATGGCGAGGTCGAGGATTTTGGATTTTGCTTTTACGATTAGGGTAAAAATAGTTTCGTTATCTTCATCGATAGAATTTACCTTGGAGAGGAAATTGTTTACTGTAGAAATGATTCGTTTCTGTTCTTGAATAGGAGGTATCGGAATCAAATACCGTTTTAGCACATCAAACGGGGGAATGTTTTTGAGTGCAATACCGTGTCCTTGCTCTTGTGCAGCACTTTTGAGTTTGAAGTCAAAGTACATCAAATAAAAATCTAAAATTCCTGAATCATATAAGGAGATTTTCATTAATGCTTGATTTATGATGCCCTTTCTCATCCCAATTGGTAGCACATAGGTTTCACCAATAGTACCAGCACAGCTAACAATGATGTCGTTGGGAAAAACCTCAAAGCCTTTTAATGTTTCGTATTTTTCGGCAGAAATGAAGTAGCTACCCAATGTTGCATCTTTGTTGATTGCATTTTTCTGCTCATAGATTTTAACGGCATCTGGAGTATCTGGGACAAACATTGCCTTTGTGATGCTACTTCCGAAAGGCCCTTTTTTATACTGGGCCAAACATCCAAGGCGTACCCATTCCCATCCATCCGGCAACTCAAATGGGATCTCATCCTCGATACATTTCACGCTGCCGTCAGCGAACTTCTCATAATGTAAATTATCCTCACCGACGAAGATCGTGGTATCGTTCTTGATATCCTTGGCTTTGAGCTTACCGTCTTTCACCATCTGCCGCTTCTGCTGGCGAATACGCTCCAGCAGAACAGAAGCCGGTTCATCGTTAGGGTTCTGCGGAACAAGCTTGCCGCGGATGGCAAGGTCAAGCACCTTTTGCCGTAATGCTTTCGTATCCATTACTCATCTACCTCGCCGATTAGTTCTTCCAGAGCGGCCACAGCCTTGGCGATGTTGGCGGACTTTTCCTTGATCTGATCCAGTAGTTCAGAGAGGGTGTAATCCTCGGTTCCGCTGTCGGACTTCATCCAAGTGATATCCAGGCTGGTCTTGTCGCGGGCCAGGATCTCCTCATAGGTAAACTTGCGCCATCTGCCGTTTGGATTCTCTGCACTGTAGGTTTCGGTGCGGGAGAACAGGTCACCGTCCTTATAGCACTCGATGAACTCGTCAAAATGGCTTTCTTTCAGCGGATTAGTTTTTCCGAAGGAGGGCATATCGGAGCGCAGGTCATAGAACCAAATCTCACGGGTGTTACCTTTGTCCTCACGGCCACGGGTGAAGAACAGCACATTGGTCTTGACGCCCTGGGCATAGAATATGCCGGTGGGCAAGCGCAGGATGGTATGAAGATTGCACTTCTCCATCAAGTCACGGCGGATACGCTCACCATCACCGTCAGCGAACAGGACATTGTCCGGCAAAACAACTGCCGCACGAGCCTTGCCCGTCTTATTCAGACTGCGGTAGATGTGCTGCAAGAAATTCAACTGCTTATTGCTGGTGGGAAAAGTAAAGTCATCACGGGTAGCACGTTCTCCACCTTTCTTGGTGCCGAAAGGCGGATTGGTCAGGACAACATCGTAGCCTTTCATTTCCTTACCAAAATTGGACAGGGTATCACCGAAATAAATAGGACCGCTGATATCGTGCAGCATAGCATTCATCAAGGCCAGGCGATGAGTGTCATGTACCAACTCACAGCCGGAAAATGCCTGAGTACGCTGAAACTCCTGCTGATCCACAGGTAGTTCAAACAGGTCATCGGTATGGTCCTTGACATAGCGGTCAGCAGCGATCATAAAGCCAAAAGTACCGCAGGCTGGATCATTGCACCGCTCACCGGGCTGTGGTGCAATAAGCCGGGTCATGACGTTGATGAGAACACGAGGCGTGAAATACTGCCCGGCGCCAGACTTCTTCTCCGTTGCGTTCTTCTCCAACAGGCCTTCATAAAGATTTCCCAGTCCTTCTTCCTTGGCGCTATACCAGTCAAACTGATCGATGGTCTGGATGATCTTCTCCAGATTCTTTGGCTCGTCGATGTTGCTCTGCGCTCCCTGATAAATCTCTCGTACACGTCCAGTGCAGCTCTCACCCAAATGCTCCAGCAGTTCCTTGTAGAACTTTTTCAGTTCCACGCCCTGTTTGGTAATAAGCTTGTCCCAACGATACTGCTCCGGGATAGCTCCCTCGGTGCCGGTTTCCTTGCACATTTTCAGGAACAGGATATAAGTCAGTTCCGTAACATACTGCTGATAAGTGATACCATCATCACGCAGCACATTGCAGAGATTCCAAAGTTTTGCTACGATCTCCTGATTATTCACGCTATGCTTCCTCCATCTTCATAGAGATACTCGTTCAGTTCCGTGATGATCTCACGGAGTTTGCCACCAAAGCGGCGGTCGATGATAGTAAATCCACCGGCGTTCTTGAATGCGCCGATTTCAAAAATCTGTTCATCCAGCACGCTTTCTTCCAGCAGTACTTTTTCAATGCGCTTGAGCCAATCAAGCTGGTTCTTATTGAAATCATGGTTGACCCGCAGTTTCGCAAAGGCGTACTTTACTCTCTGCTCATGGCTGATGAGGGTAGAGCCAAGAGCCTGTTGGCGGATAAAAGCAATAATGTCAGCCACGATGTCCTGATTGGTCATCTCATTCCATGCAGAGTTCAACTGTTTCTCCGTAAAGTCATGGCGGTCAAGCTCCAGTTTCAGGCTCTTGAGGTCTTCTCTGGTAAGCTCAGAAGGTCTGGTGCAGACCGTTCGCAAAGCGGCAATTGCATTCATGTTATTGTTGATGAATTCTTTGAAGGCTTCCAGATAGTCCTCTGGCTTCTGACCTTCGCCATAACCGCGGGTGTGGTCAATCAGTTCATCGGGGTGATCATCAATAATGCGTGGGATTTTGCTATGCGGTCTGTCCTTGTCCAGCACAGAGAAGGCTTCACGATGTCCCAACAGTTCAGTGGTGGCCTCTTTAATCGTGCTGCTGTTAAGGTATTCTGCAAAGCTCCCTAAGTCCATACCTCCAGTAAGGCGGACAAACTGCTCCAGTGCCTTTTGGCTCACATTACGGCGCTTGCGCTGCAGTTTGGCAACAATCAGGTCGATCTGATAGGCAAGCTGCTCATCGGTAGTTGCTACCTCCAGTCCCTTCATCAAATCTTCAAAACTTGCAGAAGGATTGGTAACAACTGGCTTCATGTTGCTGACATCCTGCAAGGATTCATACACACCCACAGGGTCATAAATCTCAAAGTGAGTTTTGCCGATAGCCGGGCACAATCTGGTGGCGCGGCCTAACATCTGCTCAAAGAGGATACGGGATTTGATGCGACGCATAAATACCAAGGTGGTGATCTCCGGCACATCAATGCCAGTGGTCAGAAGGTCAACGGTGACTACGATTTTGGGCAGAGACTCGTTTTTGAAACGCTTGATTGCTTCAGAGATTTTCCTCTTGTTGCCGCCTGCCACGCTTCCGGTGATCTTCATGACGGTATCGTTGTCAACGCCGCCCTCCGCATAGATCTCCTTCAAAATTTTTACAATAAGATCAGCATGGTTGTCATCAACAGCATAGATGAGGGTCTTGCCCTGACCATCTGGGTTGAAGTCCCATGCGATTTCTTCGAGGACGGTCCGGTTGAAGTTCTCCGTAATGACCTGACGGTTGAAGCTGTCGATTTCAAACTTCATATCATCTTCCAGCTCGGCGCTATTGAGGACTTCGCCGGTAACCGGGTCGTAAATAGCAAGCTGTTCGCCCTTCTGATAGTTGATACCCTCAACACGCAGTTTGGTGCGGATATTGTGTGGCGCATCATGATCTACCAGATAACCGTCAATCACGGCTTCACGGTAGGAATAGTTGAAGACAGGTTTGCCGAATATCTCAGTAGTATGGAGTGCTGGGGTTGCAGTTAAGGCAATCTTCACTGCATCGAAATATTCGATGACGGTGCGGTATTTGCTGATATAGTCATCCTGGTTACGATAGAGCATTTCCGTTTCGCTCATCTCTTTGTCCAGAATGTAGCCTCGGTGCGCTTCGTCGACCACGATCAAATCGTAGTCCGTTACAGAGGGCATCGTATCGCCTTCTGGATAGAGAATCCTTTTGACCAAGCTCTGTACTGTGGCGATATGTATCTTGGTTTCCTTATCGATTTCCTTTTCATCCAGACCCTTAATGTTATAGATGGAATCCAGGGTCATCAATTCTTCGATTTTGACTTCCTTGAAAACATCCTCGGCCTGTTCGCCAAGCGTGGTGCGATCCACGAGGAACAGGACTCGCTTAAAACGGTCACTCTTGATAAAGCGGTAGATCATACCAAGGATAGTACGGGTCTTGCCAGTACCAGTCGCCATGGAAAGCAAAACAGTCTGTTTGCCGTCAATGACAGCCTGCTCCGCAGCTTCGATAGCGTTGATCTGATACTTGCGTAGATTCAATCCATCCGGATCGCGCAGTAGATCAAAGGGAGTGTTCTGGAGTGCGACATTGGCGGCGGCAATATCCTTTTCGAGCTGCTCCATCAGACCCTGAGGGCTGATCCAGCCTTGCAGAGCCTTGGGGGCATTTGCTCCGCTACGCAAATCCAGACACCAGATACCGGATTTGGTTTCGATTTGCTTCAGATATTTACGGCCATTGGTAGCAAAAACAAAGGGGACTTTATATGCACCCCACTGGCCGATAACGTAGCCCTTATGTTCAGCTTTAATACCCTTGGCATATTCCTTGCACTGGTGGTCAATTACAGACGGAATGTCAATAGCGGCTTTCTTTGCTTCCACGATGCCCACGAGCTTCAGTCCCACAAACAGAGCATAATCTGCATAACCGTTCTTGCCCACTGCAGAATCAGTGGGCCACTCTGCAATGGCAAGATTTCTCCCTTTCTGTGGACGGGTTCCCTTGGAATAGCGCAGATTATTGGTGTCGGCTTCCCAGCCGAATTTGCGGAGCTGCTCGTCAATCAGATAGCGGGTTTCAGCCTCGGAAAGTTCCATGCTCTCGGACGCAGTTTCACCCTTTTCCGCACGTTCCTTGGATGTCTTGGACGATGCTGCGGTGGATACCGCATCGACCTGCTTGGAGAGCGTAGCAATTTTTTCTTCCTGCTCCTTGATGATAGCCTCATAGTCCGGTTGGGCCACATTTTCGGGCATGACAAAAGCAGGGGCAATATATCCCCAGTCACCATATACCTCCATAAACCAAACGGCCAGGCTATAGGTCATGGAGAGCAGAGTCTTTGCATCCTCCACGGAGTCAGCACCAGCATGTACAGCATCATTGCGGGTTTTGCGAAGCGCATACAGGATATCGTCAATTTTCTTGGGGATCAGGCATTCTCGTTTCAGCAGACGAATCCGGTTGGCGTGTGTATTGTCGATGGTCGGCTCCTTGATATGCTCAAAAGCAAAAATCTCAAGAATCAGGCGCTCACCGAACATACCCAGCTTATACAGGCAAGCGTTGGGATCGGAATACACATAACTCTCCGCTGCTGCACCAATCTGAGCCAATGCTGGCCAGTATCTATTGAGAAATTCAAAGTTGGATTTCATGTGCGTCCTCCTAACTTTTGTGATGCTTCTGATAATCTTGTATTATCGGAAGTTTGTAGGTAAAGAAGTTTACTCCTCAGTTATAGTACCATCTTTAATATGGAATGCAATTTGATGTTCTTTACAAAACCGAATAACTTCATTCGCACACTCGTTATAAAACCCTCTATGGCTTCTGTAGGCGGACACTTCCTTGTTGTAGTTTGTCCGCCCAAAAATAATTCGGTCTACAAAGGATACTGCTGAGAGGAGCTCCTGTAGCGACTGTTCAATCAGGTTAGGTGTAGGGTACGGTTCAATACTGACCCACGTCTTGCATCCCGCATCATGTAACACTTTTAGTGCCGCCAACCGTTCTTTGTAGGGAGCTGCACCGGGTTCCATCCTCTGCCGATATTCCTCATCCAAAGAAACAAGGGTAATCCCATATGCGTTTTCCAGAGACATCTCGGACAGTTCCATAGGCAACAGGCCTTTTGTTAGAGCGGTACACATTATTCCTGCGGCGTTTAGCTTGCGAATGGCCACCATGCTCATTTCTGCTATTTCTGGGTATCCGTACATAAAAGGGTCTGTTGTAAAGCAAAGCTGTACAGATTGAATTTTAGACTTTAACCGAGGGATTTCTTTATCTAAAAGTTCAAGTGTATTAGAAACAAGAACGGGAGAGCACCAATCTTCGTAAGTATGTACTCGACCAAAACGCTTTGCCATCAGAAATGCATAGCAAGGATATTTGCATCCATGGGAGCAACCTTGAACATGGTTCATGGTATAATCTCCATATTCGACTCCGGTTTTATAGAGCATGCTTTTTCTCTCGATATACTGCATTTTAGTGCTATCTCCTATCTGTGAAGCTGATTGTGCTTCGAGAAATCTTTGCGCTATAATCGTTTTTCAAGGCCTTTTTAATCTCGGCACGGTATCCGTCTGAAGGAAAGACGGGATGCGCATCTAAATCCGCCCAGATTGTCGCAAGCGGAATGTCCTTTTGGCCTGCAAATTTGCTCTGCAAATAATCGACTATGTCTTTGACATAGTAACAGCGCTCATCACATTGAGTTTTCACCCGCTGATCATTAAAATCAATCATGAATTGGTTTTCCTCACCGTGTGTATTTTTGATTGAGGATTTACCACCGAATGTTTTCCATGCGGTTGTTTTATACAGCTTAAAACCTGCTTCATGGCAAGTACAATGAACCAAGTCATACAAAAGCGAGTTACGGGAATTAAAAAACGGAAATGAGGCAATGTAATATTTGCGGCCTGTGCCAGATTGCAGCGAGGCAATAATTTGTTCCACACGCTTTTCATATGCGGTTCGATCACTTCCGCAAGGCAGAAGGTCTTCGAAAGCCGAGAGGTATGTTTCCTCATACTTCTGCATAGCCTTGGGTGTTTTAACTTGACGAATCGCTCTAATAGAATCATTGACCATATGATTTATCAGCACCTCGCCCCAACTACGGAAAAAGGGTGCAAGCGCCGACCAATCTATCGATGCGTCATATGGATCATACAACAAGAAAAAGTGCAGTCCCTTGCTTTTTGACAGTTTGCCACCAATTTCCTTCAGAAGCACATTGCCGTCTTTACTCGTAATGCTATAACGAAAGTTTGAGCTTTCGCTGGGAAGATGCTTTTTCAATTCGGCAATTTTTTCTTCGGAGTTATCGTTCAGATAAACAAATACTTTCTTTTTGGGGTACTGCCCTGCAACATCCCTAAGAATTCGGGATACACGAATCGGTGTTCCAAATTCTTCGTTTCCGTTTTCGTCGCGATAAACACCACTATTGCACATACAGTCAATGAAAATAATGCCGTTACAGTAATTGTTTTGCATCAATTTTTGCGCCCAAGATTTCACATAACTTTCTATGAGCTCAAACTTTTTAATTGTATGCGGACTCGCTTTACTCACGACTGCACTGTTATTACTGCTTGACATCCTTCTCACCTCGCGCCCAATAAAATCTCTGTGCAAGATATCTATTTTGCGATTTTATCAGAATTGCTGTCCTATATAAGGGATAATACTCAAAAGATAACCTCTTTGCCCGACCTTATACTGATGGATCATCTTTCACCAATTCAATGATGTCGCAGAAGTCGCAGTCCAGAGCCTTGCAGATCTTGGTGAGGATCTCTGTGCTGACATGCTCATTCTTACCCAGCTTGGCAAGGGCAGTGGTGGACATACCCGTAGCAAGGCGTAAGTCTTTCTTCTTCATATTTTTGTCAATCAGGAGCTTCCACAATTTATTATAGCAAACAGTCATAATTAACACCTCATGTACTGAGTTTACACAGATGTGTAATACATAATAATTTTAGCACAGAAAGGCTGCTTTGTCTATCAAAAATCCAGTTTTCAGATTTGCATTTTTACTTCCAGAGAGAATATTTCGAATTGCTTAATTACAAAGGAGCGCTGCGGAAGTATTCTGTTACACTGTTTACTGCAGAAAAGAAAAAGTTGAACTTCCGGGCAATCAGAGCTACAATGCAAACGCTTTTTAGGCAGAACTAAATTAAACGGAGGAACAGCGATGAATGACGATGTAAAACTGTTTCATGATTACGAAGCAATCACTATTGATGATCTGAAGGACAACGCCAATAGTTCGCTGAATCTGATGGCGGAGGAACAGCGACCGCTGCGTGTATCTATGGAGAACGGCAAGGAGTTTCTAATATTTCCGCAGGATCTCCTCGCCCCGCTCTACGATCATGACTTTCGTTTGATCCTGATAGCGGCGATGCGGTATGCAATGGGCAGGAACACATATATGCCCATGGTGGTCGCTGATTATATCAAACGCCACATTCATCTTCTGGATGACAAATTCCTTGTGTTGGCTGCCGATGATATTCGACGCCACTTTGAGGACTATGGTGAACACGAACTGAATCCAGATCTCTGGCAGGATCTTTTGGAAGCGCTCGAAGCAGAGAGGAGAAACAGAATCGCCCGGCCAGCGAAGAAAACCAGGCCTTGCCCAGCATGCGGGAACTCATTGGAAGTCACGAACATGGCCGACAACCAGCATTCTCCCGGTGGCTTCGATGTAATTGCCCACTGTTGGAGCTGCAACTCTGACTTTGAGTGGTTCTGTGACAAGGACGGCGGCATTTCGGAAATGAAGCGGTATTTCTTTGGATAAGTAATAAAAAACTATGCAGGGAACTTATAACAAGATCCCTGCATAGTTTCTCTAACAAGCTGCCGCCTTATTTCATTGTTTATGCGGCGCAATTTTTGAGGTCAGCCCATGATGCCGATTTTGTTCCCATTTTCGTAAATGTCCGCGCCGTATTCGCAGTGATTTGGCCCTTGGTATTCCAGCCAACCGAAGCCCTCCACATAGACCATATCGCCGGGTTGCAGATCAGTGACCGCCTGCGCCGGGGCGGGTACGGGAGTAGGTTCCGAAGCATGTTCCGATTCAGCCGTTGGTCGTGCGTTTGAATCTACGGATGCTTCCACTGGTGCAGGCTCCGGCTCATTGGTGGTTTCATGGGGAGGCTCCGGCTGCAGACTCTCGGTTTTTTCTTTCTCTGACGGTGGTGTTGCTTCGAATTTTTCTTCGCGTTCTGCAACGGTCGCTTCTGGAGCGCTTACGGCGGGTGATTGGGGCGGTGTGGGTGTTTTCTCGACCTTTTCGGTCTGTGGCCACACGGCGGCACACAGGGCGAGGCAGGCGGTAATCGCCGCGGTAACGATGATTCTCTTTTTCATTTTGGTTCCTCCTCTTTGGATGTAAAATGATTGAGTTCTGAGGACAACTCACCTTTTGCGGAATAGCTATCAGAACTTCAGAAGATTATCCAGAGCATTTGCCGCCTGCTGAAGCTCGCCCTGAGTGGCTTCGTTTGGTATATCTTCATCCTTTTGCACCTTGTGCGGCAGATAAGGTTCATAGTTCTGCCGGGTTATCGATGGCCGGTAATGTCCCAACATCCGCGCCAGTTCCTTGGTTTCCATACCGTTCCGCAGAGATAGGACGGCACAGGTGTGCCGAAGATCTGTGAATCGGATGTGGTCAAGCCCCGCTTCCTTGATGATCTCGTTATGCATCCGGCGCACCATCTGTGGCGAGTAGGGCCTCTGCGTGGCCGGATGCATGAACATCAGCGGGCTGTTTGGATGCTTAGCGTGTTCCATGATCAGGAGGTCGACCATCTCCGATGCCAAGGTTATTTTTCTCGTTTCCGAGCCATATTCGATCAGTTCCCGCCGTTCTACAGAGCGCTGCTCCGATATGGTCAGCGTCCTGTTTTTTACATTGAGGTCGCTCCATTTCAGGGCGATTAGCTCGCCTTGGCGTAGGCCTATCGTCAGCGCCAGCATGAACATCGGGAGGTACCCCAGCCGTTCTGCCGCGTCCAGATAATCCTCCATCTCCAGCGGCGTCAGCACATCGGCATTGACCTTCTTTGGCTTGGAGTAGTGGAACGCTCTGGCGGGATTATCGCCAATCAGGCCATCCCGCATGGCTTGGTCCAGGCATTGCTGAAGCAGGCGGTGGATGTGTCGCATGGTTTCTTCCCCCAAGCCAGAGCTGCCGGGTCGATGATTGCCGAAGCGCCGCCGTTCCTCCAGAAATTCTCCGACCATCTCCGATGTCAATTCAGAGAGCGGTATATCTCCCAAGCTGGGGAGAATATGGTTCTTGAATACATAGTTGTGTGCCGCATAGGTAGTCGGCCTGCTCTGATGCTTGTCATAGGTTTCCTGCCAGAAGCTGATGTATTCCTGAAGTGTCATATTCCTACCTCCATGCACTGACGCTGCAGGTCACGGAAAGCTACCCATGGGAGCCTGGCCTGTTTCAGGATTTTCTTGTGCAGATAGTAGAACTCGTGGAGTTTATACTCCGCTCCGGTCTTGGGATTGCGGAACACATAGGGCGAGTCAGTTTCCGGTATCTGCTTCAGAAGGCGTTCTGCTTTGGCGTTAAGCGTCAGCAACCGCTGACCCTTGAGGATGTACCTGTAGCGGACATAAAAATCGGCCCACGACAAGGTGATCAGTTCACATTGCCGCAGGCCGCTTGATAGTCCTGTATAGATGATGGGAAGTACGCCGAGCTGCTCCGCTGCGTTCAGGTAACGCTGGAGCTGCCCCAATCGCAGAGGGGTTGTTTTGTATTCCTCTGTCTTGGACTCCTGGCAGAGCCGCACCGGGTTGCAGGGAATGAGTTGGTCCTGTGCCGCTTCGTCCATGCACCGGCGCAGGAGCAGGTGGACACACCAGACGCTTCTGGCGCCGAGTCCCTGGCTTCGCAGGCTGTTGTAGAAATCCGTTACCCCCTGCTCCGTCAGGTCAGAGAGTGCCACACTCCCGATACCGGGGAGGATGTGGCTGTAAATCAGATTGCGGTACCCGCCCTCGGTGTTGCCGTTCCATTTGCGTCGGTTCGCGGTGAACCAGTAGTCGCACCATTGCCCGACCGTCAGCTTGTTTTCTTTCTGCATATTATCGCCTCCTTTTGGCAAACGAACAATATCACAGAAAGCAGGAAATAGCTACTGGAAAGAATGGAATATTCGCAGAATAAAACCGTTCCGAATAACGCCGTTATCATTCGGAATAATACAGTTGATTTTATTCGGAATAGTGGTTATAATGTTCTTGACGAACTGCAATGGAGGTGTTCCAATATGACGATCAAAGAAGCGTCTGCCGCTTGGGGTATTACCGAACGACGGGTCAATGAGCTTTGCAAAACCGGACGTATCTCCGGCGCATACAAGAAGGGCAGGCAGTGGTTTATCCCGGACGGTACTCAAAAGCCGATGGATAAGCGTGGCCGCCGAAGTGCTGTGAAGCCCGCAGTGTCATCCGCACGCAAGCCGTTGCCTATTGGTGTGTCTGATTACCGGGATGCCTGCAAGAACTACTACTATGTGGACAAGACCCTGATGATCAAGGAATTTCTGGATGAGCGCCCCAAGGTTTCCCTGTTCACCCGTCCCAGACGTTTTGGCAAGACGCTGAACATGGACATGCTCCGTACATTCTTCGAAAAGACGACCGAGGACACATCCGTTTACTTCAGAGACAAGAAAATCTGGTTTTGCGGGGAATCCTACCGTGCCCATCACAGAAAGTATCCTGTGATTTTCCTGTCTTTTAAGGACGTGAAATATACTTCTTGGGAAGAAACCTATCAGACGCTCCAAAAGCTGATCGCGCAGGAATTCCGCCGTCACGATGAGTTGGCATCCAGCTCCGCACTTAGTGATTATGAAAAAGAGGAATACTCCCTTCTTGCAACGGAAGCCGCTGACGAAGTGGAATATCAAATGTCCCTGCGGACATTGACGCTGCTCCTCCATAAACACCATGATGTTGCACCTATCGTCATCATTGACGAATATGATACTCCCATTCAGCAGGGCCATGTGAGCGGTTTCTATGATACTGTCATTGGATTTATGCGCAATCTGTTCTCCGGTGGCCTGAAGGACAATCCGCATCTGAGCTATGGCTTCCTGACCGGCATCCTGCGTGTTGCAAAGGAGAGTATCTTCAGCGGTCTGAACAATCTGAAAATCAATTCTATCTTGGATGAACGTTATAGCGAGTATTTTGGTTTCACCTCGGACGAAGTGCGTGAGATGGCGGAATACTACAGCGCATCTGATAAGTATCAGGAGCTCTGCGATTGGTATGATGGGTACCGCTTCGGTAATGCAGAGATTTTTAATCCCTGGTCTGTTATTGGATACTTCAATAATAACTGCCGTCCCAAAGCGTTCTGGCAGTCTACCGGAAGCAATGACATCATCCGCGAGGTGCTGGCTTCTGCAACGCCGGATATTATGGAGCGTCTGGAACTGTTGATGAAGGGCGAATCCTTTGTTACGCACATTGACACCGGCGTCATTTATCCGCAGATCCAGAATGATCCGTCCTCTGTTTACAGCTTCCTGCTGGTGGCAGGTTATTTGAAGGCTGTGAGCTGCGGCCAGCCTTACGGCGAGGATTATATGTGTGAAGTGGCTCTGCCCAACAAAGAGATTTCTTTCGTCTACAGCAAGGAGATCCTCTCTCAGCTCGAGAATATTATTCCTCGTTCTGCTGCTATCGCTATTCAGGAAGCTATCTACAAGGCAGATATCGAATCACTGCAAAAAGCCTTGGAAAAGTTCCTGCTCCAAACAATAAGTTTCCACGATGCTGCCGGCGAAACATTTTACCATGGTCTGATATTGGGTATGTGCGCTGTGATGGACAACAGCTATCGCATTACCTCCAATCGCGAAGCTGGTGATGGACGGTTTGATATTCAGCTGCTTCCTTTGAATAAGCGGCTGCCTGGCATTTTGATTGAATTAAAGGCCGGAAAAGGCCGCTCTGAAACACAGCTTGAAGACCTTGCCAATGTTGCCTTGCAACAGATCAACGACCGTGCGTACAGCGTTGATCTGCAGGCAATGAATGTTACGTCAATTATAAAAATCGGTATTGCATTCTCAGGTAAAAGAACACGCATTGCCGCTGAAAGGCAAAACATCGAATAAACATCTTCGCTCAGCAGGCTGGCTATCATCCAAGTCAGCCTGCTGTTTCTTTGTCATCGCGCTTATTTCTTTGTTTATGCGACGCAATTTCTGAGCTGCTCACTGCGGTAAAAAGCACCCGCCGCCGGGGACAATCCCGGTCGGAAGCACTTTTAATATACAGAATTCCATCCCACACAAATCCCAAAAGACGAAAGTGGTGTCTGAAATGAACAGGGCAAAAGAGTTTCAAAGAGGAACCGCAGGAGTGCCGGAAAGCACCAAAGAGGGCGTAACAGGGCTTCCTGAAGGTTCAGACATAGGTTTGGGACCAGGAGACCGTGCGTTCGAGCCGCACTACTCGGACCAAAAGCCCTCTGAAATCGTTGATTTCAGAGGGCTTTTCTTATTCTTTGTCTATTGCGGCGCAAATACTGAGATTGTCATTCTCAACATATCTTTTCGACAAGTACAGACTTAATATTGTAATTTTTGCCGAATCGCAGTATAATTAATTAACGGTAGGCCTTCGAGCCACCAAGGCAACCGTGCGGGCATATTCCCGCACGGTTTTATTGTAGTCTCAGCTTTGGCGAATGCCAAATAATACGATTATGGCTGAAAACGGAGGGTTGCATATGCCGAACAAAACATTGGTTCCCGATAAGTTGCAAGGGTATTTACTTCAGGTGAAGCATATGCTCTTTGAGCTCATTTCAGTTGATGACCGCGTTGTTAGCGTCGAGAAACTGGATGATGTGGCCGTAGAGACCGATGGAAAGGTTATTGCTGAACAAGTAAAAAGCGTTACGTCAGCTAATAATCCAATAGCTGAACGGTCTTCAGTTTTCTGGAAAACTCTCTACAACTGGTGTACTTATATCGTGGCTGGGGATCTACCTTCTGGAGCCATTATGCGCTTTGTAGTTGTTTCAAACGGTACTGTCTTCCCCGGCGGCATTCAAGCGTCCTTCATGAATGCGCACTCTGACTATGAGGCCCAAAAAGCGCTTGCCGATGCCAAAGAAGCAATTTTGGGTACAACTCAAGGTGGTTCTGCAGCCGATGTGTATGCAACCCTACCAGATTCGTATAGGGACTATATAAGATACCTCTTTGATGACAGCCGAACTAAAATCGTTTGCGATGTCATCAAGGCTATGGAAATCGAGATACACAATAACACCTATGACGAAGACCTCCTAAATCGTTTTAGCAATCAAGTAGGCATTCCTTCTGAATATGTCGATCTTCTTCTGACAGATATGCTCGGCTGGGTTACTCAAACAGTGGAATCATTTACAAAGGACAACAAACCCGCCTACATCTCTGCAGCAGATTACCGCAAAGCCTTGAACGCGCAAATCAGGGCATATAATACAAACGCCGTGCTTCGAGCAGTTTCACGAGCTCCTTCACGAATCGAACAAAGTGGCGAAGTAGAACGGCTTGACACCTACATTAGGCAATTACAGTTAGTTGAAGTGGATGATACCACTTTATACGAAGCTGCCAGCGATTTTTTACGCGCAAAAGTTGACAAAATAGAGTGGGCACAGCGTGGGATTGTTCATGCGCAGAGCTTTGAGGATTACCGTGACGCACTTTACCGTATCTGGACGAATCAAAAACAGCTTCTGGGATTGCAATACAGAACAGATCCCATCGCTTGTGGTCAAGCAGTATATTTCAAGTGCAGAGACGATTCTGCACGGCAAAAGCTACAGGGCGTTGAGGTTCCTCCATTTTTTGGTAGCGGTTCATTACAGGACTTGGCAAACGATCCTGCTGATTCGCCGAAAATTGGATGGCATCCTCAGTATATAGCGCTATTGAAAGAAGGTAGTGTATGAGTAGCCAGGATCTTGATGTAATGTATGTACAAAACCCCGCTCTTGGTACAGTTCTGCTCTGGAGATTTACTTGCGGATATTACTCTAACGAAAACCGGCCAGTCCCTTTTCCTTTGCTATTTGTGGTCTTACCAATTGTATTTCGCCAAGATTTGTGCAGCGTGATAAAGAGCACCCAAAAAGCCAGCGGTTTATCAAAGGTTTCGGAGAAACTGTTTTCAGGTAAGTTAAATGATAGCATTCATTATGTGAATAATACGGCCATACAAATGCGTGAATTAACACTTGAAGCATTTAATATAGCCGTTGAAGCGAATCTCATGTCGTTGTCAACCGAAAACGCAACAGTATCCCCTCTGACCACAGCTATTCGTAAATATGTTCCCAAAGGAGACTGCAAAATCATGCTGTCTGCCGCAGAAAAACTTGGAGCATGGTGCTCCGAACTCACACTTCTTGAAGTCGGAAAATGGCTGAAAGTGAGGTTTTAGAATGAACTTTACAATTAATTCTATAATTTTATGGCCTCGAAATACTGAACATTCCCCTCGCTGCCTGTCGTTTGATTCCGAAGCTGTCAACATTATTACTGGTGCCTCGCGCACTGGTAAATCCGCGTTAATACCAATCATTGATTATTGCCTCGGCTCCGATAAATGCACCATTCCTGTGGATATTATTCGTGATGCATGTTCATGGTTTGGAGTGCTTTTCGATATGGAAAACGAGCAAATGTTGCTTTGTCGCCGTGAACCCGGAAATAAGGGATCTACTGACGATATGTTCCTCCTTCGGGACAAGGAAATCTCAATCCCTGAACATATTGAAAAAAACGCAAATGTTACATCCATTAAGAACATGTTAAACGAGTTGTTTGGGATGTCTTTCCTTGAACTTGATCCCGATGCAGGAGTATTCCGCCCTTCATATCGCGATTTTATGGCATTCCTTTTTCAACCACAAAACATCGTTGCTAACGCCGATGTTCTGTTCTACAAAGCAGATACAATGGAACATCGCAAAAAGCTCATCGATGTTTTCCCGTATGCACTCGGAGCCGTTACCCCTGAAACGCTCGCTAAGCGCAAAGAAATCGAAAGACTATCTAAAATCTCAGAGCGATATCGGCGAGATCTTGAACAGATCAAAGTCGTTGCTGAAGGATGGAGGCAGGAAGTAGCTGGCTGGTTAACCCAAGCTCATGAGTACGGTCTAACTGATTATGTTACCAATGATACTGATGGGTTTGCTCGTCAAGTTGATGAACTTCGCATTATCTCACAAAAACGAATTGCAGATGCTTCTGTTGCTTCAACGCAAGTTGCTTATTTGTCCGAAGATATCGTGGTATTACGGCAAGAGGAACAACAAATATCCAGTGAATTGTTTGCTGCCCGCAGACGACATACTGAAATGCTTCAATTGATGCAATCAATGGGCAAATATGATCAGTCACTCCAAATCCAACTTGATCGACTCGATATATCAACTTGGATTCGTTCTAATATGATTGAGCGGAATGTACTTCCGATTTTCCAGCCCAGTCATGAAAATGTCATGGACGATGTTGATGCTTTGTGCAGTGCCATCGAACAGATTGAGCGCACTACAACAGAAATGGCTGTTGTCCCTGCAGCTTTTGAGCGAGAAATGCAAACTGTGCAAGTGCAAATTCAGGAACTAACTGACAAACTGGAGGCCATCCAAAATCGAATTCGAGTTGAATCTCAGTCGCTTGTTGCTCATCGTGAAGAAAATTACACATTGGAATCAATTTCGCGTTTTCTTGGACGCATAGATTCTGCAATAAGTACTTATGAACGTATCGGAACGGATAGTGAACTCCAAGCCAAGCTCGATGAGGTAAATGCTCGTATTGAGCAGCTCAAAAAAGAAGTAAATGAAGCTGAAATTCGACGCAAGCTTGACTATGCTCTGGGCTATATAAGCACAGAGATGGGAAAGATACTTGCTCAACTGGATGTTGAACACCCGGAAGATCCTGCAGAATTCGTTATTAAAGATTTGACCGTGCGAGTTAAGAACCAAGCAGGACGCGATGATTACCTGTGGGAAATTGGTAGCGCATCCAATTGGCTATCTTATCATATAGCGCTGATTCTTGCCCTGCACCGCTTTTTCCAAACTAAATCGAGTGTAAATATTCCAAACTTTATTGTTTTCGATCAGCCAAGCCAAGTGTACTTCCCTCGCACTCGGTACTCCCCGGACGAGGCTGAACTGCAGTTAAACGATGACGATAAGAATGCAGTTCGAAAGATATTCGAAAGTCTATCTACCTTTGTAAAAGATGCTGGGTTTGGAATCCAGATTATAGTGACCGAGCACGCGGATGATGATATATGGGGCAACATACCGGATTCTCGCATCCATCTCGTTGAAAAGTGGAGAAATAATATTAAGCTTGTACCTGTTGAGTGGTTAGCATAAGTGCTCCACATAGATCCATGCTATTCTCCAGTTTTGTGTATAACTCTGGTGTATCCTGGATGCCAAGCTACTCAGGGCTGGCAGGTCAATGCCTGTCAGCCCCGAATTTATACATATTTTCCCCGCTTGCCTTTCTTACCCTCCAACGGGCTTCCATTGCCCTCACCCAAATCCTTCAGCCGTTGCGCCTCCGCAATTTCCGCTTTCATCTCCTCGATCAGCGTCTTCAGCTTCTCCTCGCACTCCTCACGGGTGTGAGCGTAGACATTGCGGGCGTGCTTTTTGCCGTCGGGCCATTTGGGAGAATAGCGGCCTTCAAAGAGATGGTCGTTGATCTCGGAGACGCAGCCGGTACCGGATCTGCGCTTGCGGCCCACATAGGGCTTGAAATCGGTCATACTCGGCTTTTCCGCCTGGGCCGGGGCAGTTTCCTGCCCCGGCTCTGAAGTGTCTTCCTGCGGCGCTGCCTTGCCGATGCCGCGGTCGATGTTGGCGGCAGCCGTTAGCCGCATGTCGTCGGTGATGTGGGTATAGATGTCCAGCGTGGTGGCCGCCGACACATGGCCCAGCATAGCGGAGAGTGTTTTCACATCCATGCCGTTCTCCAGCGCCAGCGTTGCGAAGGTGTGGCGCAAATCATGAAATCTAACATGCTTGCATCCTGCGTGCTCCAGAATGAGCTGCAATCTACGGCGCACCACGCCGGGCGTAATGGGGCAGTCCTCCTTCACCGGGGACGGGAACATCCAGCGAGAGTCTACCGTCTTTTTGTACTCCCGCAGTACCGCCACCACGGCGGGCGGCAGGACGATCTTGCGGACGGAGTTCTTCGTCTTAGGCGTGCTGATTTGAAGCTGGCCCCGCACATCGTAGACCTGCTTGTTCACATTCAGCACGCCGGTCTTGAAGTTGAGGTCATCCCACTGCAGCGCCATGAGCTCGCCCCGGCGCAGGCCGGTGGCTAAATCCAGAAGAAACACTTCGTAGTAGCCCTCGAACTTCGCCTGAATGAGAAACCGCTGCAGCTCCTCTCGCGTCAGCACCTGCATCTCCCGCGCCTTCTTGGGCGGCAGTTTGCAGCCGATAGCCGGGTTCACGCGAATCAGCCCATCCTGCACCGCCTTCTCCAATGCGGAGCGGCAGGTGGCGTGACACATACGCACCATCCGGTCGGACAGCCCTTCGCCGTACTTGTCGGTGAAGCGCTTCCGACCGCTTTTCTTGAGTCGACCATAAAACTGCTGCAGGTCATTCTGCGCCAGCTTGTTCAGCTGGATGTCCCCAATCTCCGGGATGATGTGCAGACGGATGCGGCTCTCGTAGGTCTCCTGTGTGGTGGGCCGGATCTTGGGCTTGGAGTGATTCTCGTACCAGTATGTCAGCCAGTCCCCGAAGGGCATCTCAGGGCGAACCTTTTCAGGCTTCAGTCCCCCGCACTCCTCCTTGAGCTTCTGGAGCTTCTCGACACACTCCTTCTTCGTTTTGGCGAGGACATTTTTCGTCTTGGGATAACCGTTGTCATCATAGCCGATGACGACTCGCCCTTCCCAACGGCCGTCCTTGCGCTGCCTTACCGTTCCATCTCCGGCTTTTCGTTTTCTTGCCACGGTTTCAACTCCTTTCCGAAGATATCTTCCATGAAGCCGCCTACGATGCCGCAAGCCTGCTTCTGCATATCCGATGTGACATGGGTGTAGGTGTCCAGCGTGAAGGAGGCGTTGGTATGCCCCAGAATCCCCGACAGGGTTTTGGCGTCTACACCACTGGTGAGGGCGTGTGTAGCGAAGGTGTGACGCAGATCATGAAAGCGGATGCTGGGCAGCCCCGCCCGCTGGAGGAGTGTTTTCATGTGGCGATACGCCGCATTGGGATCGACGGGGTCTTCCGGCTTCACCGGATCCGGGAATATCCATTGGCTGATGGCATCCGCCTTGCGCCGCCGTAGGATTTCGGTCACGCTGTGCGGCAGAATGATGGTACGCATACCTTGATTGGTCTTCGTCTCGCCGACGGTGTATTCGCCCTTCCGCTGGCTGTGGAGGGTTCGGCACACCTTCAGCGTACCGGTATTCCTATCGAAGTCGCTCCACTGCAGACCGCAGATCTCGCCGCGGCGCAGGCCGGTCATCAGCTCCGTTTGGAAGAAGTCCCGCCACACCTCATCCTGCTCCACCACTGTAAGGAAGGCATCCAACTCCGCACGGGTGAGGATGCGCTTGGGCTTGTAGTTAGGCTTGGGCGCAGTCGTACCCTCGGTGGGGTTCCTGGGAATGACATGGGCCTGCACCGCGTCTTTCAGCGCGGCGTGGAGGGTGGAGTGAATGTGGCGCACCATGGAGTCGGAGAGCTGATGCCCCATCTCAGGATGTTCGTGGATGCGCCCCTCCGTTTTCAGGCGGCGGTACATCCGCTGGATGTCCTGCTGGGAGAGGAGGGAGATCTGCTTGTCGCCCAGTTGCGGCTTGATGTAGTATTCGATGTAGCGGCGGTAGCCCTCGAGGGTACCGGGCCGCACCGTACCCGCCTTGTACTCCGTGAGCCAGCGATCCAGCCACTGGCCCAGCGTCATCCGGCTGTCCTCGGTCAGCTCCACATCCCGGTAGCACTCGATGTTCTGGTGCAGCTTGTCCAGCAGGGCCTTTTGCGTCTTGGCATACACATGACGGAACAGCGGCTCGCCATTTTCCCGGTGGCCGATGACGATGCGGCCCTCCCAGCGTCCGTCTTCTCGCTTGCGCACCATGCCGTCGCCGGCCGGTCTTCGTTTTGCCATGTATTTCACTTCCTTTGACTGAGATTTCTTTTTGCAACACAAACAACTACCACACTTTTGCGGAAATAGCTATTGAATTTTTCTGCCGACTTTGACCGCAAAATTGGCCCGAAATTGGGGTCAAAATAGGGTTCGGGGCCGGTAGAGCGTCGGCGGAAACCCTTGAAAACACTGAGGAAACTGGAACTTAGAGCGTTCCACAGGGTACAAACTCCCGAAAGGAGCGTTCCTCTGTCCCCGGTCACCGAGATAATAGCCGCAGACAAACTGCACTACCACGGAAATCACTCCCAC
>ERZ791612.213-NODE-213-length-37350-cov-6.248800_pt1 | contig 37350 bp, 33 predicted proteins | sample MGYA00509963_ERZ791612 | MGnify/ENA primary metagenome ERZ791612 (study PRJEB30046, sample SAMN00791906) | human gut metagenome | study: EMG produced TPA metagenomics assembly of the A metagenome-wide association study of gut microbiota in type 2... | reverse complement strand
TTTTTCATAATTATCTTTTCCTCCACTTTTTTGTACCGTTTTTATTTTTATGTTTTCCTAATGCTCCATTTTCTAATCCTTGGACATACCGCGGAAACATCAGCATTAAACATCCCACAGCAAGTTGTATCTCATACCGTTGAAAAAACATATCTGATCGAGGAGAATACACATTGATATGATTTTTTTCTAAAAAATCAGCCAATGCCCTAACTCGTGGATGTTTAACGGAAAGAGAATGAAATGTTCCAATATACATCTCATTGACATTTACTGTGATATTCCGATTTGCCAATTCATTTGTGATTCGAGTTATCAATTCTTTTGCCGCTTTTTCCGTAAACGTTGCTATAAACAAATTTTCCGGACAGATACGGCATTCTTCAATTAAATAAATTGCCCGTTGAACCAATGTATACGTTTTTCCTGTTCCTGGGCCTGCCGTTATCAGTACCGGGCCATTTGCTGCCGATATTGCTTGCCTCTGTCCCTCATTGGCATTTCCAAAATCAAACATTCCTTTTGTCCTTTCTTAAGAAATTGCATACTGCTTTCAGCAATAAAAAGAGAGCATTTTGTAATTATTTTCCGATTAGACTGATAATATTATACTATGAGATACAAAGAAATTCTATTGATGATTACGTTTTTGAGCCTGTATTCGGCTAAAATAACCCTATGCTATTCCGATTTACATGCAAAGAGCAACCCCAAATCCGCTTGCGGATTTTCGATACCGGGCCTCCCGGCCCGTGTTCATCCATGCGGAGCATATTTTATTTCGCAGAAATAAAATAATTTCCTTTCCCACCCTCCAGAGCGGCCCACGGGCCACTCTGGTTTCTCCCTTATTCTTTTAATACTCCCGATTCCCGAAATGAAAAATAGCCATTCCGATTTGCTCCTCCAACAATGATGTGATCGCACAATGGTAATCCTAGCAACCGTCCTGCTTCATGAAGCCGTTCTGTTATGAGATAATCCTCTTTACTTGGTTCCACAATCCCACTCGGATGATTATGTCCTAGTATCATCTGATCCGCTCCACAAAGCAAGGCACGCTTTAAAATCTGCGCAACTTCCACAATCGACTGTGCTGCCCCGCCATGACTAACTTCAAACATTCCTACGCACTGAAATTTCACATCAAAACAAATCAGCCAAACATATTCTTCCGCAAGGCGGTCTACACCAAAAACCGCTTTTAACAATTCCGCAATTTTCGCCGGACTACTATATGTTTTATAGTCCTCGCAATCCGTCTCCCGTACTGTTTCTAAGTACGGAAGACGTTTATCATTCACAAACATCTGATACAGATTCACTTTCATACTGCCACGCTCCTTTTGTAAACCGTTTCCTGTCTGGTTGCATTATCCCTGACAATCACACACGGAAACCGTTTTATCAGTTCTTCTTTTCTCAAAAGTGCCCGTTCCATGTTCGCACACTCATATCCGGCTGCGGATTTTTCCCCTTCCCTTTCCTCTGCATATACCGAAACACCCGTCCATGTAAAATCGTCCAAATGCTGATTTATGTATTTTCGCTCTTCCACAATAAAATCCGCTAACAACTGCGCCATTCTCCGCATTGCAGCTCGGTCGGTCTGCAAGGTTTTAAATGTTCCCAGTTCTTTCCGCTGTCGTTTCTCTTCCTCATAGTACTCTATCCATAAATCCAGATAGATTCCTTCGCAGCTTCCATAAGCCAAATTACTGCGGATTTCAAATTCATACGTTTTTATCGGCACTGGAACCCTTGCGGCACACCCATAATCCAATAACGTTTCCGGTATCATCCCATTCGCCTTTAAAATTCTGTATATCTGTTCAAAGTGTTCCGTTGTGGTAATGGGTTTCTTTCGTTGCTCTCTTTCTGCTTTCATGCTTGATTCTTCTCCTTTCTTGCGGAGGGAATGGTTATCCCCTCCGCTTTCTTTCTACCGGAACCCGTTTAAGTTTAAATGGAAATAATATATGCCCGGTCTGTTAAACGTTCCTCTGGTTCTACTTCCGTTGCATTTACACTTTTTACTAGTCTGCTATACTGCTCTAGTGTCTCCTCATCGGTATACGGCAATACAATCATTTCATGGACACTGGACGGTAAAACCACTAATTTACTCGCATGTAACCGATTAGCAAGTTCTTTCAATTTGTTTTCTGCCAATATCGCAGATGCCCCCATGCATTCCCCAACATTGCTTATTATGTATAACGGACTGCCAAATTCCTCTTCCGAAATATGTTCTCCGCAAAATCTGGAAATTAACGTTGCCATGTTTTCAATTTTGACCTCCGCAACGGTATTTTCTGTTCCCCACTGCCATAACTCTTCCCGGCTATATGGTAAAGTTTTCATCATATTGGCAGTGATTTTTGAACTGTAATTTCCATTCCGAATATACAAATACTCTTCAATGCCCTCATACGGACTCTTTTTTCTCTCCAGTTCCTCCGTAGAATCCTTTTGTAATGCCACATATACATGTGATTTCATAAATTCGCGATCCGGAACCTGTGATAAACTCGGTTTTTCGTTCCGTGCCGTCTCTACCGCCTTAAGCAATTCATTAACGATTTCTCCGATGCTCTGGTTCGTTTTTTCGGCACGTTCTATCTGCTTTTGCGGATATAAAAGCACACCAGCCTGTTTATCTAACTGCACACAAATTGCTTCAAATACCACCCCATTCTTAACAATCTCCCGTTCTACTGCCTTGTATCCTCTTACTTCCATTTCTTTAATAATGTCTTTTCTAGTCATAACTGCATCCTCCATTTAATATGCTTATTTTTTGCGATACTACTTAAAACAGTCAACCTCCGACCCTAAAATTTGCCGGTATGCTCGGATTCCGCCGGAGGGGAGCGCTTTCTATTTTCTAAGGTGTGCAAGTGCTTCATCTTGTCATCTCCTATCTTTTTGATTTGCCGTATAAGTCGTCATCCTGTCTTTCGGGTTTGCGCGTGCATAGTTCTTAGACAAAGCTGCCCGGATTGCAAGAGGGAAAGGAAAAATTTTCAGAATGAAAAATTTTCCGGCTCTTGTAATTTGGGTAGTTTTGTCTAAAATGCACTTTAGCAAACCGACAGGATGACGATTTGGCAAATCAAAAAGGTAGGAGATGAGGAGATACAATCGCAGCACCGCAGAAAAAATCCCCCTCTTTTGAGGGGGACTTAGGGGGTGACTCCATTCTTCCATTTCCTGCCATGCCTTTTCGTTTCCATTAAAACGATTATGGCAGGCCCCGGGGAGCTGGGCGGGGAAGCGGAGCGGGGTAGGAATGGTACTCATATGCACAAACGCTTCTAATCTTCACACGATTTCCTTGGTATCTGCTCCACCTCTGATAATCGAACTCCTGGATGTTCCTTTTTTAAACTGTAAAAATCTTCTCGGCCAAGTATCAAATGATCTACAAGCGGTATTCCCAACAATTCACCAGCCATTGCCATTTGATTTGTCATATAAAAATCCTGCTTTGACGGACTAATGCTGCCGCTTGGATGATTATGTACCATCGCAATCGCAGTCGCATTTGCTGCTATTGCTCCTTTAAAAATATTGGAGGTTTCAACTATACAGGCCTTTGTTCCTCCTATCGCCACAATCTCCATACCTATCGGCTTCATCTTCGTATCAAAATACAGCACTACGATCTGTTCTCTGTCCAAGCCCCGAAAAACTGGCTCTACAATATCTGCAATCTGTTTCGCCTCTTCCACTTTTACGCCTGTCCAATGGTTCCTTAACTGCTTATCTTCTTCCAGCCTTACTTTATATAAAACGATTCTTTTTTTCTTCATTCAATCGACTCCTTCAATCAATTACTGCATACACAAAACATCTCTTCCCTGTGTATCATGTTCCACATAACCCTAAAAATCTCTCTGTATACACATAAAACACATGGACATCTGCTGGTACATATAACAACCAGGATCAATACTAATTCTATAACCCCCACACCCATCTCATCTGCCGCAAATTCCTTTAAAATACAGCTATTATTTTCTTTTCTCATTCCTATATCCTCCATTTTATCTTCCATGTCCTCTCACAGTCTTCCATGCACTAGTGTACTGTATCATTCACATTTCGCATAATGACTTGCCTGAATTTCCATCTGCTGTGTTGTCGTCAATCGACGATGCCACCGCATCGCCTCATTCCTCCGCCTTGCAGATTGAAAATTCATTCTGCGTCATTTTGCTGAAAGTGAATGATACAGTACACTTGCCTTTGTGGCTGGATCAAGCACAGCAATATTCCGGGAGAGTATCATCCAAATGCAGTCCATGCCGGGAGCATGATCATTACCATGACCACTCCCAGAAGCAAAAACAATGGTACCAGCAGTTTTGTCCCTGCTTTTTCGCCCATACGCCGGGCCTGATGCTTGCGCTGTTCAAATGCCTCTGCCATTTCCAGCCTTAATGTTTCCCGTAAATTTTTCGAACCATTTTTCCGGTTCTGTTCTAAAAGCCCAGAAAGCTTCATGTACTGCTGCAGACCGCATCTGGTGCCAAACTCTGCAAAGGCTTTTGCCTCTGAGATCCCGCTTTTTAGCTGACTGCCTGTAATATACATTTCTTCATATACATAATGCATTTCACTGCGCCCTTCATTTACTGCCCTTTTATAATCCTCTGCGATCTTATCCCAGGCAGTACGTATGCTCATTCCTGCTCCTAAAAAGATGATCAGCCTTGAAAGCATTTCTGAATGATCCATTAAAAGCTGGTTTTTCCTGTCTTCCTCTGTCTTTTTAATTTCATTCTTTTCTTTTAGGCAAAGTAAAACTGCTGCCGCAGCACCTAAAAAACTCATCTGTATAAAAACAGGCCGCCTGGGCACATGATAAGAAATGCTTCTCCCTTCATATTCAGAAGGAAGTGTAAATACCTGCTGCTCCTGCTGTAACTCTTCTTCCTGAAGAAGCCGGTCAGCAAAGTCTTTGATCAATTGCTCCTTCTCTGTATACAATGGTGGGGTTACAGTCACAAATAGGTCATATTCCTCTGGCCAGCTTCCATCACTCATCCTTACTGTCAGGCAGATCTGCTGCGAATAACCATTTTTTTCCAGTTTTTCTGTATGCAGTGTCCCGTCATTTTCTAATATTTCCGGCTCTGATGACTGCCAGCTTAAGGAAATACCGTACCTGGGCCACTGGGTCATAAGCTCCAGATCATGCTGTACCTCGTTAATAGAAATATTCTCTCCACGTATCATTTCAGGGATCTGATCCAGTATTTCTTTATATAAGTTATAAGCTTCTTCTTTTGTATAATGTTTTGGATAGATCCGCAGGTCAAAAGGAATATCCCCGCCTTTTTCCACCAGTCCCCTTACATACAGCTCCTGTTCCTGATAGCTTTCATCTGCTGCCGGACGTTCAAGTACATTTCCTTCCTTTATCACAGGATCCCTTTCCTGAAGGATCCAGGCAGCAGCACCAAGAAACATGCCGGTGCCAACACAGAGCAGTTGTTTTCTCCAAACTTTTATCTTTTTCCACATTTTCCCTCTGTCCCATTTTATATACCTTCAGAATCTTTCTATATGGGAATATCCAGGATCCTTTTTGCAAGATACACAGCACCCACATACACCCCCAGGCAGACCGTCATACAGATCCGGCCAAGCCATGTATGATACATGGTCTGGAAAAAGCCCGGAGATGTAAGGTCTATATAGAGGATGATGCCAAAGGGAATGCCATTCATGATCTTCTGCTCAAATACTCTGGCTGCTGTCATAGTATGTATCTCTTCCTGGACCTGTATTTTATCCCGGATAATACCAGCTGTCTGACTGATAATATCTGTCAGTTCCCCGCCGCTTCTTTTTGCAGCTGCAAAAACCTGGGCAAACTGGTCTATATCCTGTATCCCGCTGCGCCTTCCCATATCTGCCAAAAGGAGTTCCACCGGCCGGTTCATCCGGATCCCTGCTGCAATATCTGCAAATTCTTCTGTTATCATCCCCTTTGGACCGTACAGCACTTCCAGTTCCTTTACACTCATGAAAAAGCTATTTTCCAGGGAATATCCGGCACTTAAAAATGAGGATAATACCAGTATCCCTTCTTTAAACTGAAGAGTCAGCTGGCGGATCTTCTCTTTTTGCAGATCCTTCTTTTTATAAAAAGGATAATAAAACGCTGCAGGAAGGAACAGAAAAAATGCTGCTATACTTCGGTAAAAGGTATAGGCGCAAAGACTATCTGCTATAACACCAAATATTGTAAACCGCAGCCATTCTTTAGAGGAAAGCCGGTATTTCCTGTAATCAGGCGGTCTGGCCCTGTTTGTCCCATTTTGTTTTTTAATTCCCGGCAGATATTTCTTATCCGCATACGTCTGCCAGTTTATCCCTTGCTTTAAGTTCCCCGCATTTTTTAAGCCTTTTTTCTTTTCTGTCATAGAAAAAAAGAACTTCCTGTCCCACCTTTCCATTTTCATATCCCCCTATCTCCACAATAGACAGCACTTTTCTGCTCCCGTCCTTTAACCTCCCCAGATGGACCATAATATCCAGTGCCGATGCGATCTGGCTGCGGATGGCATCCAATGGCAGGTCTGCTCCCATAAGTACCATAGTCTCTAACCTTGAAAGCATGTCCTGCGGACTGTTCCCATGGCCTGTAGACAAGGAACCCGGATGTCCTGTATTCATAGCCTGAAGCATATCCAGGGCTTCCCCGCCTCTTACCTCTCCTACGATAATACGGCTGGGATTCATTCGCAGAGAAGCCTTGATCAGCTGACTGATGGTTATCTCCCCTTCCCCCTCTGTATTGGCATTGCGTGTCTCCATCCGCACCAGATTAGGAACATGACGGATCTGCAGTTCCGCAGAATCTTCAATGGTGATCACACGCTCCTGTTCTGGAATAAAAGAAGACAATGCATTTAAAAATGTGGTTTTTCCCGAGTTTGTGCCGCCGCTTACAAAAATGTTGTACCGTGCTTCCACCAGCTTTTCTAAAAATGCTGCTGCTTCTTCTGTGATCGCCTGAAAGCGGATCAGTTTTTCTATGGTAACAGGCTCCGGAAACTTGCGGATAGTCACTACAGGACCATCAAGTGCCACCGGCGGCAGAACAATATGTACACGGGAACCATCCTCTAACCTGGCATCTGCAATGGGACTGGACACATTTACAATACGGTTCACCTTTCCCACGATCTGCTGGATGATATCCTCTAATTGCTCTGTTTTTTCAAATCTGCGGTTCCATAAAAGCATTTTCCCTTTCTTTTCTATAAATATCTTTCCCGCTCCATTGATCATGATCTCCGTTACTTCTTTGTCATCTAACAGTTCCTGAAGGATATCAAGACGGCGGAAGCTGTCATAAAGGCTGTTTCTAAGCCACAACCTCTCCTTTAACGGAAGATAAACCTCTCTTCCCTTTTGGCGGATAGCTGCATCAATCTGGTCATAAAGCTGTTCATCTTCCAGGTATATCTGGTCTTTTAACTGTCCCAGCACATTTCTCCTTAATTCTCCCCGGATTCCTTCCCGTTTTCCGGCTAAATGCATCTGCCCATCACTCACCTTTCATATCCCCCTTCCAGAAGTTTTCTCACAAAATCCCCCATTTCACCCCAGATCAGCTGGTCTATATAATTTTCCCTGTGAGCTGTCATCCTGCTTACAGGAAGACGCAGCTTCTGTATTTTGCTGCGATCCTCCCTCTCATCTGCTTCTTTTAAATATTCCTCAAATTCTTCCAGCTTTGCCATCGAAACCATATCATCCAATACAGGCATATAAATAACATCACAGGCCTCAAACAGCTCCACTGCTCCTTTTCCCATATGCCCCATATCCACAACGATCCTCTCATAACCGCTTTCTGCTGCAATCTTTCGAAGCAATCCTGCTATTTCTTCCGGTGGGATCTGGTCTAAGTCTTCTCCATAAGAGACCGGCGGAATATGATCCACATTTCCACTGGATAAGATCATGGATTTTAATTTAAGCCAGTTAAAATCTCCCCTCTGATACAGATAAAATACATCTGAAAGATCCTGCTCATATCCCCCGCAGACCAGCTTTGAAAAACCGGAATATTCCTCCAGGCTGATAAATAAAACTGCCTGGCTCTTTCCCAGCATATGAGCCAGAGCCAATGCAAAAGAAGTTTTCCCGCAGCGTCCCACCGGTGAATAAACTCCCATGACCAAACCGCTCTTTCCCATAAGTGCCAGACCTGGTTGAGGCGGTGCAATGCAGTAACAGGCCATTACTTCCTGTAAAATGCAATCACCGGACTGGTATTTATACACGGAAGCTTCCTCTTTTGCTTCTCCTTTTGACACAAATTCCCCGTCACAGAGGATCATTTTCAATCCGGCTTTTACTTCTTTTGCTTTTTCCCGTACATTTTCACCTGCAAGAAGGATCTCAATGTCATGAGTCTGTCCATATTCCTTTAATTTTTCCAGGTCTGAAAATGCCATTGCCTGAAAAGGAAATGTTTCCTTCTGGTTCACATATTCTGCCAGCCGCCCTGCATACAACGGATCTTCATCGTATACAGCCATTACTTTTACCATTTTCCATCCTCCTTAAAATCCCCTGCATTCCCAAAATGTTCTCTAGGAATCTTCCTGTACCTGATCTTGTGAAAAGCCGAAAGCAAAGACAGGTACAGGAAAGACTCTGATAAGACATCAAAGAACCAGAATAAGAATAGCACCTGCACAGAAACAGGCTCCTAAAGGTATCACACATCCGGTTCCATCCCGGGATAAAACATAATACTTTTCAACTTTTTTATCATTGAACACTTGCCTGATATAGGCAGATAAATAAAGAAAACGCTCCCAGGCACTTCCATCCTGCAGCATTTTTAAAAGAGACAGAACCGCTCCCAAAAGAAGTCCTGCAATAAAGACCTTTCCCGTTTTTTCAAGACCAAGCCAGACTGCAAAAACAGCCATAAGCTTCATGTCCCCGGCACCCACCAGTCCAAAATGTGAAAGAACGATGCCCGGTATCAACAGCAAAACTGCCCGAAATACACAGGCTGCCACTGCCACCAGAAACCATAGCCACTGTACGTTCCAGATTCCGATTCCCCCTCTGCCAGCCTGAAAAAACAGGGAAACACAGCCCAATACCATTTCCCAGACGATAACCCAATTAGGGATCCGGTAATATTTCCAGTCACTTACACCAGCAACTGCCAGTCCCGTTAAAAACAGGATCCGCAAAAAATCATTTGAATAAAAATAGACCGATATCTTCACCTCCCCCATAAAAGATGCAAAAAAACTGTTTTCTCATCTTGATCAAAATACACTGCATCTGGATACTGTGCTGAAATCCGCACATAAAAATTACAGAATTAAAAATAAAAAATAGATTTTTTTAAGAATGTGACCTTATTATGCCGTATTTCTCCCCTCCTGTCAAGAGCTTTTTGGAAGCATTTTGGATTATTTTTTCATCCGTTTTTCTATTGACCCCAGTGTACTGTAATGGTAAAATGATATTAGTTTAAAAATTTAAACCAAAGGAGGGGACGGCTATGACAACGGCTAAGGATCTGCAGAAACAATTTCATTGCTGCATGCCTCTTTTTATTGCCCTTGGGGATAAGGTACGCCTTTCGATCGTAGAGCTTCTCAGCGAAGATGCTTTAAAGAACGGAGGCACACGGGGAACCATTGATTTTGAAGGCTGCGCCATGAATGTAAATGAGATCACCCGCCGCACCAGTCTTTCCCGGCCTGCTATCTCCCATCATTTAAAAATATTAAAAGATGCAGGTCTGGTGGGTGTACGCCAGGACGGGACAGCCAACTATTACTATCTCACCTTACGTGACTCCACCCGCTCTCTTATGGAGCTGGGATATAGATTGGAGGAGTTTATGTAATGATGCATAATTCTTTTTTTTCCAGATATACTAATTGATGCCAGAGTAAATCTGTTGGCAGTTGGGAGATGAAGATTTATGCCGGGATTTTTAAAAGCCGTTCGCGAGGCTGCAGCCGCAGCACCTGTAAAAGAAAACTTAGTTTTTACAAAGCGGGAACTGTGGGACGATATTGAACGTACTCTCTGGGCTCTGGAAACAGCCCAGAACCATTTTGAACAGGCTACAGAGCCGTCGCTGATCGACTGCTATATCTACGAATGGAATGCAGCGCAGCTGCGCTATCAGTTTTTGCTGAGAAAATTCAAAAACATGGAGGACTGACAACATGAGTACCTGGTATGAACAAGCTATCTTTTATCATATGTATCCTTTGGGAATGACCGGAGCGCCGAAACAGAATGCGCAGACAGAGGTGACAGACCGGTTTAAAGAACTGGATCAGTGGATCCCACATATCCGTTCTTTAGGCTGCAATGCCATCTACATAGGTCCTCTTTTTGAATCATCCAGTCATGGCTATGACACCAGGGATTACAAGCTGGTGGACAGCCGTCTGGGAACCAACGAAGATTTCCGTGAGTTTACAAAGCTCTGCCATGAAAATGACATCAAAGTAGTCGTTGACGGTGTTTTCAACCACACTGGCCGTGAGTTTTTTGCTTTTAAAGACATTCAGGAAAAAAAATGGGACTCCCCGTACAAGGACTGGTACAAAGGGGTGAATTTTGACTGGCAGAGCCCTTTAGGCGATCCATTTGGCTATGAAGCATGGCAGGGGCATTTTGAACTGCCCTGTTTAAATCTTTATAACCAGCAGGTAAAAGATTATCTTTTTGATGTGATCCGCTTCTGGGTGGATGAGTTTGACATTGACGGCATCCGTTTAGACTGCGCCAATATCCTGGACTTTAATTTCATGAAAGAAATGAGGACCAAAACTGCTTCCATGAAACCGGATTTCTGGCTTATGGGAGAAGTCATCCACGGTGATTACAGCCGCTGGGTCAACCCGGAAATGCTCCATTCGGTTACTAACTACGAACTGCACAAAAGCATTTATTCCGGTTTTAATGACCATAACTTTTTTGAGATCGCCCACAATGTACGTCGTCTGGAAGCCATTGGAAGACAGCTTTATACCTTCCTTGATAACCATGATGAAGACCGCATTGCCAGCAAATTAAAAATAAAAAAGCATCTGTATCCTGTATACACCTGTTTAATGACCCTTCCGGGAATACCGTCTATTTACTACGGAGGTGAATGGGGAACGGAAGGGAAACGTACTTCCACCTGTGATGATGACCTGCGCCCCTACATTCCGGCTGAAAAGATACCACAGTTAAACTGTGAGCTTACGGATTTTATTTCCAGACTTGGAAAGATCCATGAAGAAAACGAAGAGCTTCACACCGGAAAATATCAGGAACTGCTTCTTACCAACAGGCAGTATGCCTACGCAAGATGGGGAAATAACAGCCTGATCATCACAGCCTTAAATAATGATGATAATGAAACTATATTAAACATCCCGGTTCCCATCCAAGCGCAGACAGCAATAGATCTTTTAAACAGTAATGGTGAAACCGGCGAAGATAAAGTTCTGCCTGTGCAAAACGGCAGACTGGAAATTAAATTAAAGGGCAACTGGGGTGCTGTCCTTAAAATTAAGGGGGAAAATTAATATGACAATGAGAAAGCAGGCGGGTCAGGCACAAAAAGCAATCCCGGCCACAGCTCATAAAACTACCAGAAAAAGCACAGGTACAAAAACTGCAGCAAAAAACACTTCTTCCAAAAGTACTGCAGCAAAATCTAAAACGCAGGGAAAGACTTCCGGTTCTGCAGCTGCCAGAAAGAATGCAGGAAACACCGGTCTGATCTCCGATCTGGACTGCTATTTATTCGGTGCAGGTACCCACTATGAGATCTATAAAAAGCTGGGCGCTCATCCCATGACCTACAACGGCAAAAAAGGCATCTATTTTGGTGTATGGGCACCACATGCCCAGGCAGTCCATTTGGTAGGCGATTTCAACGGCTGGAATCCGGAAGCCAATCCTATGAAAAAAGTGGGACAGTCCGGCATCTGGGAATACTTTAACGCAGGTATGCAGGTTGGCGAGCTTTACAAATTCGCTATTACCACAGATACAGGAAAGATCCTTTATAAAGCAGATCCATTTGCCTTCAGTGCAGAATACCGCCCAGGTACTGCCTCTGTTACTGCCGATATCAGCGGATTTTCCTGGAATGACGGTGACTGGATCTCAAAGCGCTCCCAGGCAGATATGACAAAGCAGCCTATCAGCATTTATGAAGTCCATCTGGGTTCCTGGAAGAAGAAGGACCGTGAAGAAAAGGACGGATATTATACCTATGTGGAAGCTGCCCATGAACTGGCTGCCTATGTAAAGGAAATGGGCTACACCCACGTAGAGCTTATGGGTATCGCAGAGCATCCATATGACGGTTCCTGGGGATATCAGGTCACCGGTTATTTTGCCCCTACCTCCCGTTACGGAAGCCCTAAAGACTTCATGTATTTTGTGAATTATTTACATAAAAATGGCATCGGAGTTATCCTTGACTGGGTTCCGGCCCATTTCCCGAAAGATGCCCATGGACTGGCTGATTTTGATGGACATCCTCTTTTTGAATATGAAGATCCTCGCAAGGGTGAACATCCAGACTGGGGCACAAAAGTCTTTGATTATGGCAAAAATGAAGTAAAAGACTTCCTCATCAGCAACGCTCTCTACTGGGTAGAAGAATACCACGTAGATGGACTGCGGGTAGATGCAGTTGCTTCCATGCTGTACTTAGACTATGGCCGTGAACCAGGCCAGTGGGTACCAAATAAAGACGGCGGAAACCAGAATTTAGAGGCTATTGAGTTCTTTAAGCACTTAAATACCGTTGTCCAGGGCCGCAACCACGGTGTTTCCATGATCGCAGAAGAATCTACTGCTTGGCCGAAAGTGACGGAGCATCCGGAAAATGACGGACTGGGATTTACCTTTAAATGGAATATGGGCTGGATGCATGATTTCCTGGAATATATGAAATTAGATCCATATTTCCGCAAATATAATCACAACCGCATGACCTTCAGCCTCACCTATTTTACCAGTGAAAATTACATTTTAGTACTCTCCCATGACGAGGTAGTCCACCTGAAGTGTTCCATGATCAACAAGATGCCCGGCCTTGGAGAGGACAAGTTCTCCAACTTAAAAGCCGGTTACACCTTTATGTTAGGCCATCCCGGAAAGAAGCTTTTATTTATGGGACAGGACTTTGGCCAATGGCACGAATGGGATGAAAAGGTCAGCCTTGACTGGTATTTAGCTGAAGAAGAAAGCCACAAAAAGCTTCAGGAATATGTCCGTGATCTTCTTCATATTTACAGGAAATATCCGTGTCTGTACCGCCTTGACAATGACTGGAACGGTTTCCAGTGGATCAACGCCAATGACGGTGACCGCAGCATTTTTAGTTTTATCCGTAAAGATGAAACTGGCAAAAAGAACCTGCTGTTCATAGTAAACTTCACACCTGTAGACCGCCCGGATTACCGTGTAGGCGTTCCGAAACGCTGTAAGCTGTCACTTCTTTTAGATAATGTCCATGGCGCCTATAAACCAAGCCAGTGCCCGACTTATACATCCATAAAAGGTGAATGTGATGGACAGCCATATTCTATTTCTTATCCGTTAAGTGGATATGGAACTGCGATCTTCCGGTTTTAAGTGCCGGTAACACTTTTATGGTAAATTTCGTTAATTTTTTATCAATTTTGCTGTACTTTTAATCATTCATGTAGTAAAATAATAATCGATGCGGCAGTTCACACCGCAGCAGTACCGTATATAATGTGTGGAAGGAGAGTATGATTATGGCAAAAGAAATGATTTTCAGTAGTGCAAAAAAGACCGTCTACCGTGACGGAGATACTGCCATTAAGGAATTCTGTGAAGGATTCCCGAAAGCTGAGGTTTTAAACGAAGCATTATGTAATGCAAGAGTGGAGACCATCGAAGCGCTCAATGTTCCAAAGGTTTTAGGGGTAACGGTAACTGATGGAAAATGGTCTATTATCAAGGAATATGTACCAGGCAAGACCTTAGAACAGCTGATGGATGAAAATCCTGACAAGCTGGACGAGTACATGTCCCAGATGGTAGATCTTCAGCTGCTGATCCACAGCCAGGCTTGCCCGCTGCTCAACAAACTGAAAGAAAAAACCATCCGTTCCTTAAAATCCGTGGAACAGCTGGACGAAGGCACACGTTATGAGCTTTTGACCAGACTGGACGGAATGCCAAAACACACCAAGCTCTGCCACGGCGATTTCAATCCATCCAACATCATTGTTGGGGACGATGGAAAGCTTTATGTCATTGACTGGGTACATGCTTCCCAGGGTAATGCAAGTGCCGATGTGGCCAGAACCTACCTTCTGCTCAGCTTAAAGGACAAAAAGAAAGCAGAGCTGTACATGGATCTGTTCTGTGAAAAAACAGGTACAGAAAAACGCTATGTACAGGGCTGGCTTCCAATCGTAGCAGCCGCACAGCTGGCTTATAAGCGTCCGGAAGAGAAAGATCTGTTAGAGAGCTGGATCAATGTTTTCGAGTATCAATAAGTTCTATTTACACATTTAAGCAGTACCGCCTGAAAGCGGGCTGCAAATTTACGGTCAAAAAAGACAGGTTCCTTGTGGGCCTGTCTTTTTTAGTATCTTCCTTGCGTTTTCTGTTTATTTTTCCTATTTAGTTTTCCGGTTTATGTTTCCTGTTTATTCTCCCGGTTTCCATTCCGGATCAGTACTTCCTCTTTCACTGTTAAATTCTTGTCATTTTCTACCATTACATCCCAGTTATAGGGGACGCTTTCCAGCAGGTTCTCTCCCACCGGCATTTCCCCGGACATTTTCTCCCCGGACTGTTCTTCTGCCCGCTTCTCTTCCGCAGCCCGTTCCAGACGCATTTCTGCCCTGGTCTCCTGGCGCACTTGCGGGAAAATGACCTGAGCCTTGAACAGATCACCGTCAATGGTGATCACAAACTCGCCTTTCTGCAGCTGAGTCAGACTCCGGGCAATGGAAAGCCCTAATCCGCTGCCTTCTGTGGTCCGCGCCACATCTCCTCTGACAAAACGTTCTGTCAGTTCATCCGGGCTGATATTTAACGGCTTTTCCGAAATATTTTTCATAGTGAAAATGGCTTTTCCATCTACAGAAGCCACATCCACATATACCCGGCTGCCTTCCTGAGCATATTTAAAAGCATTGGTATAAAGATTTTCAAGAACACGCCATAATCTGCGCCCATCTGCCTTAATAATGATCATGCCATCCGGGAAATCAGAGATGATCTTTAAATGGCGCTGGTCAAAACGTTCCTCAAATTCACCATTTGTCTGCTGCACCAGCTCTACCAGGTCAATATCTGTCACTTCCAGCTTCAGGTTGCCGGAACTTGCCTTGGATGCTTCTACCAGATCCTCTGTTAATGTCTTTAAACGCTGGGATTTCTGGTCCAGGACTTCCAGATAAGAGGCGATCTTGGGATCCTGTATCTTCTGCCTCTTTAACAGATCCACATAGTTGATAATGGATGTAAGGGGAGTCTTAATATCATGGGAAACATTAGTGATCAGGTCCGCTTTTAAGCGCTCACTTTTTACCTTTTCCTGTAGTGCTGTATCCAGACCACTTCCAATATTATTAATATGATCTCCTACTGTTCTTTCTTTTCCGGTAAGCTTTTTTGTGTCCAGCCTGAAACCGGTATCACCTTTTGCAATGCAGGTAATGGCATTATTCAAAAGATCTTTCTGCTCTGCCTTACGAAACAGCCTGTGGTAGATCCAGCCATCCAGTCCCACAAACAAAACAGCGCATACATAAAATAAAATACGTGAAGTCAGTTTTTCATCTTTATAGGCAAAAAGGAACAGCGTTCCCCACATCATCATGCCATTAACAACTAAAAACAGCAGATAACAAAGGCTGGTACCTGCCACAAAACTGGCTTTGGCAATATAATCTTTTGAAGCATTTACTGCCTTTTTTGCAATGCTTTTCTCCCATAATGTATTGGCCTTATAACGCCTTAAAAGACTGAAGCCACAGAGAATACTGCATCCATAAAGTATCACATATTTTAATAATTTATTCCAGTAAGCCAGATGTTCTTCTGAAGCAAACAGGCCAATGACCATAATACCCAGCTTTCTGCAAAAGTACAAAATACCGGCTGTTGCTGCCGCACACAAAAGCACACAGGACTCCGTATACATTTTATCGATGGGGAACAGGCGGATTGCACCACCCAGCTCATCTTCATGACCAGACAAAAGCACCAGTGCCACCAGCGTAGTGAAAAATCCGACCATTCCGGCGATCACAGCACCCATTCCTACAATAAAAGCAGAACGGGCACCTTTATATTCTCCTGCTTCCTTTGCATATTTATCAGCATATGGATAATTTGTATCCACAGAAACTACCATGTAATTCTGGTCATTGTCAAATGGATTCCAGGTTTCCAGCAGGGAAGCCGCATTTTCCGGTATCAAAGCCAGATTACTTTCCATACGGATGGTATTTCCGGGAATAAATAAATATTTTCCAAAACCTCTCAGCTCATCTAAGGACATAGATGGAACATTCGTATAAACCGCTTCTTCCCCACTATCGCTTTTATAAAAGATACGGAACCGGACATTTGTATTATTACTGATGAAATTATAATAGATCGTATAATATTTTCCCAAACGATCCAGGATATCAAGAGCCATTTCCTCTTTAGTCATCCTGGTCTCCAGGCCATCTGCATCTGCCAGACCTGGGTTATCCGTTTTATATTCTACGGTGATTTCCATGTCATCATCGTCCATGGCCATAGGAGACCCCTGAACTGTAAAATCTTCCCCCAGGTAATATCCGCGGATTTTTGCATAACGGACGATCTGGTCCAGTGTCATATTTTCATCTACGCCTGGTCCGTCTGTAATACGCACAATATTCTTATGCATGTCCAGAACACCATTCGTTTCAAACATATCCTTATAGCCGATATAGGTAAAAATATTGCTGATATCTATGCCCAGCTGGGAGCAGAATGCATTTGAATCCTCGTATGTTTCATCATAGATCCAGCGGATACCTTTACCGTATCCGCCGTTTAAATACATGGCACTGATACCCGCCAGTGTAATGACCAGAAAGATCACATGAAACACGGACAGCAGCACCTTCCATTTTCTCAGACCAAACGATTTTTTTTCCATAGGCCACCTACTGTTTCTCGATCTTATAGCCTACGCCCCATACTACCTTCAGATATTTTGGCTCTCTCGGGTTGATCTCAATCTTTTCCCGGATATGACGGATGTGGACAGCTACTGTATTATCTGCACCAATGGCTTCCTCGTTCCAGATCTTTTCGTAGATCTCATCAATAGAGAATACCTTTCCTGCATTCTTAACCAGAAGCAAAAGGATGTTATACTCAATAGGCGTCAGTTTGATCGGCTCTCCATCTACAGTAACCTCCTTGTTGTCATCATTGATCTGGAGACCGCCACACTTGTAAACCTGGCCTTCTGCCTGTTGGCTCATGTTCCCAAGCTGTGTATAACGGCGCAGCTGGGATTTGACTCTTGCTACCAGTTCTAACGGGTTAAATGGCTTTGTAATATAATCATCTGCACCGATATTAAGTCCCAGGATCTTATCTGCATCCTCTGATTTTGCAGAAAGGATAATGATCGGAATACTGCTGGTCTCACGTACCTTTAAGGTAGTACGTATACCATCCAGTCCCGGCATCATCACATCTAAAATCAAAAGATCTGCGGACTGTGTCTCCAGATATTCCAGAGCTTCATATCCGTCATAGGTTTTTATAACTTTAAAGCCTTCTCCTGTAAGGTAAATGTCAATGGCTTCTACAATCTGTTTATCATCATCACATACCAGGATCGTCTGCATAAATGTCTCCTCCTTTGTTAATATACCTGCGCCCACAGGCGCAGACCGGGTGTATGTTACTGTTTAAAAGATACGCCATGCGCAGATAAAGTTATTTCTCCACCACTGGCTTAAGCTTCTGTGGACAACCTTACCATTACTGGATGAAGCATCAATAACGGTTCCGCCGCCTGCTGCAATACCTACGTGGCCTCTTACAACTACGATATCGCCCGCCTGGATATCTCCAAAATTGCTTACCTTTGTATAACGTCCTGCACTTCTCCAGCCTGAAGAAGTCATATAACTCTGGCTTACGCCTACCTGCTTTAAGCACCAGTATACAAAACCGGAACAGTCAAAAGAGCTGGGGCCCTTTGCTCCCCATACATATGGGCTTCCAAGCTTGGAAGATGCTACGGAGATCAGCGCAGAAACACCTGTACCGGATGCCGGTCTTGGAGCCGGTGTACTGGTATTGCCGCCGTTATTGCCCTTGTTAGAATTATTGTTCTTTCCGCTGTTATTGTTTTTGTTGCCCTTAGCCGGTGCAGCTGTAGAAGGTGCCGGTTTCTTCACATCGTCACTGGTAAGCTTGGCCATGGTCAGTACGCCAACTTTACCATCTGCAGACAGACCGTTGCGTGACTGGAAGTTCTTTACTGCATCTTCCGTTGCTTCACCATAATAGCCAGTTACATTGGAAGATGGCAAATAGCCGTATTTGCTTAACAGCTGCTGTACTCTGGTAACAGAATCGCCCTGTTCACCGATCATTAAACCATTTGGCTTGGCATCCGGACTGTTTAATACAATACGGGTGGATGGTCCTAAGTAGCCGTCTACTACCTGGTCATTTCTTGCCTGGAACTGCTTAACTGCGATCACAGTGTCCTGACCATATGTACCATCTGGTGTTGTAGTCAGATAGCCCAGATCCTTTAAACGCTGCTGGCATGCCAGTACCACATCACTCTTTTCACCGTATGCAAGCATATTTGCCTTAATGTCATCGCTGTACATCAGGTTATAGGTCTGCCGGCCTACTTTTCCGTCTTCTGCCAGTCCATTAACCCCCTGAAGCTTTAAAACGGCAATTTCTGTAGCATCATCAAAGTTGCCCGTTACCTGGTCTGCAGAAGCCAGATATCCCAGCTCATACAGTCGCTGCTGGATCTTCTGGATATCATCGCCCTGTGTTCCCTTAGATACTGCATAATGTTTGGCATCTTCTGCCATCAATTCATCCCATGTGGTATTACCTACAATGCCATCCTGAGGCAGTTCATTCTGTCTCTGGAAATGTTTTACTGCTGTGAGCGTTACCTGGCCAAAGTAATCCGTAGGCTCATCGTTATCCATAAAGCCCAGATCCATCAGTCGCTGCTGAAGCTTCTTTACGATCTCATGGCGAACACCTTCCCTTAAGTACTGTGGTGCTGATTCTGCGTCCTCCGGAAGCTCTACATCCGTCAGTCCAGGAAGGATCTGTCCATCCATTCCTAAGGGTGCTATGGTCTCATCGGTTCCGTTTGAGAACGCCTGTCCATCTGCGGCATCTGCTTCTGCCGGTTCTGCGGCCTCATTTTGAACAGCAGCCCCAGTGCCGCTCAAAGAGCAGCCCCCCAGTGCCAAAGCTGCCGCCAAAACACCGGATACGCAGGCATATCTTAAATAATATGTATATTTCTGGTTCATCAAATGTATCCTCACTTGTTGTCCTTCGTTGCTTGGTCCACTCAGGACCCTCGCGCTTCGCGCTCCACTACCTGCTAGCGCAGGCGGGTCCTTCGTTGGTGAGCGCAAGAAAAACAAATGCCGCATTCTGCGGCGCTTGTTTTTCTTCTGCGCTCACCACATTATAACACATCTCCTTTCTTTTTTCGATATTTTTCATGGTCTTAAGGAAATCGCAAGTTCCTGTACCCTGACTTTTACAGTTTTAGCTGGAAAATTATTGTGGCAGATACTAAAATCCCAGGAAATTCAATTATTCTGGGATTTTTTGATGATTTCTATTTACGTTATCCAAACGCTTCCCCTAAACAGCGTACCGTAAAAAGCTTCGGCTATTTGGAAGATCAGACTGACCTGGAAGCATTTTGGAAAGAAGTAAATGCCTGCAATGACAGCCTCAAGCATAAGCGGGATCTGCGTATTGAAATCCCCGTTTCCGAAATGATGTATTCCGAAAACAACAGGCTGCTTAACTATGGCTACAAGTTTCCGGAATCCGTTTACCATCTTCTTGGAATCGACACCTTCTTTGAACAATACCAACGGTCATCCGGATTCCGCGGAAAATACTCGCTGAATGAAATCTTCCGTTACCTTGTGATGGACAGAATCCTCTATCCGGCCTCGAAACGGGAAGTAGCTTCACGCCTTCTGAATTATTACGGCCTGAACAGCGAATTTGACCTTCCGGATATTTACCGCGCATTAGACCAGTTCAACATCATCTTTTATGACCTCCAGCGTTTTATCAGTGAACAGGTGGGAGAGCGGTTTGGTCGGGACCTGCAGTACAGTTTCTATGATGTAACAAACTACTATACGGAAAAAGATTTTGCAGACCCGGATGAAGAATACCGTGACCGGTCGGGAAAGCTGGTAAGCGGCCCTGCCCTGGGGCAGAAAGGCGTTTCCAAGGAGCACCAGCTGACGCCTATCATACAGATGGGACTCTTCATGGATGGAAACGGGGTTCCCATATGCATGGATGTATTCCGGGGGAACATGAGTGATTCCGATACACTGAAAGAAAATCTGGACGGATTCAAGAAGGAATACGGCATGGAACGGACAGTTGTCGTGGCAGATAAAGGGATGAACTGTTCTCGCAATATTGATCTTCTGTGCAGTCAGGGCGATGGTTATGTATTTTCCCAGATATTAAAAGGAACAAAAGGGAAACGTTACCAGGAAGCCCTGTTTGCCCAGGAAGGCTGGCAGGAAGCGGAAGACGGTTCCTACAAATGGAAACTGCTCACGGAAGAATACCAGGGGTATGATATCTCATTTGAAATGCAGGACGGACAGAAAACAGAGAAAAAGAAAGCGGTAAGGCGGCAGCGGAAGGTTCTTCTTTACTGGTCAAGAGCAGATGCAGAAATGGCAGCAAAGAAAAGAGAAGAAAAGCTGAAGAAAGCAGAAAAGAGTACAAAGAACAATGCCTATGGGATCGTCCATGGAAAAGACCGGTATATAAAAGAAGAAACCATCCTGAAAGAGACCGGTGAAGTTCTGGATGAAAGGCAGACAGCCAAAGTATCCGCAGTGGACCGGGAGAAGGCGGAAAAAGATGCCCTTTATGACGGATATTTTGCAATCATAACCAGTGAGATGGATTATGATGCTGCAAAGATACGGGAAGTATACCATGGTTTGTGGCGTATTGAGGAATCTTTCCAGACCATGAAGAGCGATTTCGATGCAAGACCGATTTATCTGAACAAGCGGGAGCATATCCGGGCACACTTTCTGATCTGTTTCGTGGCGCTTGTGATCCTGCGTCTGATACAAAACAGAATGGGGATTGAAAGATTGTCGGTGGACAGGATTGCGGAAGCGCTGCGAAGCGCAAACTGCCTGTTGGAAAGAGGCGGTTATGTCCGCCTGCTGGATGTTGGTGGAAAGATCCGGTACGAGGAAATCCCGGATCGGAAAAGTGGGAAACTGGTGCCAAGCCTGAAATTCAGCAGCGAGGATCAAGTAGCCTTGGATTATCGCCGAATACAAGAAACGTTTGGAACAAACTTCTACTATGCTTACGCGAAGCAGGAAGACTTCAAAAGATTCTTCAAAGAAATGGAACTGGGCAAAAGAGCATAACACAAGAAACTCCCTACAAACGCTTTGTTTTCAGGCTTTGTAGGGATCATCCTGATTTTCTTCATCCCTTATACGGCTTCCGGATTTAAGGCCGTAGGCACCTTGTTTAACAGTCTGTTTGGCTTTGACTATCATGTCTCCATGATTGCAGGCGCTGCCATCATCATCGGATACACTGTCTTAGGCGGTTTCCTGGCTGTTTCCACCACAGACCTGATTCAGAGCGTAGTTATGAGCATTGCACTTATTATCATCGTCTTCTTCGGCATCCATGTAGCTGGAGGCTGGGATGCCGTGATTTCCAACGCCCAGTCCCTGGCAGGGTACTTAAGCATGACCAGCATGCACAATATGGCAGATCACACATCCTCTCCATACAGCCTGCTGACTATCTGCTCCACTTTAGCCTGGGGCCTTGGATATTTTGGCATGCCTCACATCCTGCTGCGGTTTATGGCTATTGAGGATGAGAACAAACTGACTCTTTCCCGGCGCATCGCTTCTGTCTGGGTAGTGATTTCCATGTTTGTGGCCATCTTGATCGGTATCATCGGTTACAGCGCTTCCGTGCCAATGCTGTCCACCAGTTCCCAGTCTGAGACCATTATCATTCAGTTGTCCGGACTTTTAGGACAGAATGGTTTCCTGCTTTCCATCATCGCTGGAATCGTCCTGGCAGGCATTTTGGCTTCCACCATGTCCACGGCAGATTCCCAGCTGCTTACAGCGGCTTCCGGCATCTCCCAGAACCTGCTTCAGGACTTCTTAAAGATTAAGATGGACACCAAGACCTCCATGCGGGCCGCCAGACTTACCGTTATCGGCATTGCATTGGTGGCTGTTGTCCTGGCATGGAACCCTGACAGTTCCGTATTTACCATCGTTTCCTTTGCCTGGGCCGGTTTCGGCGCATCCTTTGGACCTGTAATGCTGTTTGCCCTGTTCTGGAAGCGCAGCAACCTTCCAGGTGCCATCGCAGGCATGGTAGCCGGAGGCGTCATGGTATTTGTCGGAAATATGGCATCAAGCCTATGGGCGGTATCTGGGGAATCTACGAACTGCTCCCGGCATTCCTGGTGGCCTGTGCGGCAATCATCATCGTTTCCCTGGCCACTGCAGCACCTTCCAAGGAAATCTGCGATAAGTTCGATTCCATCGGGAAATAATAGGACATAACATTTCCTAATAAAGCAAAAATCCCTGACCACAGTTCATAATCTGCATGGTCAGGGATTATCTGCTTTATTCCAAAAAATCTTCCCTTTGCGGTGTAAAAATATCCAATATCACCGCGTCTTCCAGCGCTGTCGCACCATGAAGAACTCCAGGAGGTACATAATAGGTATCCCCCCTTTTCAGTTCATAAACTTCTTCCTCCATCGTATATTGAAAAGAGCCAGATAAAATGTAACTTACCTGTTCATGAGGATGCCGATGGGCAGTCCCTACTGCGCCCTTCTTAAAAACAGCTTCAACAATCATCATATTACCGTTATGAGCCAAAATCCTTCTTGTAATTCCTCCTCCGATGTCCTGTCCCACCACAGTTTCATACTTTACTACCATGTCGTTCTTCTCCTTATCAATGCATTGACATATCAATCAAAGCATCATCTGTCCACCATTGATTTGAACCACCTCGCCTACCAGATAAGAAGACTGATCTGAGGCCAGATAATACATCACATCCGCAACCTCTTCAGGCCGTCCCATGCGTCCTGCAGGAATTGCCTTTACAAAACTTTCCAAAAGTTCTTTACTACTGGCAGCGTGGAAAGCTGTATTGATTGTTCCCGGGGAAACGGCATTCACGCGGACGCCTGCCGGAATCAGTTCCTTTGCCAGTGCTCTCGTCATAGTCAGAACCGCTCCCTTTGCTGCCGCATATACACCTGCTCCGGGTCCTCCACCATTATAAGCCGCAATCGTGGTAATATTAATCATAGTTCCCTTTACAGTTTTCAGATAGGGGATACACTCTCTAGCAGCAAAAAATGCTCCGTTCAGGTTCAAATCCATCACCCGATTCCAAAACTCAGTTTCCATACCTTCAAAAGAAGATCTGCCTCCCAGGCCCCCCGCGTTGTTAATTAGAGTGTCAATCCTGCCATATGTATCTACGGTCTTCGCCACCATGGCTTTGACTTCCTCTTCCTTCGTAGCATCACCCGGAAGAAAAATTGCTTCATATCCCTTATCTTTAAGTTCTTCCAATGCTTTATTCCCATTTTCTACGTTATAATCATTGAAAGCGATAGCATACCCTTCAGAAGCAAATTTGAGACATGCCGCGTGACCGATTCCAATTGCAGCGCCTGTAATAAACAATACTTTTTTATCTATCATAATTCCATCTCCTTCTTATTTTAAAAGCAAATTCGGTATAAACAAAACCACCTCTGGTACAAAAGTTACCAGCATCAGCACTGCCAGCATCGCTGCATAAAACGGAAACAGTGATTTTGTTAACTTTTCCATGGATATTTTGCCGATGGTACAGCCCACGAACAGCACCGCGCCCACCGGAGGCGTACAAAGTCCGATTGCCAGGTTTAACACCATCATGACACCAAACTGAATAGGATTCATTCCAATACTCTGAATGACCGGCATCAGGATTGGAGTAGTAATCATAATCAACGGTGCCATATCCATAATCGTTCCCAGTGCCAGCAAAAGCAAGTTGATTAAAAGCAGTACTACAATCTTATTGTTGCTCACACCCAATAATGCACCTGTAATCAAGGCAGGAATTTTCAGATAGGCTAAAAACCATCCGAATGCATTGCAACATGCCAAGAGTGCCAGAACCGTCGCCAAAGTCCTCAGTGCATTAAGCAAAATCTCATCCATCTTGCTAAGAGGAATCTCTCTGTAAATAAAGAATGTTACAATAAACGCATACAGGCAGGCCACCGCAGCAGACTCTGTTGCTGTAAATATCCCACCGATTACACCGCCAATAATAATCACTGCAGTGAGCAATCCCAGGATTGCACTGCTGGCAATTTTGATTGCTTCCTTAAAAGAAATCTTTGCTCCCTTAGGATATCCTCGCTTGACAGCAATAACATAACTGATAATCATTAACGCCATCCCAAGCAAAACGCCGGGAAGCATGCCGCCTAAAAACAACTGTCCCACTGACACGCCTCCAGCTGACACTGCAAAAATAATCATGTTATGGCTGGGAGGAATAATCAGTCCCTGGCAGGCGCTGGTTATAGTCACATCCACCGCGTAGTCAGTATCATAACCACTATCCTTCATCATAGGAATTAACAAGGCTCCGATAGAAGACACATCTGCAATCGCAGAACCGGAAATACCGCCAAAGAACATGCTTGCTAAGATATTTACCTGCGCCAGACCGCCCCTCACTCGGCCTACCAGTACATTGGTAAATTCAATAATCCTTCTTGAAATACCTCCTGCTCCCATTATCTCTCCTGCCAGGATAAAAAATGGGATGGCTAACAGGGAAAAAGAATGGATTCCTTTGACCATCTGAACCGCCACGCTCATCAACGGTACCTTCAGGTAAAAAGAAGTCAAGATTGCTGATGTCAGAAGCGCAAACGATATGGGCGTGCGCAGGATGAGCAACAGGATAAAAGACCCCAAAAGGATTGTAATGCCAAGATAATCAACCATGTTCTGTACTTCCCTTCTCCGTTTTTTTCTGTTCAAACCGCAATCCAGTCAAATTTACAAAAGAAAAATAAGCAATCAGAATTCCTGAGATTGGTACCCCGCCGTACAGCATGGCTGACGGCAGGTGGGTCGCAATCATGAGATTATTCATAGTGCTTTTGATCAGGCCGATTCCAAAATACAGGAGAACGATTCCCATAACCATCAGCACTGCATCTGTAAATTTCAGTACCGCTCTTTTTACTGGTTCCGGTAAAATATCAAAAAACACAGTCACACTCAAATGAAGCCGATGTTTTACACCATAGGCGATACTAAAAAACCCCATGTACACCATCATCATCATGGTGATCTCCTCAGACCAGCGAATACTGCGGTTTAACACATAACGGTAGAACACATGAATACAGATGATAATTGTCATGACTACCAGCAGGATTTTTGCAAGAATCATACACAAATCCAACAGTCTGTTAAAAAAAGCATCAATATATTTCATGATTATTCCCCCATCATTAGAAGCAACTACTGCATATCGATAATAGCCTGCAGAGTATCCATATAGTCACCTGCATATTTTTCGTACAAGGGCTCTACTGCCTTCACAAAACCTTCTCTGTCTTCCAGTTCAGTCACTTCAGAACCTTCAGCGATTACGTGCTCCATCGATTTGTTCTCAATCTCGTCGTATTTTTCTCTCTCCCACAGTTCTGACTCCTTAGCACATTCACGTAGAATCTGCTGATCTTCCGGGGACAGTTTATCAAATACCATCTTACTACATACCAGGATTTCCGGCGGAGCCGTATGTCCATCTAAAGAGATATACTTTGCCACCTCGTAATGGCTGTTCTGATCATAGGACACCCAGTTATTCTCCGCACCGTCAATCACTCCAGTCTGCAGAGAACTATAAACTTCACCGAATGCCATCGGAGTAGCGGAGGCACCCAAAGCCTCAACCATGTCCACGATTAACTGACTCTGTGTGGTTCTAATCTTTAATCCTTTCATATCTTCCACAGTCTTAATCGGACGTACTGAGTTGTAGAAGTTCCTTGTTCCTGCATCATACAGAGCCAGTCCGACAAAATTTCCTGCCTCCACACTACTCAACAATTCAGTACCAATTTCGCTGTCTATCACCTTATGCATATGATCCGCATCGGTAAATAAATATGGCATCTGAAGCAGATTAAGAATCGGAGCAAATTCTGTCATCGGGGCAAAGTTTGCACGTGTAAAATCAATTGCTCCAAATTGTACCTGCTCCAGAATTGCCTGCTCGTCTCCACCCAACTGCCCTCCGGTGAATACCTCAATTTTTATCCGTCCATCTGTCCGTTCTTCTACTAAACGGGCAAATTCGATGGCTCCCATGGTAGCTGGATAAGTCTCAGTCTGAGTCTCAGCCAGACGAAGTACAATGGTTTCTTTTGAGGCAGTTTCTGTCGCCTTTTCAGTTGTCTCCTCTTCTTTTGCGGCTGCTGTCGATGTGGTGGTCTGCGCAGGCTTAGAACCAGCACCACAACCTGTCAGAGATACTGCAGTCAATACTGCTGCCAAAATAAATGACATTCTTTTTTTCATTTTATTCCCCCTATTGGTTATTTTATTGATAAATTAATTATAGACGACAATGAGTGCAAACAAAATGCACACACTTGTCGTCTACTATCAGATTTTTGTTGTATATTTTATCCATTTTTTGTCTTTACAAAGCCTTAACACATTTTTGTCCTTTTTGCACTTTTTTGGTATACCGATGGCGGAACCCCTGTCTCTTTTTTGAAAACCCTGCTAAAATATCCTGCCTCACTGTAACCTACGCTACGGCCCACCTCTTTCACACTGGCTTGTTCGTCATGCAGCATCATCTTGGCCTTTTCAATACGGACTTTTGTCAGATAATCCACAAAATTCATCTGAAACTGCTGCTTAAACAACTTGCTGAAATAGTAAATGGAAAATCCCGTATGACCCGCCATGTCTTCCAATGTAATATTCCTGCTGTAGTTTGCCTGGATGTAATCCTCTGCACGAGACGCCCAAGCAGTATCCATCATACTTTCCTCTGCAATCAGTGCATCCACCACATGCTCCACATACTGGGAAGCCAAACTCATAATCTGTTCTCGTCCGGACTCCCCGCTCATCTGCTCAAAAAGGGTAAAGACCGGCATAATTTCCAGATTCTGCGGCAAACTCCGGTTAATCACCACAAGCAACTCATAGATCTTCATCATAGGCTCCATGTCTTCTTCAAAAAACTGTTCCATCAACTGTTCTAGATAAAGCATGGCCTCGTCGTAATTACCTGTCTTCAAATAAGCAATCAGTTTGCGCTCCTGCTCCCTTTGAGTCAGTTTTGACTCCCCGTTCCCTATTTGATGCCGGTGGATATGGATTCGTTTATCACTGTTAATATTCCTTTTTGCTTCCTGGAACGACAGATAGATATTTTTCAACTTGGAAACTTGGATTCCTACGGCAACTTTCACCTGGATACCAGACTCTTCCGCTATGACACTAAACCGTTTAAACAGCTCCTTATACCAATCTCGACTTCTACTCTCATCTGTCAGGAGCAACAAATAAAAGTTATGATAGTGTTCGCAATAGCAAATTCTACCATCCAGTTCCAGGCGACTGATACACCTTTTGCACAATTTTGCAGTTGAATGTGGATTTTCTGGCCCCCTGGCCTGTGCCCTGACCACAACTCCCACTCCATAGTGGAACTGGATACCCAGTTCCTCCATCTGCGCCTGGATCAATTCCTCGTCTGCATTGTTACAGGCAATGGCTGAAACTAGTTCACCTTCCATGTATTGTTCTGCACGCCGGACTTTCTTTCTGTTTTCCTCATCGTCTATCCGCTTTCTGATCCGTGACTCTACTTCCCGTGTCGCTTTTTCCAACGCCTTCACCACATCCTCGTCGGCTGCCGGTTTCACAAGGAAATCTGCAGCCCCGATATTAACGCTTTCCTTCGCATAGGTAAAATAAGTAAATCCAGTCAGCATAATGATGTAGCAATCCGGCAAAAATTCCAGGATCTCTTTGCCCGCCTCAATTCCATTCATAATCGGCATTTTTATGTCAAGAAACGCTATATCCGGCCTAAATTCCCGTGCCATCTGCACGGCATCCCTACCATTTACCGCCTGCATAATTTCCACCCGGGTACCCAGTTGCAACACTATGATGCTCTCCAGTGCCCTGCGCTCCAACTGTTCATCGTCGACTATCAATATTTTATAATTCATTCTTCTCCTCCGTCATCTGTGGGAATAAAATCTCCACAATCGTCCCGTACCTTGGACTGGAATACAGCCTGCAGACTCCTCCCGGATACAGGCCGATTCGAGCCGCTATGTTGGACAGACCAATCCCCGTCGTATGGCCTCTCCGCTTTTCGTCATTTCCAAGCCATATTTCTCTGAGACGTTCCCGCTCAATCCCACAACCATTATCGCAAATCCTAATGCGCAGAAAACCGCCGCGACAGGAAACATCCACCAGAATCGTACCGCCGAATTCTAAGTTTTCAATCCCATGAATGATTGCGTTTTCTACTAAAGGCTGCAGAGTCATGCTGGGAATCAGGTAATCACTGTCCGTTTCTTCGACCCGCACAGCATATTGTATCCGCTCCCCAAAACGATGCTGCTGAATATAGATATATTTGGCCACAATCTCCAGTTCTTCTTCCACTGTGGAAAGACGATTAAAATGATCCAGATTGTACCGGAACAAGTCTGCCAGATTACGAATCAATGCCGTTGTCACATCCGGTGTCTCGTACTGAGCCGAACGTGAGATGGAGTTTAAAGTATTAAACAGGAAATGAGGATTAATCTGGGACTGAAGGGCTAAAAGTTGCGACTCCTTCAAAAGTTCATCCATGCGGATATTTTTCAGTTCCTGCTGATGGAGCCTGGCTTCCACCTGGGATTTTTGATTCAGTTCTTCAATCAGGCGGCGGATGTCATCCTTCATTCTATTAAACGCCACAGCCAGTTCCCCCACCTCATCCCGGCTTGCCACCTGGATGTCTTCCAGTTCAAAGTTACCCTTTGAAATTTTCCGGGTATATTCTGCCAATTTGCATATCGGACTTGTCACCGTCTCTGACAGATTAAGCGCTGCCAAAAGACTGATGAGAACACTTCCGACCAAAAATACCCTGGTCATAGCCTCTATATTGGCGGCCTTCCTCTCCAGCCGTGCATATTCTTCCCCATCTTTTTCCAGAAGGATATTCAGATATTCATTCAGGTATCCATTTAAATATTCCTGGATTTTCGATGCCTGATAATATTCTATATAAATAAAATCCTCACTGCCACGTTTTTTGCGGACTGTAATATCACTTTTCTGAAAAAAGACCTCCGCTGAATTAGTGATAGCATGAATCATATACCATTCCGCCGGATTGTTCCGCTCATTAGTCAATTGGCTAATAAAAGCCAATACTTCTCCTTTTTCTGCCTCATATGCGTCTGCAGCATCTTCCTCCCCAATGGAATAATACTCATCCAGCCTCAACTTTGCATTTTTTAAAGATACGGAAATCTTGTTAACACGGTAATGCTCTGTCTGACTGACATTATAAAATTCAATCAGATTTTTTACCTCATGACGATAGAACAGATTAGCGACAAAATTGGCGATTATGACCACCAGAAAAATCACAAATAGTTTTACTTTCAATGACAATCCCTGATAGTACTGTTTCATTACATCTCTCCCCCCATCAGTCTCATTCTGCCCTAAAATAATACTTTTATTTTATCTTCTCCACTGCTAAATAGCAACTAATATATGGGAATCCTATATAAAAAATAGGTTTTGATAAAACCAGCACATCGACAAGTCAAACGCCTTCAATAGTATAAATGATGCGAAATGGAATGGACTGCCAATCTCCTTACACACGGTCTGCTCCAGGCCAGTTATACCCCCAGACAAAGACCAGCGCGAGCTGCGGGAACTTGCCCGCTACCGCAAAAGCCTTGTTGGGGAGCGCAAACGTGAACTGAACAGGCTCCAAAAGATGCCGGAGGGAATAAATATATTTCATAGTAAGCAAAAACAGGAGCGTCTCCCCAAAGGAAGACGCTCCTGCCTGTTTATCAGATAACAAATATAATTATGAAGGCTGTTTGCCGATGTAAGCCTGGATACCGCCGTCTACGTACAGAATCTGTCCGTTTACGAAATCGGAAGCCTCAGATGCCAGGAATACTGCTGGTCCGCCTAAATCGGAAGCCTCGCCCCAACGGCCTGCCGGAGTCTTGGAAACGATAAACTGGTCAAATGGATGTCTGGAGCCATCTGGCTGTCTCTCACGCAGCGGTGCAGTCTGTGGAGTAGCGATGTAGCCAGGTCCAATGCCGTTGCACTGAATGTTGTACTCGCCGTACTCAGATGCGATGTTTCTGGTCAGCATCTTCAAGCCGCCCTTTGCAGCTGCATATGCAGATACGGTCTCACGGCCGAACTCAGACATCATGGAGCAGATGTTGATAATCTTTCCATGACCTTTCTTGATCATGCTTGGAATAACTGCCTTGGATACGATGAATGGAGCATTTAAGTCAACATCAATAACCTGTCTGAAGTCTTTTGCTGACATCTCGATCATTGGGATACGTTTGATGATACCTGCATTGTTTACCAGGACATCGATTACGCCCACTTCCTGCTCGATCTGAGCAACCATTGCATTAACTGCGTCCTCGTTGGTCACATCGCATACATAGCCATGAGCAGTGATGCCCTCTTCTTTGTAAGCAGCAATACCCTTGTCCACCAATTCCTGCTTGATATCATTGAAAACGATGGTTGCGCCAGCGCCGGCCATAGCCTTTGCAATAGCAAAACCGATTCCGTAAGATGCGCCGGTTACCAGAGCAATCTTACCTTCCAGGGAAAAATTAGTCTTGTTGTCCATGATTCCTTCTCCTTTTCTTTTATGAACTTTGTACCTCTTAAAGGGGCTGTGAAAAAACATAGCCTATAAAAAAGAAGGACCAAGGGTTCATAAAAAACCCCAAGGTCCTCTTTTTGTGTTAGAATTAACTTGCGATGAAAAATCTAACTAATACTTATTCTAATCCAAAACAGGCAGTTTTGCCACTATTTATTCAAGATTATCTGGACATTTGTGATCCGGTGCTGACATTTGATCGATTTATGGGAGAAATCGATTTGGAGAAATACCTGAAGGAAATCACGAAACATGAGGTGGGAAGACTTCGGTATAACCCGGTCAGTATGCTGAAAACAATCCTGTTCGGATTTATGACAAATGGATATGTCTCTCTTCGTGAGCTGGAAGACAGCTGCAAAGTGAATCTAAGGTTCATATATCTGATGGATCATAAAGCCCCGTCCTATCGGACTTTTGGATATTTTATCAATGAGATACTCAGCGATTCTATTGAGAAACTATTCTGTGATATCAATCAAAAAATTTTTGAGAAAGAACATACGGACCTGCAACATTTATATATTGACGGTTCTAAGTTTGAAGCCAACACAAACAAGTATTCCTGGGTATGGAAGAAAGCGACTGAAAAATCCAGATACCGCCTGTTTGAGAAGATCACTTCCCTGTTTCAGGAAATTAATCTTGAGCTTCAATACACGGGGATAAAGTTCAGTATTAATACGGAATACTCGCCAGAATACTTAAAGGAAGCCGCATCGAAATACGTAGAAATCTGGCAGTTGGATGAAACAACGTTTGTCGCTGGTAAAGGACATCGAAAGTCCGTCCAGCAGCGCCATTATGAAAAACTTAAGTTATAACACATCTCCTTTCTTTTTTCGATATTTTTCATGGTCTTAAGGAAATCGCAAGTTCCTGTACGGTAATTATCTCAAAAAAGGACAAACCGGATACTGTCATCTCAGTGACAGTGTCTGGCTTGTCCCTCTTTTTTAAACTTTTTTCTTAACTTCTCTTTTCCCTGTGAAAAAGCTTCTTAGCACCACGTCCAAAGCGTTTCCGCTTAAAAAATGGTACCTTCGCTGCAGCCGCTTCTTCCTGTCCGCTTTTCTGAAAAGAGCGGATCGTTTCATCCAGCATGCGGAACCGTTCCTCTTCTTTCTGATTGGAATCCTTTAAAAGAAGCTCCATTTCACCTGCCAGCCGTTCTTTTACAAGGCAGCTGATATCCTGGCTCAGCTTTTCATTATTCACTTCCAGCGCCCGTCCGATGATCAGGTTCATCATCTGCTGGAACTGGGCCATTTTTTCCTCTGCACTGGCGGGAAGAGCCATTCCTTCTCCTGTTGCAGCAACCATTGCCGTACTTTCCTCTTCCTTAAGCTCCTTTAAAGCTGCGTCCATATCACGCTCCAACAGCTCGTCCGTCAGCTCCCCTTCCAGCTTTCCGTCCTTTTTCATCTGCTCCAATGCATGCTTGATCGCCTTCAACTGATATCCTTTTTCCTTCAGGTTTTTCACCTGTTTAAACAGCCGGATATGAAAATCCGTATAATACCTGTGCCCCATTTCATTTCGGGGGATCCCAAGCTCCAGTTCTTCCTCCCAGTACCTCAATACATGGGCTTCCACATCCACCTTCCTGGACGCATCTGATATAAGATAATGTACCTCATCCATAGCCATTCTCTCCTTCATATCACGTATCACTCTGATTAACTGCGGCTCTTTTTGCCGCCGTTTATTATCAATGTATGCGTTGAGAATCACTATTATGACTAAAAAATAAATGGCACCTGCACCAACTGATGCAAGCGCCAAAATTCTATTATCCTTCCTGATTTCCTCCCTGAGGACGCACCGCATTTACAAACTTGGTGTATTCAGGCTTCCAGATCAGGTTTACAGTACCAATAGGGCCGTTTCGTTGTTTTGCGATGATGACTTCGGCCTCATTGGGATGTTCAGTATCTTTGTTATAGTAATCATCACGGTATAAGAACATAACAACGTCCGCATCCTGCTCAATGGCTCCGGACTCTCGAAGGTCAGAAAGCATAGGGCGATGGTCGGTACGGGTCTCGCAGGCACGGGACAGCTGGGATAAGGCAATGACCGGGGCATGAAGTTCTCTGGCTAACGCTTTTAAGGAACGGGAAATATCGGAAATTTCCTGCTGGCGGTTATCATTTCCTCCTTTACGGCTTCCGCTCATCAGCTGCAAGTAGTCAATGATAACAATACTTAAGCCATACTCCAGCTTCATTTTCCTGCACTTGGAGCGCAGCTCAGAAATAGAGATACCTGGCGTATCATCAATGATCAGCTTGGAATTACCGATAATACCAATACCTTCCACAACTGCATCCCAGTCAGAATCTGTCAGAGTACCTGTTCGCAGCTTCTGTGAGTCTACATTTGACTCCATGGAAAGCATACGGTTTACCAGCTGCTCCTTTGACATTTCCAGGCTGAATACCATACATGGCAGGTTCTTACGCACAGAAACATAGTCAACTACATTTAAGACAAAGGCCGTTTTACCCATAGACGGACGTGCTGCGATCAATATAAAGTCAGAAGGCTGGAATCCGGACAATTTGTAATCCAGATCAATGAATCCGGACGGAATACCTGTAACGGTTCCCTGGTTTTTATATGCATCCTCGATTTTTTCCAGTACATTGATGGCAACCTGCTTAATAGGCACAAATTCCTGTCCGCCCTTATTCTGCAGCAGATCAAAAATAGACTTTTCCGTATCCGCCAGAATATTTTCCAATGGTTCTTTTCCCGCATAGCAGGTATTCGCGATCTCTTCTGTTGTCTTTATAAGCCGGCGCAGGACTGCTTTCTCACTGACAATAGCAGCATAGGACTTTACATTGGCCGATGTAGGCACAATAGTAATGATATCCCGGACAAAATCCAGACTGCTGACCTCCGGCGGAACCTCTTTTTCCTTTAAGCGGTCCTGAAGTGTTACCAGATCTACCGGCTTTCCTTCATTAAACAGTTCCACCATGGCATCAAACATGATCCCGTACTGCTGCTGATAAAAATCGCTGCCCGTGATGATCTCCGATGCAGCGATTACCGCTTCCCTGTCCATTAACATAGAACCTATAACAGACTGTTCCGCCTCTATACTGTGAGGAAGCACCCGCTTAATAAGGGTCTCTTCCATAAAAATTATCTCCTTACATTTCCGGGCTATATCCCCCGGGCTGTCTTATCGTTAATGTTCTCCCGGAACCTTCCTATGCTTCTACTACCTTAACTGCCAGTTTTGCAGTTACCTCTTTGTGAAGCTTTACAGACACCTCAAAGCTGCCAATAGCCTTAATCGGTGTATTTAATACGATCTTCTTCTTGTCGATCTCCAGTCCCAGCTGATCCTTAGCTGCTTTTTCGATCTCCTTAGAAGAAACAGCACCAAATGCCCTGCCGCCTTCACCAGCCTTGATAGAAACAGTTACAGAAGCATTGTTTAACTTCTCTGCCAGTTCTTTGGCTGCCGCCAGCTGCTCAGCCGCGATCTTTGCATCATTTGCTTTCTGAAGCTTCAGATCATTTAAGTTCTTGGAGGTCGCTTCTACGCCTAACTTCTTTGGAAGGATAAAGTTGCGTGCATAACCATCATTTACCTTTACAACCTGTCCCTTTTTACCTAATGCCTTTACATCTTCTAATAATACGATTTCCATTTTACAAAACTTCCTTTCTATGTCTGTATCTATCTAAATCTAATCTGTATCAGATCTATACCTGGTATATCCGTTTTGTTCCTAAGACACATCTCCCTCATCCATCATCTGACGGATGACGGCTTTTAAGCGTTCCTTCGCCTCTTCAACTGTAATGCCCTGCATCTGGGCACCTGCAATAGTCCTGTGACCGCCGCCGCCCAGTTTTTCCATCATAACCTGAACATTAACTTCATCAATGGATCTGGCGCTGAAATAAATAGTATTGTTGTAGTCTGTAAGTACCACAGAAGCCTTGATCCCCTTGATCTCAAGAAGCTCATTTGCTGCCTGGGCGCCGATAATGGTCGGGCTGTCCAGACCTTCTGCCGGGCATACACTGATGGCAAATGCGTCCATATAAACCTCTGCCGCCCTTACTGCCTCTGCCTTCGCCTGATAATCTACCATATTTTCACGGAACAGCTTGCGCACTCTTGTAACATCAGCACCGCTTCTTCTAAGGAATGCTGCCGCCTCAAAGGTACGCACACCGGTCTGGTTGGTAAAATTCTGGGTATCAATAACAATACCTGCATACATGGCATCTGCCTCGCAGGGCCTTACCTTGATCCCATCTGCAATATACTGAAGCACTTCTGCAACCATTTCGCAGGCAGAAGAAGCATATGGCTCCACATAAGAAAGAACTGCATTGTCGATCACTTCACTGCTGGTACGATGATGATCCAGAACCACGATCGTGCGGATCAGACGCAGCAGGTTAGGCTCATCAGTAATACTTGGACGGTTTACATCCACAACTACCAGCATGGTTCCTGCATCCACCAGTTCTGCTGCCTTTGCGCCCCTTAGGAACATATCATCAGGATACTCCGGATTGTTCTGGAAGCGCTCCATCATAGGACGCACAGAAGAGGTTACATCATTGAGTACGATATTGGCCTTTTTATTCATGGACATGGCAATGCGGTAAATACCAACTGCTGCACCGAAAGCATCAATATCTGCCATCCGGTGTCCCATGATCAGCAGACGGTCCTTATTATCCATCAGTTCCTTTAAGGCATGCGCCTTTACACGGGCCTTTACGCGAGTGGTTTTTTCCATCTGCTGGGCTTTTCCGCCATAATAGAGGATCTTATCAGAATCCTTGACGACCGCCTGATCACCGCCACGGCCTAAGGCCATGTCAATAGATGTTCTTGCATATTCATAATTCTGCGCATAGCTCTCACCGTTCATACCAATACCGATACTTAAGGTGACTGCCATATCATTTCCAATATTTACAGTTTTTACATCTTCCAGAATAGAGAAACGCTCTTCCTGCATCCTGGCAATGTACTGCTGCTTGATGACAAAGAAATATTTATCCTTCTCAATGCTCTTTACAATACCATTCATGGAAGAAATGTACTTGCTGATCTTTCGGTCAATAAGCGCAGTCAGAAGGGAGCGGCGTACCTCTTCTACGCTTTCTAATGCCTCATCATAATTATCCAGATAAATGAGACCTGCTACCAGTTTCTGGTCATTGATCTGCTGTTTATAAAGAAGCATCTGGGTCTCATCAATAAGATAAATAGCAGTCACCAGGGAATTGCCTTCATCCAGCCCGCACTGAGACGCTGCTGCCTGAGCCTCTTCTGTATGGATCTCTTTCATGTCCACACGGTACTTCTTATCTTTAAATGCACTGTGTATACTTACCGTTTCGCCGCCGGTAGCCAGCATTTCCTTTGTAATATCCGGAAACATCTGGGTAATATTCCTGATGGCAGCCTTATCATCCCCAAGAATAGCTCCCATTTCCTGGTTCATCCACAAAATACGGCCTGTTATATCCGCCACACAGTAAGGCACCAGCATTTCTTCTAAAAACTTGCTCTTGCTCTGGTCATAAGCCTGGGAAAACGCGATAAGTCCCCCCAGTATGCCTTTTCTCCTGGAAAAATACAGCCATAACGCTATTCCAATATAGATAAGAGTAAAAAATGAAACTATAATGCCTGCTCTTAATGAAACTGCCCCCACAGCAGCTGTCAGCAGGACCATCAGGACCGATAAAAATAAAGGCCACTGAAGATAAATGCGGAAGCTCCCCCGCACCTTCCTTTTCTCATCCATAGTCTTCCTCCAATCGTATCCAAAAATGAATGGAATACGCCTATCTTATGAATTATACCATATGCGAGGTCATTCGTCCATGATAAACATTATCAGTCAGGGATTTCGCTTTTAGCACTGTATATTTATAAATAGTGCCCCTCTCACGCTTATTTTCTCTTTTGCTTCCTGAATA
>ERZ791612.205-NODE-205-length-37766-cov-5.962876_pt1 | contig 37766 bp, 26 predicted proteins | sample MGYA00509963_ERZ791612 | MGnify/ENA primary metagenome ERZ791612 (study PRJEB30046, sample SAMN00791906) | human gut metagenome | study: EMG produced TPA metagenomics assembly of the A metagenome-wide association study of gut microbiota in type 2... | reverse complement strand
AAAATCCTCCTGCAAGCAAGCTTGCATCGGATTTCTGACCTTTTGACCCTGGTATTATACATATCAGAATCATAATAAAATGCCCTTCTGGTGATATATAGCGTATCACTAAAGGGCATTTTATTTATGCCATTGTTTACCTTGCATTTTAAACTCCCTGTGCTATAATGTTCACATGTATTAAAAAACGATTGAAAATGAACATGCAAACAGGAAAAGGAGTCAGAATTTATGGACCGACAGGCATTGGTATGCAGAAATATACTGGAAAAACCGGACATCACACAGCGGGAAATGGCGAAAAACATGGATATTTCCCTGGGAACAGTCAATGGACTGGTAAAGGAATGTCTGGCAGAGGGATATATTGCAGAGGAAGAAAATGGGAAAGAAAAACATCTTATTCTTCTGGAAAAGGGAAAAGAGCTTTTAAAGCCCTATAAAGTAGACGGAGCACTGATCATTGCAGCCGGTTTTGGATCCCGCTTTGTGCCACTTACTTTCGAAACCCCAAAGGGTCTTCTGGAAGTTTTTGGTGAGCGCATGATCGAACGTCAGATCAAACAGCTCCATGAAGTGGGAATCTACGACATTACCATTGCAGTAGGCTATTTAAAAGAAAAATTTGAATATCTTATTGATAAATTTGATGTGAGACTGTTATACAATCCGGAGTATTCCTGTAAAAATACTCTGGCTACGGTATACAGGGCCAGAAAGTTTTTAAAGGGCCGGAATGTATACATTCTTTCATCTGATAACTGGATGCGGGAAAATATGTACCATTCCTATGAATGCGGCGCCTGGTACAGCGCAGCCCACGAAGAAGGGGAGACAAAGGAATGGTGCTTTACCTTCAATAAAAAAGGACATATCAGCGATGTGAATGTAGGTGGAAAAGATGTATGGTTTATGTATGGTCCCGTGTATCTTTCCAGAGAGTTCTCAGCCAGGTTCCTTCCTGTTTTAGAGGCTTATTACCAGATCCCGGGAACCGAGCAGTTCTACTGGGAACAGCCTTATGTAGATATGTTAAAGGGAGAAGCAAAACACCGTCTGGAAAAAGAGGACAAAGAGCTGTTAAAACAGACAGAAGAAGCCTGTGGTGTTCCTGCATCTAAATGGGGTCAGATCGAAATGGACATCAACCGTCAGCCGGATGACCAGGTATATGAATTTGAAAACCTGGAAGAGCTGCGCCTGTTTGATACCCATTACCAGAACCACTCTGATAATGAAGCAATGGAGCTGGTGGCAGAAGTGTTCCACGTTCAGGAATCCCAGATCACAGACATTAAATGCTTAAAATCCGGAATGACCAACAAATCATTCCTGTTCCGCACTGGAGATCATCACTGTATCTGCCGTATTCCGGGACCGGGCACAGAACTTCTTATTAACAGAGAGCAGGAAAAAGAAGTTTACGATGCCATCCGTCCTTTAGGTATCACAGAACATGTGCTGTATCTGAATCCGAAGACTGGTTATAAGATCTCTGAATACTATGAAAATACCCGCAATGCCAGCGCCGATAACTGGGATGATATGAAGCTTTGTATGGATATGGTGCGAAAGCTCCATGAAGCAGGCTTAAAAGTAGGCCACAGCTTTGATATCAGAGAACGGATCAGCTCTTACGAGAAGCTTTGTCTGGAACATGGCGGTATTCCTTTTGAGGATTACAGCCAGGTCCGTGAATGGGTAAACCGGCTGCTGGATGCGCTGGATAAAATGCAACTTCCACAATGTTTGTGCCATATTGACGCAAATGTGGATAACTTCCTGATCTTCCCGGATCACAGTGCAAAACTTCTTGACTGGGAATATGCAGGCATGTGCGATCCGTTAATGGATGTTTCCATGTGCGCTATCTATTCTTATTATGAAGAAGAACAGACCGAAAAATTGCTGGAACTGTACTTACAGCGAAGACCGGATGACAGAGAGCGGTTCATTACCTATGCAGATGCGGCTTTGGGCGGTTTCCTCTGGTGCTTATGGGCTGTATACAAGGCAAGTCTGGGAGAAGAATTTGGAGAGTATACCATTATCATGTACCGGTATGCAAAACGATATTATAAGAAACTGATGAAGGAACTGCCGCAGTTCTTTTAGAGATCCCAACTGCCAGGTTTCAGAAAATTGTAATAAAAATGTTAATCATGGAAAGTTCATTTGTGATATACTTGATTAAGAACAAAAAAACTGACCGAACAGTGAAAACAGATCAGTAGAAAGCAGACCAACAAAAGCAGAACAGTGAAAAGCGGATCAGTGAAAAATATAGAAAAGAAAAAGAGATCACGATACACAAATAACAGGAGGAGAGACATGGGACGTAAAAAATATTTTGCAGCCCTTGCAGCAGCCGGTATGATCGGTGCTATGGCAGTGGGATCAGTGTTCAATTCATACGCCGCAGATGGCTGGACCAAGTCAAATGACCACTGGACCTACATTTATCAGGGCAAGACATATACAGGCTGGCTGGAAACCAGCGAGGGAAAATATTATATGGACCTTTCCGATGGACATATGACTACCGGATTTAAACAGATTGACGGAAAATGGTATTTCTTCCGTCCAAACGGCGTAATGGCACAGAACCGTTGGGCAAATCCGGAATATGGCAAATGGTATTACTTTTTAGATGACGGCACCATGGTTACTGGCTGGTTAAAAATCGGAAACGATTATTATTTTATGCGTGGTGATGGCTCTATGGGAACCGGCTGGCGCCAGATGGAAGGCTCCTGGTACTATTTCCAGAGCAACGGTAAGTGCGTGGTAAATTCCTGGGCACAGATCAAAAATAACTGGTATCTGTTCGGAACAGATGGAAAGATGATGACCGGCTGGGCAAAAGTCGACACAGATTACTATTATCTGAATACAGATGGCCGTATGCTTACTGGCTGGCTTACTGACAGCGAAAGCAGCAAATACTATATGGATCAGAGCAATGGAAAGATGAGCGTAGGCTGGAAACAGATCGATAATGCATGGTATTACTTTAATACCAATGGACATATGATGACCGGCTGGATCCAGGTAGATAATAAGATCTATTACATGAACCCGTCTAATGGCGGAAAGATGACTGCAGGAACTTCTTTGGAGATCAGCGGAACTACCTATAACTTTGATGCAAGCGGTGCATGCCAGAATGCAAGCGGCGTATCTGCACAGACACCGGCAAGCAGTACCTCCAGTTCCGGCGGTGTAACAGGTGAAAATGGCGGACCTGGCGTAAAGAAAAATTCTGCTTCCAGTAATGGACCTTCCGGAAGCAATCCGGCAAACCCGTCAGGGACCACATCCAGCTCTGATACCTTAGTGGCAGGACGTACAGACGGACCAGGCTGATAAGAGGGATTTCGTAAACAAAGGATCAGATGTTCTCCCGGAATCCGGGAGGACATTCATATAATGGGGGATGTCAGACAGGCGACATCCCCTTTTTCAGGAGAAAAATATGAATCGTACAGATAAAATGATAAAGCGCTGCCGGGCACTGGCATTGGCAGGCGTTTTGGGACTTGCAAGCCTGGGAAATGCTGTTCCTGTACTGGCAGCTGGTCCGGGAGATGACGCTTCCCGTGTAACAGAGATCTCTGCCGGAGGACCTGGAGATCCGGGAAATAAGACTTCATCCAATTCCACACCAAATACCAATAATTCAAACAATAACAATAATACCAATAACAACAATAATACCAATAATTCAAACACTTCCTCCAGTGACACTACTGCAAATGCCAATGCCTGGAAGAAAGTAAACGGTACCTATCAGATGCCAGACGGAAGTGCCATCCAGAATGTGCTCCATCGTGGAATTGACGTATCCAGATGGCAGGAAGAGATCAACTGGAGCCAGGTGGCAAAGGATGATATTTCCTTTGTTATGCTGGGAACACGTTCAAAAGGGGCGGTAGATCCATATTTCCACAAAAATATCCAGAATGCAGCTGCCAATGGTATTAAAGTAGGCGTTTATATTTATTCCCTTGCAACTACCACAGATATGGCAGTCCAGGAAGCAGATTTTGTGTTAAACCTTATTAATGATTATCCCATTTCTTATCCCGTAGCCTTTGATATGGAAGATTCCACTCAGGGAAATCTCTCAAAGTCAGAGCTGGCAGCCATTGCTAATGCGTTCTGCAAGCGGATCTCACAAGCAGGTTATTACCCCATTATCTATGCAAATGAGAACTGGCTGAAAAACAAACTGGATATGAGCCAGATGAACTATCCTGTATGGGTAGCACGTTATTCTGCCCGCCCAACCTACCAGAATCCGGTGATGTGGCAGGCAACCAGCAGTGGCTCTGTAAATGGCATCAAAACAAGAGTGGATATTGACTTTCAGTTTAAGGACTTTTCTTCTGTGATCCCCGCTGATACCTGGCGTACTATTAACGGAAAGCGTTATTATTATGCAAATTACCAGAAGCAGAAAAATGCCTGGGCGAAAGATGGGGATGACTGGTATTACATGGACAAAGATGGCCTTGCATCCACCGGCTGGATCACAGTAGCAGGCGCAAGTTACTATCTGGACACCACTACCGGAAAAATGAAGACTGGATGGCAGGCAGAAAATGGAAAATGGTACTACCTTGGAAGTAGCGGCGCTGTGAAGAAAGGCTGGATCAATGATAATGGCACCTGGTACTATACCGGCAATGACGGCGTGATGCAGACTGGCTGGATCGAGGTCAGCGGCAAACGGTATTATCTGGAAAATTCCGGGAAAATGCTTACTGGCTGGACTGGCCAGAATGGCAAATGGTATTATCTTGGCAGCTCCGGTGATATGTTAAAGGGGTGGATCAATGATAATGGCATCTGGTACTATACTGGCAGTGACGGTGTGATGCAGACCGGCTGGCTTACAGAAGCAGGCAGTAAATATTACCTGAAAGGCTCAGGTGCTATGGCAACCGGCTGGAGACAGTTAGACGGCGCATGGTATTACTTTAATGGTGATGGGCGCATGGCAACCGGTATGATCGATGCAGGTGGAATCCATTATTATCTGGATCCTTCAGATGGCCGCATGGTCGCTGGCAGGTCAATAGAGATAAATGGAACTGTTTACCAGGCTGGTGCAGATGGAGCATTAAGTGTCCAGAGCCAGGAAAATAGTGACAGTAACCAGAATAGCCAGGATCCAGGAAATACAAATACCGGCAATAATGTTTCAGGCAGCAATACAGGTAATACAGGCAATAACGTACAGATCACCCCTGTAAATCCTTCTGAAGGTCCATCAGGCAACAGTAATTCAGGTTCCTCTTCTGATGATCAGAAAGTAACAGGCAAAAACGTAGGACCGGGAGTAAAGAAGGACTCCGCTAATACAGGAAACAGCAGTGAGATAACTACTGGTCAGGCACCAGGCTGATAAACAGGGCTGTGAAATAAGTCCCTAAAAGACATAGGACCATTCGTGCATGCGAAAGGTCCTATGTTTCTTTCAGATTGTTTAGACCTGCTGGATCCTGTTTTAACATTTGACATAAAAACAGTATTTTTCAATATTTTTCAGCATAAAATAAACAGATACCAGTCTTTAGGTGATCTGTGTCATGCATAACCGATATATAAAATATTTTCTCTTTTTACTTCTTACTACGGATCTTTTTCTGTCCGCCCTCTTCCTGAAAAATGGTCATACTGATACAGAAAAAATATTTTCCCTTCCGGTAATTTCAAAAACAGCAGGCACGCCAAAGTATATAGCGTTGACCTTTGATGATGGTCCAAGCCGGAAATATACCCCCATCTTATTAGACGGTCTGAAAGAACGTGGGGTCCATGCCACCTTTTTCCTTATGGGAAAGAACATAGAAGGAGAAGAAGACATTGTAAAGCGGATGAGTGAAGAAGGGCATCTGATCGGCAACCACAGTTATGAACATATCCAGCTGACGAAAGCAGGAGCGAAGGCGGTCTGTGAAGCGGTGGAACATACACAGGAACAGATTGAAGCTATTACAGGGAAACGCCCGGAATATATACGGCCGCCCTATGGAGACTGGAATGAAGAGCTGGAAGAAGAGATTGGAATGACACCTGTCCTGTGGTCACTAGATTCCCTGGACTGGAAGCTGAAAGATACAGGAAAGATCATTCGTCAGGTCTTGAAAGATGTAAAAGATGGGGATATTATATTATTACATGATATATTTCCTTCCTCTGTAGAAGCAGCTCTGGAATTGATCGATATACTGCAAAAGGAAGGATATGTTTTTGTAACGGCAGATGAATTACTGATCGAATGAGTCCGCAAGGAAAACAGGCGTCACTGTGCAGGTGGCATTTGTTTTTACCGGGTCATATTTTTACCGGGCCATATACGGAAGGTTCAGCCTGTGATGGCAGGCGGTGGAGCGTGTCAGCGTGGGAATCAAAGTGACGATCGGAGTAGTGATCTGAGTAATAATATCAGTGGCAACAAGTACATAGCGAAAAGGTATGGAGAGAAAATAAATGGATTTATTTGATTATATGAGAGAAAATGCCATGGAAAAAGAGTCCCCCCTGGCATCCAGGCTCCGTCCCCGGACACTGGACGAAGTAGTGGGGCAGCAGCATATCATTGGAAAAGATAAGCTGCTTTACCGGGCGATCAAGGCAGATAAACTGGGATCTGTTATATTTTATGGTCCCCCAGGCACAGGAAAGACCACTCTTGCAAAGGTCATTGCCAATACCACACAGGCTGATTTTAAACAGATCAATGCCACAGTAGCTGGCAAAAAAGATATGGAAGAAGTGGTTTCAGAGGCAAAAAACAATATGGGAATGTACGGACGGCGGACGATCCTCTTTGTAGACGAGATCCACCGTTTCAATAAAGGCCAGCAGGACTATCTTCTTCCCTTTGTAGAAGACGGTACCTTGACGCTGATCGGCGCAACAACGGAAAATCCCTACTTTGAGGTCAATGGGGCGCTTCTTTCCAGATCCCGTATTTTTGAGTTAAAGCCACTGGAAAAAGAGGATATCAAGGAGCTGATCCACAGGGCAGTTACTGATACAGAACGTGGTATGGGCACTTACCGGGTAAAGCTGGATGAGGATGCTGCAGATTTTCTGGCAGATACAGCCAACGGTGATGCCAGAGCAGCCTTAAATGCCATTGAACTGGGTGTTCTCACTACCGGGCGCAGTGAAGATGGTCTGATACATATTGACCTGGCAGCTGCCCAGGAATGTATACAGAAGCGGGCAGTGCGCTATGATAAAGACGGGGACAACCATTATGATACGGTTTCCGCCTTCATTAAAAGTATGCGGGGCTCAGACCCGGATGCAGCTGTTTATTATCTGGCCCGTATGCTGTATGCAGGGGAAGATATTAAATTTATTGCCAGGCGTATTATGATCTGCGCTTCCGAAGATGTGGGAAATGCAGATCCACAGGCGTTAAGCGTGGCAGTGAGTGCTTCCCTTGCAGCAGAGCGCATCGGACTTCCTGAAGCCCAGATCATCCTTTCCCAGGCGGCTTCCTATGTAGCCTGTGCCCCAAAGAGCAATGCTTCCTATATGGCGATCCAGAATGCCATGGAAAATGTAAAGACTACCCGCACCATGCCGGTACCTGTTCATCTTCAGGACCGTCATTATAAGGGTGCTGCAAAATTAGGACATGGCGAAGGCTACAAATATGCCCACGATTACCCGAAACATTATGTAAACCAACAATATCTTCCTGATGGTATGGAAGGCACGATTTTTTATGAACCATCGGATAATGGATACGAAAAGCAGATAAAAGAGCATATGAAATGGTTGAAAGAGTAGCATTTTCGTACTATAATAAGTAAAGAAAAACAGCCTGCAGTTCATTCTGCCTGCAGGCTCTGTCTATTTATTTTAAGGAAATTTCTGTATCTGGAAAAAATCCCGTTGTTTACAATATGAAAAATTATATACATTGCGATCATGAATGCATAACAGATAGGAGAATAATATGCGTGAAAAATTAGAAACATTGTCCCTTACTACCCTGAAGGATCTGGCAAAACAAGAGGGGATAAAAGGTATCAGCGGTCTCCGCAAGGCTGAGATCATCGACCTTTTATGCGAACAAGAAGAGAAAGGAAAGCAGGAAAAAGAGACAGCAGCACCAGCACCGGCAAAGCAGGTCCCGGCGCCCAAAACGCAGGAAAACCGTGTTCAGGAGACCCGCCCACAAAGCTCCCGTTATCAGGAAAGTCATGAACAGGAGAACCGTTCCCAGGAAAACCGTGAAAACCGCAGTCAGGAGACCCGCCCACAGGAGAACCGCAGCCAGGACAACCGTTCCCGTGACAACCAGAGAAATAACAGAAGCTATGAGCGTTACGGTCAGACCCGTCCTCAGATCCGTACCTACGGAAACAACAATTACAACAATAATCGATACAACAATAATAACAATTACAGCAACAATAGCAATAACAGCAACAATAACAATAATTACAATAATAACAGCAATAATAATAACAATAGCGGAAATAGCAGCAGCTACCGTGACAATTCCGAATCTGGCACTGCGGTTTCCCAGTCCCAGACAGCAGCTTCTACCAGTCAGGGCTATTCTGCCCAGAATCAGACCTATGGACAGAATAACAGTCAGAATATGGACAATCAGGAGCGCATGACAAGACCTGAATACAGAAATGATGCCATGGGGCTGACTACACAGGACATGACGGAATTAGATAGTGGTATCGAGGCAAACGGTATCTTAGAGGTCATGCCTGACGGTTTCGGTTTCATTCGCTGTGAAAACTTCCTTCCAGGTGAAAATGACGTTTACGTAGCACCGTCCCAGATCCGCCGTTTCAACTTAAAGACCGGTGATATCATTATCGGAAACAGAAGAATAAAAGCAGCTACAGAAAAATTTGCCGCACTTCTTTATATTAAAACAGTCAATGGTTATCCCTTAAGTGCCACAGAAACAAGACCAAACTTCGAGGACCTGACCCCGATTTTCCCAAATCAGCGTCTCCACATGGAAAATCCAAGAGAGAAGACCACTGTTGCCATGCGTGTGTTAGATCTGCTGGCACCTATTGGTAAAGGACAGCGTGGTATGATCGTTTCCCCGCCAAAAGCAGGTAAGACTACTCTCTTAAAACAGGTGGCAAAGGCCATTACCACCAATCATCCGGATATGCATCTGATGATCCTGCTGATCGATGAGCGTCCTGAGGAAGTAACAGACATTAAGGAAGCTATTGTAGGGCCAAATGTAGAAGTTATTTATTCCACCTTTGACGAGCTTCCGGAGCGTCACAAGCGTGTATCTGAAATGGTCATTGAGCGGGCAAAACGTCTGGTAGAGCATGGAAGAGATGTTATCATCCTTTTAGACAGTATCACCCGTCTGGCAAGAGCCTACAACCTGACAGTTGCGCCAAGCGGCCGTACACTTTCCGGAGGTCTTGATCCGGCAGCGCTCCATATGCCGAAACGCTTCTTCGGTGCAGCAAGAAATATGCGTGAAAAAGGCAGTCTGACCATTCTTGCAACTGCCCTGGTAGATACCGGAAGCCGTATGGATGACGTAGTTTACGAGGAATTTAAGGGTACCGGCAATATGGAGCTGGTACTGGACCGTAAGCTGTCTGAAAAACGTATATTCCCAGCCATTGACATTTTAAAATCAGGTACCAGAAGAGACGATCTGCTCCTTACAAAAGAAGAGGCAGAGGCAGTGGATATTATCCGCAAAGCCACCAATTCCCTAAAGCCGGATGAGGCAGTAGAAAAGATATTAGACCTCTTTGCAAAGACCAGAAACAACCGGGAATTTGTGGAGATGGTAAAGAAGATTCGCTTCTTCTAAGACTTTCTTTTTTATGTGCGATATAGTATAATAAAAAACATGAATTAGGGGGGGATGTCAAAGACCTTTTGACTCCAAATCTAATTCAGGAGGAAAGATAAGTAACTAAAAATACAATTAAATGTGAACAAATAGGTTCAAATATACTCAAAATCCAGAGTATTCGTTTGTGCTAACGTCAAAGCAGTCGGAAACGTCGAGAAGTAACTAGTACATCGTTTTCGAAATAACTATACCACTCACTTGTCTGCAAATCTGATTGCACAGGCCTAAAAGCCTCAGCGTAGCCCGCTACGCCTGCGTTTTTAGACCTGCACACTCAAATCCGCATCCTACGTGATTAGTACAGTTATTTACGAAACGATGTACTAGTGCAAGTTGGAACAGCCTTGCTAATTATAGGATAGAACCTTGATGGTGACGTTTGGACAATGGTAGAAGTCTACGAAAACCAAGTAGCAAAACATAAAATATTAAGAAAGGAAAAACTACTTAGATGAAATCTGTATCTAATCAAATATATGAATTTACAGATGTGTACCGATGGCTAAGTCGGGAATTTACGACTGTGGAGTGTACAAGAACTTGTGAGTAGTGTGTTACTTTTAACCACCAAAGCATACACGTTGAAACAGTAACTATAAATCGTGAGATTATAGCAAATCATCTAGCATATGCACATTTGTATATGTTTTTAGTAGCAGGGAGTATGTTATAATGAAAGATTACATGAAGATATACCAGGAATGGTTATCAAACCCTTATTTTGACGAGGCTACAAAGGAAGAGCTGCGCGCCATTGAAGGAAATGAAAATGAGATCAAAGAGCGTTTTTATATGGACCTTGAGTTTGGGACCGCTGGTTTAAGAGGTATCATCGGTGCAGGCATCAACCGTATGAATATTTACGTAGTAAGACGTGCTACCCAGGGACTTGCAAATTATATTATCAAGCAGGGAGCAGCAGACAAAGGCGTAGCGATCGCATACGACTCCCGTCATATGTCCCCGGAATTTGCTATGGAAGCAGCTATGACCTTAGCAGCAAACGGTATCAAGGCATATAAGTTTGAATCCCTTCGTCCAACACCGGAATTGTCCTTTGCAGTACGTGAGCTGGGCTGCGTAGCAGGTATCAATATCACAGCAAGCCACAATCCGCCGGAATACAATGGTTACAAAGTATACTGGGAAGATGGCGCACAGTTTACACCTCCTCATGACAAAGGCGTTACAGAAGAAGTTCTGGCTATTGAAGATCTGTCTACAGTAAAGACCACAGACGAGGCTTCTGCAACAGCAGCAGGTCTGTACCAGGTGATCGGACAGGAGATCGATGACAAATATATTGCCCAGGTAAAGGCTCAGGTAGTAAACCAGAAGGCCATTGATGAGATGCAGGATCAGATCACTATTGTATACACACCTCTTCACGGAACAGGAAATATTCCTGCAAGAAGAGTTATGAAAGAGATCGGATTTACCCATGTATACGTAGTTCCGGAGCAGGAGCTGCCAGATGGTGATTTCCCAACTGTAAGCTATCCAAACCCGGAAGCAAAAGAGGCATTTGAGCTGGGCTTAAAGCTGGCAAAAGAGAAAAATGCAGATCTGGTACTGGCTACTGACCCGGATGCAGACCGTCTCGGTGTATATGTAAAAGATACTAAGTCCGGCGAATATATCCCGTTAACAGGAAATATGTCCGGTTCCCTGCTGTGTGAGTACGTGCTCAGCCAGAAGCAGGCAGCTGGAAAGATCCCTGCAGACGGTCAGGTAGTTAAATCCATAGTTTCCACCAACCTGATCGATGCAGTAGCAAAAGCCTACGGTGCAGAACTGATCGAGGTTCTTACCGGATTTAAGTGGATCGGAAAGCAGATCTTAAAGAATGAGACTACCGGACATGGTACATACCTTTTCGGAATGGAAGAAAGCTACGGCTGCCTGATCGGAACCTATGCCCGTGATAAGGACGCTATTTCCGCAACAGCCGCTCTCTGCGAGGCAGCTGCATACTACAAGCAGAAAGGCATGACCTTATGGGATGCCATGATCGCCATGTATGAGAAATACGGCTATTACAAAGACGCGGTAAAGGCTATCGGCTTATCCGGCATCGAAGGACTTGCAAAGATCCAGTCCATTATGGAAACACTGAGAAATAATACCCCAACTGAAGTTGGCGGTTACAAAGTAACTTCTGCAAGAGACTACAAGTTAGACACCATCAAAGATATGGCAACCGGCGAAGTGAAGCCAACCGGACTTCCTTCTTCCAACGTTCTTTACTATGACCTGGAAGACGGTGCATGGATCTGCGTAAGACCATCCGGCACTGAGCCAAAGATCAAATTCTACTTCGGCGTAAAGGGAACCTCTCTGGAGGATGCAGAAGAGAAAGAAAATGCACTTGGCGCAGCTGTTATGGCTATGGTTGATAAGATGATGTAATGAGCGCAGGGAAAAACAAGCGGCTGCGTTAGCAGACATTTGTTTTTCACAAGCCATTAACGAACGAATCGCCTGCGTAAGCAGGCAGCAGAGCGCGAATGCGCGGGATTTGTGAGTTTACGATATAATAAGTCCAGAAGAAAACTTTGAATGTGTCAGCACATTAAAAAATAATCTTTGGTATTAGAAAAGGAGAAGTCATATTGAGAAAATATTATTTATATGCAGTAGTATTATGCAGTGCGGCAGTTTTAGGTCTTGGAGGATGTTCCAATAAAGCAGATACAGCAACGACGCTGCCACTTGTAAGTGAGTCAAAACCAGTAGTAAGTGAATCTCAGGAGCCTACATCTTCTCCGGAAGAAACTACTGTTGTAGAGACCGTAAGCGGCACTATTGAAGGTACAGAAGAACAGCCGGAGCAGGCAGAAGACTCTGTACGCCTGTATGGACCGGCTACCCATATGGAAGATGGAAGATTATCCATTGACAGTCAGGCAGATCAGGGATATCAGGGAGAAGTGATCTTAAATGTATCTCAGGAGTCTACCTATGTATTAGATGCTGTTTCCGGTATTCCAACAGAGCTATCTGATATTAAGGACGGGGATACCATTTATGCCTATATCGGTCCGGCAATGACCATGAGCCTTCCGCCAATGACAAACGCAACAATGATCTTTACTAATGTCCCGGCAGACTTTAAAGTTCCGGATTATGTAACTGTTAAATCTGTAGTGACAGATGCAGCATCTTCCCAGTCTGCACTGACTGCTATGGACGGTACAAAATATACACTGGCAGATGACTGTGCAATAGTACCATATCTCACCAGAAATATTGTTACATTAGATGACCTTACCCAGGGGAGAAAAGCAGTGGTATGGTCTGATGAAGAAAATACAGCTATGCGGATCATGGTATTTGCAGAATAAAAGAATATATAAATATATATATAAAATATATAAAAAAGACTGGCATTCCAGATTTTGGAAATTGCCAGCCTTTTTACTTTATTTCTACATTCAATACTGATCTTTTAGTTTCCACACTCAATACTGATCTCATTAAATTTCTTTAGGATATGATCAATAGTAGTAGCTTCCTTTTCTTCACCTGCTTTATCGATCACTGCATGTCCCTGGTGCATCATTAAAAGTCTGTTACCATATTCCACAGCAAAGCGGAGATTGTGAGTGACCATGATCGTAGTCAGGTTCTTTTCACGGACTACTTTATCTGTCAGTTCCATAATGGTTTCTGCTGTTTTCGGGTCCAGAGCAGCGGTGTGTTCATCCAGGATCAGAAACTCAATAGGAGTCATGGTGGACATTAAAAGAGCCATTGCCTGGCGCTGTCCGCCGGAGAGAACACCTACTTTTACATCCATTTTATCTTCCAGTCCAAGGCCAAGAGAGCGGAGAGATTCACGGTAGAATTCCAGGCGCTGTTTGTTGGTTCCGGGACGGAGGTTGAAGGCTTTGCCCTTATTGTCTGCTAAAGCCATGTTTTCCGCAATGGTCATAGAAGGGCAGGTTCCCATGGACGGGTTCTGGTAAACACGGCCAATGCGGCGCTGGCGCTTATATTCAGGAATTTTGGTAATGTCTTCACCGCCGATGATAATACGGCCGTCATCCAGCGGAATACTTCCACAGATGATATTTAAAAGAGAAGTTTTGCCGGAACCATTGCTTCCTACTACAGATACAAATTGATGATCATCAATGGATAAGTTAAAATCATTAAACAGGCACATTTCATTGACAGTACCTGCGTTGTAATATTTATGGATGTGTTTTAATTCAAGCATGGCTCTTTACCTTCTTTCCGCCGGAAGGGCTTACTACAAGGATGATCAGGAATAATACAGAAGTGATCAGCTTCAGATCGGATGCAGTGACTGGAATGGAAATGTCCAGTCCTCCAATGTGCAGGTCGTTTAACAGCAGCGCAATAGAAACGCAGGCTTTGTATACAATGGAACCAATGATAACAGCAGTAGTAGAGCGGATAAAGCCGACTCTCTTTAACAGCTGGGTTCCGATGATAACATTTGCAAGGCCGATGACCATGGTGCCGGTGCCTATGGAGATTTCAAAAAATCCCTTCTGCTGGCAGTAAACGCTTCCTGCAAGTGCTGCAAAGCCGTTTGCAATGGCAAGACCTACGATTTTTACAAGACCTTTATCTTTTGCAAGGGAAGTAACAAGTACGTCATTATCACCAACTGCACGAAGCAGATAACCGGAACGTGTCTGTAAGTAGGCATCCAATAACACCTTGCAGACCAAAACGATGACAAAAAGAATGATGGTCACGATAAAGGGTGATGCAGCTTCCGGTACATGGGCGGAAAGGAAGGAATTGGAAAAGATAGTTTCCTTACTAAAGATAGGAAGGTTTGCTTTTCCGGTGATCCTTAAATTAATGGAATAGAGGGCCGTCATGACAATGATGCCGGAGAGCAGGTCACGTACCTTTAACTTTACGTGGATGAGACCGGTGATACAGCCGGCTAAGGCACCCACTGCAAAGGAAATGAATAATGCTGCTACAGGTGAAATGGTACCGATGAAAGGAAGCCCGTTTGCAATACCTGCTGCGGTCACAGCAGCGCCAAGAGGGAAGGTGCCGTCTACAGACAGATCCGGGAAATCCAGGATCTTATATGTGATGTAAACGCCCAGGGCCATAATGGCATATACAAGGCCTTCTTCCAGAATACCGAAAATGATCGTTGTCATGATGTTCCTCCAATACCCTAAATATTATTACTCTGCAATGCTGTCAAAGAGCTCAGCAGCAGTTCCTGTTAAAGATTCAGGAAGAGTGATGCCGAGGTTTTCAGCTACTTTGGTGTTGCCGTAGAATGCAGCATCCTTAATGGTCTCAAAGTTTAATTCGCTTGCTTTTGCTTCGCCCTTTAATACTTTTGCAGCCATTTCACCGGTCTGCTTGCCAAGTTCTACATAGTCCAGACCCATAGCAGCCAGGCAGCCGATCTTTACCTGCTCGATCTCGCTTCCGAATACAGGAATGTTCTTTGCGGAAGCCTTGCTTAAGATAACAGGAAGAGATGCTACTACTGTATTATCAGTCAGATTGGTGATACAGTCAACCTTTCCAATTAAAGTATCTGCTGCCAGCGGGATATCTGCTGAAGAGGAGATACCGGAGTCTACGATCTCAAAGTCATAATTTGGAGCCAGTTCCTTATATTCTGCAATGGCAGATTCAGAGTTTACTTCGCTGGTGGTGTACATGATACCGATAGTCTTTGCCTCAGGTAAGATCTCACGGATCATCTTTAACTGTAATTCTACAGGAAGCTTATCGCTTGTACCTGTGATCTCGCCAACCGGGGTTCCGTCTGCGTTTGCCAGTTCAGCTGTAACCGGATCCGTAACTGCTGTGAAAATGACAGGAATGTCGGACTTCATAGCCACGCTGTATTCAGCCTGTGCCATAGGAGTTGCAATACCACACATTAAATCTACGTCCTTTCCTGCAAATGTATTAGCAATCTGTGCAGAAGTACCGCCGTCTGCCTGTGCATTTTCATAAAGAACAGTTAAATTCTTTCCTTCTTCGATGCCTTCTGCTGCAAGACCAGCTAAGAAACCTTCACGGCAGTTGTCAAGAGAGCCGTGTTCAGCAAACTGGCCAATACCAATGGTGTAGGAGCCGTCAGCTTCTGTGTTGTTTTCTGCTTCGCTGGAAGCTGCCTCAGAAGAAGCTGCCTCAGATGCAGGGGCTGCTGTGGTAGTTGCTGCTGTAGTAGCAGTGGAAGAAGAACTGCCGCAGCCTGTTAATAAAGCTGCGCCCATTGCTGCGGTTAAAAGAACTGCCATAGATTTTTTCATAATACTTACCTCCTGAAAATAAAAATTAAAATGGATTTTTTGTAATAAAAAAGTCCCAACCACAATGATATTGTGATTGAGACGAATATAATCCGCGGTGCCACTCAAATTGACTTAAAGTCCACTTTTCACATACTAGCATATGTGCTGCAAATGTAACGGGTGCAGAGTCCGTCAGTCCCTACTAAGTATTTCAAGACTGCCCTCAAAAGTCCATTCAGCTGCCTGCTTTATACCGCAATCCCACCACCTGCGGCTCTCTGTGCTAATGCATTGGAAGCTTACTCCTCTTTTTCAACGGTTTAGCTGTTAATCCGTATATTAATACATGGGGCGGGTTTTGTCAACTGTTTTTTTAAAAGTCGCAGATATCATATATGAAATATATTATGAAAAATTTGAAGAAAAATTTCAGTAAAATTCAGATAATACAGTGTCCGGTTAAGTAAAAATGTGGTATACTTGATACATAAAAAGCATGTAAATGTATGATCAGAGTGTATAGCAAAACAAGGGAGGTCGGTCATATGAGCAGTAAACATTATGTGATCACAATCGAGCGTCAGTACGGAAGCGGCGGACGTATTACAGGTATGCGTCTTGCAGAGGAACTGGGTATTCATTATTATGATGAAGAGATTTTGAAAATGACATCAGAAACCAGTGCTATTGGAGAGCAGTATTTCCGTCTGGCAGATGAAAAGGCAGGAAACAATTTATTATATCGTACTGTTACTAATATGAAGCCGGAGCTTTCTGCACCTGTAAAGGATGGACATAAGCTTACATCACCGGAAAACCTGTTCCGTTTCCAGTCTGAGGTTATCCGAAAACTGGCAGAGTCAGAAAACTGCATCATCATCGGACGATGCGGCAACTATGTGCTTCAGGATCAGTTAGATGACGTGATCCGCATTTTCGTATATGCAGATACCGTTACCAGAGTCCGCAGGATTATGGATGTAGATAAGGTTGATGAAGAAGAAGCACTGCGCCGCATGAGGAAGATTGATAAGGAGCGCACTGAATATCATAAGTATTTTACTGGCAGAAACTGGATGGATATGGAGAATTACGATCTTCCTATTAATGCCAGCCGCATTGATTATGATGAGATGATCATCCTGATCAAGGATTATCTGAAGCTTCGGGGAATGATCGACTGATATTTATAATAATGTGGATGAAGAAACAGAGTATCTGTTTACTGTGATAGGAGAATGTGCTGGTGACGTGTTCGATGTGGGGCAAAAATGTAGCAACATGAGGTAGCAGATGGATATTTTAACAGGAATATTGATCCCTTTTATAGGAACTACAGCAGGCAGTGCTTGCGTGTTCTTTCTGCGGGGAGAATTAAAGCCCGGAGTGCAGAAAGCATTCCTGGGCTTTGCTTCAGGAGTTATGGTGGCTGCTTCTGTTTGGTCTCTTCTGATCCCGGCTATGGAAATGAGTGAAGGACTTGGGAAGCTGGCCTTTCTTCCGGCAGTATGTGGATTCATTTTAGGAATGGCATTTTTATTGTTTCTGGATATGGTAGTTCCACATCTTCATATGGACACAGACCAGCCGGAAGGCGCAAAAAGTAACTGGCAGAAAAGTACCATGCTGGTCCTTGCAGTGACCTTACATAACATACCGGAAGGAATGGCAGTTGGTGTGGCTTTTGCAGGTATGATGGCAAAAAGCCAGTCCATTACACTGGCAGGCGCCATGGCATTATCACTGGGTATTGCAATACAGAATTTCCCGGAAGGAGCAGTTATCTCTCTTCCTTTAAAAGAAGCGGCAGGGCAGAAAAAGGCTTTTATCTATGGTATGCTTTCCGGTATCGTAGAGCCAATTGGCGCCGGGCTTATGCTGTTGCTGGCAGAAAAACTGGAGCCGTTCATGCCATACTTTCTTTCCTTTGCAGCAGGGGCCATGCTTTATGTAGTAGTAGAAGAACTGGTGCCAGAAGCTTCTGAAGGAGAACATTCCAATATAGGCACCATTGGATTTGCAATCGGATTTGCGCTGATGATGGTGCTTGATGTGGCGTTGGGATGATATTTTATTAATTACAGCGGCAATGAAGAAATCTGTCATGGGATTACGTTTTATAAAAAGGAATGCCTTATTAAAAAGTTTGCAGATACAAAGATCATTTCGGCCGCACAGTGAGCTGCCTGATATGTCCGTCAGAGGCCAGTTGTTGTAAGCTTGCAATGGCCACTACATGATAGCCGCCATAGGAGGCAATAAATTCTGCCTGGGATAAATAAAAAATGATCAAAGGAGTGGATCGTTGGTTTTTGCTTGGATCCACTCCTTTTTTGCTGTAATTTTAAAAAGACCATGGTACAATAAATTCAAAAGAATCTGCGTAAGCGTAAAGCTTTAAAGGGAAAGGAAACAGGAAATATGGTCTATACATGTACATATCCGTCACCACTGGGCAATATTTTACTGGCGGCAGATGAGGTTGGACTGACCGGTTTATGGTTTGAGGGACAAAAATACTTTGGAAATACACTTCCAAAAGAAACGGTTTCACAGGAGATCCCGGTTCTGATTAGGGCTAAAAAATGGCTGGATGTTTATTTTTCCGGGAAAGAACCGGACTTTACCCCAGCGCTTCATCCTGCAGGTTCAACCTTTCGTCAGGCTGTGTGGCAGATTCTGCTGCAGATCCCTTATGGACAGACTATGACATATGGGGAGATTGCAAAAAAAATGACCCAGATGCATGATGCGCCGCATATGTCTGCCCAGGCTGTAGGTAGCGCAGTGGGACATAACGAAGTTTCCATTATCATTCCCTGTCATCGTGTTGTAGGGACAAATGGCAGTCTCACAGGATATGCAGGAGGAATGGAAAAGAAGGTCGCGCTGTTAAAACTGGAACATACAGATATGAGTGGTTTCTTTGTTCCAAAAAAGGGAACTGCGCTTTAAGTGAATCTTAAGACCACAGAAATGGAGAAAAGGGAATGGCATCCAGTAAAAGTTATTTGGATTTTGTATTGGAACAATTGTCTGATTTAGAGGAGATCACCTACCGGGCCATGATGGGAGAGTACATTATTTATTACCGGGGGAAGATCGTAGGTGGTATTTACGATGATCGTCTGCTTGTAAAGCCTGTAAAAGCCGCATTTTCTTATATACCCCAGGCTGTTTATGAATTACCTTATGAAGGGACTAAAGAGATGCTGTTGGTAGAGGATGTGGATCAGAAGGAATTTCTTACAGGACTATTTAGGGCAATGTATGAAGAGCTTCCTGCTCCGAAGAAGAGAAAATGATAATTATTTTTCCCAGTATATCTGGAAAACGATCTGAAAATGAAAAAGGCGTATGGATCCCTGGTGTAGACTCATACGCCTTTTTACGGCTGTTTATATTAAATTCTTAAGATCCTGGTAAAACTGGGGATAAGAAATATTTACACATTCTGCCCCATTGATCTGTGTAACGCCTTCTGCGCAGAGACCTGTTACTGCAAAGGTCATGGCAATACGGTGATCTAAGTGGCTTTCAATCACTGCACCGTGAAGCGGTCTGCCGCCGTGGATGATCATGCCGTCCTCTGTTTCCGTTACATCAGCTCCCATGGCACTTAAATTTTCCACCATTACGGCAATCCGGTTGGACTCTTTTACCTTTAATTCCGCTGCGTCACGGATCACGGTAGTTCCCTGTGCAAAGCAGGCCAAGGCTGCGATCATAGGCAGCTCATCAATAAGAGTCGGGATAATGCTTCCGCCGATCTCTGCTGCGTGAAGGGAAGAAGCGCGGACTAAAATATCAGCAACAGGTTCTCCCTCGTCTTCTTTTACATTTAATAAAGTAAGATCTGCTCCCATAGCCTTACATACATGAAGAATGCCGTCTCTGGTAGGATTAATGCCTACGTTTTTGATCAGGATCTCAGAGCCGGGTACCATAAGGCCTGCAGCGATAAAATAGGCAGCAGAAGAAATATCTCCAGGTACATTTATCTTTCTACTGTGCAGCTCACTGGCTGGCTCAATGGTAGCAGTGGTATTTGTGGTGGTTACATGAGCACCGAACAGATTTAACATGATCTCAGAGTGGTTTCTGGATACATAAGGCTCTGTAACGGAAGTTGGGCCATCTGCGTAAAGCCCTGCTAATAAAATAGAGGATTTTACTTGTGCAGAGGCTACTTTAGAGGTGTAATGGATGCCGTGAAGGGCTTTTCCGTGGATAGATAAAGGTGCGCAGCCATTTCCATTTACACTGACAATATCCGCCCCCATAAGGGACAGCGGTTCCATAATACGCTTCATAGGACGTTTCTGGATAGAAGCGTCACCTGTTAAAGTTACATCAAAGTTCTGTGCAGATAAGATACCGGAGATCAGGCGGGTAGTAGTGCCGCTGTTTCCGCAGTCTAATACAGTTTCCGGCTTTTTAAGGCCGCGAAGACCATTTCCATGTACCAGGACGATATCCTCTTTATTTTCAATAGCAATTCCCATACTTTCAAAACAGGAAATAGTAGACAGACAGTCTGCTCCCTGTAAAAATCCGGTAATTTCGGTAGTTCCCTTTGCAAGAGAGCCAAACATCACAGCGCGGTGGGAAATGGATTTATCTCCCGGAACAGTGATCTCGCCTTTTAATGGGCCTGATTTTCTAAATTCCATATCTTCCTCCCAGACAGTCCGGCTTACAGCCGTACCATTTCGTATTTATAGTATTCCAGCCGTTTCCAGGCTGCGGTCATAGCTGCTTCATCATAAAATTCAATCTTTAAGGTGCCTTCGCCCCGTTCCCTGTTGTTATTGATACCAATATTTTTAATGCTGATGCCCTTGGCAGCCAGAATAACAGCAATAGTGGAGATAGCACCAACCTCATCGGCCATATCCACAGAAAATGCGTAGGATGGTTCTACAGAACCTTTGGCACGGTCAGTAATGGTATTGCGGTAATCCCTGGATTTTTCAAACAGTTTATAAATAGCATTTCCCTGATGACCTTTTATTTCAGAAAGGATATCCTGAAGGGAATCAATGTAGCGCTCCAGCATATCTGCAATAGGCTCTGAATTAGTCATACAGATCTGTTCCCACATTTCCGGGGAAGAAGAGGCAATACGTGTAATGTCCTTAAAACCGCCGGCAGCTACCTGTTTCATGGTTTCAGCAGGTGAATCAGAGTCTTTTACCAGATTTACAAGGCTGGAAGCAACCAGATGAGGCAGATGGCTGATGGCGGCAACTACAGTATCATGTTCCTTATAATCCAGTACCAGGGGGATTGCCCCCACAGTCTGCGCAACGGCGATAACGCGTTTGACATTTTCGGAGTATTTCGGGGAAATATTGCCATATCCACAGCCATTCTGGTTAAAACCTTCTGGCGGTGTAACAATATAATAAGCATTTTCAAGGAGATGGTCAGTTGCATTTTCATAGCCTGTTTTTTCAGAACCTGCCATGGGATGCCCGCCTACAAAACAGTCTGTAAGTCCCTGACGCAGGATCTCTTTGTGGATGTCGGTCTTGGTGCTGCCAACATCCGTGATCAAAGCCCCCGGTTTTAAATAGGAGCGGATCTTAGACAGATATTGTGCATTGTATTCCACTGGTGTACATAAAAAGATCAGGTCACATTGTTTTAACTGCTCATCAATGCCGTCTAAAATAACATCTACAATACCGTCTTTTTTAGCCTGTTCCAGTTTGGAACGGGTGCGCATATAGGCCATGATGCGGATATCCGGACGTGCTTTTTTAATTCCCTTAGCCAAGGAACCACCGATAAGGCCAAGACCAATAAAGGCAATGGTTGTATCATTCATGGTGAATTTTTCCATTTCAAAATTGCTCCTTACAATACAGAATCACCTGAAAACCTTTACATAAAGAAAGGCCTTCAGGTGTTTGGCTGTGGATAATAAGTGGTATGCTAGTACATCGTTTTCGAAATAACTGTACCACTCACTTGTCTGCGAATCTGATTGCACAGGCCTAAAAGCCTCAGCGTAGCCCGCTACGCCTGCGTTTTTAGACCTGCACACTCAACTCCGCATCCTACGTGATTAGTACAGTTATTTACGAAACGATGTACTAGTTATCTGGCTTCAAAAGTTCTGCCAGCCAGATCCACATATGGCTTTAAGCCTGCCATTAATTTATCAAATGCATCAAAAGTAAGAGACTGAGGACCGTCGGAAAGTGCTTTGGACGGATCTGGATGAACCTCGATCATCAGTCCATCAGCGCCAACTGCCACAGCAGCTTTTGCAAGAGGTTCTACATAAGCCCTTACCCCCGTTGCATGGCTTGGATCTACGATCACAGGAAGATGGCTCTTCTGGCGGATTACAGGAACCGCACTGATATCCAGAGTATTTCTGGTGGATGTTTCGTAGGTACGGATACCACGTTCACATAAAACGATATTTGGATTTCCCTCTGAAATAATGTATTCAGCAGCATTCAGCCACTCATCTATGGTAGCACATAAGCCGCGTTTTAACAATACAGGCATTCCTGATTTTCCGGCTTCCTTTAACAGCTCAAAGTTCTGCATATTTCTGGCACCGATCTGAAGCATGTCTACGTATTTAACGGCAGCTTCAATGGCATGGGCACTGGTAACTTCGCAGATCACGTTCAGTCCGGTCGCTTCTCTGGCTTCCTTCATATATTTTAAGCCTTCTTCTTCCAGCCCCTGGAAAGAGTATGGGGAGGTACGGGGTTTGTAAGCACCGCCGCGAAGGAAGGTAGCACCAGCCTTTTTTACAGCGAAAGCAGTAGAAAGCAGCTGCTCCTTTGACTCAATTGCACAGGGACCTGCCATTACAGTCATGGTTCCCGGCCCAATATGGGTATTACCAACAGGAATAACAGAGTCATCAGGGTGGAATTTTTTGTTGACCAGTTTGTAGGACTCTGTGACAGCAACAACTTTGTCAACGCCCTCACTCATTTCAATGTTGCTTCCTGCAAGCTTGGTCTTATCACCTACAACTCCAACAATAGTGACCTGGGAACCTTCGGAAAGGTGGACCTGAAGGCCCTTTGATTCAATGAGGGAAGTTACTTTCTGAACGTCTTCTTTGGAAGCCTGTGGTTTCATGATAATGATCATAGTCTGGTACACTCCTTATCTGCATAATATTATCTGCATTCTTATTTTTATCTGCATAATGGATATCCTGTTTTAAAAGCTTGCAGACAGTTTAATATATAAAAGCATAAAAGTCAACACTTTAATACTTTAAACTTTAACGCTTTTATGTAAAAACAAACACAGGTCATAAATAATGGCCTGTCTGGCTGAATGGATTTTTCGCCAACTTTTCCGGTGTCTCGCAGGCAACAATACGGCCACCGTCAGCACCACCGCCTGGTCCCATGTCAATGATATAGTCAGCATTGCGGATCACATCAAGATCATGTTCGATGACCACAACGGTTGCACCGTTTTCCATAAGGGTCTGGAATACCTTAAGAAGCGTCTGTACATCCAGAGGATGAAGACCGATGGTAGGCTCATCAAAGATAAACAGAGAGTCATTTTGCAGCTTGCCCATTTCACTGGCCAGTTTCAGACGTTGGGCCTCACCACCGGAAAGGCTGGGGGTTTCTTCTCCTAAAGTCAGATAGCCAAGCCCAAGCTCTTTTAACACAGTGAGACGTTGTTTGACCAGCTTAACGTCATCGCAGGCTTCAAGAGCTGTGTGGATGTCCATGTCCATAAGTTCCGGAAGGGAAACTTTTTGCCCCTTTTTATTGGTATATTTAATGAGGGAAGCTTCTTTGGCATATCTGGAACCTCTGCACTCCGGGCATGGAATGTCAACATCAGGCAGAAACTGTACATCCAGACTGACCTGACCGGTGCCGTCACATACAGGGCAGCGAAGTTTTCCCGTATTATAGGAAAAATCACCTGCTTTATATCCCATATTTTTGGCATCTGCTGTTTTGGCAAAAACTTTTCGCAGTTCATCGTGGACATTGGCATAAGTAGCAGCAGTGGAGCGCACATTGATGCCAATAGGAGTAGCATCGATCAGCTTTACCTGTGAAATACCTGCCGGGTCTACAGAAAGAACGTGGGAGGGCAGAGGTGCTTTCGCAATAGCAGCTTCCATACCAGGCACCAGGCTTTCCAGGATGAGCGTGGTTTTTCCGGAACCGGAAACACCGGTTACAACCGTAAGGCGGCCTTTGGGGATCTTTACTTCAAGTGGCTTTACTGTATGGATCGCACCGGTAGCAAGGGAAACTGCGCCATGTTCAAACAGGCAGTCTTCCATGATCACCGGGCGCAGGCGTTTCATACATTCCGGCTTTAGAAAAGCACCAATGCGGGAGTCTTTATTTTTTGCAATATCAGCAATAGTTCCTTCTGCGATCACCTGTCCGCCTTTTGCCCCTGCTTCCGGTCCCATTTCGATCAGCCAGTCTGCATGGGAAAGGATCTGGGTGTCATGATCTACCAGGATAACGGAATTTCCATCAGCGATCAGATCATCCATAACTCCCGTCAGTCCAACAATGTTTACTGGGTGCAGTCCGATAGACGGTTCATCTAGTACATAAAGAACACCTGTGGTGCGGTTGCGTACGGCTCTTGCTAACTGCATTCTCTGACGTTCCCCGGTAGAGAGAGTAGAAGCAGCACGGTCCAGGGAAAGATATCCGAGACCCAGCTCCATAAGCCGTTTCGAAGCTGTCTGGAAGGATTCACAGATGCTTTCTGCCATAGGCAACATTTCCGGTGGAAGAGAAGCCGGCACATTGTCCACCCAGGTGGTCAGTTGAGATAAAGTCATTTCACAGGCCTGTGCAAGGGAAATTCCCTGCAATTTCGGTGCTCTTGCACGTTCATTTAAACGGGAACCGTGGCAGTCCGGGCAGATATCTTCCTTTAAAAATTTTTCCACCCGTTTCATGCCCTTTTCATCCTTTACTTTAGAAAGTGCATTTTCTACGGTGTAAACAGCATTAAAATAAGTAAAATCCAGTTCCCCTGCTTGATTGGAGTTTTTTGCATGATAAAAAATATGTTTTTTCTCAGCAGGTCCATGGAAAACAATGTCCTTTTCCTGTTTGGTTAATTCTTTAAAAGGTACATTTGTACGCACGCCCATTTCCCGGCACACATCGGTCATCAAAGACCACATAAGGGTATTCCAGGGAGCAACAGCGCCTTCGTCAATGGTTAAAGAATCATTTGGCACCAGTGTATTTAAGTCTACAGTGCGCACCGTTCCTGTTCCGTTGCAGGTCCGGCAGGCCCCCTGACTGTTAAAAGCCAGCTCCTCTGCAGAAGGAGCGAAAAAGCGGATGCCGCATTCAGGACAGACCAGTTCTTTTCCAGCAGCTACTGCCAGTGCAGGAGCCAGATAATGCCCATTGGGACAGTAGTGGGAAGCCAGACGGGAATACATCAGGCGCAGGCTGTTTAAAAGTTCGGTACCAGTTCCAAAAGTGCTTCGGATGCCGGGAACACCGGGACGCTGATGCAGGGCGAGAGCGGCAGGAACGTGTAAGATGTCATCCACGCAGGCTTTAGATGCCTGAGTCATGCGTCGTCTTGTATAGGTAGAAAGAGACTCCAGATAGCGTCTGGAACCTTCTGCATACAATACGCCTAAAGCCAGGGAAGACTTTCCTGAGCCGGAGACTCCGGCAATAGCTACGATCTGGTTTAAAGGTACATCTACATTGACATTTTTCAGATTGTGGACACGGGCGCCGTGGATCTGTATTTTCTGTATAGTATTTTTAAAAACCTTAGTTTCAGACATAAAATGTGCATACCTTTCTCATTATTCTGCAACTATTTTACCAATCTGTGCATACAATTGCAAGGAGAGCAGGCAGAACGAGGGTTTTGCTGAAATATAAAGGCAAAATGACAGTAAAAAATGAGGAAAAACATGGATACATGGTAATATAAATCGAATTATCTGGAATGTTTTGGAAAAATGTTGTGTAGAATTTAACAAAAAACTTGAAAATTTCAGAAAAATATAGTAGAATGTACACATGGCAAAGACGAAGCACAATATCATTGCTGTTTCGCATAAATAAAGTGTACAGGAGGGAAGTTTATGAACGTATATGGTACTGAACAGATCCGCAACGTTGTATTGCTTGGGCATGGAGGTGCTGGTAAGACAACAGTTGCGGAGGCAATGGCTTTGATCACAGGTGTTACCAAGCGTATGGGCAAGGTTGCTGACGGAAATACCATTAGTGATTACGACAAAGAAGAGATCAAGAGACAGTTTTCCATTTCCACCACACTGATTCCTCTGGAATACCAGGGAGAGAACGGACCGGTTAAGATCAACTTACTGGATACTCCCGGATTTTTTGACTTCGTAGGTGAAGTAGAAGAAGCTATCAGCGTTGCTGATGCAGCCATTATCGTTGTAAACTGTAAAGCAGGTATTGAGCCTGGTACAGAAAGAGCATGGGAGATGTGCGAAAAGTACAATCTGCCAAGACTGATCTTCGTTACCAATATGGACGATGATCATGCCAGCTATCGTGAGCTGGTTGTAAAGCTGGAGAAAAAGTTCGGAAGAAAGATCGCTCCTTTCCAGCTTCCAATCCGTGAAAATGAAAAATTCGTAGGTTTCGTAAACGTAGTAAAGATGGCAGGCCGCCGCTTTACAAATCTCAGTGATTATGTTGAGTGTGAGATCCCTGATTATGTTCAGAAGAACTTAACCATCGCAAGAGATGCTCTCATTGAGGCAGTTGCAGAAACCAGTGAAGAATATATGGAACGTTATTTCCTGGGAGAAGAATTTACACAGGAAGAAATATCCGGTGCATTAAGAGCACATGTTATCGAAGGCGACATTGTACCTGTTATGATGGGCTCCGGAATCAACTGCCAGGGATTTAAGGTTCTCCTTCAGGTTATTGATAAATACTTCCCGGCACCAAATCACTTTGAGTGTATCGGTGTAGACGTTTCCACAGGTGAGCGTTTCACCGCTAAATATAATGATGATGTATCTCTTTCTGCAAGGGTATTTAAGACCATCGTAGATCCATTTATTGGAAAATATTCTCTGATGAAGATCTGTACAGGTACCTTAAAAGGTGATACTGTTGTATACAATGTAAACAAAGATGCAGAAGAGAAGATCGGTAAAGTTTATATAATGCGCGGTAAGGAAGTCATTGAAGTTCCGGAGTTAAAAGCCGGTGATATCGGCGCAGTTGCAAAACTTACTGTAACAGGAACCGGGGATACCATGGCAGTCCGTACAGCACCGATCGTTTATCACAAACCACAGATCTCCACACCATATACATACATGGCTTACAAGGCAGCCAATAAGGGTGAAGATGACAAGGTTTCCACCGCATTAGCACGTATGATGGAAGAAGATCTGACCTTACAGGTTAAAAATGATCCTGAAAACCGCCAGTCTCTGATTTATGGTATTGGCGATCAGCAGTTAGATGTTGTGATCAGCAAGCTGCAGACCCGCTACAAAGTAGATGTAGTTCTGTCAAAGCCTAAATTTGCTTTCCGTGAGACCTTAAGAAAGAAAGTTAAAGTACAGGGAAAACATAAGAAACAGTCCGGTGGACATGGCCAGTACGGTGATGTTATCATGGAATTTGAGCCATCAGGAGATTTAGAGACACCATACATCTTTGAAGAGAAGGTGTTCGGCGGCTCCGTACCGAAGAACTACTTCCCGGCAGTTGAAAAGGGATTGCAGGAATGCGTTCTTAAGGGCCCGCTGGCTGGATATCCGGTTGTTGGCTTAAAAGCTACTCTGTTAGATGGTTCCTACCATCCGGTAGACTCTTCAGAAATGGCATTTAAGATGGCTACCATCCTGGCATTTAAGCAGGGCTTCATGGATGCAAATCCAGTACTCTTAGAGCCGATCGCTTCCTTAAAGGTTGTTGCTCCTGACCGCTTTACCGGCGATATTATGGGTGACTTAAACCGCAGAAGAGGACGCGTATTAGGTATGGAATCCGATCATCACGGCAAACAGGTCATCGAAGCAGACGTCCCAATGTCTGAGCTGTTTGGCTACAACACCGATCTTCGTTCCATGACTGGTGGTTTAGGAGACTTTTCCTATGAATTCAGTCGCTACGAGCAGGCTCCTGGAGATGTACAGAAGCGCGAAGTAGAAGCAAGGGCTGCTGCGAAGGAAGAATAATTAAAGTTACAGTTCATCAAAATCAGTATATGATGGCTGAACTGTAACTAATTCAAGAAAGATATGTTTAAAGAAAAAAGCAGATAATATATGGGAAATCCCGCTTTCTGGAATTTCTGAAGGGTGAACCTTTGGAAACCAGAAAGTGGGATTTTTTTAATTATCACACATTAAAGCGATACAATACAACAGCAAAAATCCCCTTCTTATACCTCACGCCACAATCAAAAAGCTGTTACGATTACAATATATAGACTGGACAAATCAAAATAATTGGTTTATAGTAAGAACCAACGACGAAATGAGCCATAAAGAAGGCAGATGAGAATGACAAAGCCCCTTTGTGAGCGGAAATCAGGAGGTAAAAAATGGTATCATTATATGATGGTGGGATTTATCTTGTAAATGGAAAAGAAATCATCCCAGAGCAGGAAAGCGCAAAGGTAGAATCCCTTACAGGAAAGAAAGCAGATAAAGAAGCCGCTAAAAAGGGAACGATTGCTTATTCTATTTTGAGTGCCCACAATACAGCTGATAACATGGAACATTTAAAGCTCCGTTTTGACAGCATGACATCCCATGATATTACATTTGTAGGGATTGTCCAGACTGCTAAGGCATCCGGTATGGAAAAGTTCCCGATCCCCTATGTCCTGACTAACTGCCACAATACACTTTGTGCAGTAGGTGGAACTATCAATGAAGATGATCACATGTTTGGTCTTTCCGCTGCAAAGAAATACGGCGGCATCTACGTTCCGCCACATATCGCAGTGATCCATCAGTATATGAGAGAAATGATGGCAGGCTGCGGAAAGATGATACTTGGATCTGACAGCCACACCAGATACGGCGCATTAGGAACCATGGCTATTGGTGAAGGCGGCGGAGAACTGGTAAAACAGCTGCTTCGTGATACATATGATGTAGCTTATCCGGGAGTTATTGCAGTTTACTTAGACGGATGTCCGAAACCTGGTACCGGCCCTCAGGATATTGCCCTGGCGATCATTCGCGCGGTATTTAAAAATGGCTATGTAAAGAATAAGGTAATGGAATTTGTTGGTCCTGGTGTTGCTTCTATGACTACTGATTACAGAAACGGCGTAGATGTAATGACAACAGAGACTACCTGTTTAACATCTATCTGGAGAACAGATGAGGATACCAGAAAATACCTGGCAGAGCATCACAGAGAAGAAGATTACAAGAAACTGGATCCTGCAGATGTAGCTTACTATGATGGCTGTGTCTATGTAGATTTAAGCACAGTAAAACCAATGATCGCTCTTCCGTTCCATCCAAGCAATGCCTTTGAAATTGATGAATTAAAGGCAAATATGAAGGATATCCTTCATATGGTAGAAAAGGATGCTGAAAGAGTATCCGGAGGAAAAGCGCATTTTACACTCCTTGATAAAATAGCTGGAAATGACCTGATGGTACAGCAGGGGATCATCGCAGGCTGTGCAGGCGGAACTTACACCAATGTGATGGAAGCAGCACATGCACTTCGCGGAAAAAACTGTGGCTGTGATGAATTTTCACTGGCTGTTTATCCTTCTTCCCAGCCTGTATTCTCAGACCTGGTTAAGAAGGGGGCTATTTCGGATCTTATGGATGCAGGTGCGATCATCCGTACTGCTTTTTGCGGACCTTGCTTTGGTGCAGGAGATACACCTTGCAACAACGGTTTAAGTATCCGTCATACCACCAGAAACTTCCCTAACCGTGAAGGAAGCAAGCCAGGAAACGGACAGATGGCAGCCGTAGCATTAATGGATGCACGTTCTATTGCAGCAACAGCGGCAAATGGCGGAAAGCTTACTTCTGCATGGGAGTTAGACTGCTGGAATGATATTCCGGAATATAACTTTGATGATAAGTCTTATAAGAACCGTGTATACCAGGGATTTGGAAAAGCAGAAGAGGAGAAATCTCTTGTATATGGTCCAAATATTAAAGACTGGCCGGAAATGAGCCCGTTAACAGATAATATCCTCTTAAAGGTATGCTCAAAGATCATGGATCCGGTAACTACTACGGATGAACTGATCCCGTCTGGTGAAACATCTTCCTACCGTTCCAATCCACTGGGACTGGCAGAATTTACTTTATCCAGAAGAGATCCAGAGTATGTAGGGCGGACGAAAGAAGTAGATAAGTTAGAAAAAGCAAGAGTTGCTGATGGCGAAGAAAAAGAACTGGCATTAGAACCGGATCTTGCAAATGTATTTGCAGCTATCAGAACGATTGCAGGAAATGATAATATTTCTGTAAAAGATACGGAAGTAGGAAGCATGGTATATGCAGTAAAGCCTGGTGACGGCTCTGCAAGAGAGCAGGCAGCCAGCTGCCAGAGAGTGATCGGCGGACTTGCAAATATCTGTAAAGAATATGCCACCAAGAGATATCGTTCCAATGTAATGAACTGGGGCATGCTGCCATTCCAGATGGAAGCAGAACCTGATTTTGAAGTAGGCGATTATATCTACGTTCCAGGCGTGAGAAAAGCACTGGACGGTGATTTAAATTCTATTAAGGCCTATGTTCTTGGAAACGGAAAAGATGTAAAGGCCCAGATCAAAGAATTAGATCTTTATATTACAGATATGACACCGGAAGAAAGAGCCATTGTTAAGGCGGGATGCCTGATCAATTACAACAGAAACAGACATTAAGCTGACGGCGAAGATTAGCAGCACGAAGAATATGCCGGAGAGGAGAGCAGATCATGAAAGACAGTTATCTTGCACAATTTTATGGAAAATCCCAGAATTATACAGATATCCCTAATAAGTGGTATAAAGAATATAATGTAAAAAAAGGTCTTCGAAATGAAGACGGCACTGGCGTAAGAGTAGGACTTACCCGGGTGGCAGATGTTGTAGGTTATGAGGAGACCCCGGAAGGTGGAATCAAGGCTATTCCAGGAAAGCTGTATTATAGAGGTTATGATGTGGAAGACCTGGTAAAGGGCAAACAAGACAGTCATTTTGGTTATGAGGAAATTTGTTTCCTTCTGCTCTTTGGCTACCTGCCAAAGAAAGCAGAACTGGAGCATTTCCGGAATATCCTGACTGACTGTTATGAAATCCCGGATGAGTTCGTGGAAATGAACCTGCTGCGTATGCCGGGTAAAAACCTGATGAACAAGCTTCAGGATGCAGTTCTTACTTTATATAATTACGATGATGACCCGGACAACATTGATGTGTATGAAACTCTGGTAAAGGGTATTAACTTAATGGCAAAGCTTCCATCTATTGCCTGCTATGCATATCAGAGCAAGGTACATTATTACAACAGGGACAGCCTGTTTATTCATTATGCAAACCCGAATTATTCCATTGCAGAAAATTTCTTAAGCCTTTTAAGAAAGGACCAGAAGTTTTCCGATAAAGAGGCAAGACTGTTAGATACAATCCTCATCCTTCATGCAGATCATGGCGGCGGCAACAACTCTACATTTACTAATGTAGTGATCGCTTCTACAGGTACTGATATTTATTCTACAGTTTCCGGAAGCATTGGTTCCATGAAGGGACCAAGGCACGGCGGTGCAAACATTAAGGTTGCTGAAATGATGGATGCAGTATTAGAAGAGACTGGCGGATATGCAGCAGATGACAAGAAGATAAAGGCTGCAGTAAACAAGCTGATGGATGGTGAGTTATATGACCGTTCCGGTCTTGTATATGGATTTGGCCATGCAGTTTATACCATTTCCGATCCTCGTGCAGAAATGTTAAGAGCACGCTGCTTAGAGGTAGCAAAGGAAAAGAAAATGATGACGGAATTTGATTTCCGTCAGAGGTTTGAACGTATTGCTTTAGAGACTATGAAAGAGCGCAAAGGAGTTGCCCTTCCTACTAATGTAGATTATTACAGCGGTTTCGCTTATGAAATGTTAGGCATCCCAAGAGACCTTTATACACCATTGTTCGTGTGCAGCCGTCTGGTTGGCTGGGTTGCCCACAATATTGAAAATAAGCTTTATGATGGAAGAATCATGCGTCCTGCAACTAAGTATGTAGGAGATAATAAAGAATACACAGTAATGGAGGAAAGATAGAGATGACAGATACAATTACAGTATTTAAAGGTGATGGAATCGGACCGGAGATTACAGATTGCGTTTTAAGGATCTTAGACGCAGCTGGGGCAGATTTAAACTATGAGGTATTTAATGTAGGTGCTGCAGAATACGAAGCGCATGGTGAACTGATCCCGAAAGAGGGCTATGCTTCTATGGAAAAGACCCACATTTTATTAAAGTCCCCTATTACAACTCCTTTAGGAAAGGGCTTCCGTTCTTTAAATGTTACTTTAAGAAAGAAGTATGATCTTTACGCAAATATTCGTCCAGCAAAGACAAACTCTGCTGTAAAGACTGCATTTGAAAATGTAGATATTGTTATCTTCCGCGAAAATACAGAGGATCTGTATGCAGGCGTAGAAGAGATGATCGATAAGGATACGGTTCATTCTATTAAGATCATTACCAGAAAATGCTGTGAGCGTATCATCCGCGCTGCTTTCGACTATGCAGTAAGCCATAAACGTAAGAAAGTTACCTGCGTTCATAAGGCAAATATCATGAAAATGGCAGACGGAATGTTCCGCGATATCTTCTATGATATCAGCAAGGAATATCCGGGTATTGAAGCAGATGATAAGATCGTAGACAATGTGGCTATGCAGCTGGTTATGCATCCTGAAAAATTTGATATTATCGTAACAGAAAACCTGTATGGCGATGTTTTATCTGATCTGGTCAGCGGCCTCATCGGAGGTCTGGGACTTCTTCCATCCAGCAACCTGGGTAAAGATTTCGCCATGTTCGAGGCAGTTCACGGCAGTGCCCCTGATATTGCAGGACAGGGAATTGCAAACCCAACTGCGTTCTTATGGTCTGCATGTATGTTGTTAGAGCATATCGGAAAGAAAGACGTTGCTGCCAGGATCCGCAAGGCAGTAGACCTGGTGCTGGAGGACGGAAGCGTTCTTACACCAGATATTGGCGGAACTGCTACAACCATTGAATATGAGAAGGCTATTATTGCACATCTGTAATTGTCTTTGAGAAGATATTGGGGAAAATGTTAAGTGGACTTATTATAAAATATTATGATAATCTAAATCAGAACGACCTGTATCTGTGCCAGTTCATCAATGAACACAAAAAAGAATGTGTGGATATGACAATTGATGAAATGGCAGAGAAAAGTCATATTTCCAGAAGCAGTATATTACGATTTGCTAAAAAATTATCATTAAAAGGCTATAGTGAACTGAAGGTATATCTTAAAATGGATGTTCAGAGAGAAGAACTTCCTGAAAGAGATGTGCTGGGAGAAGTGTGCGATGATTATCATTTTGCTATCAATGAATTTCGCACAAAGGATTGCGAGAATATTTGCCGTATGATCTACGAGGCAGACAGGGTTTTCTTGTTTGGTACAGGCGGAATGCAGGCAGGTGTTGCAAAAGAAATGCAGCGTAAGTTCATTTATGCCGGGAAATGTATGTATAATTGTGATGGGCCGGGAGTATTTCAGAAAACGTTGCAGCTGGCAGATAAAAAGGATCTGTTTATAATCATCTCAGTATCAGGGGAGTCAGAGAATACAGTGAACTGCGCAAAGCAGATCAAAATGCAGAACATTCCTTTGATCGCGATCACGAAAATGAAGGTTAATAAACTGGTCCGTCTTTCAGATGAATCTATCTATGCCGGAACATCTGTGATCAATACTGCCATGGAAAGCTATTACGAGACTTCTGTTTTGTACCTGATCCTGACAGAAATACTGCTTGTAAAGTATATTATATATAAGGAAAACAGGGAAAAAACAGAATCATTGAAAAAACTCTGAGATTATGAGTACATAATAATAAAAATGAAGAAATTTGAAGCTGGGAATAAGTGTCAAATCTGATGCTTATCCTCAGCTTTTTATTTTGGCATGTTGTAAAAAAACAAAATGATTTTTCTGCAACATGCCTGAAAATATACATATTATAAGGATTAATGCCCTGAAATCCATAAGGAAGCAGGTTGGGAAAAAGTGTCAACTTCTGGGAAAAATTTCTACAACATAGAAGAGTACCGAAACTTTCCCAGGGTATTGAAAGCAATGAAAATCTTTGATAATATGCCAGCATAAGGAACAACATGTTGATAAATCCGAAAAAAATATGAGCTTCATGTATATTTCTGGGGAATGCGGATGCATGGAGATCAAAGAAAAGAGAGGCGATGAATAATTATGAAAGAGAAAGTGTTGGGGGGACTTCAGAAGTTTTCTAAGGCTATGATTTCCTCGGTTCTGTACCTGCCTGCAATTGGAATGGTCATGGTTGTCTGTAATATATTTACCAATGCAAATATTACAAATGCATTGCCATTTTTAAAGCAGGACTGGCTGTACATACCATTTAAAGTCATCTATGATGCTTTGCTTTCAATCTTTGCTAATCTGGGTCCGATCTTTGCAATAGGAATTGCATTTGGACTGGCTAAAAAGAAGAAAGAGCACGCTGCACTGGTAGCATTTATGTCATTATTTGTTTATCTGGCAGCACAAAAATCATTCCTGACTTTGACCGGCAGGCTGACAGAGACAACCGGTGGAGCAACAGGACAGGCAATGATGCTTGGATTTCAGGTTATTAATGCGGGAGTATTTATTGGAATAATCATTGGAATCATTGTCGGTTTAGTTCACAACAAGTATTGCGATAAAGACCTGGGGAGTATTTTTTCAGTATATGGTGGTACAAAATTCGTATTTCTTGTTCTGATTCCTGTTATGCTTGCGCTGGCGATCGGATTTGTTTACATCTGGCCTCCGATCCAGCATGTTATCAACGGCCTGACATATTTTATTGGTACGTCAGGAGCACCGGGATTCTTTGTTTTTGGATTCCTGAACAGACTGCTGATCCCAACAGGACTTCATCAGATCCTGGAAAGCGTGATCTACTATACAGATCTTGGCGGCGTTGCAACCATTGGCGGACAGGTGATAGCAGGAGCAAGAAATATTGCACTTGCTGAGATTGCAGATCCTGAGACAGCAAAGCTTCATATATCAACTGTATTTGCATGTGCAAGTATTGCAAAGATGTTTGGACTGACCGGTGCTGGTCTGGCAATGCTTAAGTGCGCAAAGCCTGAGCAGAAAACGAAGGCAAAAGCAATTTTTATCCCTGCGATTCTTACATCTGCACTGACAGGAATTACTGAACCACTGGAATTTACATTCCTTTTTGTCAGCCCAATGCTTTTTGTGATCCATTCTGTTTTAACCGGATTTGCATTGGTGGCACTGTATCTGTTAAATGTAAGCTGCTGTACCATGGGAAGCCTGATAGATGTATTCCTTTATAATGTACCGGCAGGTATCCATAAAACAAACTGGCCTATGTTCCTGATAGTGGGAATTGTGCTGATGGTTCTTTATTATGTCATTTTTAAGTGGTACATCTTAAAATTTGATGTAAAAACACCGGGAAGAGATGAAAGTGATGAAGTAACACTTGTAACAAAAGATGAGTATAAGAAGAAAAAAGAGAAAAATCTGCCTGCCAAGAAGGAAAATGCTGATAACAAGACAGCTGAGACCTTAGAAACAGGGAAGAAGATCCTGGAAGCAGTAGGTGGACAGGATAACATAGTATCAATCGACAATTGCTTTACCCGTTTACGGTTAGAGTTAAAAGATGTAGAGCTTTTGAATGAACAGCTTTTAAAGGAAACGGGAAGTAAAGGAGTCGTAAAACGAGGACAAGAAACCCAGATCATATATGGAACAGATGTGATCAAGTATAGAAAAATGCTTGAGGACTATCTGGAGACATTAGAGAATTAAAAAAGGAGAGAATTGCTATGAATGAGAAAAAATTTTCAATCACTATTGCAGGTGGCGGAAGTACATTTACACCTGGAATTATCTTAATGTTACTTGACCATATGGAAACTTTTCCTATCAGAAGAATCAAGCTTTATGATAATGATGCTGAAAGACAGGAAAAAATAGCAAAAGCATGTGAGATCCTTTTAAGAGAAAGATTCCCTGAAGTACAGTTTTCTTATACTACTGATCCAGCAGAGGCATTTCCTGACACAGATTTTGTAATGGCGCATATCCGTGTTGGTAAATATGCAATGCGTGAGCTGGATGAGAAGATACCGCTCAAATATGATGTTGTAGGTCAGGAGACCTGCGGACCAGGCGGAATCGCATATGGAATGCGTTCTATTGGCGGTGTGATCGAAATCATCGATTATATGGAGAAATATGCTCCAAATGCATGGATGTTAAATTATTCAAATCCTGCTGCGATCGTTGCAGAGGCTACCACAAGACTTCGTCCAAATGCCAAGATCATCAACATTTGTGATATGCCAATAGGAATTGAGAGAAGTTTTGCTTCTATCCTTGGACTTAAGGACAGAAAAGAAATGATCTGCAGATATTATGGATTAAATCATTTTGGATGGTGGACAAGCATTACTGATAAAGAAGGTAATGATCTGATGCCACAGTTAAAGGCATATGTAAAGGATAATGGTTATGTTGTTAATACCGTTGATTTCCAGCATAAAGATCCAAGCTGGAAAGATACCTATCAGAAGGTTAAGGATGTATATGCCCTTGATCCGGATACATTACCTAACACATATCTGAAGTACTATTTATGCCAGGATTACGTCGTAAAACACTCTGATAAGAATTATACAAGAGCAAATGAAGTTATGAATGGACGTGAGAAAGAGGTATTTTCAGCAGCAAAAGAGATCGTTGAGAAAGGAACTGCTGAGAACTGCGGTTTCCATGTAGATAATCATGCATCCTTTATCGTAGACCTTGCCCGTGCGATTGCATTTAATACGGGAGAACGTATGCTTCTGATCGTCAGAAATGACGGGGCAATTGCAAACTTTGATTCTGACGCTATGGTTGAGATCCCATGTATTGTCGGAAAGAATGGACCGGAGCCATTATCAATGGGAAATATTCCTACATTCCAGAAGGGTCTTATGGAGCAGCAGGTATCAGTTGAGAAACTGGTAGTAGAAGCGTGGACAGAAGGTTCTTACCAGAAACTGTGGCAGGCAATTACATTGTCAAAGACTGTACCAAGTGGTGAGGTTGCAAAAAAGATCCTGGATGACCTTTATGAGGTAAATAAACCATATTGGCCTGAATTAAAGTAATTAAATGCACTTCTGTCTGCGTAGTATGTAGACAGAAGTGTTTTGTTTTATAAAAAATCAATTTATGTTCTTACAGGATCAGGTACAGAAAGATTCTGGGAGAACATTGTATATCAGAGAAAGGAAATGATTATCCTGAATTATTCACGACTTTGCCACGAATGTGGCTGAAAGCCACATAGTTACTGT
>ERZ791612.201-NODE-201-length-38242-cov-10.953256_pt1 | contig 38242 bp, 25 predicted proteins | sample MGYA00509963_ERZ791612 | MGnify/ENA primary metagenome ERZ791612 (study PRJEB30046, sample SAMN00791906) | human gut metagenome | study: EMG produced TPA metagenomics assembly of the A metagenome-wide association study of gut microbiota in type 2... | reverse complement strand
GATGGTACTGCACTCGAGAGGGTGTGGGAGAGTAGCACGCCGCCGCATTCAACGTTGGGGGTTCCCGTCGAGCGTGACGCTCCGGGAACCCCCTTTTTTTGTCTTTTGGTTCGTGTTTCCCGCGGCGCGCGGGAGGCTCCCAATCCACAACACCCTTGCATCGCATGGTCCGTCAGCGTGACTGTTAGTAATGATGTGATGAGGCTCACGCGTTACGCCCGCGCGGGTTCCAGAGAATCACGTTACGATGGAAAACGGCAGAAGCCCGATAATTGACAATCAGCGAAAGGACCGATGATGACTCTCCTGCAGCATGAACTGACCGATTTTAAGGTGAACGCGTTCCAGAACAACGAGTTCCATGAGGTGACCAAGGCTGATGTGCTCGGCCACTGGTCCCTGTTCTTCTTCTACCCGGCTGATTTCACCTTCGTGTGCCCCACTGAACTTGAGGATCTGGCCCGCAACTACGCCAAGTTCAAGGAAATTGGATGCGAGGTCTACTCTGTCTCCTGCGACACCCACTTCGTGCACAAGGCATGGCATGACGCCAATGAAAAGATCGCCAAGATTCAATATCCGATGCTTGCCGACCCGACCGCTCTATTGGCCAAGGATCTCGACACCTACAACGAAGTCGATGGCATGGCCGAACGCGGTGACTTCATCGTGAGTCCCGAAGGTAAGGTCGTGGCTTATGAAGTCATCTCTTCCAATGTGGGCCGCAATGCCGAAGAACTGCTACGCCGTGTGCAAGCTTCTCAGTTCGTCCACGAACATGGCGATCAGGTTTGCCCTGCCAACTGGACTCCAGGCGAGGACACTATTGAACCTAGCCTTGATCTTGTTGGTCAACTGTGATCGTCGCTTGACGGACGGCTTGTCAAGCTAATCCGATGGGGTGCCCAGGAGAATCCTCCGGGCACCTCCTGAATAGCCAGATCAAGGCACGAAGGGAGTCGTTATGTCTCGAAATGATTTGTACGATGTCATAGTCATCGGCGGCGGTCCCGCTGGTCTGACGGCGGGATTGTATTTGGCCCGTGCCCGATATCGCGTACTGATTCTCGAGAAAGATGATTTTGGCGGACAGATCACCATCACCAATGAGGTGGTCAACTATCCGGGCGTTGGCCGCACCACTGGCCGTGCGCTTACCCAGACCATGCGTCAACAGGCGCAGGATTTCGGCGCCGAATTCCTTTCCGCCGAAGCCATCGGCCTCGACGTGCACGGCGATGTCAAAACCGTGCATACTTCGCGCGGCGACTTGAAAGCTTTTGGTATTCTCATCGCCACCGGTGCCAGCCCACGCAAACTAGGGTTCGAAGGGGAGTCCGAATATGCTGGCCGCGGTGTGGCCTACTGCGCCACCTGCGATGGCGAGTTCTTTGCCGGCAAGGAAGTACTGGTGGTCGGCGGAGGGTTCGCAGCAGCCGAGGAATCCGTGTTTCTGACCACATACGCCTCCAAAGTTACCGTTCTCGTACGGGAACAGGACTTCACTTGCGACGCTGCGGTGGCCGCCGCAGCAAAAAACAATCCGAAGATCGACGTGCGTTACCAGGTCGAGCTGCAAGGTGTCACTGCCGGGCAAGGTGGTTTACGTGAAGCTTCGATCCTAAACCGGGCCACTGGCCAGACCGAAACGTGGAAACCTGTTGATGGCGGCACGTTCGGCGTGTTCGTGTTCGCCGGATATGTGCCCGCCACGAATCTGGTGCGCGGCGTGGTGGAGCTGGACGATTATGGTTACGTGGTCACGCACGGCTATCTCGAAACCTCGGTGCCGGGCGTGTATGCAGCCGGTGATCTGCGGGCCAAGAACCTGCGACAAGTGGTTACTGCCACCGCCGATGGCGCTATTGCCGCAGTGGAGTTGGAACGGTACGCCAAGCGGATGAGCGAGAAAACCGGTTTGATACCACAGCGCCCGACCTCTTGCGTCTACGAGCAGTCCACGGCGAAGACAGATGCCGCCTCGTTGGCTGACACCACGCCCGCACCGGCACCCGTCAAACGCAGCACCGATGCCGCTGCCGCAGCAAACGCCGTCAGGAAGCCCGGCGAATTGTTCTCCGACACCACCAAACAGCAGCTCAACGTGGTCTTTGGCCGCATGTCTCGGCCGGTCACGCTTGCTCTGGAACTGGACGATACGCCGCTGTCCACGGAACTGCGGGGATTCATCGATGCGTTGGTCGCGCTGTCCGGTGGCAAGCTGAAATCGACGGTGGATGATGGTGAGTACGAGAAGGATGATACGGGTCGTGCGGTATTCGACGTCGACAGCGTGCTGCCGGCAGCGCGTCCATGCGTGCGCATGGTGGTGGATGGCGAGCCGACTGGTCTCGCCTTCCATGGCGTGCCTTCCGGTCATGAATTTAATTCGTTCGTGCTGGGCCTGTACAACGTGGCTGGTCCTGGTCAGCCGTTGGGCGATGATCTGATCGAACGGGCAAAGTCCATTGCAAGCCCGCTGAGTATCATGATTCTCGTCTCGCTCACCTGCACGATGTGCCCGGAGACAGTGCTCGCCTCCCAACGCCTCGCCTCGCTAAACCCTGCCGTGCGCGCCGAGGCCTACGACGTTTCGCATTTTCCTGAGCTTAAGGACCAATACGGCGCAATGAGCGTGCCCTGCATCGTCATCAACCGTGGTGGCGAGCAGACCGTCGAATTCGGCAAGAAGAGCATTCCTCAGATGCTTGATCTCATCGGCGCGTGACAAGCGTGTGACAAACGGTGATAAGCGCGTGAGCACGCTTCGGCCCACGGGATTCCGTCGCCTGATTCTGTGAACCGAATGCCACGCGATGACGAATATGCCCGGAATCAGGTTTTGGCTTGATTCCGGGCATATTTATATGCGATGGCGCAGGCACCCAGTGCGTGGGATTATCCGCTGTAATCCCACGAACTAGGAACCACGAACCTATGGGGGACTAGGCGACGGCGACGCGCTTGCCTGCGGCCTTGACCAGCGAAATACTGATCAGCGCGATTATGAACAGCACGATGAGTACCGGAATCAACGCGGCATAACGGTGCGCCTGATCGGGGGTGTGCGTGACGACGAACGACGCCAGCTGATTGCCGGACAAGCCGGCGAATGCCCAGGCGCTCAAGGTCAGCCCATGCGTGGTGGATACGGTTTTCGTGCCGAAGTGCTGATCGAGCAGTACCGGCAGGGTGGAGAAGCCGCCGCCGTATCCGGCGTTGACGAGGAACAGCATCATCAACACGGCCCACAACAAAGCGCGGTCGATACTGTTAGTGCAAACCTGCAGCAGGCATACGGCGATCGATATCACGAAAATCACCTGATATACGGTTTCGCGGCGCTTGAGGTGATCGGACAGCGTGGAGAAGCCCACGCGGCCGACGGTGTTGAACACGGAATCCACGGCGAGCACCAAACCGATAATGCCGGAAATGGCGGCCGCGAACGCGCTCGGGCTTAGCGGAGCGTACTGCGGGAACGCCTTCAGCACATCATGCAGGATGTCTTTCTCTTGGCTGATAAGAGCTAGACCACAGGTGATGTTGATGTAGAAGGCGAGCCAGATGCCCCAGAACACGGGTTTCTTAAGAATCGAGACGCGGCTGACATAGGAGGTCGCGGGATCATAGACCCAGCCGGCGGGGCGGCGTATGAGCAGGAATCCCACGAGCATCATTATCGCGTAAACCACGGCGAGCGTATAGAACATGTTCACCAGGCCGATCGAGCCGATCAGGTATTCCATCACCGGACTGGCAATGGCTTTGGCCAAGCCGAAACCGGCGACTGCGATACCGGTGGCGAGGCCCTTGTTGTCGGCGAACCACAGCATCAGGTTCTTGACCGGGGTCAGGTAGCCGATGCCCAGGCCGACACCCATGATCGCGCCGTAGCAGATGAACACGCCGGGCAGGAATCCCAAGGCGATGCTCACGCCCGTACCGGCGAAACCGACCACAAAGCAGACCATTGAGATAAGAGCAGATTTCTTGATGTTTTTCTCAACCATCGGCCCGGCGAATGCAGCGGACATGCCGAGAAAGAAGATGGCGAGAGAGAAGCCCCATTCCACGGAGGCGGGGCTGGCGTGAAGCTGGTCCGCGATCAACTGCTTGAACACGCTCCAGCAATAGACGGTGCCGATTGGGATATGGATCAATAGTGCGGGGATGATTGCGCTGGTCCAACGATTCTTGGTAAACCTTGCCATGTATAGGCGAATCCTTTCGCAACTGGCGTACGATGACCTGCCGGTTGGAACAAGAGGAGTTTCGTCGAGGAAACGGATGCACACCACATGTACTGCGAACAATTCGCTGAACATCTTTGGTGTTGTTTTCATCGGCGCCGCTGGCTCTTGTCGACGCCGACAAACAGCACTATAACGCCGTTACGGTGATTCCGTGGCCGATTATCGTGGGTTGCGACCGTGAGCTTATTCACATCGAAAACGGTTATGGAATGGTATCAATGTGAGTAAACTTGTGCTGCTGAACCATGAAAGCCTGACGGTTGAGTTTACAAGCGAGGCATCCCGACCTCAGATTGACGATGAGCTCGTGGACAACGTGGTGGCGTTGGCCAATACCGAAAAACGGGTCGTTGTACCTTGGCATCGAAGACAATGGCACGGTAACCGGTGTTAGCGGAACATCGCAGCGTTGACGGGCTGGCGGTGTTTATCTTCTTCAGCAAGACGGTGCCGCAGGTCGCGTGGTGCGTGCTGAAATCATCCATGCGGACAACGGGTTGCCGGTGGCGTGTATCGAGGTAGACCGCAACTTGCAGATTGTGTCCAGTATCCAGGGGGCGGGACAGCGCCGTCTGAAGGCGGATGGAACGCCCGAGGTGGTGCCGCTGTTCCCGAGCCGGTTCGTCAGTCGCCTATCCCAGTTGCGCAACTACGACTACAGTGCCCAGCCCGCGCGGAATCACGATTGGACGACTGGGATCCTGTCGCGCGCGAACGGTTGCGCGACAGGATTCGTCTCACCAATTCCGGCGATACATTGCTGCTGTTAGATGACGATGACCTCGACCATGCGTTGTTGATGGTGGTGGACGGTCCCTACGGTCCGCAACCATCGCTTGCCGGAGTGCTGACCATCGGCAAGGTGGATGCGATCCGACGTTCCATGCCCATGGCATCGGAAGTGTTTCAAGTGATGAAAGGGGCGTCTTTGGCCGTCAACGCCGAGCCCTTCGCGGATGCCGTTGGTTGATATGTTCTCGCACATCAACGCATTGAAGCCTTGGAATCCGAATCACGAAATCATGAGCGGTCTGGTTCATGTCAATCTGCCTGATTTTGACCGTCAGGCGTTCCGTGAGGCAATGGCCAATGCGTTCTGCGATCCTTCGTCGCCATTGAGCAATGGCATTGTCGGGAAAGTTGGACGAAGTCGGCGAAGCGGATAGGTGGATTTGGGAACGGCTGGGGCATATATGGGAACGCCTCGGCTGCTGGACCGGTTCATCACAGCAGCCGAGGCGTTTGATAAAGACTTAAATCTTACTTGCTGAAAACCTTCTTGAACAAGGTGGAGGAGGCCTTAGCGAAGGCGAACTGGCTGAGGCCGGCATCCATGGAAACGGTGTTGGCGCTGGCGATCTGGTCGAAGATGTTGTTCTGCATATTTTCTTCCTTTCACGCGGCTCGTCGTTTCGTTTGTTGGTTCATGCTTCGTGCGGAGCAGTTTGTTCTGTTGTGACTTCATCGCAGGCATGCCTTTGGTGTGAAGTCTCACCGGTTTCGTCGGCTACAACGGCATTACCATATTCGTCATCCCGATCGTCACCTACTTCAGCTACATGTTCACCGGCAAGCATGCCGAGAGCCAGAGCGGCTGGACCGCGTTCGGCATCATTGTCATGCTGCTCGGCATCCTGACTGCCTGGACCGCGTTCGGCACCAAGGAAAGCGAAAGCGCCCTGCGCTCCAAGGCCCAGAAGAACGGCAACCCGCTCGAGGCGTTCAAGGCGCTGTTCCAGAACGACCAGCTGCTGTGGGTTGCCCTGAGCTACCTGCTGTACGCCATCGCCAACGTGGCCACCACCGGCGTGCTGATCTTCCCGTTCAAGTTCGTGCTCGACAACCAGGCCGCCTACTCCGCGACCGGTGTCATCGCACTGGTGGCCGGCCTCATCATGGCTCCGCTGTACCCGATCCTGAACAAGCGCATCCCGCGCCGCTACCTGTATATCGGCGGCATGATCTCCATGATTGCGGGCTACATCCTGCTCGGCATCTTCGCCAACAACATGATCATGGTGTTCGTCGCCCTCGTCCTCTTCTACGTGCCGGGCACGCTCATCCAGATGACCGCGATCCTGCCCCTGACCGATTCCATCGAATACGGCCAGCTGAAGAACGGCAAGCGTAACGAAGCCGTCACCCTGTCCGTCCGCCCGATGCTCGACAAGATCGGTGGCGCCATGTCCAACGGCATCGTCGGCATCATCGCCGTGGCCGCTGGCATGACCGGCAATGCGACCGCAGCCGACATGACCGCATCCAACATCCACATCTTCAAGATCTGCGCCTTCTACATTCCGCTCGTGCTCATCATCCTGAGCCTGATCGTGTTTCTGTTCAAGGTGAAGATCACTGAGAAGATGCACGATGAGATCGTCAAGGAGCTCGAAGTGAAGCTCGCCAACGGTGAGATCGAAGCCGACGACGCTCAGACCGTGGAAGCCGTCGAGGCGGTTGCCGTGGCTGAAACCGCTGGAACTGCTGGAACCGCGACTCCGGCGGGCCAACCTGAATCCCGATAACTGAACTTCCCCTTCCTTTCCGACAACCAGGGCCGCCTGAAGCACTCCATCCGCTGCAGGCGGCCTTTCATTCTTTTCGTCTCCATGCCTCTCATCCCGTCCGGGTTCCTCCACTCACTGGAACAATCTGGACGATAAAAGGCCTGTCAGCGGGAGGATTCCTCCGCCCGCTGGAGGTTTTTGGACAGTACGGGGGTATTTTGCGGTCCGGATTCTTCCAGCGACTGGAGGGATATGGATGCTTGGAGAGTTGCAGACGGGGCGATTCTTCCGGTGGCTGGAGGTTTTTGGACGTTAGCAGGTCTGTTAGCGGGTAGCTTCCTCCACCGACTGGAGGTTTTGGGTCGCTAAGGCGTCCGGAGCTATGCTTCGCCGATGAGGGAGCCGCGTTCGTGGATCGTCGGCACCAGTGTGCGGATCACGATGGTGGCCTGCCCGCGCAGGGTGAGATCCTCGCCTTGCCTGCAACGGTGAATTTGCGGCGCCTCCTGATAATCCGTGGTCACGGTGCGGCTGATTTCGTTTTCCATCGCGTCGATGAATTGAGTATTGACGATTTCCGGCGCACCATATACCGAAATGTCGCGCAGATCCAACAATCCTGCCGGTATGGCCATGACGCGCCCGAGCAACGCGCCCGCTTCGGTGAGAATATGCGTACGCGCGGCGGGATCCTGCGAGATGCGTTGCTGCAACCTGTCGCCGGAAACGAATGATTCGAGACATCCCTGTTTGCCGCATTCGCAGATTGGCCCGTTCGGGTCGACCACCACGTGTGCGATTTCTCCGGCAGTGAAGGAACTTCCTTCGATGATGACGTCGTTGAGGCATAATGCCGCGCCGACGCCCCGCCCGATGGAGATGAGCATGGAATTGGGAGAGCAGTCGCCGAAGAATCGTTCCGCCACAAGTGCCGCATTGGTGTCGTTGCCTACGATCACGGGCACTCCGGTGGCGTTTTCCACTTCGGTTTTCAGCGGCAGTTCGCTCCACCCCAAGTGCACGGATTTGCGCACCACGCCGTTGGGTTCCACAATGCCGGTCACCGCGATGCCGATGCCAAGGATCGGCAGTGGCGTTGAGCTGATGAGCTGCCTGCAGAGGTCGATCACGTCATTGACGCTGCAGCCATGGTCGACGGGAAGCTCGGTGCGGTCCACGATTCTGCCGGAAAGATCCGCCAGCGCTCCTTTGACGAGCATCGGATTCGACAGGTCGACGGAGACGATTCGCCAGAAATCGGTGTCGATGGCGAGCACTTGTGAACGTTTACCGCGCCCTTCGCGATTGTCGGGGCCGAGTTCGCGCAGAATGCGATTGTCGACCATTTCGCCGGTCACTTCGCTGGTGGTGAAGCGCGAAAGTCCGATGAGTTTGCCGATATTGGCTCGCGACATTTGCGTTGCGGGGAAAAGCTGCTCGAATGCGGCGGTGATATTGCTGATTCGAATGTCGGAAGGTGATGCCTTTGCTTGGGTACCGCTCACGATGTCCTCGCTTTCTTGTGTGGAGCCGATACATATTGTAGTTTGTGGCGATACAAGTGCGTTATGTAATTTTTATTGGCAATAAAGAGTACTAAACAAGAGTATACGGCATTTTTCCTCGAATTGCGATTGCTTTACGATTGTCACTAAATGGCGGAATTTCAGCTTTTTTGTGGAATAGCAATCGCGTGCCGGATTTAAATGTAAGGAAACTTGACAAAAAAGGATTACGTAGGTATGCTGTGACTATCCGGTGCAAGGAGGTGCCGGAATAATCTCACGAAGGAGAGAGATATGCGATCCCACACTCAGCGTTTGATGGTTTGCGCAGCTTCTTTCGCGGCTCTGTGCATGGGTCTTGCAGGATGCGGTTCCAATACGGCCAGCACCGGCGGGGATTCCGGGGAGGTCGTCAACCTTACCTACATGCACCGTCTTCCGGATTCCGAAGGTATGACTTTGGTCAAAGACATTGTTGCCAAGTGGAACAAGGATCATCCGAACATTCAGGTCAAGGCCACCAAGTTCGATGGTGCCGCACAAGATATGATCAAGAAGCTGGAAACCGACGTCAAGGCCGGCAATGCTCCGGATCTTGCACAGGTCGGCTACGCCGAAGTGCCTGAGGTGTTCACCAAGGGCTTGCTCGAAGACGTGACCGAAGAGGCCGCGAAGTACAAGAGTGACTTCGCCGAAGGCCCATATTCCATGATGCAGGTTGATGGTAAGACCTACGGCCTGCCGCAAGATACCGGCCCGCTTGTGTACTTCTACAACCAGAAGGCTTTCGATGAGCTGGGCATCAAGGTTCCCAAAACCAAGGATGAGCTGATCGAAGCGGCAAAGACCGCGGCCGCGTCCGGCAAGTACATCATGGATTACGAAGCCGATGAGGCCGGCAACATCTTCGCAGGTTTGGCAAATGCTTCCGACCCGTGGTACACCGTCAAGAATGACGCTTGGGTGGTCAACACCAACGGCAGCGGTTCGCAGGCTTTTGCTGAAACCTTCCAGGAACTGATCGACAACAAGGCCACGCTGACCAACCCGCGTTGGGTGCCGTCGTTCGACGCATCCCTGCAGGATGGCACGCTGATCGGCAACATCGGCGCCGCTTGGGAGGCTCCGCTATTCAAGGACTCCGCAGGAGACACCGGCAAGGGTGACTGGCGTGTCACCCAGATCGGTGACTGGTTCGGCAATGGCACCAGCACCGGCCCTGACGGTGGTTCCGGCGTCGCAGTGCTCAAGGGTTGTGAGCACAAGGCCGAAGCCATGGAATTCCTCGACTGGTTCAACACTCAGGTTGAGGATCTGACCTCCCAAGGTCTGATTGTGGCCGCCAGCACCGAAACCGCGAAGACCCCTGAATCCTGGAACGAATTCTACGGCGGCCAAGACGTGATGAAGGAATTCGCTACTGCCAACGACAACATGGTCGCATTCAACTACATGCCGGGCTACTCCGCGGTCTCCGCAGCTATGCAGGAAGCCGCCGACAAGGCAGCCGACGGTTCCGGCAAGGTGGCGGACGTGTTCCCTGTGGCACAGCAGACCTCCATCGACACCCTCAAGAACTACGGCCTGTCCGTGGCGAAGTGATCGACGTATGGAACCAGGGATCACCCGCTCTGATTCCATAACCCCTCCAACGACGGTGTGGAGCCAACGCAACACACGGCTCCACACCGTTCCTTATGAAAATATTCCTTGTGAATATTCCCTATGAATCGATCTAGCTGATTCGACGGAGCGGCTGAAACCGGCACTCCTCTCCCGTGATGACGATTTGGATACGGCGATTCGAACTGTGAAAGATGCCATCAACGATGAATGGCATCCGATGCGAAAGATAGGTACATCATGACTGCAACAACGCATGCGGCGAAACCAAAGCGCACTGATGCGCAACGCCGCGAGAATCGAACAGGATGGGCGTTCATGGCGCCATTCGGCATACTGTTCGCCATCGTATTCATCATCCCGATTTTCTATGCCATCTATTCCAGTTTCTTCCGTCAGGTCACCGGGGGCGGCGGCGCGTACGGCGGCGGCGAATTGGTGAATAAATTCGTAGGATTCCAGAATTTCGAGTACGTGCTTACGTCCGGTAATTTCTGGTCCGGTGTGGGCAGGGTGCTGATTTACACCCTCATTCAGGTGCCGCTGATGATCATCATCGCGTTGGCTTTGGCGATGGTCATCGATTCGTTCGTGGTCAAGCACATCACGGGTTTCCGTCTCGGCTACTTCCTGCCGTACGCCATTCCAGGTGTGGTCGCATCCATCATTTGGGTGTACCTGTATAACGGTCAGATTTCGCCGATCGTCAAAGGTCTTGCGGCCATCGGAATAAACGTTGATTTCTTCAGCAAGAACGTTGTGCTCGCTTCCATGGCGAACATCACCACATGGACGTTCACCGGCTACAACATGCTGATTTTCTTGGCCGCACTGCAGGCGATTCCGCACGAACTGTACGAAGCCGCACGCATTGATGGCGCAAGTGGATGGCAGATCTCCATGCGCATCAAACTGCCGAACGTGCGTTCCGCGGCGCTGCTGTCCATGTTGCTGTCCATCGTCGGCACAATCCAGCTATTCAACGAACCGCAGATCATGCAGACCGCCGATCCGGGCATCTCCAAAACCTATACGCCAATGATGATGGCCATGAACACTTCCCAAGGCACGCTGACTCCGGGCGGTGACGGACCCGCATCGGCGGTCGCCATCGTCATGGCACTGATCGCAGGCGTTTTCGCCATGATCTACGCACTGGTCGAGAGGAAGGCGAACGAACAATGAGCAACGCAGTCGCAGCAAGAAAAGACGAACGCGCCCGCAGAAAAGCGGAACGCATGATGGAAAAGCAACGCGAAGCGGCCGAACACGATCTGCCGCGCTCCATGCGCCCATCGCCGATCACCAAAACCATTACCGTGATCGTGCTCGTCGTAGCGCTGATCTACTTCCTCTTCCCAATCTATTGGGCCATCATCGCATCCACCAAAACACCATCGCAGCTGACCAGCAGCAACGGATTGTGGTTCGCCGTCGGACTTGACCAGATTCCCGACGCCATCGCAACCAACTATTCGAAGCTTATGGGGTGGACCCGTGGCCAATTCTGGCGTTGGGTGCTGAATTCCCTGATCTACTCCGGGGTTTCCGCACTGATCGGCACCATCATTTCGGTGATGGCAGGCTATGCCACCGCAAAATTCAACTTCCGTGGCAAGGCCATCGCCATCGGCGTGGTCATGGGATGCATGCTGATGCCGGTCGCACTGCTCACCATTCCGCAGTACTCCATCTTCCACGCACTGCACCTGACCAACACCATGCTGGCGATCATCATCCCGTGCTGCGTTTCGCCATTCGGCTTCTTCCTCGGACGCGTGTACGCGCAAACCTCCGTACCGAACGAACTGTTGGAAGCGGCCCGCATCGACGGCGCCGGTGAAGCGAGAATCTTCTTCACCATCGTGCTCCGACTGCTCGCACCAGCCATGGTGACCATCTTCCTGTTCCTCTTCGTGGGAACGTGGAACAACTTCCTGCTGCCGTTGATGATGGTTTCCTCCGACACCCTCAAGCCGGTCACGCTCGGCCTGTACGGCATGGTATCGCTCGCAACCTTCAACGATCGTGGATCGCTGATGATGGGCGCACTGCTCGGCGTACTGCCGGTGATCGTGCTCTTCCTCGGCTTGCAGCGCTACTGGCAGGCCGGCCTCGCGGCAGGCGCGGTCAAGGGTTGACGGGCATCCATCCAACTCCATGCGTGGCATGCAAACGCCACGCATGGAGTTGGATCAACAGAACAACCGTAATCCGGGCCCCACTATTTCAGGCAGGTACATGCAATGAACGCAAGACTGCACCATAACGGCCGTTCGCAAGGATGCGTCGGCATCGACATCGGCGGAACGAAAATCGAAGGCGTGCTGCTCGACGCAACAGACCGCGTCATCGACGTCTGCCGTATGCCATCGCACTCCGGTGAAAGCAACGTCGTAACCGACATCGTGCGCGTCGCCCGCATACTGTCCAACGAAGCGCTGCCCATCGGCATTGGCATTCCAGGGCAGGTGAACTGCGCAACCGGGCAAGTGAGCAACGTCGTCAATCTTGATATTGAAACGTTGGAACTTGGCGAACGCGTCAGCGCAATCATGCACGCTCCGGTGCACGTGGAAAACGATGTGAACGCGGCTGCGGTCGGAGCCGCGGAATTCGTGGAACAAGTCGATGGCAACGCAACCGTCGTATTCCTCAACTTCGGCACGGGACTGGCCGCAGGACTCGTGCGCGGCGGGCAAGCCGAACACGGGTACAGCGGATCCATCGGCGAAATCGGGCACCTACCCATCGACCCCAACGGATTCGAATGCCCATGCGGGCAGCGTGGATGCTTGGAAACCGTGGCATCCGGCGGGGCCGTGGCAAAACTTTGGCCCTCCGCAAACCCGCCCATGCCTGATCTCATCCGCAAAGCGCGGCAAGGAGACGGGCATGCCAACGACGTGCTCACCATGGTGGCCCACGCCATGGGCGACACCATCCAAATCGTCGCGCAAGCCTACGATCCGCAACGCATCATCATTGGCGGAGGCATGGCGAAAACCGGTGACGCACTCATCGAAGTCATCCAAGCCGAACTGAGCCGCAGAGCCGAAGGATGCCGATTCCTGACCACACTCGACATCGCATCGAACATCAGAATCGCAGCCATTGACCAACCAATCGGCGCAATCGGCGCGGCGCTCGCGGCAAAACGAGCGCAACCGCAATCGTGAATGCGTGATACTTCAGGCAGACTGGAACAAGCGCAACAATTCCGGAAATCCAGATCCGGCAATCCCGGCAATCCGAGAATCACAATCGAGAATTGAAATCGATAATCGACAATCGAAAGGCGAATCGATGGCAAGCGAGAACACCCGCAAATGGGCGATCATTCCCGAACCGAACAGCATGACGGTCGGCGAAGGCACGGTGCTGTTGCCCTATGCGGAGCGCGTGAACGAATCCATTGCGATTGGCGATGGCGATTTCCTGCTTGCGCATCAGCTTGTTGCCGACATACGTTCCGCGACAGGCACTGATTGGGATATTGCGACGGGCGATATGTGGTCGGGCTTCATCAGATTGCGTATTGCGGATTCGTGGGATTTCGATTCGCAGGATGGCGGTACCGCCGGCGCATACACGCTGACTATCAACACTGACGGCATTACGATTACCAGTTGCGATTTCGAGGGCGTGCGCAACGGCGTGCAGACCCTGCGCCAACTCATACGGCAAAACGGTGCCGTGCTACCAGTGCTTCAGATCGAAGATGCTCCCGCATATCGGATCAGGGGATATTATTTGGACGCGACGCGCGGCCGAGTGCCAACGCTCGCATGGCTCAAACAGTGGGCCGACAAACTCTGCCTCTACAAATACAACCAATTGCAGCTGTACATCGAGCATACGTTCGCATTCGACGGCATGAGCGAAACATGGCGCGGATCAAGCCCGCTCACGCCGGCAGACACACTCGAATTCGACCAATACTGCGCGAACCTTGGCATCGAACTCGTGCCGTCAGTCTCCACATTCGGACACCAATATGTGGCGATGCGCACGCAGGAACTGCGCGAACTCGGCGAATTCCCCGAAGACGCAGACCGGCCGTTCAGCTTCATCGAACGCATGAGGCACCACACGCTCAACGTCGCCGACGATCGAGCCTTCGCATTCTCTGCGCAACTGGTCGACTCGTATCTGCAACTTTTCCGTTCGAAGCGATTCAACATCTGCGCCGACGAAACCTTCGACCTCGGCAAAGGCAAGTCGAAGCAGGAAGCGCAACGTGTGGGCGTCGCAACGTTGTACGCAACATACGTGGGCAAACTCTGCGAACACCTGTCTAAGCAGGGCCGCGAACCCATGTTCTGGGGAGACATCGCCATCGAAATGCCGGAAATTCTCGAAACCCTGCCGAACAATGTCACCCTGCTGAACTGGCAGTACGAACCGGAAGCGACCGACGAAAAAATCCAACTCGTGGCGCAAGCCGGAGCCAAACAAATCGTATGCCCGGCCGTATGGGGGTGGAATGCGCTGCTGCCGCGCATCGACGATGCGTGGAACAACATCGCACGCATCGCGCGCTACGGCATCGACTGCGGTGCGGAAGGCATGCTCGTCACCGATTGGGGAGATTTTGGGCATGTCAACGATCCGCGCATGGCCGTGCCCGGCATGATATTCGGTGCGCAATATGCGTGGAATCCTGCCGGAGATACTGCCGAAAATGATTTGCTTGAGCGTATTTCGCGCGTCGAATATGGCGATTGCAGCGCACGATTCGTTGCATTGCTTCGTAACGCTTCCGCGCAAGCCGTATTCACTTGGCGTGAGCTTGTGGAATATCTCGAATTGGATGACGGCACGGGAAACTGCAATACCGATGTTGCGCAAACCATTCCCTGCCTGGCCGATCGCTTGGTTGATCATTTATCTGACTGTGGAAACGCAATGACTGTGCGTGAAGCACGCAATCGCATGATGCGCAATATGGCAACGACAATCGAACGAATTTCGCAAGCCAATCGTGCATTGCAACAATGCATGGTCGACATCGCGCCGATTGCGGCACATATGGGAAATCCGGGCATTACTGCTGCCGTACGCATCGCCATGGAAGGGCAGCTGCTGCTCAATCGAGTGGGATTCGCGCTCGCCGAAGCGCATGACGTGCGTGATGCGCATGACGCTGGCGATTGGCGGCCTTCCGATTATCGTGCGCTGGCGCGCGAGCTCGAATGCTGGTGCGAGGCCTATGCGAAGGAATGGAACGCGACAAGCCAACCGTCGGAACTGCATCGCATTCAGGAAACCGTGTGGAAAGCAGCCGACGAGCTTCGCCGAATCAGCAAATAAATCATCAAACAAATCCTCAAGAAATCAGTAAAACGAAAAACGTCAATCCAATGCCAATGAAAGGAACATCATGACCGAAGTCATCATCGTGAAAAACGAGCGCGAAGCAGGCGATATTTACGGCCGTTCAGTCGCCGATCTCATCAAAACCAAGCCGAATGCGGTGCTGGGACTGGCAACCGGATCCAGTCCGCTCGCCGCATACCAGTCGCTCGCACGCATTGTGCACGGCGAGCATATTGACGTATCGCAGGTGCGTGGTTTCGCATTGGACGAATATTTGGGATTGCCGCTTGATCACCCGCAGTCATATCATTCCACCATTCACCGCACGGTTGTGGAACCGCTTGGACTGAACCCTGATTTGGTGCACGTGCCTGGTGACGTGCTCGACGGGGCGCCGCTGAGCGACGGCGAACGCATTGCGGCTGCCGGCCCTGCCTACGATAAGGCAATCGAAGAGGCCGGTGGCATAGATGTGCAGATTCTGGGCATTGGCACGGATGGGCATGTGGGCTTCAATGAGCCGGGATCGTCGCTTGCTTCCGGCACGCGCGTCAAAACGTTGGTTGAGCAGACGCGCATCGATAACGCCCGATTCTTTGACGACGACATCGACAAGGTGCCTACGCATTGCATCACGCAGGGTATCGGCACGATTCTCAAAGCCCGCCACTTGGTGCTGCTTGCCTTCGGTTCGGGCAAGGCCGAGGCTGTGGCCGAAACGGTGGAGGGCGGTGTGAGTGCGTTCTGCCCGGCGTCCGCGCTGCAAATGCATCCGCACGCCACCATCATTGTGGACGAGGAGGCCGCGAGCCGCCTGCGTCACAAGGACTACTACCGTTACGCCTACGCCCACAAGCCCGCCTGGCAGCACATCTGATTGCTGCTCCGCAGTCGGTGTCCGCTAGCGTCCGGATTCTTCCACTCGCTGGAACATTCTGGACGTTTTTCGGCCTCCCAGCGGGAGGATTCCTCCACTCGCTGGAAGGTTTTGGGCAGTACGGGGGTATTTGGCAGTCCAGATTCCTCCACTGACTGGAGGAATTGGGACTCTGAGGTGGCTGTTAGCGGGAGGATTTCTCCACTGACTGGAAGGATTGGGTTGCTGATGGGCTTGTCAGCGGGGTAATTCTTCCACTGAATGGAAGAATTGGATGCTAATTGAGGAAAATGGCTGTGAGTGAATTGGAAGGTATGAAGATGGAACAGTCTCGTGAGCGGTTTGCGAATGAGGTGGACGTTGCGTTGGCGCAGTCGGCCCGTCCGTTTGCGATTCATAATGCGCGCAAAGTCGATGCGCGAGGTGTTGCGGAACATTATTGGCTGGTTTCCGATGGCGATGCGATTGTTGCGGTCGGAGATCGGGACGCTGATTTTGCTGCGGCTTGCGCAAGCGTCGGTTTGGATGCCGATACTGATTCCGATTCGGTCAGTTCGGCTGATTCCGGCAATGCCATGACCGGTTCGGCCGGTTCCGTAACCGACGCTGCAGGTCGCATGATGACTCCCGGTTATGTTGACATTCATGCGCACGGTTCGTGGGGCAGTTCCTTCGATGATGGCGTGCAGGGCATACGTTTGGCTCGTGCGGGTCACATGATGCACGGCACCACCCGCCAAGTGCTCAGTTTGATCACCAATCCGCTTGACGTGATGTGCGCCAATCTTCAAACCGTGCACGGCATGATGAGCGCCCGCCCTGACATTCTCGGCGCGCATCTGGAAGGACCGTTCCTTGCGCTGTCTCGCAAGGGTGCGCATGATCCGGAATGTTTGAAGGATCCGGTTCCCGAATATGTTGATCGGCTTTTGCAAGCGGCAGGCGGCTGTCTGCGTCAGATCACCATCGCCCCCGAATTGCCGCACGGCATTGATGCGATTCGTCGCTTCGCGGCGGCCGGAGTGGTTCCTGCGGTAGGACATTGCGATGCCGATTATGCGACCGCTCGCAAGGGTTTCGACGCGGGCGCGGGCATTATGACGCACATGTTCAATGCGATGAATGGCTTGCATCATCGCGAGCCTGGTCCAATTCCGGCTGCTGTTGAGGATCCACGCGTCACTATCGAGTTGATCAATGATGGTTTTCATGTGCAGAATCCGATGGTGCGTTTGGGATTTGGTTTCGCACCGCATCGCACGGCATTCGTGACTGATGCCATGGCTGCTACCGACTGCCCGGACGGTCATTATCTGCTGGGTGCGTTGGATGTGGATGTGATCGATGGTCACGCTCGGCTCGTGTCGAATGGTGCGATTGCCGGTTCCACGCTGACGTTGGAAAAGGCTGTTCAGCGTGCGGTGCTCGAATTGGGATTCACGCCCGCCGACGCGGTGGAGGCCGCCACGTTGACTCCGGCCAAAGCATTCGGTTTCGACCGCGCGAACCCGGTCACCAAGCAACCTCTCGGTCTGCTTGCTCCCGGCTACGCTGCCGACGTGCTTCTGCTCGATCCCGCCACCTGGTCCGTCACCCACGTCTGGTGTGACGCTCGCCGTCTCCGCTAAAGCGAGATTACTGAAGCACAATTGCAGGGCCGGCTCCGCAACAGGATGCCGGCCCTTGCAGTATCTCAAGTTTTTATATTTAGTCTTGCGGGATGAAGCTGTCGCGTGCGACGAGACTGGTGGAGATTCGCATATGCTGGCTGATTTTGCGGTCGGCGGTCAGCGCTTCGGCAAGCATAAGCACCGCGGCTTTCGCAAGCTCGTCCTGGCTAATGTCGTACGACGACAATGCGGGAGACGTGTATTTTGCGATCTCCTGATTGTTGATGCTGATCACTTTGATATCTCGCGGCACCATCACATTTTCGGTGGCAAATGCCTGCAGCACGCCAACCGCCAACGGATCGGCTGCGACGATTACCGCGTCGGGCAGATCGTCCGCATGATCCTGCACCAACTGACGCCCCTGCAAACGGCCGTTTTCCACAGTGAACGGGCCGTCCGCATACACCAATCCTTGCGCATCCAATCCCAAGCGCAACGCCCAATTGCGGAATGCGAACGTACGAATATCTTCCGGATATTCATGCTTGCCCATAATGTTGCCCAAGCCGCCAATGAAGCCGATCCGAGAGCAACCCGACCCCATAAGCGCGTCGATCGCATCCAATATGGTTTGTTCCAAATCCGGCTGTACCGAATCGAACAATGCCGGCGCAGGATTGATGTCGATGAATACGCCGTGGGGGAGCTTCTTATGCAAGCGGTGAAGCGTCTTGTGATTTAGTGGGGACGGGCCGATCGAAATAAATCCCGCGTATTTATCGGCATCGGCGATCAGCGAATCCACGTCCTCGTGCATGGTCACGTTCATACGCTGCTCTTCGGCATGCTTGACGAGCACTTCGCGCAGCTCGTCGAAATACGCGTCCTGCAAGCCCTTGTCGGGTACGACATTGTCGAGAATCGCAACATCCTGCGGAATGGTGATGCGCTGGTATTGCGGTACGTTCTTGTATCCCATTTCCAGACTGGCGTTTAGAATCTTCTCGCGGGTGGAATCCTTCACCGAAAAAGTGGGATCGTCCTTCAAAACCCTGGAAACAGTGGCTTGGGAGAAACCTACCCGTTTCGCTATCTCTCTGATAGTGGCCATGTGAATCCTCCTCAAAGCCATCGTTGGCTAAACACGTTTACTAATTAATTTAGCACACATGCTCCCATCTCGCCATATTTCCTCCAAGCGTTTCACGAGATGAAGCAATCGTGCGACAAACGAGACTCCTCTTTACTCAGCTTGCCTCGGGGCGGCTTCGGGCAATGAAGTGCCCATGGTTTCGAGGCGCATGAGGAACTCGTTGGCGCTCATGGCGTTGCTCAACAGCGTGCCCTCGGCGAGCGTGCCTCCGATGGAACGGATGAACTCAACCTGGTCCAGGGACTCCACGCCATCGAACACCACATGGAACGCATCGTTATCGCGCGAAATCTCGAGCGTGCGCTGCATGATCTGCTTTGCGCGAGGCGTACGGAAATCGCGAACCACCGTCTTGTCGAATCGTGCGAAATCCAATGGCAGATGCGCGAACGCGGCAACCTCCGAATACGTGGTGCCAGCATTGGTCAAACCCAACTCGACGTTCGGCAAAGCGGCAAGAGCGGCAACCTCATCATCAACTTCATCATGCACCACATGAATGGCATGCGATCCCAACTGCAGGCCGAAACGCAGCTGTGGCTGCTCATGAGTCAACTGCTCCAAGCGCTCGTGGAAGATGGACGCGCCTAATTCCGAACCATTCATGCAAATGTCCACAATATCCAATTCGGGTGCCACCTTGCGGAATGCGGTCATGTCTTTCACGCAGGTTTCCAGCACGTCGAGCGTCAGCTGCACGCTCATGTTGAGACGATGCGCTTCAGCCGTTACGAAATACGGTGCCAGCGTACGGCCCTTCGCGTCATGCACGCGCACAATCGTATCCAGCGAAGTGATACGTTTCGTATTCACATCGAAAATCGGCTGGTAGAGCACGGAAATCGTATTGTCTTCGATCGCATGGCGAAGCACGTCGGAAGCGTTGAAATGGTCTCCCGAACCATTCTGCGCGGCGAGCGTGGACGTCATGCCGTCGACTACGGGCAGATTGGAGCTCTCCGACTCGTAGATGTGCGCGCTCGCATCGGCGAGGAGCACGGAGAAGCCGTCTGTCGCGTTCGAGAACGAAATGCTGCTCGATACGTCCACGGAAACCTCGCCTTCTTCGGTGTATACCGGCATGACGGCAAGGTTGCGCATGCGTGTGGCCAACTCCTCCACATCGCTGGTTGACGTCACATCGGTTACGATCATGGCGAATTCCGCGCCGTTCACGCGCGAAAGCGTGGCGTTTCCCGGCAGCAGCTGGCTTAAACGCATGCCCACGGATCGCAGCACGGCATTGCCGATTTTGCGTCCATAATGTTCGTTGACGGTGCGCAAATGCTCCACGCCGAAATACACCACGGCAACCAGATTATGCACATTCTCGGTCTGCAGACTCTTCAAATGTCCGATGAACGCACGATACGTGAGTGCGCCGGTCAGCGTATCCGTTTCCGATTCGGTGCGTAGCAGCGTCACTTCCTTGTTCACGCGTAACGATTCGGTAAGCACTTCGCCGCAGGTGAGCAATATCGTCTCGTCGGTCGACATGAACGGACGATTCCAAATACTGCGTTCCATCGCGAGATAATACTGTCGCGAGCCGGTGGAAATAGGCGCGGAATAGCGGTAGGAATACCCTCTTTTATTAAGATTGTTTGCATTGCTGATGAAACAGCGCATGCGGGTGAGGCCACGATTGATGCGTCTTACGACGGTCTCTTCCGGCACTTGATTCGGCAACGGCAGCGCGTCGCTCACATTCGCTATGCATTTCAACGCACTTCGGGATCGCGTGAGCCGGCTCATCGTATCGACCGTCATCAGCAACAGCGAGTAGGCGATCAGTGCCAGCATGAACACGGAAAGCACGGTGGCAGTATCCGAGCCAATATTGGCGAACTCCAGAATTTCAGGAATCCACACAATCGCCATCAAATCAGCCAAAGCCATGGCAAGAATGTGAGACAGCGAATACTCGCGCATGGCTTTGCGAATCGGAATTTGTACAAAAAAGAACGTTACAATATCACAAATCAATCGAATAATCGGCACTGCAACAGTCATAATCAGTAATGGCAGCAACCAATGCTGGAATTGATAAGGATTAATCGCAGCATTGACGGAATTCTGGCTGATGATAATTGACAGTACGTGAGAAGTGTTCGCAAATAATATTTTGATCAGTGGGATTGGCGCAAGCGTGGTTCCGGCGCGAAGAATGCCGATTTTCAGACTGCGTGCGGTGATGATCGACGTGATGATGGTAACGATGATCAGGAACATGGCCACGTCGGGAAAATAGCCGGTTACCAGCAGTATGACGGTCAACGGTGGCAGCACGGTGTGTTCGGCGGCAACGCGATACGACGAACGCTTTTTGTGGTAGATCAGGCACAGCAGAAAACACAGCGACCATATGCAGATGCGCGCAGGGTCTTCCATAAGTTGCTGCACGCCTTCCTGTGCATGGAATGCGATTGCGGCCGCAATGCACAACGCATAGATGATGGCCAGAATGGTGAGTCTGGCTGGTTTTCTGATGCCGTCTTTTGGCTGGCTGCCGGTGGCTGCCTGATGCTTTGATTGCTTCGATGTCATGATTGCCTGATTTCGTTCCCCTGTTGCGTGCCACTTTTACTGAAAAGTAGCGACTGCCTTGTGTTCCTGCCTTGTATTGTGTCTGTGGTTGCGTCTCGCTGCGGCAAGTGTTTATAACACCGGTCCGATGATGCGCCACGGTGCGTTCGTGCCTTCCTCGGCGCTGTCCGGCTGCTCGTTTTCGTTGTTGCCCAACGATTCGTAGATATTGCCGTTCCAGATCACCTTGTCGCCTTGCTTGTACAGTACTCCCGGTTCCCACGTGGGGTAGGCCTGCTGCGAGGAATTCCAACGTGCATTGTCGAAATCGACGAGCGTGCCCGGTGTGCCTCGGAAGCCCGAGCCCAAGGTGGTGGCGAATTCGCCGTCCGTCTGTTTCATGCCGCTGCAGAATGTTTTGAGCGTGTTGGTGTTCGTATAGTTTTCGCCGCATTGCTGGTCGCGATTCAGCGACCACATGCTTAAGTGGCCCAGGCTTGTTTCCAGCGCGAACGTGTTGATTTCGCGCGCATTGTCGAGCGTGAAATACTCGTTTTTGGTGTCGTTCTGGCCGATGAGCACGGTGGCTCCCAGCAGCTCCCAGATCTGATGGTCGCTGAAGAGTTTGCCGCGACTGTACAGCAAGGTTTTGTATTGCGCGTGGGCCGCGTTCAATGAGCTTTTGATCAGGGTAGATTGTGTGATCGACGTGGATGCCACGTTGAAATCCATGGTCATGAGATTCACGGTGGAGAGCGTCACGCCAGCGTCCAGAAACGCATTCACGGTTTGCATTCCTTGCGTTGTAAGGCCTTTCGCGTCAGCTGGAAGCGTCAGGCTGATGATCAGATCGTGACTGGTATCGTCTTTCCCTTTGTTTTTCGCTTTTTCATTGGCGATGAGTTTTGCCACGGCTTGCGCTCGCCGGGTTGCGGTTTCGCTGTAGCCGTCGAGATTCTTGTTTTCGATATCGAAGTCGAGCGAGGTGATGTGATAGCGGTCGATCACCTGCTGGTATGCGTCGGCAAGGGAATCGACGTCGGAACATGCGCTGGCAAGTTCGGTGCCGTTCTGCCCGCCGAAGCTGACGGTTACCGTGCGATCGGTTTTGTAGGTTTGCGCGATACGGCTGTCGAGATCGAGCGTGGAGGCCGCTTCGTCGAGCGTGTAGTAGCCGCCCCAGCTTGGCTGGCAGCCGTCGCCGGCGGTGACGAATCCGAGAATCACATTCCGGTAGACGTTGCCTACCTTGGATTCGAACTCGTATGAGGGTGTTGCGGTCACGTCCACATAGCCGCCGAACCAGGGTTCCGGCAATTTCTTAGCCGCCGTTCGCGTGAACGTGATCCACGACCATGTGCCGGCCGCGACGAGCGCGATGCACAGTATCGCTATGAACAGTCGGAGGAAGGAAAATCGTCTTCCTGGAAACAGGGGTTTCATCATTCCCTTTCGAAATCGTCAGGTCACCAATGCTGATGGGGACATTGGGGCGTCTAGCAGGCTGTGTCCCGCTGGGCTTCAGTGCATATGCGGGGGATTTTACGGGGGATTAAGCTTTCCTCTCGTGCGCTGTTTTTCTTATATCTCGCTTACAGTTAGGGAGTGTAGTCTGTGGCTAGTACGACGATTTCAACAGTGATGTATGGTTTATGCAGGTGAGGCAGCGCTGATAAGGCAAAGGGGTATATGGTGGCAAAAATAGGGGATTTTGACGGCGATGACCGCAGGCACCAGTGGGGTGCTGAAACCTCCACGCAACCGCTTGCGATCATGCATGCCAAGCCTTCGCCAACGCGCGTTGTGCGTGGTTACGTTGCCATCATCTGCACGGTTGTTTCATGGCTGATCTACATGATCACGATGATTCTGTCGTTGTTCGTCAACAATCCTTCACTCACGTTACGTTTCGTGGTTGAAGGCGTGCTGTACATGACGATTGTGACCACGCTGATTTTCAGCGCGCTCGTCTACTTGACCACACGGCAAGGGGCGCTATACCGTTTCATCCGGCATGAACGCGTGCCTCGGGCGATGCTCGACGACCATTTCGCACACAACTACGATAAGGGAATCACAGTGCTGATTCCTTCGTACGTGGAACAGCCGAAAGTCGTCGAAAAAACGATCTGGTCGGCGGCATTGCAGGAATTTCCCGACCTTGCAGTCGTACTCCTAATCGACGATCCTCCGCATCCTAAAAATGATGAAGCGCGAGCGATTCTCAAAGCAAGCCGCGAACTCATGCCGAAAGTATTGGCCGAATTGGCGGCACCTGCGGAACGTTTCACCAAAGCGCGCGACGAAACCGTTGCGGCGCTCGCCGATCAGATGGACGCAAGGCGTAGTGTGGTCGCACGCTGTGCGGAAGACTATCGTGCGGCCGCGCAATGGTTGGAGCATAAGGCCGACACATGGCTGGTCGAAGATCATACCGACGATTTCTTCTGCGATCAGGTATTGCGCGGTCTTGCACGCGACCTGCGTTTGACGGAACAGGCGTTGAACGAATCGATCACCCTGCACAGCATGTCGACGCGAATCGCATTCTGCAACTGTACGAACGTTTGGTACGCATTTTCACCGCAAAAGGATGGTCGTTCGAACGCAAGCTGTATGCGTCGACCTCCCGTGAAGGCAACAAAGCCATGAATCTGAATTCGTTCATCGGATTGATGGGGCACTCGCTCAAGCGCGTGGAAACGTCGGACGGGGTGATTCTGCGTGACGTGCGCGAGGGGGAATCTCCCGATTTCGTGATGCGCAATTCCGAATACGTGCTGACGTTGGACGCCGATTCCATGCTGTTGCGCGACTACTGCCTGCGCTTGGTGTACCAGATGGAACAGCCCGGCAATGAGCGCGTGGCCGTGATCCAAACCCCGTATTCCTCGTATCGTGGCGCGCCGACGCGAATCGAACGCATCGCGGCCGCCACCACCGACATTCAGCACATGCTGCATCAGGGCATGACCTACTATGACGCCACGTTCTGGGTAGGTGCGAACGCGGTGATCCGCAAGGCCGCGCTCGACGATATCTGCGTGGTGTCGACTGAGGGCACGCGCACGGTGAAAACGTATATTCAGGATCGCACGGTGATCGAGGACACCGAATCCAGTATCGATTTGGGTTATTTCGGCTGGCATTTGGTCAACTATCCGGAGCGGTTGAGCTATAGTGCCACCCCGCCTGATTTCGGTTCGTTGGTGGTGCAGCGGCGGCGTTGGGCGAATGGCGGTCTGCTGATCATCGGCAAATTCTTCCGTATTGTGCACGCGCGGCATCAGCAGGGCAATGATGTGAAGCTGGGTGAGTGGGCGCTGCGCGTGAACTATATGGCGTCCATCGCATGGTCGAGTTTCGGCCTGATGTTCCTCTTGGCGTATCCGTTCGACCAGCGGTTGCTGAGCCCGTGGGTGGTGCTCGCGTCGCTGCCGTATTTTGCCACCATGTCGAGCGATTTGAAACGCAACGGGTATAAACGTTCCGATATTTTCCGTATTTACGGCTTCAACATCGTGCTGTTGACGGTGAATCTTTCCGGCACGCTCAAGTCGATTCAGCAGGGCATGACGAACACGAAGATTCCGTTCGCGCGTACGCCGAAAGTCAATAATCGTACCGCTTCTCCGGCATTGTATGTGACGATGCCGTGGGTGATCATCATTTACTCGTGCATGGTGTTCTACGCCGATACGCTTTCGCACAATTGGGGCAACGCGGTGTTCGCCGGCTTCAATGCGATCGTGACGTTCTGGGCGTTGACCGCGTATATCGGCATCTGGCATTCCGTGCAAGACATGGTGGTTGGTCTGGTCCGTTGGTTCTTCGTGCCGATCAAGGAGCCTCAGCAGGAGGCGGCCCGCAAGAAGGCCTCTTGGCGTGACGCCCTCTACTTCGGCGACCGCCAAATGATCTACGAGTCCCGCCCGCTGTAGCCTTGAGACTTCTCTAGCCCGTGTGTACGTGTACGGGCGGCGGTTGTAGATGCCTCCATTCCTATGCAACTTGCGTTTCCGTCTGCACGTCCTAGTGTTTGGGGAGGATGGCCGCACGTTTTTGGCTTGCTGACCTCACGATTTGGGAAAAAGCGGAAAATTAAATCGTAAGGTCGAAACCAAATCGCAATCGTGCGACGGGACTCAAGATTGCAACGGTCGGTACATCAAAATCATGATATGAAGGAACGGGGTCGCAGCATCCTGGTGTCCATCATTTCGAGGAATGACGGGTAGGTGTGTCGAAACGTTTGACAAAGCTGAGTTGCTGGCTTACGATTAGTGAAACGTTTCGACGAAACGATTCGATAAAATACGAGCGTGATTCTGCGGAAGAAATTCCGGAAGGCTCGGCGGATGGCTTTGTTGAACGATGGACGAGAGCTGCGGTACGCATGACGTGTAACGCAAATGACTTGGAGAGCCGAAGGAGGCGGAAGATGACGGGCATCAAAGATGTGGCTCGGGAGGCGGGGGTGTCAGTCAGCACCGTTTCGTACGTACTTTCCGGCAAGCGTTCCATCTCCGCCAAAACCACCGATAAGGTGATGGCCGCCGTTGAACGACTTGGATATACTCCGGATGCCAGCGCCCGTAAAATGCGTGGTATGCGTAATCATATTTTTGCGCTCAGCGCGCCGATTCGCGGTGATATCAATCAGGCCAAATACAACGCTTACTTTCTGCAGACCGCATGGCAGGCAAAGAACCGTGGCTACGATGTGCTGTTGCTTACCGGCGAGGACGCGGTGGCCGACATTCGGCGCGTGACGCAAAGCAACTTGGTCGATGGCGTGGTGCTGCTCGACATTGAGGAACATGACGAGCGTACCGCCCAGGCTGGCTCATATTCCAAACCCTGTGTGGCCATCGGTTACCCTGCAGAGCATGAAGGCTGTGCCTGTGTCGATATCGATTTTGCCACGGCTGGTCGTATGGCTGTGGATTGCCTGTATTCCAAGGGGCATCGGAGCGCTATGTTTTTGCGTGACAATGAGACCGATTACGATCGCGGTTCGGGCTATGTGCTGCTGTTCCGCAAGGCTTTGCTGGAACGTGCCGAAGAGTTGGGCATGACGATTCATGAATCCTCCAAGCATCGTGACGATCGCTTTGATGCCGCGGAATTCGTGCGTGAGCTTCGTTCTTTGGATGAGCGCCCCACGGCGATTGTCAACCAGGCGAACGCCAATGTGCTGAAGTTGGTATTGCAGCAATTACAGGCTTCGGGATTGCGGGTGCCAGATGATATTTCGGTATTGTCGTGCGGCACGTATTTCGAGGGAGAGCTGATGCCGCAGCCGATTACCGAGATGCCGGTCATGCCGCAGGAATTATGTTCTAAGGCTGTGGATCTGCTGGTCGACGCCATCGATGAGCATCGCGACATCAAGGGATTGGTGGAGCTGTCCGCTCCGGTCATGCATAGTCGAGGTTCCGTTACCAAAGTTGGTGACGTGTGAAAAGAAGGTTGTAGGAGTATGTCCGTGAAAGGCGGACGGATTTCCGTATCCATAATCGAAACGATTCGAAAGTAAGTGAAGGCGTTGTAGCCGAAGCGAAGATGGTGATTGCCGAATTGAAAAGCGCCAATCCGCGGCCATCGTCGAAACGTTTCGAAAAAAGGAGGCGACACATATCAATCTTCATAACTGAAAAACAACTTGAGACATAACTCAACAACACAACCACCAATAACAAAGGAGAAACCATGAAGATCACACGAGGCATCGCACTTGCGGCCGCGGCGGCAATGTCGCTGACCACGCTCGCTGCATGCGGCAGCGACACCGCGCAAGACGAGGAAACGCCAGACAGCCTGTCGTTCTGGTATTACGAGGAAGACGACGCTGGCCAGACCCAGGCATGGCGTCGCGCCGCGGAAGCCTTCGAAAAGGAAACGGGTGTCAAAATCAATTTCGAACGCAAGTCGTTCACGCAGATCGCGCAGAACGGCAGCCAATTCCTCAATTCCGATGAGGCGCCGGATCTTATGGAATCCAATCGCGGCAACGGTTCGGCCGGCGTGCTCTCCACCATGGGGCTGCTCACCGATTTGGGTGATTACGTCGATCAATACGGTTGGGACAAGAAGGTGACCGGCGCCAATGCGGCCGTGGCCAAGTATGATGAAAACGGCATCATGGATGGTGACACCTGGTACGGCATGACCAGTTACGCGGAATTCCAGCGCGTCTACTACAACAAGGATCTGTTCGCCAAGTACGGGCTGGAGATTCCGACCACCTATGACGAGTTCGTGGACGTCTGCCAGAAATTCGTGGATGCCGGAGTGACGCCGATCGCCGCCGACGCGCAGGAATACGGCGTGATGTGGCTGTGGTGGCAGCTGGTTTCCAAGGAGGCCGACGCCAAATTCATCGACAACTGGCAGCTCTACAAGGGCGATGTCGACTGGAACTCCAAGATTCTCACCAATTCCGTGAGCACCATCAACGACTGGCTCGACAAGGGCTTCATCTCCCACAACGCCACCGGTATGAAGGCCGAAGACACCACGCAGGCATTCATCAAGGGGGAGTATCCGATCTATCAGACCGGCACCTGGAATCAGGGACGTTTCGTCAAGCAGATCACCACTTTCGATTGGGACGCCGCGGTGATGCCGGAATCGAATTTCGCGATTGGCTGCGCAGGCAATCTGCTGGTGATTCCGGAACGCTCTCACCACAAGGATCTCGCTGCGAAGTTCATTGACTACGTGCTTTCCGACGATGTGCAGAACTACCTCGGCAACGCCGGCGGAATTCCGGTGGCGGGCGACGCCAGCAAGATCAACGACGAGAAGAGCAAGGCCATGATCGAGGAATACGCCTCCTACGCCAATGATGGCAAGCTCAGCTACTACCCGGATTACGCCGCTTCCAACCTTACCGATGCTGTTCCGGCGGAATTCCAGGAACTGGTGAACGGCACCAAGAAGCCGGCCGACGTGCTCAAGGGTATCCACGAGAAGTACGACGTCGGTGTGGAAGACATGGGCGTCAAGACCAACTGATCGTATATCTGATCTCATATCCAATCTCATATCCGACATCGCACGGGATTATTCCGGTTTTGCTCAGTATCAATCATGAATAATCCCGTGCGGTATCGCAAATTACAACTTGCGAACCAATATCGCAATCGTAAATATTCACAGGCAACGCAGCGCAACCAAAGGAAAAGCCAAAATGTCAAAGAAGACCAAAAACGGGGGAGTCTCAATGTCAAGGCTTCCCGGAAACCGTTCCGCAAAATTCGTACCATATCTTGTTCCCGGACTGGTAGGTCTGCTCGTTATCGTCGTTATTCCATTCGTGTGGAACATTTACTTGAGTTTCACTCGATGGCGTGGAGTTGGCCCGGTTAAATTCGTTGGATTGCAGAATTGGAAACGTCTGTTCGCTGATTCCACGTTCTGGATTTCATTCGCTAATTCATTCTGGATTATTGTGGCTATCGTAGTTATTCCTACGATTCTTGGACTATTTATTTCGTCACTGCTGACTGACGTTATTCAGAAGAAATTCGGCGGCAAGACGGCTTCCTTCCTGCGAGCCATGTTCTACCTGCCGCAGTTGCTGCCGGTTGCTGTCGCGGCCATCATCATGGGCTGGATCTTCCGTCCGGAAGATGGCGCGGTGAACGCGCTGCTCGTCAAGCTCGGCCTGGGATCGTTGCAGCATAACTGGCTCGGCAGCCCTGATAGCGCGCTTCCGGTGCTGATGTTCATTCTGGTGTGGATCCAGTTGGGCTATCCGATCGTGATCTTCATGTCCGGTCTGCAGCGCGTGGATCCTGAACTTTACGAGGCGGCCGGTCTTGACGGAGCCAACTGGTGGCAGAAATTCCGTGTGGTCACGCTGCCGTCCATCATTCCCGAGCTGCTGGTGGTCATCCTCACCGCCACCATCGGCGCGCTGAAAACCTTCGCACCGGTCTATCTGCTCACCAAAGGCGGGCCGGGAACGGCAACCACCGTGCCATCATACTATTCCTACAATCAATTCTTCCAAGTGCAACAAGTCGGCTACGGCGCGGCCATCTCCACAGCGCTCACCGTGGTCATCATCGTGTTCTCCATCGTGTTCACCATGGTGCAGAAGCACGTCGAAAAGGAACTGGTCTGAACGGTTCAAACCGCAACTGACCCGTAACATGTAAGACTCGCAAGACTTCGAAAGTCGAGGAAACAACCATGACGCAAACCATGACCGCATCGGCAGCGCGGAAAGCATCCAAGAAAACCCAACATGTGCGCTCGACCGGCGACTGGATCACCCTCATCGTGCTCATCGCAGCCGCACTGCTCGTGCTTTTCCCGTTGCTCGTGCTCACCGTCAACGCGTTCAAAACACCCGCCGATTACAATGCCACAGGCCCGCTTTCGCTGCCGAAGCATTTCACCATGGACGGCATCATCTCCTTCTGGACCACCACCAAGTTCCCGCTGAAATTCTGGAACAGCTTGGTTATTTCGCTGGTAGTGGCTGTGGCCGCCGTCGTGCTTTCCGTGCTGAACTCCTTCGCGCTCGGCATCGGCAGGGTCAAAGGCAACACTTGGATTGTGCTCGCCATCATGCTTGCCAATATGATGCCGCAGGAAGCGCTGCTCTACCCGCTGTACACCATGTTCAAGCAGGTCGGACTGTACAACACCAAACTGGCGATCATCATCATCTTCACCATCATTCAAAGTGCGTATGGCACGTATCTGCTGTCGTCCGTATACGGTACGTTCCCGCAGGCCATTCTCGAAGCGGCAGCCATTGACGGCGCCTCGCGCTGGCAGATTCTGCGTAAGGTGGTGCTGCCGATTTCCTGGCCGACCATCAGCGTGCTGTTCGTGTTCTTCTTCGTGTGGACGTGGAACGAATACATGATTCCGATGGCATTCCTGATGGGCGACGACGTGCAGACCATTCCGCTGGCGCTCGCCACATTGCAGGGCCAACGCACGATGGATGCGACCACACTTGCTTCGGCTTCGCTGCTGAGCATTGTGCCGACTATTATTTTCTTCATTATTTTCCAGCGCAAGTTGTCGCAGGGCATTACCGCTGGTGCCGTAAAGTAGCGGGAAAAGGGGTTTCTTATGACTCGAGATAACGATTGGAGCACCATGCAAAACAGCTCACGTCACGATATGCAGGTTGATTCGTTGGGTGCGTTCGCCGCGCGCAGTCCGCTGGACTTGCTTGCGGTTGCGGCACCAGGGCGCACACGTTGCGTGAACGCCGAGAATCCCACGGGCGGCAAGGGCGCTGCGGCCACTGCAGCCAGTGCACTTGGCCCGTCGCGCAAGGGCAGTCCGTGCATCCAGACCGTGAAAGCGGGGGAGAGCGTCACTTTGATGGATGTGGACGGTCCGGGCGTGATCCGCCATATTTGGATGACGGTCACCGACCGCACGTCGTCTACCGGTCCGAACGTGCTTCGCAACCTGATCCTGGAATTCTATTGGGATGGCGAGGAGACCCCGTCCGTGCAATGCCCGGTCGGCGACTTCTTCTGCTGCGGCCACGCGCAGGCCTGCCGAGTCAATTCGATGCCGGTGGTGGTCGTGCCCAATCGCGGTTTCAACTGCTACTTCTCCATGCCGTTCGAACATGCGCGCATCGTGCTCCGCAACGATCACAATGAAGACGTTCCCGCGTTCTTCTACCAGATCGACTACACCGAATATGACGCGCTTCCGGCCGGCACCATGCGTTTCCATGCGCAGTGGCGTCGCGAGCGCGTCACCGAACTGGCCCGCGACTATGTGGTGCTCGACGGCGTGCATGGTCGTGGCGCGTATATCGGCACGTATCTGGCGCTCACCGCGTTGGAAAGCCGCTGGTGGGGCGAGGGTGAAGTCAAGATGTACATCGATGGGGACGACCAGTATCCCACGTGGTGCAGCACCGGTGCCGAGGATTATTTCGGTGGCGCGTGGAGTTTCGCCGATTTCGACGAGCATGGGCGTATGCATGAGCAGACGTTCTGTGCGCCGTACGTCGGTTTCCCATTCTATTCGCAGCGTCTCGCCTCGCATCGCGAGAGCGCGTATTGGGATGTGAATACGCCGGTGACCCGCGGATTGTATCGCTGGCACATTCCCGATCCGATTTATTTCGAACATGATTTGCGTGTGGAATGGCAGCAGATCGGTACTGAGGAGGGCGGCAATTTCGAGCGTCAGGACGACGTCGCTTCCGTCGCGTACTGGTATCAGCTCGAGCCGCATACACCGTTCGATCCGATTGGCGATCGTCGCTTCCGTCAGCCCCGCTGATTTTTGCCCCCGAACTTACGATTTTCGGTCTATCCGGTCGGTTCGGGGGTGTTGTGCTGTCTGCGCGACTTGCGTTCTGCGTCTGCACAACCCGGGTTTTTAACCCGATTTTATGGGTTGTGCAGATGCAGGGTGCGGGTTGCGCAGGCGGGAAACGTGACTAGATGGGGTTAGATGTCACGGCGTCTGCTGCGCTGATTATCGTGCGAACGTTCTGCGCATCCAAGAGACAGCCAGCTGCGGCCAGATCTGGATACTCGGTTCAATGCCGTTGACGCCCTGCCATGCGGTTTCCGCAGTGCCCAACGACAGTCCATGCCCGCCTTGCGGGAATAGGTGCGCTTCGATGCTGACTCCGGCTTTCTTGCAAGCGTCGATCAGCATCAGTGTGTTTTCGTATGGCACGGTTTCGTCGGGAACGGTATGCCATACGAAAACCGGCGGTGTTTTGGCGTCGATATGACGTTCGATCGACACGGATTCAAGCGCTTGTGAATCGTTGCGGCGTTCACCAAGCAGCGAATCGAAACTGCCGCGATGGGCGAGCGGGCCAGACGTGATCACCGGATAGGCGAGCATCAAACCATTCGGACGCACCGCATCCGGATCGTAACCATGAGCGACAAGAACATCGTCGCTGGTGGAGGTGGCGAGATTCGCAGCAAGATGACCACCTGCGGAAAAGCCAATCACGGCAATCGCATCCGGATCGACATGCCACTCGGCGGCATGCTCACGAATCATCGTCATCGCATCGGCAGCTTCCAACAGCGCAACTGGAAAAACGGAAGGCTTCACCGAATATCGCAGCACAAAAGCGTTGAAACCGGCCGCAAGAAACTGCATCGCAATCGGCTCCGCCTCACGATCCGACGTCATTTCGTAACCGCCGCCCGGAATCACAAGTACAGACGGACGCACACGGTCGGGAACGACTTCTTCGCTGTTATCAAGGCAATATCCGACGAATTTCGCTGCGCTGCCGTCGATGCCGGAAATTTCATATTCGAAATATTTCATATATCCATCATAGGTGGAACACGGCGCACGTTATGCAGGAACTATTTGGTCCCGCTATTTTTCGTACCTTGTGATCCGTGGACGCAAATTGTGCAGTCGGGAGAGTGTGTCCTACTCGAGCAGCCAGTCGAGGATGTTGCGGTGTCGAATGTCTTGGTAGTCGCCGAGCCCGATGATATCCAAGGTGAGCTGTGTGACGTAGAGGAGACCTCCATATGTGAGATACCGGTCGAACAGCGCATTGTCATTTGCTGTCGGTTGCAATGCATTTCGGTATTCCGAGAAAGACAACGGCAGCATCTTGAGCTCGACATATCGTCCGGTGAAATGGATGATTTCGCGTTTTTTCAGAATCGTCCAGTGAAATGGATGATTTTTGCGGAGTGGGTGAGTGATATGGACGTGCGATTGGGCAAATCGGAAGTAATGTTGCGATCATTCGACGGAATTCACGAATGTGTATGGCCGCTCACATGTCTGATACATTTTTCTCAGCTAATTGGCAGGAACACGTATCATTCCTCCAAGACTCGGGCGCTTATATAGAACATGTCAGCAGTTACGGCGGCTGGCGAGGTTCCTGAAGAACCCCATAACTGAACCCTTCTTCTCTCTTCTCTCTCTCAGCCGGCGGCCCTTCTCTCCGCCGGCTTTCTTCTTTTCTGAACACGATTCATGCGATTCGTGCGATTCGCGATTTATGTTTCGCGATTTTGCCGAAAAGAGTTGCAAGACAAACGGCCGGCCATGCGTGAGTAATGCATGGTCGGCCGTTTGTGATGCTGGTGATTATGCGTGGTCGCGTGCAGGCATTCGTGATTCAGCAGCGCTCGTACGAGAACCTGCGCAGGCGTTCGAAGCATTCCACGCTTTCGTCAAGCCATGGCATGCCGATCACGAACACGTGGCCGAGCGTTTCGTGGCGGCGTGGCTTCGGGTCGAACAGTTCGAAATCGGCTCCCTTGCGGGCCAGTGCGGCAGCAAGCGCCAGATTGTCGGCCTCGAGGAAATCGTCGCCGCAGGTCACGATGAACAGTGGCGGCAGGTTGACGTTGAACGCCAGGCCTTCGGCAGTGAGGAACTTCGGGTCGGCGGCTTCGATGCCGTCGAAGAATTCGACGCCCAGCATCTGTTCGAGTCCGGTGCGGCGATTCGGATCGTAGCCTACGGTCAGTTCGCTTCCCATGGTTTCCAACGATGCGGAACTGTAGGCACCGCACACCGGAGCGGCACCGGCGAAACCAATGCCCGAAGGCTCGTCCACGCCGAATGCGGCCGCGGCTTCGGCATTGTTTTCAATCGCCAACGTCAGCATGGTCAACGCGCCGCCTGCCGAATCGCCGGTGAGGAACACGGCGTTCGGATTAACCGGATAATCAGTCAAATGCGCCTTGATCCAACGCAATGCCGCCTGAACGTCCGCCAGCTGACCCCTCAAATCGGTTTGCGGGGCCGGTCGGTAGTTCAGTGAGAATACGGCGAAGCCCGTTTCGGCCAGATGCACGTTGAAGTTGCGGTTCAATTCCTTATATCCGTAAGTGAAACCGCCGCCGTGTATATCGATGTACACCGGCAGCGTATGCCCGCAGCGCAGCACCGCATCGTGCGGTAGATACAGGTCGAGCAAATGCCCTCTGCACTGCCCGGCTTCCGTATCATAGCCACCGTCAGGCAGGTATGGAATATCTTCGATCACGTCGATTGTGTCAGGTGTGTGCCACAGTTCGGAACGCGGGGTGTCAACCGCGATCGCGCCGAAACGCATGTCGAGAATGCCGCGGACGCGCTCTTCGGAAAGGCCTTCGAGATCGCCGTCGGTTTCCGTCCAACGTTCCGCATGGTCGATCATCTCACGGGTGATGCCATATTTTGCCGCGCATTGTGCGCTGAGTTCCTCAATGGTCTGTGTGCTCGTCATCGACGCCGTCCTTTCATGATGTTCATGCGATTGCGGCCGTTCCGTCATCGGAATGCCGCACCTCGATATATCGTACCGGTTCGATATAGAAAGCGCTACTGCGATCACCCATATTCCTTTACGTCCAGAGCGAATTTATGTAACGGTACATGCGTTGATTTTATTGCGATTGCGACACGCCGAAATCACTCACGTTGCATCAAAAAACGGTTCGCATAGAATAAGTCGCGTTTGCGAATCCGAACAGGGGTTTCGACCGAGAGAGACGGCAACGGGACGCTCGACAAACGACGGACGTGAATCGTAACGGCAACGAATGGCCGTAAAAGCAACGCAAAAACGCAAAACCAACCCACGAAAACCCAGACAACCAGCAAACAATCCGAAGGAACGCTACGTATGTACGTCGATCCGAATCGTAATACAGAAGCAGGCAACCTTAAATGGATCCTGCCATACTGCAAACCCGACCTGCCACGAGTGGCCGGCGCGATAGTGCTGTTCTGCGTCAACAACACCATGGCGCTCATCATTCCGCTATTGTCAGGCCTCATCGTGGACCGTGTCATCGTGCAAGGCCAAGTCGACGAACTGACGCGACTGTGCATCATGATGATTGTGTTCACCATCGTGCGCGTCGCCTCGCGCTACGGCTACCAAATGTGGATGGAACGCTTCGGACAGAACTCCGTATTCCGTCTCGTCAGCGACGAATACGAGAAACTGCACGAACTCGACTTCACCTATTTCAACCACACGCGTACCGGCGACATCATGAGCCGCATGACCTCCGACACCGATGCCATACGCCACGCGCTGAGCTGGGTGAGCTACCAGGTGCTCGACTGCGTGGTCATGTTCATTGGCGCGCTCGCCATGATGTTCACCATCGACTGGCGGCTCGCGCTCGCGCTCGCATGCGTCACGCCGTTCATTTTCATCCTTACGCGCGGACTCTCCACGCACGCAAGACCACTGTTCTTCGCCATCCGCAACTCGCTGGCCTCCCTCAACTCCATGGTCGAAGAGAACATCGAGGGCAACCGTGTGGTCAAGGCATTCGTGCGCGAACCGTACGAGACCGAAAAGTTCGACGAGCACAACGACGATTACATGCAGCGCAACATGGCCCTGGCCTACAACTCGCGCAAGTACATGCCGTGGCTGGACGGCCTCGGCTTCTCGCTGCAGCTCATCACCCTCGGCCTCGGCGGCTTTCTGGTCATCAAGGGCTACATGACCCTCGGCAATCTGGTGAGTTTCAACTCCTTCCTGTGGATGATCGACGGCCCGGTGCGCCAGTCCGGCTGGCTGATCAACGACTGGCAACGATTCAACGCCAGCTGCATCAAAATCCGCAAGCTGCTCACTGAACAGCCGCGCATCGTGGAGAAGCCCGACGCGGTCGAAGCCGTCAAGCAGGCGGTCACGATCGTCGAGCAAGTCAAGCACGATGATGAGGCTACCGGGGCTACCGGAGCGCCCGTGGCTTCCGGAACATCCGGTACCCAGCAGTCCGCCGAACGCAAGTCCTGCCCGCTGCACATCAAGGGCGACATCCGCTTCGACCACGTCAGCTTCGCCTTCCCGGACGACCCGGAGACCCCGATCCTCAAGGACCTCGACTTCACCGTGCCCGCCGGCTCCAAGCTCGGCATCCTCGGCGAAACCGGCGCGGGCAAGTCCACGCTCGTCAGCCTCATCTCCCGCTTCTACGACCCGACCGTTGGCCATGTGCTCATCGACGGCATCGACGCACGCGACTGGCCGCTGGCCACCTTGCGCTCGCAGGTGTGCATCGTGGCGCAGGATACCTTCCTGTTCTCCGACACCATCGGCGGCAACATCGGTTTTGGTGCCAGCGGTGATAGCGACGACCGATATATCCAGAAAATGGCCCAGATCGCCGGCGCGGACAATTTCATCAGGTCGATGCCGCAGGGTTATGACACCGTCGTGGGCGAACGCGGCGTGGGCCTGTCCGGCGGACAGAAGCAGCGCCTGTCGCTGGCCCGCGCGCTCGCGGACAATCCGTCGATCCTGATTATGGACGATACGACCTCGGCCGTCGATATGGAGACCGAGGCGGAGATCCAGAAGCACCTCAAGGAGATGGACGGCGGCAAGACCATCGTCGCCATCGCCCACCGCATCTCGTCGGTCAAGGATTCCGACCTGATTCTGGTGCTCGAGCACGGACGTATCGTCGAACGCGGCACCCACGCCGAACTCGTGGCCGCACACGGCCGCTACTGGGACATCTACCACAAGCAGCTCGGACTCCAGTCCGGCGTCGCACAAGGTTTTTAGAAGAGGACTTATGGCACAACGCAATACATACCGCGAGGATGAGGAACTCGAGGAGCAGATCAACTTCCGGGACATCCTGCGCGTCGGCAAATATCTCAAACCGTATATGGCACAGGTGGCGCGCATTCTCGTCGTCGTCATCTCGATGAGTTGCATCGCCGTCGCCGTGCCGTACCTGACCAAGATCATGATCGACGAGGCGATCCCGAACAAGGACCTCGGCAAGCTCGGCATCCTCGCCGTGATCCTCGCCGCGCTGATCGTGCTGTACGAGTTCGGGCTGCGCTACCGCACGGTGGCGATCACGCGCGTCGGCCAGCTCATGCTCAAGGACATGCGCCGCGATATCTTCACGCATATCCAGACGCTGCCCTTCAGCTACTTCGATTCGCGCCCGCACGGCAAGATCCTGATCCGCGTGGTCAACTATGTGAACACGCTTTCGGACACGCTGAGCTCCGGTCTGATCAACGTGATCTCCGACGTGTTCACCTTCGTGATCACGCTGATCGTGATGTTCGTGATCGACTGGCAGCTGGCCCTGTGGAGCCTGATCCTGTTCCCGGTGCTCATCATCTGGGTGCGCGTGCTGCAGATCTTCCAGCGGCGCGCCTTCCAGAAGCTCTCCAACAAGCAGAGCAACCTGAACGCCTACATCCACGAGTCGATCGCCGGCGTGAAGACCACGCAGACCTTCGCACAGGAGCAGGCCCAGTTCAGGACCTTCCAGGAACAGCAGGGCGAGGTGCGTTCCGCGTGGATGCACGCCGTGCACATCCAGTTCCTCATGTGGCCGGGCGTGCAGACCATCTCCGTGATCTACTTCGTCGGCGTGATGGGCTTCGGGGGCGTGAACGTGACCACCGGCGTGCTCATCGCGTTCGTCGGCTACGCGAACAACTTCTGGAATCCGGTGATCAACATCGGCAACTTCTACAACCAGCTCATCACCTGCTCGGCGTACCTCGAGCGCATCTTCGAGACGCTCGACGTCACGCCGGAGATCCGCAACAAGCCCGACGCGGCGGACCTGCCGCAGATCCGCGGGCGCGTCGACTTCAACGACGTGGTGTTCCGCTACGAGAAGGACGGCCGCAACATCCTCAACCTCGTGGACTTCCACGTCGAACCGGGGCGCACAATCGCGCTGGTCGGCCCGACGGGCGCCGGCAAGACGACGATCATCAACCTGCTGTCGCGCTTCTACGACGTGTCCGAGGGCTCGGTGACGATCGACGGCTACGACGTGCGCGACGTGACGCTCGCATCGCTGCGCCGGCGCTGCCCGAATCCGCTTCATCGTGGCATGGAAGTCAAAGGATGCACCGAGGGAT
>ERZ791612.194-NODE-194-length-39247-cov-15.499770_pt1 | contig 39247 bp, 29 predicted proteins | sample MGYA00509963_ERZ791612 | MGnify/ENA primary metagenome ERZ791612 (study PRJEB30046, sample SAMN00791906) | human gut metagenome | study: EMG produced TPA metagenomics assembly of the A metagenome-wide association study of gut microbiota in type 2... | reverse complement strand
TTACCATCAAGACCATTGTGGAGGACCCCGAGATCGGTGCCATCTACAAGGGCAAGGTGACCCGCCTGATGAACTTTGGTGCTTTTGTGGAGATCGCCCCGGGCAAGGAAGGCCTTGTGCACATCTCCAAGCTGGACACCAAGCGCGTGGAGCGGGTAGAGGACGTGGTTGCCGTGGGCGATGCCATCGTGGTCAAGGTGACCGACATCGACCAGCAGGGCCGCATCAACCTGAGCCGCCGCGACGCCATTCTGGCTCTGGAAGCCAAAAAGGCCGCCCAGCAGCAGTAAAAACCTAATACAGATTGCATAAAATAAGAGCCGCTGTACAAAAAGTACAGCGGCTCTTTTGCGTGTACCCCCTCAGGCTCACTGCGTTCGCCAGCTCCACCCAAAAAGCTCCCCCTTCGGGGGAGCTGGCATCGAGCAAAGCGAGATGCCTGAGAGGGTTCGTGCCCAAACCCCACCCGTGAAAAGGCAATTCTGGAAAATCCGCAGATTTTCCAGAATTGCAAATTAAAAAATATATTTTCCGCTGGTTATGCGCAGAGCAACGCGGAGCGCATTCAAAATCGTGCTGCGCCCGGCAGGGGAAGGGCACAAAAAATGCTCCCCCTTGCGGGGGAGCAAATTCGGTACACAACGCCACGCTGTGCCGAAAAGAAAGGAGTGCAAAGTCAGTTTTCCTTTTTGCCCTGACGGTTCAGCACCCAGCCTGCGGCAAACAGCAACACGCCGCTGCAGGCCAGCACCGGCACGGGCCAGTTCAACTGGCCGGTCTGGGGCAGAACAGGCTTATCGGGGTTGGAAGGGGAGACCGGGTTATCCGGATTCTCGGGGCTTACCGGGTTGTCCGGGCTATCGGGACTTACCGGGTTATCCGGTGTGCCGGGGCTCACCGGCGTATCCGGGGTGTCCGGCTGCTCCGGGAGATCGGGGGTGTCCGGTGTGTCGGGCGTATCCGGCGGCGTGTCAGGCACATCCGGGGTGTCGGGGGTGTCCGGCGTTTCCGGGATGGTAGCGCCTACCTTGGGGGTGGCGTCTACATCGTAGATCCAGTTGTCGCCATCGGGTAGCGGAATGGACACAAGGAAGGGTTTGATGGCCTCGTAGCCGTGGGATGCCTCGGTCTGCACGACCAAGTACAGACCCTGCGGCAGCTTGGTAATGTTGGCATAGCCCTCTTCGTTCACGTCCTGCTGGGCGGCAATGGCGGGCACAGCGGGCAGATACTTTACCAGCTGGTCTGCCAGCGTGCTGTCGGAAAGATCGCCCAGCACGACACCGCAGCCCGTAAAATCGCCGGTATAGTCAAAGTACAGGTTGCCGTTGGTGCGCTTGACGGAGGCCACCTGATACAGGGTAAGTTCGCCGCCGCGCAGGGGCACATCGTTGTGGGTGTCGTACAGACGGACATGGAGCGAGCCCAGACGCCCCAGCTCAATGTTGGCACTGGTGGCAAACGCCGGCAGGGCGCAGCATACCACAAGGCACATAGCCAGCAGCACAGCCGCCAGACGATGACGCAGATCAATGCTTTTCATGTTCTTCACCTCTCGTTTTCTTGGGTTTGCGTGTGGAAATCAGCATACCGATCAGCAAGATCAGCAGCATGGGCAGCGCCATAATGGGCGCAACAATAATGGGTTCAATTTTAAGCGCTTCGGCGGTAACGCGGAGGTGCTTGTACTGATCCGGGGTCTCTACGCGGCGGCCGCGCACCAGCAGGCGGTGGGTGTTGATGCCGTAGGGGGTGCAGGTCATCAGGGTGACGTAGTCCTTGCCTTCGGCGATCTTCAGCTCATCGGTCTCGGTGGGCAGCACGATGGAGATTTTGTCCACCTCGTAGGTGAGCACCCGGTCCAGCACGGTGATGGTAAAGGTATCGCCCACTTCCAGCTGGTCGAGGTTGGTAAACAGCTTTGCGCTGGGCAGGCCGCGGTGCGCCGAGATGACCGCGTGGGTGGACGCGCCGCCCACCGGCAGGCTGGTGCCCTCCAGGTGGCCTGCGGCAATCTGCAGCACGCTGTCGCCGGTGCCGTGGTAGATGGGCAGCTCCACGCCGATTTTGGAGATGGTGATGTAACCCATAATGCCCGTGCCGGTAATATCCAGCGTTTCGTTGTAGCCGGTAAGCTGATCCGGGCGGAAGAGGGCGTTTTCGTTGGCGGCCACCTGTGCGTTAAAGGCATCGGCGGCGTCAAAGTAGGCGCTGTAATCCGCATCGGTCATGTTGTCCACGTCCTGCGCGTAGTTTGCCACCGCGCGGGACTGGTTGCGCTGGTTGACGTAATCGCTGATGGTGGGGTATAACATCACGGATAGACCCACGAAAAAGACGAGGATCAGTATAATGGTGCTTTTGTTCTTTTTCATGGGCTACTCCCTAACGTTATAGTTTCAGGATCAGAGCAGGGGGCCTTGCGGCCCCGCTCTGTGCAGGGGAAAAGGAGAGCTTAGCGGTTCTCCATGCGCTTTTTGGTAATGAGCAGGATAGCTGCTGCAACCATCAGGCCGCCGCCAACAACGTAGAAGATGGTGGTGCCGATGCCGCCGGTGCCGGGCAGGGTAGTACCGGCGTTGTTCACAACTGCGACACCGCCGATGGAAGAGGCGTTTAACTCGTCATATGTGCCATTAGAGAGAAAACCGGTAGGTACCTTCTTAGAACCGGTGCTCAGATCAACCTTAACACGCTGGGTCAGGCCGTTGTAACCGGCAGGGGGAACAGTCTCTTCCAGATAGTAGACCTTTTTGTCCAGACCGGAGATCTTAACAGTCTTACCTGCAACCGTTTCAATATAGGCAACAGGGGTTTCAGTTGCGGTTGCCACGCGGTAAGTGTCATCTTCATTCTTTACAAGCTTGATCTCGTTGCCGCCAGTTTCTGCATCGTACAGCTTGAACTGAGCGCCGCCCAGCAGTTTTTTAGTAGAACCGCTGTACTTGATCAGGTCGAACTGGTACAGATAAGTATAGGTCTTGTCGTGTGCAGTCTCTTGACTATTGCCAAAGGTCAGATATGCTTCGTTCTCGTTCGCATCAGGATCAATCTTGGCTTTTTTGTTCACAACGGCGTTGTAGGTGACCTCAATCTTAGTATTTGCGGACAGAGAAGCGATGTAGTTGTTATCAAATGCAATACTAAAAGTTCCGCCTTTGGTGCCGGGAGCGCTCAGAGTATATTTGGTAGTCGGAACATCAGCGCCACTCACGGTAACCTTGACGGAATCTTTGTTAAAGGTCAAGCCATCGGTCATGGTATCGTGCATGACGTAGTTGGTGTTTGCGGTCTTGACGGTGATAACTGCCTTATACTCGACAGTATCGCCGATCTTAGCGGTGTTTTCGGTAACCCAGTTGCCATCGGAGCCCTTTACCTTTTTATCAATGGTAGGCACCTCATTCTTCTCGTCAATGATTGCATTGGGTTTGGTGGTATCCAGACCGCAGAGAGCACCCAGAGAAGTATCTACCAGATAGTAGCCAAGGTCGAGACCGGTAAAGCTAACAGTATTGCTGGTAGCAGTCTCTTTTTTCGTAGCGGTAATGTTTTTTTCGGTTGCATAAGCAAGTGCTGCCTTGGCAAAATCAGCAGCTTGTGCACCTTTTACCCAAGTGGGATGACCATTCTCAAGCGTAATGTAGCTGTTACCAGCTGCGCCGTCCTTGAAGAAATCTTCCCAAGCGGAGACTACAGTGTAGGAGTAGGTGCCAGCGGTGGGATCATAGCTGTTCAGGTCGAACATCTTATAAATGGTATAAGTTTCACCGCTAACAGCTTTGTCAATGGTAATGCTACCAGTACCGGCAGTAGTACCACCAGCCGCCCACGCCGGAATCGCCATGGCGCAAACCATAGCAACTGCCAGCAGCGCAGCCATGAGTTTTTTCATTGCTTTCTTCATGGAAAAAGCCCCTTTCTTTTCTGCCCCTTGCCGCCCCCTGCGTTTTGCACAGGGGGGGGGGTAGGGGTGTCGTTTTTGTTCGGTCTATCGCGTAAACTTTGCGCCGGGCGGGCGGGGGCTCAGCCTCGGGCGTCCGGCAGGGAAGTGCAGTTTAGTCATCTGCCCTCCCTTCGTGTCTGCGCTTGCGGTGGATAAAACTATATGCCAGCGCAGACAGCATCATTGTGCCGCCCACGGCTGTGTACGGGAGTGTGCCGGTGCCGCCGGTAGAGGGGAGCTCGTAGCCGGAGGAATCGGTCTCGGTGTTGATGATGGTAATAGTACCATGCTGCACACCATCGTTGCCAATGTAGCTTACCGTGTAATTTTTGCTGGTGGCAACTTCCTTTACGTAGAAGTACCAGTCTTTATAGGCTTCAGGGATCGGGTAGTTGTAAGTCCAGCTCTTCGCCTTTTCCAGCTTGATGTCCTCAGCCTTTACAGCGCTGGTGGGATCGCCTTGGGTCGGGGTGCACCAAAGTTCCAGATTGATGTAATCCGGCAGGCTGCTAGCGTCTGCGGCAATGGCTTTGCCGTCTTTGTCGATCCACTGTTTTACAAAGGTAAGACGGTTGCTTTCGTTGGTCACTTCCAGATCAATGGAAGCGCTACCCTTGTAGACATTGACGTTACCTTGGGCTACGCCGGTGTTAGATTCACCGTAACTGCCGACAGCGGTTTTGTAGGCAACGGCATCCGAGGTGGAATCAGATGTCCAGATGAAGTAATGCGCCCAATCTGTATCCGTGCGGTAGCCATCCGGTGCCTGTTTTTCGATCAGCTTGTAAAGGTAATTGTGGGGGCGGTACACAGCACCAGTTGTGTCCTCACCGGGCTTTGAACTGGTAGCTGCAGAGAAGGTCAGGTCGATCTCACCGTTCGCGTCAGTTGTTACAGTCTGGACGTCCTTGTACGTACCGCTGTCGATGTCAAACCATTCCAGCTTGAACGTTGCACCGGGCAGCAACTTTCGGGCATCGCGACTATCAACCTTATACAGATGCAGTCCGGCAGAATCAGCGGTACCTCCGGCGCCTGTAGCATATGTTTTTGTAGGAGTCGCTTCGAACGTTTTACCACAAAGCTCGGCGGTATTTTTCATCTGGTAGCTGGTGTTAGAAGTGTTCCGGTAAGCATACTCCAGAACATAGGCATAACCGTTCGGGACGCTGACGGTAAGGATATAATGGTTGCGCTGATTTTTTTGGGTCTCCTTATAGTCCACAGTATATACGCCGTCGGCGATCTCTGCGCCCTTCTTATCGGGAGCGGTTGGGTCATAGCTGTACAACTTGACCGTAGAGCGTACCAGCGCGGCGGTATTTGATTCGTTGCCATCGGGGTGCATATCGTCTACCAGCTCGATCATCTTGTCGGTGCCAAGCTTCAGCTTGTCGGGGTTGATGACAACAGAGTACCGTACATAGCCGGTAGAATTATCATACTGTCCTTTCTTGCTTATGATCTGGGATTCATGCTTGACCTCAGTTTTGGTGGTAGAGCTATACTCTCCCCATTTTGCAGAGTTGCTGAAATATACGGTCTGCACCTGCTGGGTAGGATCCCAGATGCTATCATCCACTTGAGCAGCAAAACGGATCAGGATGCGGTCAACAAGCTGCGGGTCGGGGTATTTCAGATACTTGAAATTACCAGTAAGACCAAATGTCAACTTCTGGCCGTTCTGCTGGACGCTGAAGAAGTCAGCGGTTGAAAGGTTTCCTTGAATCTGGGGCTGTTCATCGCCATTTTTATACCATTGTGCATCGGACATGTATTGCCGCCATGTATTGCCAGTGGTGTACATATCTTCAGCACCACGGCGCACTACTACATAGGCAGAGTCTTTAACATAGGTCAGGCCGTCCTGCAGGGTATCGGTGACGGTGGTGGCTGTCCATTTTGTCAGGTCGCCGGGAGTAAGCTCCAACTGGTAGTAGATATAGGTGCCCTCGTGCTTGACGCCATTAAAATCTGTATAGCCGTTGCCTTTTTCTACAGTGACATCGTTGGCGCTATAAGAGCCTTCACTATTCGTACCGCCGGCCGTATTAGAGGACGTTTTAACAAGCCCCATGCTGTTATCGGCGGGCACGGTAAAATAGTACGTGGCGGTCTTGCCTTTGCACTTATTCTGGAATTTAATCTTGTCACCGGGCTTCAGTGCAGTTTTATCATACGATGCCTTGGTAGAGTACTCCGAGATCACGACCTTATCCAGATCGAACGTATCGGTCTTTTCAAACGTCAGCTTGAAAGAGCGAACCTTGTCGTTATCGTTCGGGGAAATGTACTCATCCTTATCCTTACAATCTTCTTCCGCGTAATAATGGATAGTAAGTTTAAGACCGGCAGTCAACAGATCATTGTAGCCGTAGGAATTTTCTCCCACAAACACCAGCAAGTTCTTCTGGATCGCTGTTTCCAGCTCGCTCTTGACGGCATAATGGTCGCCGTTTTCGGGCTTTTTGATGGTATCCTGAATCTCGACCTTGTTTGCGCCTTCATTATCGGGCAGCTGAACTTCCAACTTCCAAGGCAGCGTAAAGAGCCCGGTTGTGGTATCCAGATCGGAAGTGGTCAGGGTGGATTCATTATTACCAGATTTAGTTGTTTTGCTGACGACCTCGCTGCCTTTGTTGTAGCCGGCAGAGCCCGTGCCTTCCCACTTCTTGCCCCCATTGAGTTTGATCGTTGCAGTGTTGCTTACAGTGGGGTTCGTTGCAAAGTCAGCCGGGGCAGTTGTGGTATAGGTTACTGTATACTTGGAATTTGCATTCGGGTCGTTGAAGGGAGAATCAGTCGGGAAGGTGTAGGTGAATTTGTTTTTACCAATTTCAAAATCAGTTTTGTTAACAAGCTTTTTGCCGTCCTTGTCCTTGATGATGAATTTGCCGGTCATTTCAGTTCCGGTAGGCAGGGTATCATTCAATTCAAGCCCGGCCAGCGTGTTGCCGTTGGGGTAAATCTCGATCGTCCAAGTGATTTCTCTTGTTTTTGGGTCATAGCTGCCATATTTTTGCAGCTCGTTTTGGAAACTGATTTCTTTACCGTTGCTCTCGCCATTGGCAAAAGCGGTATTTTTAATATTACCCCAGTCCTGCTTGGTTTTCTTGAACACAAGATCATATTCCAGCGTATAATACTGACCGGCGTTCAGTGCGGGCAGTTCGCCGTTGTTTTTTGTTGTGATCTTGATTGCAGGACGACCGTATTCTTCAAACGGAGTCACTTTGCAATCGTTGTACGGATCAGTGCTACCGTTCTTGTACAGCTTGACATCCTGATACTTGACATCCGAAATATTATTGATCTCGGTGATCTTATCTACCAGATCGATCGTCTCGCCGCTGCCGTTTTTCGTGCTTACGGTAACTTTGTAGTGCACCTTATAGGTACCGTCAGATTGCAGCGTATACTCAGAGCCGCTGGCGTTCTTTACGATCTCTTTTTTAACTTTAACGTCCGTCTGTTTTTTGATCTCAACAGTATGGTTGGTTCCGGGGAATCTGATCTTATTTTCAGTTGAGGTCGATGTTTCGCTTACGCGGCAATCAACGTAAAATGTGCCGCTGGTCTGTCCGCTCAGCGGTTTGTTAAAGGTGAGGGTAGCAAGACCGTTTGTGTCTACGGTAATAGTACCAATGGTTTCGTTTTGACCGTTAGTCAGATATCCGCTTGCAGTGTTTTTAAGCGGAATAAGATGGCTGGGGAGCTTGTAGGTCAGGGTGCTTACACCCTTGGCGCTCCCATCGGGAATGTCAAAGCCATAATGCAAGGATACATTGTCATTGACGGTAACGGAAACATCCTCGGGCAGTGTAGGGGCATCGGTGGTGGGAGTGCCCTTGACTGTATAAGTGTTGCCGTTGAGCGTGATCGTAGTGCCGGTGATCCAGTTATCGTTCAACGTGGCCGTGGTGCTTGCAGTCATGGGCTCACCCGCCAGCGTAAGCATATCGGGGGCTTTCAGTGCGCCGTCAACGGCAGAGGAGAGCATCTCGTCTGCGTACTGGGCGGCGGCAACATCCACCACGGCCAGAACCTCGGCGTTGGAAAGGGTGACCTCAGCCACCTTGCCGTCCACGTCGCCGGAGATGACGGTCAGGGTGTTCTCGTCCGCCTCGCTCACGATGCCCACGGTCTCCACGGGCTGAGCGTCGGTCACGGTAGTGGTCTGTGGCTCGGCAGCGGGGGACACCACGCTGGGGATAAGGGTGTCCGCGCCGGATGCAGAGGTGCCGGTGCTGTCCACCGGCTTTGCGGCGGGCTGCTCCGGGTTGGCGGTGCCGGGGAGGTCGGGGGTGATCACGCTGTCGGCAGCGGGGGCGTCCTCAGCGGCAGGGGCGGTATCCAGCGCAGCAGCGCCGGATTCCTCAAGCTCTGCGCCGTTCTCACCCTCAGCGTCCATGCTGAACTGGTCGTCCAGATCGTCCGCTGCACCATCGGCGCTGCTGTCCACAGCCACGGTGCGGGTGACGTACTTATTATAAATAACGATGTCGCCCACATTGGCGGCGCTGCCGTCCTCGCCGTCCAGCAGCCAGTCCATGTCGCTCATGGAGCTGCGCAGGGAAAGCACGCTGGCCTCCTGCGGGATGGCGCTCTGGGGGATACCGGCGTACTTCAGGCAGTAGGAGAGGAACATCACGTCCCACTCGCCGTAGGGGTTGCCGTAAGACTGGCCGTAGCGGGAGTAGTAGCGCAGGGTCACGCCGTCCGCGGGGTCGATCTCGAAGTTTTTCTCGCTCTGCTCGTAGCCCAGCTGGGTCTTTGCCACGCTGAGCAGGTCCTCGTCCCAGTTGCCGGTCATCACGGCCTTGTCGTTGGCGGCCTGCCACTCCTCGGGGGTCTCAACGTCGGCGGAGGTGTCGCTCAGGCAGGCTACGGTGTGGTGATGCTCCGGCAGGGGGCAGGTAAGCACTTCCTCGTAGCAGGCGTCAGTGTGGTGGTGGTAGATGGGCTCCACGGTGTCCACCGTCGGCTCCAGTGCCACAGGCTCGGCCACGGCCATAGCCGCCAGCTCGGCGCTCTGGGTGGGCTCCACCACCTGCTCCACAAGCTCGCCCTCTTCCAGTCCGCAGGTCAGCTCGTACTCGGTGGTATAGCAGCTTTCGTCGTGGGTATGCTCAAATTTCTCGCAGATCAGGGTGCCGTCCTCGGGGTCGAAGCAGTCGTCACCGTGGACGTGCTCTTCCTCCATGCAGGTCAGGGTCTGCACCTCGGTGTAGCAGTCCTCGGTGTGCTCGTGGGGCACAAACTCGATCTGCGGCTCCAGTGCCAGCGGCGCGGGCTCAGCCTCAACGGTGGGCTGGCTGGTGGCAGCAGCGGCGGCCACCTCGTCCGCATTTTCAAGCTCGCCTTCCTCGTAACCGCAGGTGAGCACCTTGGTGTAGCAATCCGCGGTGTGGGCGTGCTCCTCCTCGCCGCACTGGTACTGCGCGGTCATGGAAATGCCCACGCCATGCAGCTGCCAGTTGACGAACAGGGTGGTGATCATGGCAAGTGCCAGCACAAATGCGGTGTAGCGCCGCAGGGTGTGCCGGTTCTCACGGAACCGCTCCATGTACGTTTTAAGAATGTCGTTCATAACGAAATACCTCCTCCCGGGGTCAATGGATCAACGAGAAACTGGACAAGGGCCATATCCGCAGGAAAACCCTGCCCACGATCTGGCTTTTTTCAACGCAGCCTATCACGCTGCTGCGGCTGTCGATGGAGGTGGCACGGTGGTCGCCCAGCACGAAGTAGCGGTTTTCCGGCACCTGATAGGGGAACCGGATGTCGCATTCGCCCACGGTCAGCGCGTCCACATAGGGTTCGTCCAGCGCCACGCCGTTTACCGAGACTACGCCGTTCACGTCCATATCGATCACATCACCGGGCTGTCCGATGATGCGTTTGAGCAGCAGCTTGTTCTGCCAGTAAAACCCGCACAGCTCGCCGTTTTCAATGTGGTTGGATTTTACCAGCAGGATAATGTCTTTATCATTTAATGTAGGGTACATGCTGTCGCCGGAGACCTGAAGCACCGGCAGAAACAGCGTAGCCAGCAGCACAGCTACTGCGGCTACCACCACCAGAATATAGATCGTACTGCGCAGCACCCGCTGGTAGCGGTTCTGGTACGCAAGACGCTCACGTTCTGCGGCCACTTCCTCGGTGGAAGGGATGGAAGCGAACCGGATATCGCGTTTTTTCATGTTTCCTCCGAAGGCAGGCCGTCAGTGCTGCGGTATTGGTCCAGCAGCTCGTTGGCCTTGTGGTCAAATGCCTGCCAGCGCTGCTGCACCTCCTGCTCGGCGCGCTCTACCATGGCCTTGCAGTCGGCCTCGGTCTGGGTGCGCTTTTGCGCGGCAGCGGCGGTCATGGCGTCGCATTCCTGCTGTGCCTGCGCTTTCAGGCTGTCGGCGTCTGCCTGTGCCTGCTCCAGAATGCGCTTGGCCTCGCTGCGCGCCTGCGAAAGGGTATTGGCGGCGGTGGCGTTGGTGTCCGCAAGACTGGCCTGCACTGAGTGCAGATAGTCATCGGCGGCGGCCTGCGCGGCGGCGAACACGTTGTTCAGCTCCAGCGCGGCCTGCGCGATGGAACCGGCGCTTTCCAGCCGCAGCTGCCGGTCCTGCAGCTGCGCGGTAAGCGCGGCGTTCTGCGCCTTGAGCTGGTCCTCGCTCTGCTTCAGCGCATAGATGATCTCTATCAGTTCAGCGCGGTGCATCCGCCGCAGTTCACGATCTGCCATTTGCGTACAAACTCCCGAATGTAAAGATAACGAAATTTTTTTCGAAAATACCGAAACAACTTAACGGAAATGCCTGAAAACTCACTTGTTGCCACGCAACTTGCGCAGCTGGAGAGACCTTTTATAAACTACCTTATTTTAGCACATTCCATGTAACAACAATATAACAAATCAGACACAAAATCAAGAGATAAAGCCAAAAAAATATCGCATTTTTTTGCTTTTTATATAGAAAAAGCCCAAAAAACGGCCACTGACCCCCAAAAAACTTAAAAAGGTTGTTCACAATTCTGGAACGTGAAGTGCTGTACAGTAATGCACTGAATTACAGCGCGTACGAAAAACGGGAGCCGCACTTTTCGAAAAAAGCGCGGCTCCCGGATCTGAACTTTGGGGTGATGCTTTTACTTGCCGAAGCTGCCCAGCAGGCTGTTCAGCGATACAAAGGACTGGTAGATGACGTTAACGTTGTTGATGATGGAGCTTGCACCGGAGAAGATGCGGGCAATGTAGTTGAACACCTTGCCGATGTCCAGGAAGGACTGATAAGCGTTGCTGGCGCCGCCGTCCAGATAGGTCATCTCCTCGGCTTCGATAGCGGAATAGCTGGCGGGCATTTTCATGGTAGAAGTAGTCATGGTAAGATCCCTTTCTTCAATGGTGTCATTGTGTTTACAGCAGTGTTCAGAACATGGTGGCGACCAGCAGGGTGGTAAGCAGGGCACCGGCCACAAGGGCAGGGCCTACATACTTTTGCCACTGGGTGGCGGCAGGCTGGGTGGTGGGCTGCGGCACGGTAGAAGTACCGGCCTTGGCAGTCCAGTGGGCGTAGATGGTGGCGTCGGAGGTGAACACGGTGGAGGTGGTCACCTTGCTGCCGCCCACCGGCTCGGTGTACCAGCCGTCAAAGGTGTAGCCCGTCATGGTAGGCTGCTCGGGCGTGCTCTCCAGTTTGCCGGACAGGTTCGTGTAGGTTACCACGGTGGAGCAGATGCCGCCTTGGGCATCCATACCAATGGCGTACACGTTCTCTTCCTTTTTGCTCCCTGAAGTTTTGTCGGCGGCAAATGCAGCCGGCAGTGCGCAGCACAGCAGCGTGAACAGGCAAAGCCCGACCACCAGCGTTTTCAGGAATTTTTTCATGAGATCCCTCGCTTTCCTTCACAAAGATGGAGACACTGCCCCGCCCGGGGACAGCCCGGACATCGGCGTAGTTTCTTCAACTTATTTTTATCACATCCAGTGTACCAGAACCGCAACAAAAAATACAGTCTTTTGAGAAAATAATAAGAAAAATCAGGAAAAAAATAAATTTCAACTTTGCAATATGAATCTTGTGCCCCCTGCGGACTGTGTTTTTTGAAAAACGCATCCCGCAAAACTTGCCTTTCGTAAAAACATGGAAGGATATGGAAAACGCAGGACCCCGGCCGCAAAGCCCAAAAACCGACCCAAACCGCCGCAAATGCGGCAGACAGCGCACAGAAAAAGCTGCAAAAATGCGGCGCACCTCTTGTGGAACAGCGGAAAATATGCTATACTGTTTTGCATGATGCGCCATCGCCAAGCGGTAAGGCAGGGGACTTTGACTCCCCCATCGTAGGTTCGACTCCTGCTGGCGCAACCAGAAGAAGGCCGCTGCACAGTTTCCTGTGCAGCGGCCTTCTTTATTTTTTGTTCTCCGGCAGCTTGAAGTAGCCGCGGTATTCGTCCGAGTAGATCTTGCTGCCCATACGGCTCACACCGCCGTACAGGTGGGTGCGCATCAGCGGCTCGATGGCGTCCAGATCCTTCTCACGCAGGATGCGCAGCATCTCGGCGTGCTCGCTGACGACGCTGGACACGTTGCGTGCACCCACGATGTCCAGACGGATAAAGCGGGAGTAGTCTGCCTGCGGACGGGTCATCTGCTCCCAAAGGTACTCCTTGCTGGTCTTGTGGAACCAGTACTCGTGCATGGCAAGGTCGCAGCTGAGGAAGTGGTTGAAATCAAAGTTCTCCGGGTCGCTGCGCCCTGCAGCGGCTTCCAGCAGCATATTATAAAGGTGTTCTACCGCAAGAATCTCCATGGGCGAGCAGCTCTGCACAAAGTCCCGGAACACCATGCCCTCCACTGCAACACGCTGGAAGATGAGCTGGTCCACCACGCCGGTGTCGATGGCGGTAACAATGGTGCCCTTGCAGGGAATGATCTGCACAAAGCGGTTCTGCTCCAGCCGCTGCAAAACGCTGCGGATAGGAGTGCGGGAAACGCCGAACCGCTTGCACAGCTGGTTTTCGCTCAGCGCTTCCCCGGGCAGGATCTTCAGTGCGCAGATCTCGTCCTCGAGAATATGATAGAGCTCATCAGTGTGCTGTAATGTAGCCATAGTTGTTCTCCATTTATCCGGTAAATGTAATCTTAGTATCATTGTACCGTTACAGCAACTGAATGTCAATGCTGGAATGGAACTTAATTTGAATACTTGTATACAAGAATGCGCACTCGCGCACGGAACTGTTCCTGAAACTGAAAAACTGATATACCACTTTGCAATGCGGGAAAAGTGCTGATAAAATGCTGCAATCAAGTGACTGTTGTACCAAATGCACAAAGAAAACAGGAAACAACTGTCAAATTGCTATAATTGCAAGGCGCTGTGCTTGTTTCGCGGTAACGCTGCGAGATGATATGCTGTATACAGGATTTTACTAAAAAAGCTGCAAGGGCACACACCCCGCAGATACCGGCTCGTCTCCGGCAAATACAACAGGGTGTTTGCCTTTTTTGCGTGCGTGCTTGCTTTGCCGCACAAAAGGCGGTAAACTGGGTACAGACAAAATGCCCGAAAAGGAGAAACGACATGGCATACACAAAGGCTGACCTCAAGCACGACCTTGCCGCGATGGGGCTGACAGGCAACGAGACCATCCTGATCCATTCCTCCATGAAGTCCATCGGCCCAGTGGAGGGCGGCGCAGACACGGTTCTGGACGCATTGATGGAGTTTTTTGCAGAGGGCTTGCTGCTGCTGCCCACCCACACATGGCGGTTCATCAACGAGGAAAACCGAGTGTTCGATGTGCGCCGCAGCCCGTGCTGCGTGGGCATTCTGCCGGAGCTGTTCCGGCATCGCCCCGGGGTGGTGCGCTCGCTGCACCCCACCCACAGCATGGCAGCTTACGGCAAGGGGGCGGCTGCGTATCTGGAAGGAGAGCTGGACGCCAACACCCCCTGCACTCCCGGCGGCTGCTACGACCGGCTGCGGGCAGCCCACGGCAAAGTGCTGCTGCTGGGGGTCACCCACGCCCGCAACACCTTTATCCATAGCGTGGAGGAGGTACTGAACGTGCCGAACCGCCTGACCGACAAGCCCATGCAGATGACCGTGGTGGACGAAACCGGGGTGCAGCACACCGTCTATATGCGCCGCCACTACAACGCGCAGCAGCCGCATATCTCGGAGGATTTCGTCAAGCTGGAACAGGCATATCTGGACTGCGGCGCAGCCCGGAATACAAAATTTGGCGATGCAAAGTGTATCCTGTGCGACGCCGAGGGGCTTTTCCGAGTCACCCGCCATGTTCTTGCCCCGAACCCCGAGGCCTTTGTCACCGAGCCGGTCATCCCGCCGGAGCGCTGGCAGGGGGAAATTTTATAATGCAAAGCCGGGCAGCTGCAAGCTGCCCGGCATTTTTTACTTTTTGCTCAGCAGAAGCGGATACGGTACTCCCGGGGGGTGCAGTGCTTGATCTCCCGAAAAGTCTTGATAAAGTAGCTGGCATCCGAAAAGCCGCATTCCAGCCCCACCTCGCCGGTCTTGAGCCGGGTGGAGCGCAGCAGCTCGGCGGCTTTTTCCACCCGGAACTGCTTGACGTACTGGATGGGTGTGATGCCCAGAAACTGCCGGAAGCTGCGCAGACAGGCGCTTTCGCTCAGGGCAACGCAGTCGGCCAGTTTTTCCACGGTCAGCTCCTCGGCGTAGTGCTCCTCTACATAGCGCAGCATCTGCTTCATCCGCTCCGAGGCGATCTGCTCCTGCTCCGATACCTTCACCTTGCCGCTGACGCATTGGGTAATGAGCAGCCGCAGGGCAGCGGTAAGGTGGTAGCGCACCCGGTTCTCGTAGTCAAAGGGCTCGTCCGCCACGCCCTTCCACGCCTCCCGCAGGCAGAGCAGCACCTGCCGCTGCCATGGCACGGCCTCGTCCAACAAAAAGAAGGGCGGTGTGCCGGGCTGCAAGAGCGGGCGGATGAGTTTTTGCCAGAATACGGTGTCCATGCCGCCGACAAGCCGGGGCTGGAACACGCCGGAGTGCAGCAGCGCCCTGCCCTCGGCAGGCTCTACCGCGTGCAGCGCCCCGGAGTTGATGAACACCCCCTGCCCGGTCTGCAGGGTTAGCCGGGTCTTGTTCACGTCCACATGAATGGGCCCCAACGCCGCCAGAATGAACTCAAATTCCTCGTGCCAGTGCCACGCCACCGAAAAACAGGAAAGATCCTCGGCATAGCAGGCAATAGGGAACAGCGGGCTGCCGTGCTGGGTCTGCTCCCGCCCGGCGGCATCGGCAACCACGGCAGTAGCGCTGGACAGCCCCACCCGGCCGCTGGTATAAGAGGCACAGCTTGTCTGATATGCCATATTCACCAATTCCTTTCCGCAATACTTTGAATGTTTTTTGTCAATGCCGGTTTTGTTGCATATACTATGCGGTTTTATTCTATTATTAGCGATTGTTTTGTGGTATTATCCTATCAGAGCTTCCAAGCTCAGTATAGCACCAAGGCAGCCGGGACGCAAGCTGTGCAAGCGTTTCCACTGCCGGGCAAAACCGCTATTCTCCCGCTGTCTGTCCAAAGAGGACTGGACGGCAAGTGTAACATAAACCATTTCATCAAGGAGGTATTCCTATGCTTCGTATCGAGTATTTTGATAAGGAACGTTTCATGCGCCAGCTTTCTGCCAGCCACGGCAGCGTGCTGCTGCATCTGGACAACGGTAAGACCTGCGACCTGAAAAAGGACACTACCGCACGCTCCATGCTGCAGATGATGGACACTGCCCCCAAGAAGGGCTTTGACCTCACCGTGACCGACCCTGCCGACGTGACCGGCTTCCTGCGCTATATGCTGGAGGCAGGCCGCACCGAGCGCGTGGCCGGCTGAGTAATGCCAATCTCTTATCCCAATAAGTGTCACAGCAAATGCAAAACGCCCGCCCCGGTCATGCCGGGGCGGGCGTTTTGCTCATTTTACCGGAACGCTTGCGCGGGCGGGCAGTCTGTGGTAAGCTGAAAGCAGAAAAAACAAGATGGAGGGAACGACTATGAACCTGAAGGAAGCATTCCGCTACCAGAACAAGCTCCAGTCTCTGCTGGACGAGGCGCAGGGCATTCTGGATTGCGATGCCAACGTGACCAAGGTGGCCAACACCTATCTGCGCCATAAGGTGATGCCCGAGGCCGAGGACGAGACCGTTATGGACGTGGCACAGACCGAATATGCAGAGCAGATCACCGACGTTGCCCGGTTCATGCTCTATCTGCTGGAGGAGAAGAGCCACCTGTTTGCCGCCATCCGCAAGGCAAAGGATGCGCTGGACATGGATATGGACAGCGAGGTCAGCCTGAATGCCGCGCGGCAGAGCATTGCCCGCACCTTCAAACGGATGAACGACCTGCGCAGTTCTGAGCAGCTGCTCTCCGGCGGAGGTACCGGCTACCGCTTCAACGCCGAGGGCAACCAGATCTCCTGCTGCTGCGATGTGAAGCGGGTGACCACCATCAACTACGACCGCAAGGTCATCCATGCGGCGCTGAGCAAACTGAACCGGCAGGCAGACGAAACCTCCAACCGGCTGGACATCTGCCTTGTGACCTCCAAGGTAGACTACACTGTCCCCTTTGATGTGAACGCCAGCTTTGCCGAGGCATTTGAGACCTATCTGGAAAATGTCCAAAACTAAATAAACGTTCCACCGGCTATTTTGGGTGCGGCAAGCGCCGGGTGCACAGCTGCCGGTTCAGGTGCAGATGAACTATAACGCTGCACATTTCCGCAAGGAAGTTTTGGTACGGCTCACCTTACGAGCCAGCTATTATGAAAAAAATCTTGCGTTCGGCTTTTCCGCCACCGCCAGACGCTTTTTCGCCGAAACCGTCCCTTGCTCCTTCCCGCATTCCTGCTTTTGCGCTTACGTCTCCATGGGCAGGCAGGCAAGCCACCCTTCATGAATTTGCCCCGCAGACTGCTGCGGGCACACACTTTCTGCGTGCCGGGTGGGCGCTCTGCGCCCCTTTGTACGCGGAGTAAAATGGCAGTCGCCCCTGCGCTTGCCGTATCCAAAATAGCCGGTGAAAAAACCAAAACCAGAGGAATGCTCTATGAAAAAATGCAATCTGTTTTATCTCAGCGGACTGTTGTTTTTTCTTGTTGCGGTGCTGAATCTTGTTACCGGCGAGAATCACTCTACGGCGGTGGTATGGCTCTGCCTTGGCTCCAGCTATTCGTGTCTGGGGTATTCGCATCAGAAAAAATAAAGCATTCCTGCAGCCCCGGCGGTGGAAAAATCTGGCCGGGGCTGCAATTCTTTGCAGGGCTCGTTCGTATTCCAGACAGAACGACCAAATTTCGACAAAGACGAGGTATGTGTATGTCAACCAAACCGATCCATTCCACTGCCGCGACCCGCTTTGACCTGAGCGCGGCGGCGCTTCATATCCTTGCCATGGCGCTGATGCTGATGGACCACCTGTGGGCGACGCTGCTGCCCGCGCAGGAATGGCTGACCTGTGCCGGGCGCTTGGCCTTTCCCATCTTTGCGTTTATGGCGGTGGAGGGCTACTTCCACACCCACGATTTGAAAAAATACACCCTGCGTCTGCTGCTGTTTGCCCTGCTTTCGGAGATCCCCTTCGATTTGATGTACGGCGGTACATGGTTCTACCCGGTGCACCAGAACGTTATCTGGACGCTGCTTTTGGGCATTCTGGGCATCCACTTGATGGAAACGGTGCGCAAAAAGCAAAAAACAGGACTGTACCTGCTGGTATCCGCCCTTGTGGTGGTGGCGGGCGCGGTGCTGGGCACGCTGGGCATGGTGGACTACTATGGCGCAGGTGTGCTGACTGTGTTCATCTTCTACTTTTTTCACGGGCACGGGCGCAAGTGGTGGTGTCTGCTGGGGCAGCTGGCAGCGCTGTACTGGGTCAACGTGGAGCTGCTGGGCGGGCTTATGTACCCCATTCAGCTCTTCGGCATGGACTTTGAGCTTTGCCAGCAGGGGCTGGCGCTGCTGGCACTGGTGCCCATCTGGCTGTACCGCGGTCGGCAGGGCTACCACAGCAAGCCTTTCCAGTATGCCTGCTACGCCTTTTACCCCGTGCACATGCTGCTGCTGGTTCTGGTGCTGAATTTCGTGAACCGGTAAGGAGAATGGAGCACTCCAAAAACATTTTTACGCGTGGGGCGTAGAGAGGAATTTCCGCTGAAAATAGCCAAAGCGTATGCGGAGCCATTCGAAATCGTTCCGCCGGTATAAGGCCGCTGCACAAAGCGCTGTGCGGCGGCTTTTTTTGCGGGAAAACCGACACATGTTCACAAAAAGTTCAGCCTTTTGAGCAAAAAATACTATTTTTTTCGTGTAAAATAGACAACATGGATTGAATGCCGCCCGCGATTGGATTATAATAATAGTGTATGCAAAAACGCATCTGCTGCTTTTTTATGATTTTTTATCGCTTGAAAACAGCGTAGCTGCGCGATGCGGGCTACTGAAAAGAGAGAGCTGCCGTTGCGTGTCTTTGCCGCATAACGGCTTGTTTGCCATAGCAGCCGGGGCGTTATGTTCCGGTTATTTGTCCTTAGGAGGAAAAACAAGGTGAGAGTAGGTCTTGACATCGGTAGCACCACCATCAAGTGCGTGGTGCTGGGCGAGCATGATGAACTGCTGTATTCTACATACGAACGACATTATAGTCATATTCTGGAAAAGGCGCAGGAGCTGCTGCGGCGCATTGATGCCGAGCATCTGCATGGCCGCAAGGCGCTGCTCAGCATCTCCGGCTCTGCCGGTATGGGCTTAGCCGACAGCTGCGGCGTGCCCTTTGTGCAGGAGGTGTTCTCCACCCGCGTGGCGGTCAAGCGCTTTATGCCAAAGACCGATTGCGTCATTGAGCTGGGCGGCGAGGATGCCAAGATCCTGTTTTTGACCAACGGCACCGAGGTGCGCATGAACGGCAGCTGTGCCGGCGGCACCGGTGCATTCATCGACCAGATGGCTACCCTGCTGAAGATGAGCGCCGAGGAAATGAACAAGGCTGCCGAGCAGGCGCAGCGCACCTATACCATCGCTTCCCGCTGCGGCGTGTTTGCAAAAAGTGACGTGCAGCCGCTGATCAATCAGGGTGCCCGTACCGAGGATATCGCCGCCAGCATCTATAAGGCCGTGGTCAACCAGACCATCGCCGGTCTGGCACAGGGCCGCCCCATCAAGGGTAATATCCTCTATCTGGGCGGCCCGCTCACCTTCAGCACCGTGCTGCGCAAGAGCTTTGACGAAGCGCTGAACGTGACCGGCACCTGCCCGGAAAACAGCCTGCTGTATGTGGCGCTGGGCGCTGCGTTGTATGCCGACAAGGAATTTGTGCTTACCGAGGTGGCCGATGCGCTGGACAAGTACGCCGCCACTGCTACCTATGCCAGCGAGCCGCCGCTGTTCGCCAGCAAGGAGGAGTACGAGGCTTTCCACGCACGGCACATGTCTCATAGTGTGCCCCGCGTGGCTTTTAGTGCCCACTGCGGGCCGGTGCATATCGGCATCGACTCCGGTTCTACCACCGTCAAGCTGGTGGTGGTGGACGAAAAGAGCCAGATTTTGTACACCAACTATCAGCCCAACCTTGGCAACCCGCTGCCCCTCATCCGGGAGCAGCTGCTCAAGATCTATAAGGAGCATCCGGGGCTGCAGGTGGCCAGTGTTACCACCACCGGCTACGGCGAGGAATTGGTGAAAAACGCTTTCCGCTGTGATTACGGTCTGGTGGAAACGGTGGCACATTTTACCGCTGCCAAGTACTTTATGCCGGACGTGGACTTCATCATTGATATCGGCGGGCAGGACATGAAGTGCTTCAAGATCGAGGATGGTGCCATCAGCAACATCTTCCTGAACGAGGCCTGCTCCTCCGGCTGCGGCAGCTTTTTGCAGACCTTTGCGCAGGCGCTGGGCTATGACGTCAAGAAGTTTGCCGCGCTGGGTCTGTTCGCAGACCGCCCGGTGGACTTGGGCAGCCGCTGCACCGTGTTCATGAACAGCTCGGTCAAGCAGGCGCAGAAGGACGGTGCCAGCATTGAGAATATCTCCGCAGGCCTGTCCATCAGCGTGGTCAAGAACGCGCTGTACAAGGTGATCCGCGCTTCCAGCCCGGAAGAGCTGGGCCGCAAGATCGTGGTGCAGGGCGGTACCTTCTATAATGAAGCCGTGCTCCGCGCCTTTGAAAAGGAAATGGGCGTGGAGGTCATCCGGCCGGACATTGCCGGTCTGATGGGCGCTTACGGCGCTGCTTTGTACGGCCTGCGCCAGAGTCATAAAAACAACCAGACCACCTCTGCCATGATGGACGAGCAGGAGCTGGAAAAGTTTGCACAGCAGGTGGTCAGCGTCAAGTGCGGCGGCTGCGGCAACCATTGCCAGCTGACCGTCAACACCTTTGCCGATGGCCGCAAGTTCATCTCCGGCAACCGCTGCGATAAGCCCGTTACCGGCAAGAGTGAGGACAACAGCCTGAACCTGTACGCCTACAAGCAGCAGCTGCTGGCCAGCTACAAGCCTGTGCCCGGCAAGCGCGGCTCCATCGGCATCCCGCTGTGTCTGGGCTTTTACGAACTGCTGCCCTTCTGGTACGCCTTCTGGACGAGCCTTGGCTTTGCAGTGCACACCAGCCCGGTGTCCACCCGCGGGCTGTATCTGGCCGGACAGGCTACCATCCCCAGCGATACCGCCTGCTTCCCGGCAAAGCTGAGCCACGGCCACATCAAGGCGCTGAGCCAGATGCAGCTGGACGCCATCTTCTACCCCTGCCTGACCTACAACGTGGACGAGGGCTTGGGCGACAACCATTATAATTGCCCGGTGGTGGCCTACTACCCGGAGGTTCTGGCAGGCAACTGCCCGGAGCTGGAAGGCAAAAAGTTCATCTATGATTATGTGGGCATCCACCGCCCCAAGGACTTTGTGCACAAGATGGCAAAAGAGGTGCTGCCCAAGTACTTTGGCGGCATCTCCGAGCGGGAGGTGCAGGCCGCAGCCGATGCCGCCTACGCGGAGTACGAAGCACACATGGCTAAGATCCGGGTAAAGGGCAGCGAGATCATCGACGAGGCGCGCCGTCAGGGTAAGCGCATCATCGTGCTGGCAGGCCGCCCCTACCATGTAGATCCGGAGGTTAACCACGGCATCGACCACCTGATCACCCGCTACGGGGCTGCGGTGGTCACCGAGGACAGCATCTCTAACCGGGTGCAGAAGTTCCCCACCAGTGTGCTGAACCAGTGGACCTACCACAGCCGCCTGTACGCTGCCGCCAAGTACTGCACCACCCAGAAGGATATGGATCTGGTGCAGCTGGTGTCCTTCGGCTGCGGCGTGGATGCCATTACCACCGACGAGACCCGCGAGATTTTGCAGCGAGGCAACAAGCTGTACACCCAGCTGAAGATCGACGAGATCACGAACCTCGGTGCCGTGAACATCCGTCTGCGCAGCCTGTTTGCCGCACTGGACGAGCGGGACGAGGCCGCCGCAGAAAAGTCAGAATAAAAGAAACCCTGAGATAGGCTGAAGGGCTTCCCCCAGCGGGGGGAAGTCTTTGCGGGGACTATCTTGTTTAGAGCAACATAGGAGGAACCTATGGAATATCATTATCCCAAATTTACCCCGGAGATGAAAAAGACCCACACCATCCTCATCCCCAACATGGCCGTTACCCAGTTCCGGCTCATGGAGTACGCACTGCGCTGCGAGGGCTACAAGTGTGAGCTGCTGGGCAACTGCGGCAGTGCCGTGGCACAGCTGGGGCTGAAGTATGTCCACAACGATACCTGCTACCCGGCGCTGCTGGTCATCGGCCAGTTTCTGGACGCGCTGAACAGTGGCAAGTATGATCTGGAGCACACTGCCTTGCTGATCACCCAGACCGGCGGCGGCTGCCGTGCCTCCAATTACATCCATCTGCTGCGCAAGGCGCTGGTCAAGGCCGGTTACCCGCAGATCCCGGTGGCAAGCCTGAACTTTTCCGGTCTGGAAAAGGACAGCGGCTTCCAGATGACCCTCCCGCTGGCACGCAAGTGCATCGCCTGCATCTTCTACGGCGATATGCTGTGTGCGCTGCGCAATCAGGTGGCTCCCTACGAGAACGAAAAGGGTGCCGCCGACCGCATGGTGGACCGCTGGATCGCCCGTCTTGGCCGTGCCTTGCTGGCCGGAAAAGGCTTTACTTCCCGGGAAATGAAACACACCTTCCCGCTGATCGCAAAGGAATTTGCCACCATTCCGGTCACCCGGGTGCCCAAGGTCAAGGTGGGTGTTGTGGGCGAGATCTACGTCAAGTACAGCCCACTGGGCAACAATGAACTGCAAAAATTCCTGGAAAGTCAGGACTGCGAGGTGAACTTCCCCGGTCTGATGGGCTTTGTGCAGTACTGCGCCTTCAATATGGGCGAGGATCATGTGCTGTACGGCGGCAAGCTGGCTGTAAAGGTAGGCACCGACCAGTTCCTCAACTGGCTGGACAGCGTGGAACGCGTCATGCTCAAGGCAGAGACGGACGCCGGGTTCTATGCGCCGGGCCCCTTCAAGGAGCTGGTGGAAAAGCCCAAGGGAGTCATCTCGCTGGGCGCAAAAATGGGCGAAGGCTGGCTGCTGACCGCCGAGATGATCGAGCTGGTGCAGGGCGGCTACGGCAACATCGTGTGTGCGCAGCCCTTTGGCTGTCTGCCCAACCATATCGTGGGCAAGGGCATGGTGAACAAGATCCGTGCGCTGTACCCCAGCGCCAACATCACCCCCATCGACTACGACCCCAGCGCCACCCGGGTCAATCAGGAAAACCGCATCAAGCTGATGCTGGCGGTGGCAAAGGAGCGCCTGAACGCCCCCGCAGAAGCCCAGCCGCTTACGGCGGAGCAGCTTGCCGGTGGTGCCCCTCAGGTCGGCGCTACCGTGTAACAAAAGCAAATACGATAAAACAGGGGAGCCGCTGCACGGCATTTTTACGCAGCAGCTCCCTTTTTGCAGGAAAGGAACCGCTATGGAAAAGCCCGCAGCTGCCTGTTATCATCTGCCCGGCCTGTTCGAGTTTTACGAGCTGTACCGCCGTTTTTTGCCGCTGTACCGGGAGCACCGGGAATATTTTTACGATTGGTGCACCATCGGCTCCATCTACGGCGCTCCGGCGGGCTGTATCTGGGGCGGGGGACGCATCTCCTGCGGCAGGGCAGCTCCGCGTGAGGTACTGGCGCTGCTGCGGGAATACGGCATCTCCGGGCGGCTGACCTTCAGCAATTCCCTGCTGCGGGCTGAGCACCTTGCCGACCCGCAGTGCAACGCCCTGTGTGAACAGTTTGCAAAAAGCGGCAGTGTGCCAAACGGCGTGATCGTCCATTCTGATTTGCTGGCGGACTATCTGCGGCAGCGCTGGCCGGAGTTGTATCTGGTGTCCTCCACCACCAAGGTGCTCACCGAGTTTGCGGAGCTGCGGCAGGAATTGGAAAAGCCGCAGTTCCGGTATGTGGTGCCAGATTTCCGGCTGAACCCGGCACTGGAACAGCTGCGCACCCTGCCGCCGGAGCAAAAGGCGAAGGTAGAGTTTTTGTGCAACGAGTGCTGTTGGTTCGGCTGCACCGAGCGCAAGCGCTGCTACGAGACGGTCAGCCGTCAGAATCTGGGCGAGGACTGCCCGGACCACCGCTGCGCCGCCCCGGATGCCGCCGGGGGCTACCGCTTTTCCAAGGCGATGCGCAGCCCCGGGTTTATCGGGACGGATGACATCCGGCAGCGGTACCTGCCCGCAGGTTTTTCCCAGTTCAAGATAGAGGGCAGGGGGCTTGGCAGCGCACTGGTGCTGGAATTTCTGCTCTACTACATGACAAAGCCGGAATACCAATTGCAAGTGCGGGAGGAAATCTATCTGGACAATATGCTGGACCTTTTTTAAGAAAATTGCACCGGGCAGACCACTTTCTGCCCGGTGCTGTTTTTTGCCTGCGGGATTTGTACCGGAAAACTTTCTTTTCCCCGCAAAGCGTGTTACAATAAACAGGAAATTATTTTTAGAAGCCGTTTTATAAGCGGGTGCGATGCTTATAAAACGGCTTATAGGAGCAGTGCATGGAAACAACGCAAAAACAGATCGTACTGGGCATTCTGGCCCATGTGGACTCCGGCAAGACCACCCTCTCCGAGGCCATGCTCTACCGCGCCGGTGCTATCCGCAAGCTGGGGCGGGTAGACCACGGAGATGCCTTTCTGGACACCGACAGCTTGGAAAAAGCGCGCGGCATCACCATCTTTTCCAAGCAGGCGCTGCTTACGGCGGGCAATACCGCTATCACCCTGCTGGATACCCCTGGCCATGTGGATTTTTCCACCGAGACCGAGCGCACCTTGCAGGTGCTGGATTACGCCGTGCTGGTGGTCAGCGGAACGGACGGCGTGCAAAGCCATACCGAAACGCTGTGGCGGCTGCTGCGGCGCTACCATGTGCCCACCTTTGTGTTCGTGAACAAGATGGACCTGCCCGGCATGACCCGGGAGCAGCTGCTTACCCAGCTGAACCACCGCCTTGGCGAGGGCTTTGTGGATTTTGGCGCAGAGCCTGCCGCCCGCAACGAAGCACTGGCGCTGTGCGATGAGCAGCTGATGGAGAAAATGCTGGACGCGGGAACCTTGACCGATGCAGACATTATCCCCGCAGTTGCCCGGCGGCACGTTTTTCCGTGCTGGTTCGGGGCGGCGCTGCGGCTGGACGGGGTGGATGCACTTCTGGATGGGCTTGACCGCTGCACCCGCCCTGCCCCGGCGCTGCACGCCTTTGGTGCAAGGGTGTTCAAGGTATCACAGGACGAGCAGGGCACACGCCTGACATGGCTGCGGGTCACCGGTGGGGAACTGAAGGTAAAGGCTCTGCTTACCGGCGAAGCGGACGGCGAGCCGTGGGCAGAAAAGGCGAACCAGCTGCGGCTGTATTCCGGCGCAAAATATACCCTGACCGAGGCCATCGGCCCGGGACAGGTATGCGCCGTGACCGGCCTGACCCATGCAAAGCCCGGTGCCGGGCTTGGGGCAGAGCGGGACAGCGATGTGCCGGTGCTGGAACCGGTGCTCAGCTATCAGGTGCTGCTGCCGGAGGGCGCAGATGTGCACGCCGCGCTGGGTAAGCTGCACCGGCTGGAGGAGGAAGAACCGCAGCTCCATGTGGTGTGGAACGAGACGCTGGGCGAAATTCATGTGCAGCTGATGGGTGAGGTACAGCTGGAAGTGCTGCGCAGCCTGTTGGCGGAGCGGTTCGGGCTGGAAGTATCCTTTGGCCCGGGCGGTATTTTGTATAAGGAGACCATCACCGAGCCCATGGAAGGTGTGGGACATTACGAGCCGCTGCGCCACTATGCCGAGGTGCATCTGCTGCTGGAACCGCTGCCCCGGGGCAGCGGGATGCAGTTTGCCGCCGATTGCCGGGAAGAGGTTCTGGACAAAAACTGGCAGCGTCTGGTGCTGACCCATCTGGAAGAAAAGCAGCACCTTGGCGTTTTGACCGGCGCACCGCTGACCGATGTAAAAATTACCCTGCTCACCGGCAAAGCGCACCTCAAGCACACCGAGGGCGGCGATTTCCGGCAGGCCACCTACCGCGCCGTGCGGCAGGGGCTGATGCTGGCCAAAAGTCAGCTGCTAGAGCCGTGGTATGCCTTCCGGCTGGAAGTGCCGGTGGAGAACATCGGCCGCGCCATGAGCGATATCCAGCGCATGGAGGGCAGCTTTGACCCGCCGGAAAGCGGCGCGGAGACCGCCACCCTGACCGGCTTTGCGCCGGTATCCACCATGCGCAGCTACCCCATGGAGGTGATCAGCTACACCCGGGGCAGGGGACATTTGAGCCTGACACTGGACGGCTACCGCCCCTGCCATAACGCGCAGGAGGTCATTGCAGAAAGCGGCTACCAGCCGGAGCATGATCTGGACAACCCCGCGGATTCTGTGTTCTGCGCCCATGGTGCTGGCTTTGTGGTGCCATGGAGTGAGGTGCGCAGCCACATGCACGTGGAAAGCGGCTGGGGCAAGGCAAAGTCCGCCCGCCCGGAGGTGCAGGCTGCGCCTCAGCGCCGCGCCATGGCTTACCGTGCTACGCTGGAAGAGGATGCCGAACTGCTCAAAATTTTTGAGCGCACCTACGGCCCCATCAAGCGGGACCCGCTGGCGGCGTTCCGTCCGGTGCAAAAGACCGAACGCCCGGATTTTGCCGCCGAACAGTGGGAAATTGCCCCGGAGTATCTACTGGTGGACGGCTACAACATCATCTTTGCGTGGGACGAGCTGAACGCGCTGGCGAAGGAAAGCTTGGACGCCGCCCGCCGCAAGCTGATGGATATCCTGTGCAACTATCAGGGCTATCAGAAATGCGTGCTCATTCTGGTGTTCGATGCCTACCGCGTGCCCGGCAGCCCCGGTGCCATCGAGCAGTACCACAATATTCATGTGGTCTACACCAAGGAGGCCGAGACCGCCGATATGTTTATCGAGCGGGTCACCCATGAAATCGGCAAGAGCCGCCGTGTCCGCGTGGCGACCTCAGACGGGATGGAGCAGGTCATTATCCTTGGTCACGGTGCACTGCGCGTTTCTGCCCGGATGTTCCACGAGGAAGTGCAGAACGTGGAAAAACAGATCCGCGCCCTTGTGCAGGGGCAGGCGTAAATGCTATCCCTCCCAATTTCCTCTCTTGTGAAAAAGTCGGTTTGGAAAATCTGCGGATTTTCCAAACCGACAATCTTAAAATAATGATTCCGCTAGAAATGCCCACAGCAACGCGGAGGGCATTTGAAATCGTTCTCTGGAGGTGCACCCATGGCTGTGGAAATTACCGAAGAATTTGTCTGGCAGAATATCCCGCGCCGTGCCCGGGACAGCCATAAGGGCACCTTTGGCAGTGTGCTGGCGGTGGCGGGCAGTGCCTTTTACCGGGGCGCGGCCCTGCTGGCAGCCGAGGGTGCACTGCGCACCGGGGCGGGTATCGTTACCCTTGCCAGTGTGGAACCGGTGGTCAGCGCTGCCGTCACCCGCCTGCCGGAGTGCTGCCTGTGCCCCTGTAAAGAGGGCGCACAGGGCGGTATTGCGCCGGAAAATGTGCCGCTGCTCCGGCGGCAGAAGGCTACCGTGCTGCTGCTGGGCCCCGGTCTTGGCGGCACAGCGCAAAGCGCCGCCCGGGCCACCGAGAGCCGCACGCTGGTGCAGCAGCTTCTGCCCGGCTTTGCGGGGGCTGCGGTGTTGGATGCCGACGGCCTGAACGCCGCCGCGCAGCTGCTGGCCGAGGGCAAAACGCTGCCACACCCGGCGGGAGAGCTGATCGTGACCCCGCACCCCGGCGAGATGGCCCGGCTCACCGGGCTTTCGGTGGCGCAGATCAATGCGGACCGTGAAAATACTGCCTGCCAGTATGCAGAAAAATGGAACGCTGTGGTGGTACTCAAGGGCTGCCGTACCGTGGTGGCTGCACCGGATGGCCGCGTGTGCACAAACCCTACCGGCAACCCCGGCCTTGCCCGGGGCGGCAGCGGAGATGTACTGGCCGGTATGACGGCGGCCCTGCTGGCCTGCGGCCTGCCTGCATACGAAGCTGCGGCCTGCGCGGTGTATCTGCACGGTGCCGCTGCCGACCGTGCCGCTGCTGCGCTTGGCGAGTACGGAATGCTGCCGCATGATATCCTGTCCCAGCTGGGCCGGGTATTTGCGGAAAACCACAGATAAAAAGAAAAGGGGTGTCTCTCTGTCTGCCGGAGAGACACCCCTTTTAACATTGCATCACATCGCCAGCACTTCGGCCCACTTTTCCTCGGCTGCCGGGATGCCAAGCTCCATGTTTTCCTTGCGGCTGCGGTGCTCACCCATGCCGGGGCAGCGCACCTCACGGCCCGGCTCTGCAGGCTCACTGGATGCCACATCGGCGGCAATGCGCAATCGGCATCAGGGCAGTGCAGGCGGTGAAAGGAGTACACGAGCACACATCGACAGCTATGTGAAAAAACAAATGAATATACGAACTTCATAATTTTTTAAGAGTTATTTTGTGAAAAAGTCATATTGAAAAACGAAAAAGAGGATTGATATACTAATACCACAATATCCAGTTGGACATGTTACTGGTAATGCAGGCAGGATCTGATGGAATGACGAATACCTTTTCTTTTGGGTGAATTGTAGCCAGATACTATGATTCCGGGAGAAATTGTACACGGGGTCATTCTGTTGGGTCTTTTTTCTTTTGTCCGCTTCGGCCGGGCGGCAGGGAAATGCCACCACACACAAGATAAAGGAGAACAAAATGAAGAACTACAAGCAGACTGCCTCCGACGTGCTGCGTCTGGTTGGCGGTGAGAAGAACGTTGTGCAGGTCGAGCACTGCTCCACCCGTCTGCGCTTCACTCTGGCAGACACCTCCAAGGCGGATGCTGCAGCCCTGAAAAAGACTGCCGGTGTTATGGGCGTTATTTCCAGCGGCCCGCAGTGTCAGGTGGTCATCGGCAACGATGTCATCGAAGTGTACGATGAGCTGCTCAAGCTGGGCACCTTCAACGCAGGTCAGGCTGCAGCTCCCGCTGCCCCCAAGGGCAAAAAAGAGATCGGCGGCATTATTCTGGACTACATGGTCGGCATCTTCCAGCCGCTGGTCCCCGCCATTGCAGGTGCAGGCGTTCTGAAGGCTCTGATGGTGCTGCTGAGCACTCTGGGCCTGATGAGCAGCGGCGATATCGCCTATAAGGTGTTTGTCGGCGTGGCAGATGCAGCTCTGTACTACCTGCCCGTCATGGTCGCCTTCACCACTGCAACCAAGTTCAACTGCAACAAGCTGGTGTCGGTGGCTCTGGCTGCTGCCATGATCCACCCCAGCGTTTCCGCTCTGCTGGCTACCGAGGGTGGTGCTTACTTCCTCGGCATCAAGCTGCAGAACATCGCTTACGGCGGCCAGGTATTCCCGGCCATCCTGACCGTCATTTTCATGTCCTTTATTGAAAAGTGGGCCAACAAGTGGTGCCCCAAGGCCATCCGCGTGTTCTTTGTGCCCATGCTGTGCTTCGGCATCGGCTTCCCTGTGGCACTGGTCGTCCTCGGACCTCTGGGCTACAACATCGGTGCTCTGCTGACCACCGTGATCCTGGCTCTGTACAACACGCTGGGCTGGCTGGCCGTTGCTCTGCTGGCTGCCGTGCTGCCGTTCATGATCTCCATGGGCATGCATAAGGCTCTGGTCCCCTACGCAGTTGCTTCTATTTCTGACCCCGGCTTTGAAATGCTGTACATGCCTGCTTCTCTGGCACACAACATCTCTGAGGGCGGTGCCTGCCTGGGTGTTGCTCTGAAAACTAAGGACGAAAACCTGCGCGCTACCGCGATCTCCGCTGGCATCTCCGGCCTGTTCGGCATCACCGAGCCTGCTCTGTACGGTGTTACCCTGCAGCACAAGAAGGTCATGATGTCCGTTGTGGTCTCCAGCTTCATCGGCGGTCTGTTCGTTGGCCTGATGAAGGTCAAAGCATTCGTTGCCATGGGCCCCGGTCTGGCTGGCATGGCCATGTTCGTTGACCCGGATAACGGCAAGAACATCCTGTGGGCTGCAGTTGGTCTGGTAATCTCTGTTGTGGCCTCCTTCGCACTGTCCTTCTTCCTGTATAAGGACGAGACCCCCGCAGAGGATGAGACCGCTGCACCCGCTCCCGAGACTGCTGCAGACGCAGCAGCTGCGGATTCCACCATCAGCAGCCCCCTGCAGGGTAAGGCCATTGCTCTGGAAGAGGTCAAGGATGAAGTTTTCTCCCAGAAGATCCTGGGCGACGGCATTGCCGTGGTGCCCGAGAAGGGTGAGCTGTACGCTCCCGCTGACGGCGTGATCGAGTCCGTGTTCGGCACCAAGCACGCCATCTCCATGAAGACCACTGCCGGTGCTGAATTGCTCATGCACATCGGCATGGACACCGTCAAGCGCGATGGCAAGGGCTTTGGCCCGCAGGTCAAGGACGGCGAGACTGTCAAGAAGGGCCAGCTGCTGATGAAGTTTGACCTTGACGGAATCAAAGCAGACGGTTATGATGTAACTACCCCCATCGTCGTGACCAACGCCGATGAGTTCACCATCAAGACTGTGGCCGAGGGCGCTGTGGTGCCCGGTGCCGCACTGCTGAAACTGGAGGCAAATAAATGAGTTTCCCCAAAGGCTTTTTCTGGGGCGGCGCTGTTGCCGCGAACCAGGTAGAGGGCGCATGGAACGTGGATGGCAAAGGCCCCAGCGTGGCCGATGTTGCCACCTACAAGCCCAACACCGACGTGAAGGATTACAAGTCCCATGTTGCCATGGACGACGCACACATTGCTGCCGCCATGGCCGACCCGGATGATACCTATTATCCCAAGCGTCGCGGCATCGACTTCTACCATCATTACAAAGAAGACCTGAAGCTGTTTGCCGAGATGGGCTTTACCATGCTGCGCGTTTCCATTGCATGGACCCGCATCTTCCCCACCGGCGAGGAAGCAGAGCCGAACGAAAAGGGCCTGCAGTTCTACAGCGACCTGTTCGCTGAGATGCACAAAAACGGCATCGAGCCGCTGGTCACGCTGAGCCACTACGAAATGCCGCTGGCACTGGCCACCAAGTACAATGGCTGGGTGGATCGCCGCGTGATCGACTGCTTTGCAAAGTTCTGCCATGCGTGCTTTGAGCGCTACAAGGATCAGGTCAAGTACTGGCTCACTTTCAACGAGGTGGACAGCGTGATCCGTCACCCGTTCACCACCGCCGGCATCATCCCCAGCCGCGTGCCCGAGGATAAGATGCTGGAGACCTGCTATCAGGCCCTGCACCACCAGCTGGTGGCCAGCGCTATGGTAGTAAAGGACTGCCACGAGATCATCCCCGGCAGCAAGGTGGGTTGCATGCTGACCAAGCTCACCACCTATGCCCGCACCTGCGCACCCGATGATGAGCTGGCTACTCAGGCAAAGAATCTGGAAAACCTGTTCTACGCCGATGTGCATGTCTGGGGCGAGTACCCCCGCCTGATCCTCAAGATGTTCGAGCGCAAGGGCATCCATGTGGAAATGCTGCCTGAGGATGCCGCCACCCTGAAGGCAGGCTGTGTGGACTTTGTTTCCTGCAGCTACTATATGACCATGACCGAGTCTGTGGATCCGAACGCAGAGCGTACCCCTGGCAACACCGTGCTGGGTGTCAAGAACCCGTATCTGCCCTCCACCGACTGGGGCTGGCAGATCGACCCCAAGGGCCTGCGCTACAGCCTGATCGAGCTGTACGACCGTTACCGCAAGCCGCTGATGGTGGTGGAGAACGGCATGGGTGCCAAGGACGTGGTGGAGGCCGACGGCTCCATCCACGACCCCTACCGTGTAGAGTACTTCCGCCAGCACATCAGCGAAATGGGCAAGGCCATCGATGAGGGTGTTGAGATGTGGGGCTACACCACATGGGCACCCATCGACCTGATCTCTGCATCCACTAATCAGATGTCCAAACGCTATGGCTTTATCTATGTGGATCAGGATGATATGGGTAACGGTACTCTGGCCCGCAGCCGTAAGGACAGCTTCTACTGGTACAAGAAGGTCATTGCTTCCAACGGCGAAGATCTGGACTAAGCGGCAGTCTTAAGGTTTCAACGGAAGGAGGAGGGACCGATGCACATTCAGAAGGTGCTGAACAGCAGTGTTGTGCTGGTGCAGGATGACAGCGGCGAGGAATCCATCCTGCTGGGCAAGGGCATCGGCTATGGCCGCAAGGCGGGCGAGCCCATTGAACGGCAGCCCTCAGACCGCGTGTTCCTTCCATTGTCCAACCCGGACGCACAGCCTATGCTGGAGCTGTTTTCCAGCATTCCGGCATCCTATCTGGAACTGACGCAGGACATTGTGGACGACGCAGAGCAGTCGCTGGGAGTCAAGCTTTCGGCGCACATCTATCTGCTGCTGACCGACCACCTGCATTTTGCAGTGGAGCGCCAGCAAAAGGGTCTTGTGGTGACCAACCGCATCTTCTGGGAAATCAAGCATTTTTATCCCAAGGAGTACGCGGTGGGCCAGCGCGGCCTGCAGAAGGTAAAGGCAAAGCTTGGCATCGAGCTGCCGGACGAAGAGGCAGGCAACATCGCCTTCCATATCGTCAACGCCCGGCAGGACCCGCAGGCCGGCTACGATGCCATGCGGGCAGCGCAGCTGATCGGTGAGCTGTCCAACATTGTCACCTACAGTATGCACTGTCCGGTGAGCACCGAGAGCATCCACTATGCGCGGTTCGTGAGCCACCTGCAGTATTTTGCCGAGCGGTTCTTCTCCGGCAAACTGATGGACAGCGAAGACGACTTTTTGTTCCAGCAGATGCAGCAGAATTATCCGGCAGCGGTGACCTGCGCGGAAAAAATACGCACCTTTGTGCTGCGCAAGTACGGCGTGTTTTTGCCCAACGAGGAAACCGCCTATCTGGCGCTGCATGTGGCGCGGCTGACGAGCGGCAAATAAAATCAGAAAAAGGGGAGAGCTGCCTTGCGGAAGGCGGCTCTCCCTTTGGGTTTTGAAAAAGGGAAGGGAAAAGGAAAAAACAATGGAGATAAGTCTGTTATTGATGCAGCAGATCGCACAGCTGTTCCTCATTCTGATCATGGGCTATGCTGTGGTCAAGGTAGGGCTGCTGAAGGCCAGCGACAGCCGGGTGCTCTCAGTGGTCATGGTCTATCTGGTCACGCCCTGCGTGATCATCAACGCATTCCAGATCGACGATACGCCGGAGATCCGCAAGGGCCTTTTGTACTCCATGGCTATTGCGGCGGTTATCCATGTAGTGCTGCTGGTGCTCAGCGCCCTGTTGAGCCGCCCGCTCAAGCTGGATGCCGTGGAGCAGGTGAATGTGATCTACAGCAACGCCGCTGCACTGGTGATCCCGTTGGTCAAGGCTCTGATGGGCGATGCGTATGTCATTTACTCCTGCGCATTCATCATTGTGCAGCTGGTGCTGCTGTGGACCCACGCCAGTTCCCTTTTGCAGGGCAGCAGTGCGCTGGACTGGAAAAAGGTGCTCACCAATATCAACATGATCGCCATTGCAGCCGGTGCACTGCTGTACTGGTTCCGTGTGGTGCTGCCTGCACCGCTGCAGAATACCATGAGCACAGTGGGCAACATGATGGGACCGATGGGCATGCTGCTGGCCGGTATGGCCATTGCAGAAAAGCCGCTGCGGGAGGTGTTCTGCACCCGCCGCAACTATCTGCCCACAGTGCTGCGTCTGGTGGTATGCCCGCTGGTGGTTCTGGTGCTGCTGTGGGTCTGCCATGCATCCAGCTGGGTGGCCGACGGCAAGAACATCCTGATGACGGTCTACCTTGCCGCCATCACCCCTGCCTGTGCTACTGTTACCTCCATGGCTCAGCTCTATGACCGCGATGCGGCGCATTCCAGCGCGCTGTATGTGCTGACCACTCTGCTTTCCATTGTGTCTATGCCGGTAATGATCGGCCTGTTCGATCTGCTGCTGTGATGAGCTGCGCTTATTCCCTCTGCCAAAATACAATAGAAAGGAACCAACCTCAATGAATCAACCCAGAGACAAGGGCCTGAACGGCAACGAAAAGATCGAGCAGGCGGTAGCCGCCCTGCAGCAGGAGCCCACACAGGAACAGCTGGCCCACACCCTTACCGTGATCCGGCGGCGCATAAAGGAGCATGGCCAGCTTGTCGTGGCGGTGGAGCCCAATTTGGGCAGTGAACAGATGCAGCTGCGGGCCATCCGGACGGCCGATGGCGCAAGCTGGTGGTATGCATTCACCAGCTTTGACGAGGAAATGAAGGGAGCCGAGCCGGTGCAGTCCACCTTTCTTGTGGATATGGACAAGCTGTTTGATGCAGCGCTTGCCGTGCCGGAGATCAGCGGCATCATCCTGAACCCGTGGAACCGCACCATCCAGCTGGATAAGACCCTCATCCGCATTATCAAGGGTGCATGAGTGCGCACCGCAAACCTGCGATACATGGAGGAAACAAAAATGTTCAGACCCATGAGAAGAGCCAGCCGCGCCATCCCGGAAGAAGCTGCAAAGCACCTGCTGCAGCAGTCCCGGCGGGGCGTGCTGGCAGTGAACGGCGACAACGGCTATCCCTTTGCGATCCCGGTAAATTATTACTACGATCAGGAGCACGACAAAATCTACTTCCACGGTGCAAAGTCCGGCCAGAAGGTGGACGCGCTGAAACAGAATGATAAGGTATGCTTTACCGTTTACGGCAACGAACACTTTGAGCCGGGCGACTGGGCACCTTATGTGCAGAGCACCGTGGTGTTTGGCCGCTGCCATCTGATCGACGATGCCGCTGCTACCGAGGCCCGCGTGCGGGAGCTTGGCATGAAGTATTACCCCGGCAAGGAAGAGGTGGAAAAGGAAATTGCGCTGGACATCAAGGCCGTGCAGCTTTACGAGATCACCATTGAACACCTCACCGGCAAACAGATCCAGGAAAAGTAAAAATAAAACAGGGGACTGTTGCAAAATAAAAATGCGATAGCAACTTGCACAAAGAAATAGCACAAAATCAAAAACCCGGAGCCTTTTTTAAGCCGATTTGGCTGTGAAAAGGTTCCGGGTTTTGTGCATTGTTTTTTCAGAGAGCTATTTTGCAACAGTCCCGTATAGATCAGTTTGCAGGGAAAGGCCCGGCGGTTATCTGTGTTCCGGGCGCGTGGGGGCCGCCTTGGTCAGCATCTGCTGGAACTTGCGGGCTGCCGTGTTCAGCGGGCGGTGATGGTCGTACACAAGGCAGATGGAGCGCTGAGGGATGATCTCCTGCAGATGCAGCTGCACGATCTCACCGCGGGCCAGTGCATCCTGTGCCATGGTCTGGGGCAGGAATGCAATGCCCAGCTCACTTTTGACAAGGGTCAGCATCTGGTCGGTGGTGGCAGCCTCGGTATCCGGCTTCAGCACCGCACCGTGATCCAGAAAGAACTGCCGGTAAAAGGCGCGGGTCATGCTTTCGTCGCTCAGGGAGATCAGCGGATAATTGTTCAGCTCCTTCAGCGAAAGGTTCTGGCTGGCAAGGGCAGTAAAGGTCCTGCCGCCCACAAGCACCTCATAAAAGGGCTTCAGCTCCACCATTTTCAGGCCGCTTTCCACCTCGGCAGGGGTGGTGATGATGGCAAAATCCACCTCGCCGTTTTTCACGGCCTGCAAAGCCTGCGGCGTGGAGTGGTTGGAGATGCGCAGGCGGATGCCGGGATAGTCCGTGTGGAAGGCGCGCAGCTTTTCTGCAAGGTAGATGTTCAGCGCAGTTTCGGTAGCGCTGATGCTGATCGCACCGTGTTCCAGCGTGGCGCTGGCGCTCAGCTCTTCTTCTGCATCCTGGATCTGCACCGCCGCAGATGCAATGCGGGAGTAAAGCAGTTCACCCTCCGGGGTAAGGGTAACGCCGCGGTTGGAGCGGATGAACAGTACACAATTCAGCTGGCTTTCCAGCCGGTTCATCGAGTGAGTGATGTTGGGCTGGTTGTTGCCCAGCACCCGCGCGGCTTTGGTGAAATTCTGATATTTCGCGACATAATAAAAGATTTTGTAATATTCCCAGTCCACATACATGGCGGCATGCCCTCTTTCATGTCAATTTCGTATCGTGATCATGTGCAGGATACTTTTTACACATTCTCTGCTTGCTAGTATAATAACACCGCAATCAAAAATTGCAAGAGGGAATTCAAAAGTATAAAGTGGTTTGAACGGAGGCGGTTCTTATGTCTGAGATCAAAAAGGTCGTGCTGGCCTATTCCGGCGGTCTGGATACTTCCATTATCATCCCATGGCTGAAAGAGCATTACAACAACTGCGAGGTCATTGCAGTGTGCGGCAATGTGGGCCAGAAGGGCGAGCTGGAAGGTCTGGAAGAGCGCGCCAAGGCAAGCGGTGCTTCCAAGCTGTACGTAGAAGATCTGACCGATGAATTTGTGGAGGATTACGTCATCCCCACCATGCAGGCCGGGGCCGATTACGAGGGCTATCTGCTGGGCACCAGCTTTGCACGACCCATTCTGGCAAAGCGTGTGGTGGAGATCGCCCGCGCCGAGGGTGCAGATGCCGTGTGCCACGGCAGCACCGGCAAGGGCAACGATCAGGTGCGCTTTGAACTGGCCATCATGCACTTTGCACCGGACCTGAAGATCATCACTCCGTGGCGTGAGTGGGATATCCAGAGCCGTGACGAAGAGATCGACTATGCCGAGGCACATCACATCCCGCTGAAGATCAACCGCGAGACCAACTACTCCAAGGATAAGAACCTGTGGCACCTGAGCCATGAGGGCCTTGACCTTGAGGACCCGGGCAACGAGCCGCAGTACGATAAGCCGGGCTTTTTGGAGCTGGGTGTCAGCCCCAAGACCGCACCGGACAAGTCCGAGTTTGTGGAGCTGGCATTTGAAAAGGGCGTGCCGGTGAGCCTGAACGGCGAAAAGATGAAGCCCGCCGTCCTCATTGCCAAGCTGAATGAGATCGGCGGCCGCAATGGCATCGGCCTGTACGATGTGGTGGAGAACCGTCTGGTGGGCATGAAGAGCCGCGGTGTGTACGAGACGCCCGGCGGTACCATCCTCTATAAGGCTCATGAGGTGCTGGAAACTCTGACGCTGGATAAGCTCACTGCCCACAAAAAGCGCGAGCTGGCCATCACATTTGGTGAACTGGTCTATGACGGCCAGTGGTTCAGCCCCCTGCGCAAAGCTCTGAGTGCCTTCGTCACCTCCACGCAGGAAAACGTTACCGGTAAGGTGCGTCTGGAGTTGTACAAGGGCAACATGATTAATGCCGGTGTCTGGTCACCGTATTCCCTCTACCGTGAGGACATTGCAACTTTTGCTGCCGGCGGCGACTACAAGCAGAGTGATGCTACCGGTTTTATCAGCATCTATGGTCTGCCCACCAAGGTACAGGCTATTGTAAATAACGAAAAAGAAGGTAAATAAGAAGTTATGCTTACCGCAGTTACTGGTATCAATTGGGGCGATGAGGGCAAGGGCCGCGTCATCGATCTGTTAGCCGAACATGCCGATGTTGTTGCCCGCTATCAGGGCGGCAACAATGCCGGCCACACCGTTGTAACGGAGCAGGGCAAGTTCATCCTGAACCTGCTGCCCTCCGGCATCCTGCACCCGGATGTTGTCTGTGTGCTGGGTGCGGGCATGGTGATCGACCTCGACCATCTGGCCGGAGAAATGGATGCCATTGAGGAGCGCGGCGTAAAGGTAGGCTCAGAAAACCTGAAACTTTCAGATAAGGCCACCATCTCCATGCCGTGGCACAAGGTGCAGGACGGCTTGGAAGAGGACCGCCTTGCCCAGAAGGGTGCGGCCTTTGGTTCTACCCGCCGCGGCATTGCCTACGCCTACAGCGACAAATACCGCAAAAAGACCCTGCGTCTGGGCGATCTGCTGCATCTGGACGAAAAGCGCGTGCAGGACCGCCTGCACATGATCCTGGAATCCAAGAATCTGGAGCTGGGTGGCTGCTATCATCAGGAACCCATGAGCTACGATGCTCTGCTGGAATGGTGCCGGATGCAGGCCGGACAGTTTGCACCGTATATCTGTGATGTGGGTGCATTTTTGCAGCAGGCTCACGACAGCGGCAAGCGCATCGTGCTGGAAGCCCAGCTGGGTGCCATGCGCGATATCGATTACGGTATCTTCCCGTTCACTTCCAGCTCCAACACGCTGGCAGCCTATGCGCCGCTGGGCGCAGGCATTCCGAACTGCCGTCTTGACCATGTGGTGGGCGTGCTGAAAGCCTACTCCACCTGCGTGGGTGCAGGCCCCTTTGCCGCCGAGAACGCCATGAGCGAGGACTGGAATGAACAGCTGCGCAAGGCAGGCGGCGAGTATGGTGCGGCCACCGGCCGTCCGCGCCGTGTCGGCCCCTTCGACTGTGTGGCCAGCCGCTACGGCCTTACCTGTCAGGGCGCAGACAAGATCGCCCTGACGAAGCTGGATGTACTCAGCAGCATGAAAGAGATCCCGGTGATCACCGGTTACACATTGGATGGCGTGCAAGTCCCCAGCTTCGACCCGCTGTCCGACCTTGACCGTGTAGAGCCGGTGGTCACTATGCTGCCCGGCTGGAACAAGGATATCTCCGGCTGCAAGAGCTGGGATGAGCTGCCCAAAGAGGCCAAGGCTTACGTGGAATTTCTGGAAAAGCAGCTGGGCCATGAGATCCAGTTCGTCTCCACCGGAGCCGAGCGCGAGAAGTTCGTGCTGAAAGGAGCATGGCTGTGAGACACTTTATTGAGCCCAACAGCTTTTCTCTGGAAGAGCAGCTGGCCCTTCTGGATCTTGCCGACCGGATGGAGGCCGACCCGGCACCCTATGCCCACCTGTGCGATGGGCGCATTCTGGCCACCCTGTTCTATGAGCCTTCCACCCGCACCCGCCTTTCGTTTGAATCGGCCATGCTGCGGCTGGGCGGCAAGACACTGGGCTTTGCAGGGGCACAGCTTTCTTCCGCCAGCAAGGGCGAGACGGTGGAGGACACCGCCCGCGTGGTGAGCAATTACGCCGATGTGATTGCCATGCGCCACCCCAAAGAGGGCGCACCGCTGCGGGCATCCCTTTCTGCACGTGTGCCGGTGATCAATGCAGGCGACGGTGGGCACGCGCATCCCAGCCAGACGATGATCGACCTCATGACGATCCGCCAGCGCAAGGGGCGGCTGGATCATTTGACTATCGGCTTCTGCGGAGACCTCAAGTTTGGCCGCACGGTCCACTCCCTGACCGCTGCGCTGAGCCAGTTTGAGGGCAACCGGTTCGTGTTCATCTCGCCGGAAGATCTGCGCCTACCGCAGTATGTGAAGAATGAATCGCTGGAGCCGACCCATCAGATCTATAAGGAAACGGATGACCTTGAAGCCGAGCTGCCGCATCTGGATGTGCTGTACATGACTCGTATCCAGCAGGAGCGCTTTTTCAACGAGGAAGAATACCTGCGCCTGAAAGGCTGCTACCAGCTGGACGAAGCGCTGCTGCAGAAAGCACCGCAGGATATGCCGGTGCTGCATCCGCTGCCCCGCATCGACGAGATCAAAAAGGATGTGGATGACGACCCGCGTGCCGCCTACTTTGATCAAGTGCACAATGGCGTGTATATCCGCATGGCCATCATTCTGGCGTTGCTTGATATCCCTGATCCAGTTACCGGCAAAAAGGTGCTGGAAGCATGATATAAACCTCTTCCCCGAATCCTAAAAAGAAAGCCGGGCAGACCCCAGTCTGCCC